>ERZ827117.9-NODE-9-length-326615-cov-13.383547_pt1 | contig 326615 bp, 308 predicted proteins | sample MGYA00519920_ERZ827117 | MGnify/ENA primary metagenome ERZ827117 (study PRJEB31778, sample SAMEA3449260) | human gut metagenome | biome: human gut; feature: human-associated habitat; material: faeces | place: United Kingdom | collected 2010/2012 ...
GAAGTCGTAACAAGGTAGCCGTATCGGAAGGTGCGGCTGGATCACCTCCTTTCTATGGAGAAAAGCGGAGAAAAACCGGATTAAAATTTAGCGGTGCAGACTGCTTGCAGGATGCAACGGGGAATTTTAAGACGGGTTTGCGGAGCAAACACATGAGTATCACGCAGTGATACGAATGGTTTTCGTAAACATTTTTCAACGTAAGGTTGTGTTAACCACGCTATTCTATTTTGAGAGCTTACAGGCTTTCGCTATTTCTATATAAGTTAGAAGCTCATAATCGAAAAATGATTCCATTAAATTAAGGTAAGTTTTTCTTCCTGACGGAAGAAAATCATTCCATTACCATGGGTGGATTCCCGAGCGGCCAAAGGGGGCAGACTGTAAATCTGTTGCGATAGCTTCGAAGGTTCGAATCCTTCTCCGCCCATTTTCAGAACAAGTAGAGATACTTGTTCTTCTTTTTACCAAGGCTTTGATGATGGAAAAATGAAAAAAATCGAAAAAAGCTGTTGACAAATTTCGGCTGGTTTGGTATAGTAATTGAGCGGCTGAAACAACGCAAGATTTGCCCGAGTGGCGGAATTGGCAGACGCACAGGACTTAAAATCCTGCGGGGTAACACCCGTACCGGTTCGATCCCGGTCTCGGGCAGCTTCATAAAAATATTTCTTACGCCCAGATAGCTCAGTTGGTAGAGCAGTGGACTGAAAATCCACGTGTCACTGGTTCGATTCCGGTTCTGGGCACCATAAATGCGCGAGTGGCTCAGTGGTAGAGCATCGCCTTGCCAAGGCGAGGGTCGCGAGTTCGAATCTCGTCTCGCGCTTTTCTCTTTTCAAAGGAGAAAGCAAAAATGAATGAAAGATGTTGACAAGCTTCTAAAAGTTTGATAAGATACATCTTGTCGAAAAAACGATATGCGCGAGTGGCTCAGTGGTAGAGCATCGCCTTGCCAAGGCGAGGGTCGCGAGTTCGAATCTCGTCTCGCGCTTCTTTTTCGACAAACTGCATACTATGCGCGAGTGGCTCAGTGGTAGAGCATCGCCTTGCCAAGGCGAGGGTCGCGAGTTCGAATCTCGTCTCGCGCTTAGAAGAATCGGTTTTGAGGACAATCAAGACCGATTTTTTCTTTTACCTTTCTTTTAACAAAACCGGAAAGGAGGGACTCATGTGTTTGTAGGAATTTGTGAGGCAACCTTTCGTGCAGAATGGGTTTCCAGCTTGAAGGAAAAGCGGATGGTGGTCAAAAGTCTGGTGGAAAAAACGAGGCATAAATTCAACGCCTCCGTGGCGGAGGTGGACAGACAGGAGGAGCATAAAATGCTCGTGGTTGGCTTTGCTTGTGTCAGCAATGAAAAAAGCCATGCGGAGCGTATGCTGCAGCATATTCTGGATTTCATGGAGAAAAGCACAGAAGCGGAATTGATTTCGGCAGAATATGAGGTATATTAGGTGTATTTTTGTTGAAAACAGACGGAAAATTTGCATTTACCTGTAGATTTTCAAAATTCAGTGTGTTATAATCTACTGTGATTGTGCAGTTTTAGCGTACTGTAACTCAACATGGCAGCATCATTTAGAAAATAAAGACAAAGTTGTCATAAAAAACGAATATCTTTAAGGAGGAACTTCTTACAATGAACGCAACATTAATCAGCAAAGAAAAAACAGCAGTAAAACTTTCTTTTGAAGTAAGCGCAGAAGTACTGGAACAGGGCATGGCTTTTGCTTACAACAAACACAAAAATAATCTGTCTCTGCCCGGCTTCAGAAAGGGTAAAGTACCCAGAAAGCTGATTGAAGCACAGTATGGCGAAGGCTTTTTCTATGAAGATGCAATCAACCACATCTTCCCCGATGAATACATGGCAGCAGTAAAGGAACTGGGTCTGGACGTTGTTTCCGCTCCCACTCTGGATATTGACTATATTCAGTCCGGCAAGGGCGCAAAATTCATCTGCGATGTAACTGTAAAGCCTGAAGTGGAACTGGGTCAGTATAAGGGTCTGGAAGTAGAAAAGGTTTCCGCAGAAGTAACAGATGAAGACGTTATGAAGGAACTGGAAAAGGTGCAGAAGCAGAACGCAAGAAAGGTTGAAGTAACAGATAGAGCAGCACAGCTGGGCGATGTTGTAAACATTGACTATTTGGGCTCCGTTGACGGCGTTGCTTTCGATGGCGGCAAGGCAGAAGGCTTTGATCTGGAGCTGGGCTCTCATTCCTTCATCGAAGGCTTTGAGGATCAGATTGTTGGCCACAACATCGGTGAAGAATTTGATATCAACGTAACCTTCCCCGAAGCTTACCATGCACCTGAACTGGCAGGCAAGGCAGCTGTATTCGCAATTAAGGTAAACGGTATCACAGCAAAGGAACTGCCCGAACTGAATGACGCATTTGCAGAAGATGTTTCCGAATTCTCCACTCTGGATGAATACAAAGCAGACATTCTGGCTAAACTGGCTGCAGAGAAGACAGAAAAGGCAAAGCAGCTGCAGGGCGATAAGCTGCTGGATGCAGCAGTTGCAAACTGCAAGATGGAAGTGCCTCAGGTTATGTATGATAACAAGATTGACAGCATGATGAGAGAATTTGAAGAAAATATCGTTCGTCAGGGTCTGTCCATGGATGTTTACTATCAGTACATGGGTACAAATGAAGAAACCATGAGAGAAACCTTCAAGGATACATCCATGAAGAGCGTTGATGCAAGACTGATGCTGGAAGCAATCGCAAAGGCTGAAAATCTGGTTATCTCCGATGAAGATCTGGATGCAGAGGTTATCAAATACGGCGAAAGCTACGGCGTAGATGGCAAGACAATGCTGGATATGATTCAGGAAGACGATAAGAACGCCCTGAGACAGGATATGCTGGTAAGAGCTGCTATGAAGGTAATCGAAGATAACGCAGTCATCAAAGAAGCATAAGAAGCATAAAAAAAGCAACAAAAAGGCGAAGCCTTGGAAATATTGCAATGCAGATAGGCACAGGAAACTGTGCCTATTTAGATAATATAAGATTGGAGGAATCATAATGAGTTTAGTACCTATGGTCGTAGAACAGTCCAACCGTGGCGAACGTTCTTATGATATTTATTCCAGATTGCTGAAGGACAGAATCATTTTTCTGGGGGAAGAGGTCAACGATGTAACCGCAAGTCTGGTTGTGGCACAGCTGCTGTTTCTGGCGGCGGAGGATCCCGATAAGGACATCAACCTCTACATCAACAGCCCTGGCGGTTCTGTAACGGCAGGCATGGCAATTTATGATACCATGCAGTATATCAAGCCTGATGTATCCACCATCTGTATCGGTATGGCGGCAAGCATGGGCGCATTTCTTCTGGCAGGTGGCGCAAAGGGCAAGAGATATGCTCTGCCCAATGCAGAGGTCATGATCCATCAGCCCAGCGGCGGCGCAAGAGGGCAGGCAACGGATATCCGTATCCATGCGGAAAATATCCTGCGCACCAAAGCAAAGCTGAATCAGATTCTGGCGGAAAATACAGGCAAGCCTGTGGAAGAAGTGGAAAGAGACACAGAACGCGATAACTTTATGAGCGCTGAGGAGGCAAAAGCCTACGGTTTGATTGATGCTGTCATCACAAAGCCTCAGACAAAGGAGAGAGGATAAATGGCAGGGAAAACGGAAGATATGAATAAGCTGCACTGCTCCTTCTGCGGAAAAACGCAGGATCAGGTGAAAAAGCTGATTGCCGGCCCGAATGTATATATCTGCGATGAATGTATCGACCTCTGCTCGGACATTATCGAGGAAGAATATGATGTGCTGGCAAATAAGGATGAAAATTTCAATGTGCCGAAGCCGAAGGAGATTAAGGAAACGCTGGATGAATATGTCATCGGGCAGAGCAGAGCAAAACAGGCTTTGGCGGTTGCGGTGTATAACCACTATAAACGCATTTATATGGATACCAAGGCAGAGGATGTAGAGCTGCAAAAGAGCAATATCCTTCTGGTTGGACCTACAGGGACAGGGAAAACCCTTCTGGCGCAGACCTTGGCAAAGGTGCTGAATGTACCCTTTGCGATTGCGGATGCAACCTCTCTGACCGAAGCCGGCTATGTCGGCGAGGATGTGGAGAATATCCTGCTCAAGCTGATTCAGGCGGCAGATTATGATGTGGACAAGGCAGAACGCGGCATTATCTACATTGATGAAATTGATAAAATCACAAAGAAAAGCGAAAATGTATCCATCACCAGAGATGTCAGCGGCGAAGGCGTACAGCAGGCACTGCTGAAAATTCTGGAGGGGACTGTGGCAAGCGTGCCTCCACAGGGCGGCAGAAAGCACCCGCATCAGGAATTTATCCAGATTGATACAACCAATATCCTTTTCATCTGCGGCGGTGCCTTCGGCGGCATTGAAAAAATCATTCAGAACCGCATGGGGCATAAGGTGATTGGCTTTGGTGCAGAGGTGCAGAGCAAGCTGGATAAAACAAATGACGAGCTTTTGCAGAGCCTCATGCCGCAGGATTTGCTGAAATATGGTCTGATTCCGGAATTTATCGGTCGTCTGCCTGTTGTGGTAACGCTGGATAATCTGGACGAGGATGCCTTTGTGCATATTTTAACAGAACCCAAGAATGCGCTGACAAAGCAGTATGAATATCTTTTTGCACTGGATGATGTTATTCTGGAGTTTAAGGAGGAAGCGCTGCGTGCTATCGCAAGAAAGGCAATGGAACGGGAAACCGGCGCGCGTGGGCTGCGTTCTATTGTAGAGGAATTCATTAACCCGATTATGTATGAAATCCCGACACAGACAAACGTGGAACGCTGCATTATCACAGAGGATGTTGTAAACGGCAAGGCGGCTCCCGAATATGTTTATAATGAAAACAGAAAGCCCCTGCAGCGGATGCGGAAGCGCAAAAGCAGCAGAGGAAACAGCGGTGTTTCCGCATAAATCAAGAAAAAACGGGAAAATTGAGTATCTCTATCCTAATGATAGGGATACTTTTTTATTGGAAAAACGCACAATAGAAGGGGATTTCATTTTGCAGTGTGCGGAAAAATGTGCATATTTGGCGGATTTGTCGGAATTTTTAACAAAATCGCAAAAAATGTCTAAAAAATCACAAATAGCTGTTGACGGAATCGCATTTGCGTACTATAATTTATGCGTACTTGAGAGAGAGACAAGGACAGAAAAATGTCCTTTATAAAAAGACAAAACATATTATATAAAAGACACTAGGAGGAAGAAAAATGCTTACACTGGAAATGATTCAGGACGCAAAAAAAACACTGGAAGGCGTTGCAAGAGTAACACCTTTGTACGAATCCGCTTTTATCAACCCTAACGCAAACGTATTTATCAAATGCGAAAATATGCAGGTAACAGGCTCCTTCAAGCTGAGAGGTGCTTATGTAAAAACAGCAAGCCTGACAGAAGAAGAAGCTTCCAAGGGTGTAATCGCTTGTTCCGCAGGTAACCATGCACAGGGCGTTGCTCTGGCAGCACAGAAAAAAGGCATCAAGGCTACTATCTGCATGCCCGCAGGCGCTCCTCTGGCTAAGGTAGAAGCTACAAAGAGCTACGGTGCAGAGGTTGTTCTGGTTCCCGGTGTATATGATGATGCTGCTGCAAAGGCAGTAGAACTGCAGCAGGAAAAGGGCTACACATTCCTGCATCCCTTCAATGATGAATATGTAATGGCAGGTCAGGGTACTGTTGGTCTGGAAATCATGGAAAAACTGCCCGAAGCTGACGTTGTATTCGTTCCCATCGGTGGCGGCGGTCTGATTTCCGGTGTTGCTTGCGCAATCAAGAGCATCAACCCCAACTGCAAGGTATATGGCGTACAGGCAGCAGGCGCTCCTTCCATGAAGCAGTCCATCGAACATAAGAAAATCGAAAAGCTGGCTAGCGTTTCCACAATGGCTGACGGTATCGCAGTTAAGGAGCCCGGCACACTGACATTCGAGGCTTGCATGAAATATGTTGATGGCATCGTAACTGTAACAGAAGCTGAAATCGCATCCGCAATCCTGATGCTGCTGGAAAAACACAAAATGGTAGCAGAAGGCGCAGGCGCAGTTTCCGTAGCAGCAGCTATGACAAATAAAGTAGATATCAAGGGCAAAAACGTTGTATGCGTAGTTTCCGGTGGTAACGTAGACGTAAACGTACTGGACAGAATCATCGACAAGGGTCTGCAGGAAAACGGCAGAATCGCTGAATTCTCTGTAATGATGGCAGATAAGCCCGGTCAGCTGATTCAGCTGCTGCAGATTATTGCACAGACAGGCGCAAACATTCTGGATGTAAACCACGACAGAAGAGCAAAAGGCGTAGCAGTAAGCAATGTAGTTGTAAACGTAACCGTTGAAACAAGAAACAAAGCACACTATGAAGAAATGGTTGCAGCACTGAAGGCACAGGGCTACACAATCTGATTTTTCCGAGTGCTTCATAATAACCTTTAACAACACAGGGTACTGATCGAAGGGTCAGTACCTTTTTTTGTTGAAAAAAGCGAAAAAATATATTATTCTGTTACCTGAGGTGAAAAATATGGAACAACAAAAGAAAAAGCGTACAGCAGGAATCTGCCTTACCCTCGCGGGTGGCATTTGCTGGGGGCTTTCCGGCTGCTTTGGGCAATATTTATTTCAGAAAAAGGATATTACGGCAGATTGGCTTGTGATGGTGCGGCTGCTTTTGGCGGGAGTACTTTTGGTTTTGATGGGCTTTTTGCTGACGAAAAAACGGATGGGGGATATCTGGAAAAATCCTGTGGACAGAAGGCAGCTCTTGATTTTTTCTGTTTTTGGTATGCTGAGCTGTCAGTATACTTATTTTGCGGCCATCCAATATTCCAATGCAGGCACGGCAACGGTGTTGCAGTCCTTGGCGCCTTTGCTGATTTTGGGGGTTGTGTGCTTCAAGGAAAAGCGTTGGCCTCGTAAAATGGAAACAGGTGCTATCTTTTGTGCATTGCTGGGGGTGTTTTTGCTCAGTACGCATGGAAATATTCACAGCATGAGCATTACAACCTTGGCTTTGGTGTTCGGCTTAGGTGCGGCGGCAGGCGGTGCGGCATATAATCTGCTTTCGGGGGATTTGCTGCGGCACTATGGCGTGTATGCCGTTGTGGGCTATGCCATGCTGCTTGCAGGCGTGGCCATGCTGCCCTTTGTGCGCCCCTGGAGCTATGCCGTTCCTTTTGACCAAGGAACTGTTTTGGCGACGGCAGGGGTGGTTGTGATTGGCACGGCGATTGCGTTTTCGCTTTATCTGAAGGGTGTCAGCATTGTGGGGCCCTTCATGGGAAGCCTGCTCGGGATGATGGAGCCGATTACGGCGGTTATCGTTTCCCTCCTCTTTTTGCACGCAAAATTCCAAGGCATAGACCTGATTGGCTTTGCGCTGATTCTGGGGACAGTGGTGGCGCTTTCCTTGCAATCGAAATAACGAAAAAAACAGGATACCTTGGTTTTTGCAGAAGCCAAGGTATATTTGCGTGCAAAGGAATTTTGTGATAAAATTATGTATTGGAAAATTTTTATCTGAAGGATATGGAAATAGATGAGGTGAGAGCTTTGGCGGAACAGAAAAATAAGAAAAAAACTGCCAAAACCACTGCAAAATCGCCGTCTGTGAAAAAAGCAACGGCAAGGAGCAGTGCCGGAAGGGAAACAGCAAAAAAGGAAACGGGAGCGAGAAAAGAAACCACCAGAATGACGGCGCAGCCTGCCCGTTTTGGGGACAGTATTCTGGATGAGGTCATTCTGCTTCTGATTATTGTGGCATCAATTATTGTATTTATCAGCCTGCTGACGGAAAGGATGGGCATCATCGGCGGCATCATCAGCAGCTTTTTCAAGGGACTTTTCGGGCTTGGCGGGCTTTTTCTGCCCATCTGCGTGATTGCCTACTGCATCTGGATGCTGGTGAGCGAGGAAAAGCGATATCCGCTTGTGCGCGGCATCGGGGCGGGGCTGTTTCTGCTGACCGTAGCCGCCTTTGCGCAGGTGCTGCACCCGATTCAGGCGGCAGAAAACCTCGGCTTTTTCAAACGCTGTGGTGTGCTTTACGGCGCAGGGGCATTTACAAATGGAGGGCTGACAGGTGGACTGATTGGCGGTGGACTGGACAGGGCATTGGACACCCTTGGGAGCGTCATTGTCCTATTGGCGACAGGCATTATTTCCATCGTCATGGCAACAGGAAAATCCTTCTTCCATGCTCTTGGGGATGCCAATGCGCACCGTAAGGCGAGACGGAAGGTGAAAAACGAAAAAATCAAGAATAAAGCCGAGCGGATTCGCCAGCAGGAGGAGCTGGAAGCGGAGCGGCAGGCGAAAAAGGCGCAGCGCCGCAGAAGGATGAACCGTGAGGATTTCAATATCGAGGTACAAGAGAACAGCGGCGAAACGCCCTATGTGGAGGAAACGGTGTTCCGCAAGAAGCCTTTGATTCTGGAAACGAAAAAACGGGAACCGATTTTTGATTTTGTGAAGGAAAACGGCGCAGAGGTTGCGGTGCGCAGAGAGGAAAAGACGGAGGATGCGCCGAAGGAAGCGCACGACGAAAAAGCCGCAGAAACGCCTTCTATCCGAGAAGCGGCGGCAATGCCGGCAGAGGATGTGCGGAAGGAGCCGGCAGAGGAGCAGGTGAAACCGCAGGCAACAGAATCCGATGCGGCGGATGCATTGTTTGCGGAAATCTTTGCAGAAAAGCCACTCGAGGAAAGCATCAGCATTGATATTCTGCCGGAGGAGGATATGGGCAAAACCGTTGTGCCGAGAAAGGAAACGCCTGTTGCCGAGGAAGAAATCCCCATTGCAATGATGGAGGAGGAGACTGTGGAAGAAACGCAGGCAGAGGAAGCGGAGGAATCCGAAGAAGCGGCAGAGCCGGAGGCGGCGAAGCCTGCGGCAGATATGCCTGAACCAAAGAAGGAAACGGCACCTGTCGAGGAAGAAAAGCCGTATATCTTTCCGCCGATTACGCTGCTGGGAAAAGATCCGCAAACGGGCAACGGCAGCAACCGTTCGGAATTATTTGAAAATGCAAGAAAGTTGGAAACTACGCTGAAAAGCTTTAGTGTGGATGCAAAGGTAATCCAAATCAGCAGAGGTCCTACTGTGACGCGCTATGAGCTTTCGCCGAGCCAAGGCGTAAAGGTCAGCAAGATTGTGAATTTGGCGGATGATATCGCGCTGAATCTGGCGGCAAGCGGGATTCGTATTGAAGCACCCATTCCCGGCAAGGCGGCAGTCGGTATCGAAGTGCCGAATAAGGAAACACAGTCGGTTTATATGCGGACGCTGCTGGAAAGCGATGCCTTTAAGCAGCACCCCTCTAAGCTTGCCTTTGCCCTGGGGCAGGATATTGCAGGCAACCCTGTTGTGACGGATATTGCAAAAATGCCGCACCTGCTGATTGCGGGCGCAACGGGTTCGGGGAAATCGGTCTGCATCAATACGCTGATTACGAGTATTCTTTATAAGGCAGACCCCAAAGAGGTTAAGCTGCTTCTGGTTGACCCGAAGGTGGTAGAGCTGAGCGTGTATAACGGGATTCCGCACCTTTTGATTCCGGTTGTGACAGATCCGAAAAAGGCGGCCTCTGCGCTGAATTGGGCGGTGCGTGAGATGCTGCAAAGATATAATGATTTTGCCGCACACGGCGTTAGAGATATCAAGGGCTTTAATAAATTGATGGAAGAAAAGGGTGACGAAAAGGGCAAAATGCCCCAGATTGTCATTATCATTGATGAATTGGCAGACCTAATGATGGCAGCGCCCGGCGAGGTGGAGGATGCTATCTGCCGTCTGGCGCAGATGGCGCGTGCGGCAGGGATGCACCTGATTATTGCGACACAGCGTCCCTCTGTGGATGTCATTACGGGGGTAATCAAGGCGAATATCCCTTCCAGACTGGCGTTTGCCGTATCCTCCGGCATTGACTCCAGAACGATTCTGGATATGGTCGGGGCAGAAAAGCTGCTGGGGAAGGGCGATATGCTGTTCTATCCTTCGGGACAAAGCAAGCCTTCCCGTTTGCAGGGCGCATTCGTAACAGATCAGGAGGTCGAAGCTATTGTCGATTTTCTGAAAAAGAGCAGCAAGCCCAATTATACACAGGAAACCATCGACCAGATTACCGCTGCCGGCAAGGTTGGCGGTGCGGCGGAGGATTCGGATGAATTTTTCTCGCAGGCAGTTGATTTGATTCTGGAAAAGGAAAAGGCATCTGTTTCCATGCTCCAAAGACAATTCCGCATCGGCTATAACCGCGCGGCAAGGCTGATGGATGATTTGGAGAAGCAGGGGATTGTCGGCCCGGAGGAGGGCAGTAAGCCTCGAAAGGTTCTCATTACCAAAAGCGAATGGGAGGAAATGACGGGGGCAGTTCCCGATGAGATTTAAAATACCAAAAAGGATTGTGGAGAGAACTCTCTGCAATCCTTTTTTCGGTTTTCGACTTAAAATGATTGACAAAAAGAAAGAAATATAGTACTATCACGATAGGGTCATATGACTGACGGAAGTGGAGACAACCACATGGAGTATGACTATTCGAATGCCGACCGTCTGGGCGATGATGCTTGGATTGGGTGCGGTTTTTTTTATGGAAAATTTTCGGTAAAAAACGCACCGTCCCTTGTATCAGATGTGGAACAGCGGAATACCGCCAAAGCAGAGAGGAGATTTTTCGAATGTTTAAAACAGACTTACAGATTGCGCAGGAATGTAACATGGAGCATATCCTGAAGGTTGCTGAAAAAGCAGGGATTCCCGAAGAATATGTAGATTGCTACGGCAAATACAAGGGCAAAATCAGCAGCAAATATTACGACAAAATCAAAGATAACCCCGATGCAAAGCTGATTCTGGTAACAGCGGTGAACCCTACCCCCGCAGGCGAAGGCAAAACAACCGTTACCATCGGCTTGACAGAGGCATTGCAGCAGATGGGCAAGAATGCGATTACCTGCCTGCGTGAGCCTTCCTTGGGGCCCTGCATGGGCGTAAAGGGCGGCGCTGCCGGCGGCGGCTATGCACAGGTGGTTCCCATGGAGGATATCAACCTGCACTTTACCGGCGATTTGCACGCCATCACAACAGCAAATAACCTCTTGGCATCCATGGTGGATAACCACATTCAGCAGGGCAATGAGCTGAACATTGACCCCAGAAGAATTGCATGGAAGCGCTGTGTAGACCTGAACGACAGACAGCTGAGAAATGTGATTTCCGGCTTGGGCGGCAAGGTAAACGGTGTACCCAGAGAGGACGCATTCCAGATTACCGTTGCTTCCGAAATTATGGCAATCTTCTGCTTGGCAAATGATTTGAAGCAGCTGAAGGAAATGCTGGGCAGAATCATCGTTGGCTACACCTATGATGATGAACCTGTAACAGCAAAAATGATTGGCGCAGACGGCGCAATGACAGTTCTTTTGAAGGATGCACTGCAGCCTAACGTAGTGCAGACACTGGAAAATACACTGGCAATTATTCACGGCGGTCCCTTCGCAAATATCGCACATGGCTGTAACTCCGTTATGGCAACAAAAACAGCAATGAAAATTGCGGATTATGTTGTAACAGAGGCAGGCTTCGGTGCAGATTTGGGCGCTGAAAAATTCTTTGATATCAAGTGCCGTAAGGCAGGCCTGAAGCCCGATGCGGTTGTTTTGGTTGCAACCGTGCGCGCGCTGAAATATAACGGCGGTGTGCCGAAGGCAGATTTGTCCAATGAAAATCTGGATGCACTGGCAAAGGGCTTTGTGAATCTGGAAAAGCACATTGAAAACATCCAGAAATACGGCGTTCCCGTTGTGGTAACACTGAACCATTTCGTAGCTGATACAGATGCAGAGGTGGCTTATGTGAAGGAACGCTGCGAATCCATGGGCGCAACCTTTGCCGTAGCGAAGGTTTGGGCTAACGGCGGTGAGGGCGGCAAGGCTCTGGCTGAAAAGGTTCTGGAAACACTGGAAACAAAGGAAAGCAAATTCCATTTCCTGTATGAGGATGAACTGAATATCGTAGAAAAGGTAAATAAGGTATGCAAGGAAATCTATGGCGCAGGTACAGTAAACTTCTCTGCGGCGGCAAAGAAAACACTGGCACAGATTGACAAGCTGGGCTTTCACGATTTCCCTGTATGTATTGCAAAGACACAGTATTCTCTTTCCGATGATCCCAAGGTTCTGGGTCGTCCGGAAGGGTTCGAGGTAACTGTAAAAGAGATTCGTATTTCCGCAGGTGCAGGTTTTATCGTTGTACTGCTGGGCGATGTTATGACAATGCCCGGTCTGCCTAAGAAACCGGCTGCGCTGAATATCGACATTGACGATAACGGAAATGTGGTAGGTCTCTTCTAAGAAAAAGGGAGTTAAAAAGGATGAAAGCACAACTGATTGATGGCAAACGGATTTCTGCGGAAATTAAGGCAGAGGCGGCGGAGGAGGCAGCAGCATTAAAGGCAAAGGGTATCACACCCTGCTTAGCGGTTGTTTTGGTCGGCGATGATTCCGCCTCTCAGGTATATGTGAATAACAAGAAAAAGGCATGTGAAGCAGTTGGGATTCGCTCGGTTTCCCATGTGTTGTCTGGGGGGACAACGGAGGAAGCACTTTTGGAGCTGATTGCCAAGCTGAACGCGGATAAGGACATTCATGGGATTCTGGTGCAGATGCCTGTGCCAAAGCAGATTGATGAACGAAAGGTTATTCTTGCCATCGACCCGAAGAAGGATGTGGATTGTTTCCATCCCGTAAACGTGGGCAATCTCCACACAGGCGGAGAGGGATTCCTTCCCTGTACCCCTGCGGGCATTATTGAGTTAATCAAGCGCAGCGGTCATTCCATCGAAGGGAAGCAGTGTGTTGTGATTGGCAGAAGCAATATCGTAGGAAAGCCTGTAGCTATGCTGTTGATGCAGGAGAACGGCACTGTGACGATTTGCCATTCCAGAACAAGGAATCTGGCGGAAATCTGTCGGGGGGCAGATATCATTGTCAGCGCAGTGGGCAAGGTAAACACAGTGACGGCGGATATGGTAAAGGAAGGCGCGATTCTCATTGATGTTGGGATGAATCGCAATGAGGCAGGCAAGCTGTGCGGCGATGTGGATTTTGAGAACGTGAAGGAAATTGCAGGGGCGATTACGCCTGTTCCCGGCGGCGTTGGCCCGATGACCATCGCCATGCTGATGAAAAACTGCAACACAGCCGCAAAAATCCAGAATGGATTGGAATAAAGAAGAATTGTAAGAAAATCTTAAGATGGATACCCTTGACTTTCAGAGAGAGCCAAGGGTATTCTTTTTATATAGGGAAAATAAGGAAAAGCGGTCGGAAAGGAAGTGTTTGTATGAAAAAAGGTGCTTTGAAGGGTATTGTATGCTTGGTTGTAATCGTGGTTATCTGGATGGCAGTTTCTTTTCGGAGCAAACCGCTTTCCGAGGAGGGGGAAATTTCCCTTGAGAATTTTGTAGTTTGCCGTGTGCAGATGATGGAGATAAAAAATGATACAGGCTATGTGAGTGGGGCAGAAATCAGAGAGAAGGAACGGATGCAGAAGGCATTGGATGCGTTGGGTGAAATAGAGGTCAGAAAAATGATGCCATGGGAGAAGTTCTTTTCCGACAGGCAGGAACAGGAACCGTATTATACAATGATGATTCGGTACGACAGCGAAACGGAAGGACGGTATGAGTCGCTCGCCTGCTGGGAGGGAGGACACATTGATTTCAGAGATACCGCCTACATGGTTACGGGAAAGGAGAAAACAAAAGCAACAGACCTACTGGAAGGACTTTTGCAGGAATACGAAACAGCAGAATAAGAGAAGCAACCCTCGATATTTTCGGGGGTTTTTCTTTGGCAGAAAGAGGGAAAAAGAATTTTGCGGAAATATAGCAATTTTCCCGGTTTTATAGTAAAATATAATGATGGAAAAAAGAGAAGATTTTAAGGAGGAATACAATGAGCAGAAAAATCGCATTCACCTCTTTGGGGTGCGATAAGAATAGAGTTGACAGTGAGGTTATGCTGGGGATTTTGCAGAAAAACGGCTACACAGCGGTAGCGGATGAGGCAGAGGCGGATATCATCGTGGTGAATACCTGCTGCTTTATCAAGGATGCTTTGGAAGAAAGCATTGAAACCATTCTGGAGATGTCCCAATATAAGAACCCCGACGTGGGGAACTGCAAGGGATTGATTGTGGCAGGCTGCTTAGGGCAGAGATACGAAAAGGAATTTTTTGATGAATTGCCGGAGGTGGATGCCATTATCGGCACAACAGCGTACGAATCTATCGCGGAAGTTGCGGATGAAATTCTGGGCGGCAAGGAGCAGGTGAAGCAGCTGGAAAGCATTGACCTTGCCATGCAGGATGGAAACGGTAAGCTGCGCGTGCTTTCGACTGCACCGTATTTTGCGTATCTGAAAATTTCCGAGGGCTGCGACAACCGTTGCACCTATTGTGTGATTCCGCAAATGCGTGGCAGACACCGCAGCAGAGAGCTGGAAAGCCTTGTGGAGGAAGCAACCCTTTTGGCACAGCAGGGCGTGAAGGAATTGGTAATTGTTGCACAGGATACCTCTATCTACGGCAGAGATTTATACGGCAAGCCGATGCTGGATGAGCTTTTGCGGCGGCTGAATGCCATTGAGGGCTTGGAGTGGATTCGTCTGCTGTATGCGTATCCCGAAACGCTGACAGAGGAAACCATTGAGGCAATGGCAAGCTGTGAAAAGGTTTGTCATTATATTGATATGCCGATTCAGCATGGGAATGATGCTGTACTGAAGCGCATGGGCAGAAAGAGCAGTCAGGCACTCATTCGGGAAAAGGTGGCAAGGCTGAGAGCGGCTATGCCCGATATTGCCATTCGTACGACACTGATTGTCGGCTTCCCCGGAGAGACAGAGGAAGAATTTGCGGATTTGCAGAGCTTCGTGCAGGAAATGAAATTCGACCGTCTGGGTGTGTTCTCCTATTCGCAGGAGGAAGGCACGGTTGCGGCGGAAATGGAAAACCAGATTCCGGAGGAAACGAAGGAAGAACGCAGAGATATCATCATGGATATACAGAAATCCATTGCGGCTGCGCTTTGTGAAAAAGAGGTCGGCAAGGTGATGGAGGTGCTGATTGAGGGCAAGCTGCCTGAGGAAAACATCTTCTGCGGCAGAACAAGACGGGATGCCCCCGAAATTGACGGTCTGGTATTTGTTTCCTCGGAGGAGGAGCTGTATTCCGGTGATTTTGTAACGGTAAGGATTCGTGAAGCGGGCGATTATGATTTGATGGGAGATGTGGTTTATGGATATGAACTTGGCGAATAAGCTGACCATGCTGCGCGTGGTTATGATTCCGGCATTCTTACTGGTGCTGTTTCTGGCACCTGAGCCAATGAACAGATATATTGCAGTGATTATTTTTATCGTGGCATCCTTAACGGATATGCTGGATGGCAAGATTGCAAGAAAATACAACATGGTTTCCAACTTCGGGAAATTTATGGACCCTCTTGCGGACAAGCTGTTGGTGATGTCTGCATTGGTTTCCATGGTTGCCTTAAAGGACTTGGCGGCATGGGTCGTTATCGTGATTTTGGCAAGAGAATTTGCCATTACAGGCTTCCGTACTCTTGCGATGGAGGCGAATATCGTGATGGCGGCAAGTTGGTGGGGGAAGGTGAAAACCACCACGCAGATGATTATGATTCCTGTGCTGCTGCTGAATCTGCCGTTTGCGTGCATGCCTGTTCTGGAAAAGCTTCTGGTGATTCTGGCGGTATTCTTTACGATTTTCTCCGGCGCGGATTATATCATTAAGAATAAGCAGGTTCTGATGGGCTAAGAGAAAAATGAAAGAGAGCGCTTTGTTTGAAAAGGCTCTCTTTTTTATTTCGGGATATTGGAATCCGATGATAAAAACGGTACAATAGAGGAAAAGACACAAAGGAGGAAGAAACATGAAGGCGGAGATTCTTGCAGTTGGCACGGAGCTGCTGTTGGGGGATATTTTGAATACAAATGCACAGTTTCTGGCGCAGGAGCTGGCCAATCTGGGGATAGAGGTATATTATCAGACGGTTGTTGGGGATAACCCACAGCGTTTAAAGGATACGATTTTTCATGCCTTTTCCAGAGCGGATTTGATTATTACAACAGGCGGCTTAGGGCCTACCGAGGATGACCTGACGAAGGAAACGGCGGCGGAATATTTCGGGGAAAGGCTGATTCCGGATGAAAGAGCATTGGGCAGAATTCGGAAATATTTTGACCGCACAGGCAGAGTGATGACGGAAAACAACGTGAAGCAGGCAATGGTGCCGGAGAAAAACGGGATTGTGCTGTATAACGATAACGGCACGGCACCGGGGATTATTATGGAGAAGAACGGAAAGATGATTGTGATGCTGCCCGGCCCTCCGAGAGAAACGATTCCCATGTTCCAAAATCAGGTGAAGCCTTATCTGGCGAAGAAGCAGGAATTTACCTTTGTTTCCCGTATTCTGCGCGTGGCAGAGGTGGGCGAGAGTGCCATGGAGGAAAGGGTAAAGGATATCATTGATGCGCAGACCAACCCGACGATTGCGCCCTATGCGAAGGATGGCGAGGCAATTCTGCGCATTACGGCAAAGGCAAGGGACGAGGAGGAAGCAAATCGACTGATTGACCCTGTTGCGGCGGTATTGAAGGAAAGATTGGGCGATGCGGTCTATGGCGAGGGCGAAACCGATTTGGAAACCGTTGTGGCAGAACAGCTGTTGCAAAAGCAACTCACGTTAGCGGTGGCGGAATCCTGCACCGGTGGTATGATTGCGTCTAATCTGGTGGAATATCCGGGAATTTCTGCGGCACTTGTGGAGGGCTGTGTGACCTATTCCAATGAGGCGAAAATGCACAGACTCGGCGTAAAGGCGGAAACACTGGAGAAATACGGCGCAGTCAGCGAGGAAACGGCGAAGGAAATGGCGGAGGGCATTGCGAGAACAAGCGGCGCAGACATCGGCGTGGCAACTACGGGCGTTGCAGGTCCGGAAAGCAGCGAGGGCAAGCCGGTCGGTCTGGTTTATATTGCGATTGCTTATAAAGGAAAAACGGAGGTGTACACCTGCCATTTTGTCGGGAAGCGGAACAAAATCAGAGAACGTGCGGCATATACTGCGCTGAACCGGCTGAGGAAGGTAATCAATGATGAAGCATAAGGGGGATTGGCTGCTGCTTCTGGCGGCATTTATCGGCGGCGGCGGATTTATCAGCCTGAAATATCTTCTGGATTGGGGATATGACCCGTTTCAGGTGATTTTCGGGCGTTTTCTGACGGCATCCGTCTGCATGTGTCTGGTTTACTGCAAACGGCTGAAACGAATTACCAAAGAGGAATGGAGGGTCGGCAGTATTCTGGGGGCATTGCTTGCGGCAATGTTTCTTCTGATGACGGTTGGGCTGCAATACACCACGCCATCGGTCAATGCGTTTCTGGTGAATATTCCTGCGGTCATTGTGCCGTTTGTCTGCTGGGGTGTGTTCAGGCAGAAGCCGAATCGGAACTGCTTTCTGGCGGCGGGGATGACGCTCTTTGGCGTTTGCTGCCTTTCTCTGACGGCGGATTTTCGTCTGGATTTCGGGGCAGGGCTGTCACTCTTGGCGGCGGTGGCGTTTTCGCTGCAAATGGCGTTTCTGGGGAATCTAACCAAGGACTGCGATTCTGTGCATATTGCGATTGTGGAGAATCTTTCGACCCTTGCGGTGATGACGGTGATTCTGATGTTTACGGGATGGGATATGCCGCCTCTGACATTGCCTGCCTTCGGAAACTTTTTCTACGCAGGGGCATTTTGCACCGCGCTTTATTTTGTGCTGCAAAGCATCGGACAGCAAAGCACTGCGCCGAACAAGGCGGCAATCATCATTACAACGGAATCTATTTTTGCGGCGGTATTTTCTGCGATTTTATACGGCGAACGGATGCACTTCAGGGGATATCTGGGGTGCGCGGTGATTTTTGCGGCAATGGCTTTGGCGGAAAAGCCTGTGCAGGAGAGAAAATAGCCGTTGACAAGGCGAACGAAATCGAATAAAATGGGAAAAAAGAGAACAAATATTCGTGAATATAAACAGAATCCGATAGGGTTTGGAAAGGTGGAAATAAAATGGCGGCAAAGGCACAAAAGGAAGATGTAAAATTTGAAGATAAGCAAAAGGCACTGGATGCGGCATTAAGCCAGATTGAGAAGCAGTTTGGCAAGGGTGCGGTAATGAAGCTGGGGGACAATAATGCAAAAATGGCGGTTGAGGTTGTGCCGACCGGCTCTCTGAGCTTGGATTTGGCGTTGGGGGTTGGCGGTTTGCCGAAGGGCAGAATCGTTGAGGTTTATGGCCCTGAATCCTCCGGTAAGACAACGGTTGCCCTGCACATGGTAGCAGAGGTGCAGAAGCGCGGCGGCATTGCAGGGTATGTGGATGCGGAGCATGCGATGGACCCCACCTATGCAAAGGCACTGGGAGTTGATATTGATAACCTCTATATTTCTCAGCCGGATGACGGCGAACAGGCGTTGGAAATCACCGAAACCATGGTACGCAGCGGTGCGATTGATATTGTGATTGTGGACTCTGTAGCGGCATTGGTGCCTCGTGCGGAAATCGAGGGTGAAATGGGCGATTCCCACATGGGCTTGCAGGCAAGACTGATGAGCCAGGCATTGAGAAAGCTGACAGGTATCACCAATAAATCGAATTGTACGGTTGTTTTCATCAACCAGCTGCGTGAGAAAATCGGCGTAACCTTCGGTAATCCCGAAACCACAACGGGCGGTCGCGCGCTGAAATTCTATTCCTCTATCCGTATGGAAATCAGAAAGGCGGATGTGCTGAAGCAGGGGACGGAAATTGTCGGCAACCGCACAAAGGTAAAGGTTGCGAAAAACAAGGTAGCACCTCCCTTCAGAACGGCCGAGTTTGATATTATCTACGGCAAGGGCATCTCCAAGGAGGGGGATATTCTGGATCTGGCGGCAGATGTGGATATCGTAAACAAGAGCGGCGCATGGTATGCCTATAAGGAAACCCGTATCGGGCAAGGGCGTGAAAACGCAAAGCAGTTCCTGCGCGAGCATCCCGAAATGTGCGCGGAAATCGACCATCTGGTGCGCGTGCATTATGGACTGGAGCAGAATCAGGCTGCCCCGCAGACAGCAGAAGCGGCAGATGCAGCCGAAGCACCTATCACGGAAACAGAATTTTAAAATTATAATCAAAAAATTATAATTAAAAAATTGCAAAAAAAGAACCCTTCGTATGGAAAAAATACGGAGGGTTTTTCTGTTAAAATTATGTAGTATTATGCAAATACAAGCTGCACCAGAACCATATAGCAGACAGTGCCGCAGAAAATGCTGATGAGGGTGCTTCTTTTCCAGAGGTGCAGAATGGCTGTTACCGCGGAGGCAATCAGCAGTGGCGCAAAGCCTGCCGCAGAGGAAAAGGAAATGCCCTTCAGACAATAAATGACAAGGGTTGCCATAATTGCCATCGGAAGCACACGCCCCAGATAGCGTACAGGCTCTGGAACGGCTCTGCCGCTGAAAATGAGGAAGGGCAGGGCACGCTCCAGAAGGGTGCAGATGCCGCAGATGGCAATGATTGCAATAGATTGCATTGTAGTTAAAACCATTTATGCTTCCTCCTTTTCTTCTTTTACAGCTTTTACAGGCTCGATACGGTGACGCAGGATGCTTAAAAGAGCAACGGTAATCACCAGCGAGGGCAGAATGAAATTGCTTGGCCCAAAGATAAGCAGACAGACGATGGCGGAAACAAAGGCAAGCCATGCCGGCAGGCGGTTATCCGCGCCAAGTATCTGCTCTATCAGGATAACGATGAAAAGGGCGGTCAGCGCAAAATCAATGCCTGTGGTGTTGAAGGGAAGCATGCTCCCAATCAGCGCACCGATGATGCTCAGGATAATCCAATAGGAGATGGACAGAAACGCCGTCAGCACATACGCCCATTTTTCATTGACATCCGACCCGAAATCATGCGAACAGTGGAGGGAATAATTTTCATCCGTCAGGGAATAGATGAGAAAATATTTCCAAGGCCCGAAGGTACGGAATTTTTCAATGAAGGACAGCCCATAGAAAATATGACGGCTGTTGAGCAGAAGTGACATAATCGCAACGGTCAGAAGCGAAACGCCGCCGGCGAAGAAGGTCACCATCAGATATTGCAGAGAGCCTGCCAGAACGAAAATGCTGCATGCACCTGTCCAGACGAAATTATAGCCGCAGTTCTGCATCAGTACCCCGTAGGCAAGGGCAACGGGGATATAGCTGATGAGGATGGGAAGGCTGTGCTTGAGTGCGTAACGAAAGGCTTTTGCCATAAATCATGCTCCTTTCTGAAGGTATCTTATTTACTCATTTTTCATTTGTTGGATACGGGCTTCGTCGGGGGTGATGTAAATGGTTTTATTCGTCAGATAAATCACCATGCCCGGCTTTGCGCCGTTTGGTTTTTTGATATTTTTTCTCTGGGTATAATCCACAGGAACCATGCTGCTGTTTTTCGCTTTACTGTAGAAGGCGGCAAGGTTTGCGGCTTCCTCCATCGTGGCTTCCGGCAGCTCGCTTTGCCCGTTTGTGCGAATGATGACATGGGAGCCAGGGATATCCTTCGTGTGCATCCAGAGGTCTGTCGGCTCGGCGGTGCGCAGCGTCAGCTCGTCATTTTGCAGATTGCTTTTCCCGACCAGAATTTCATACCCATCGGAGGAAATGTAACGCAGGGGCTTTGCCCTTTTCGGCTTCGGCTGTCCTTTTTTCTGTGCCTGCCTGCGGATGAAGCCGCTTTCCGCTAATTCTGTTCGGATTTCGGAAAGATCGGCATCCTCCTTGGCGTTTTCCAGTGCATTGAGGACGCTTTCCAGATACGCCAGCTCCTCGTTATTCTGTTTTTCCTGTATTTCCAGTGCCGCAAGGGTACGCTTTGCCTTGTTGTATTTTGCAAAATATTTCTGTGCATTTTCCGCAGGTGTTTTTGCGGGGTCAATGGCAATTTCGATTTCGGGCATGGACTCCTCGTAATAATCAATGGTTTTGAAGATTGTTACGCCCTGCGGAACGGCATAGATATTGGCAGTCAGAAGCTCGCCCTTTTTCCTCCATAAATCCATGCCCTTTGTTTCGTGGCGTGTTTTCAGCTGAATTTCCTTTTTCTTCACACAGCGTTCGATATGATTGGTTACCAGCTTTCGCATATCCTGCGCCTTCTGGCGGATATGTGCCGCATTATCCCGCTCCTGATAAAAGCCCTCCAGAAGGGCGGAAACGGAAGGAAAGGGCTTTGCGGCAAGGCCTTGAAATTGCTGCATTTTCAGAACGGCAAAATCGACAATGCGATTATTTTCCTTCTGATAATAAATGGCAGGGCAGAAGTCCGCCGCTTTGACCTCCTGCATGGTTTTCTCGAAGGCGGCAAAGAGCCGTTCACTGTTTTCCAATGTGGTTTCCTGACAGGAATCCGAAGCATCCAACCCTGCACGGGTGCAGATTTCGCCTGCCATGACAGGGCTGATGCCGGTGTAGGTTTGATAAAGAAATTCCTGCAGCCTTCTGCCTTCCTGCAAATGCAGGGAAAAGAGGAAATCCGCCTGTTCGGCAAGGAGGGGGTTTTTCTTATCCTGCGAAGGGGGGAAAACATATTCCTTGCCGGGGAGTACCTCTCGGACAGAGCTTTTCTCATGGGTGACACGCTTGATGGAATCCAGAATTTTGCCGGTTTCATCGGTCAGGATAAGGTTGCTGTGCTTGCCCATGATTTCCAGAATCAGATTTTTTGTAGTGATATCACCCATTTCATTGGCGGATTCAATCCTGAGGATGATGATACGCTCGAAATTCGGCTGCACAATATCTATAATTTTGCCGCCCGCGATATGCTTGCGCATGACCATACAGAATAAGGGCGCGGTCATAGGATTTTCGCGGCTGCTTTCGGTCAGGTGGATACGGGGATGGGCAGAGTTGGCGGAAATGATGATTTTCTTTGCGCCGCTGCCAAGCCCACGAATTGACATACGAATTTCATCCGCAAGGGGCTGATGGATTTTATCGATACGCCCACCTAAAAGGGCTGCTTTGAGTTCTGATACGATGGCAGAGGTTGTAATGCCGTCCAGTGCCATAAGGAACACCTCCTTGAATACATTTGGTTAATTCATAATTTTAACATAGGATTTTCTTTTTTGCATTATTTTTTCAAACGGATTACCAAGAAAAGCAGTAGGATTTGCAAAAAAATTCCAAAATGAAGGAAATATTAAAAAATGATTAAAAATAGTGGATACAATTTGCGGTTTTCCTTGCTATTTGGCGGACACTTATGTATAATAAAACAACGATTTTTGGAACGAAGCATAGAAAGGAACCGAAACATGAGTGCAAGTGTAAGAAGCATGACAGGCTATGGACGCGGCGAGCATATCGCAGAGGAAAGAAAGTTTACGGTGGAAATGAAATCCGTAAACCATCGTTATAATGATATGACGATTAAGCTGCCCCGTTCTCTGGCAGGTCTGGAGGATAAAATCAAAAAAAGAATCATGCATGAGGTATTTCGCGGCAAGACTGATGTGTATATCAGCTTTGAAACCTTTTCCGCAGCGGATGTAGAGGTAAAGCTGAACGAAGCACTGGCGGCGGCATATATCGAAAAGCTGAAGCTGATAGAAGAAAAATTCGGCATCTACAGCGAAAATAAGCTGGAGCTGGCGGCAAAATTCCCCGATGTGATTACGGTGGAGAAGGCACAGCAGGAGGAAGAAATCATCTGGGAGGCACTGGTGCCTGCACTGGATGAGGCAGTGGAAAAATTCGTTGCCATGCGTACCGTTGAGGGCGAAAATCTGAAAAAGGATATCCTTTTGAAGGGCGAACGCATCAGGACGCTTGTGGCAGAGGTGAAGGAACGCTCCCCTCTGGTGGTTGTGGAATATCAGGAAAAGCTGAATAACCGCCTGAAGGATTTGCTGGGCGGCGTTGATGTTGATCCGCAGCGCATTGCGACAGAGGTTGCGGTTTTTGCAGACCGCGGCTGCGTGGATGAGGAAGTGACCAGACTGGAAAGCCATCTGATTCAGCTGAAGGATATTCTGGATGGTGGCGGACAGGTAGGACGCAAGCTGGACTTTCTGATTCAGGAAATGAACAGAGAATCCAACACCATCGCATCCAAGGCGAATGACATTCAGATTGTAAAGGCCACGATTGAACTGAAAAGTGAAATCGAAAAAATCAGAGAACAGATTCAAAATTTGGAGTAACAGCCTTTTTTCGCAATAAAAAAGAAAGGCTATTTATAGGATAAAGGGGAAATACACATGAATAAACAGGGTATTTTATTGATTATCTCCGGTCCTTCCGGTTCCGGCAAAGGGACGATTGTAGAGCGTCTTTGTGAGAAGAACAATTTTTCGCTTTCCATTTCCGCAACAACAAGAAAGCCCAGAGAATATGAGAAAGACGGGGTGCATTATTTCTTCCATACCAGAGAGGAATTTGAGAAAATGCGCGACCGCAAGGAGCTTCTGGAATGGGCGGAATTCTGCGGCAATTATTACGGCACACCCAGAAAATATGTAACAGAACAGCTGATGGCAGGCAATAATGTCATTCTGGAGATTGAGGTACAGGGTGCGCTGCAGGTAAAGAAAATTTACCCCGAAGGCGTGCTGATTTTCATGGTTCCGCCCAATCTGGAGGAGCTGGGCAACCGCCTGACCAAACGCGGCACCGAGGATAAGGAAACCATCAACAAACGACTGCGCCGCGCATTGGAGGAGATGGAGCTGGTAGAGGAATACGATTATCTGGTCATCAATGACACCGTAGAGCAGGCAACTGAGGATATGCTGACTATCGTTGCGGCAGAAAAGATGAAATGCAGCAGAAATAAAAATATCAAAAAGATTTTCAAAGGAGAGATGTAATATGTTAAGACCTTCTTATTCCGATATTCTGGAGGTTATCACACAGGATTCCGAGGATATTACCATTGCCAGCAGATATACCATCGTGATTGCGGCGGCAAAAAGAGCAAGACAGCTGGTAGATCATCAGCAGCCCATGATTGACCATATTGAGGTGGATAAGCCCGTTTCCATCGCAGTCAATGAAATTTACGAAGGAAAGCTGAAAATCCGCGAGGGCAAGCCTGAGGAAGAGGACAAAGAGGTTGCACTGGCAGAGGTTGATTTTGCAAGCATGGCAGAGGAAACCGAGGAAGAATAATATGTAAGGAAAATAGCCCGTTTTTACGGGCTGTTTTTGTAGGGAGGTGAGAAATGATGTATGCGAAGGTGATTGTTGGGCTGAATCAGCCGGAAATGGATAAGCTGTTTGATTATCGGATTCCAGAAGGGATGACAGCGGAAATCGGTGTAAGGGTGATTGTGCCGTTTGGCAGCCGCAACAAAAAGGCGGAGGGCTATGTCATTTCTCTTTCCGAAAAAACAGAGGTGCCTGCGGATAAAATCAAGGAGCTTCTTGAGGTTCTGGATGAGGGCAGACCAACCTTTACCCCTGCCCTTCTGGATTTGGCGGAATGGATGAAGGAACGCTATTTCTGCACGCTGAACCAATGCCTGCAGGCAATTATGCCGCCCGGCATCCGCACAAAAAGTAGCTGGACAGTCAGCCGAAAATCGCTTGATGCTGAAACGAAGCTGACCCCGAAGGAAACGGCGCTGCTTGCATTATTCGGGGAACGAAGGGAAATTCCCTTGGAGGAGGTACAGGCGGAATTCGGCGGAGATTGCCTGACATTTCTGCGGAAGGCAGAGGGAAAGGGGCTGCTTGCGCTGAAGCAGGAGCTGCACCGCAGTGAATACAAAAACGAAAAACGGCTCTATTCTCTGGACAGAGACCATCCCCTTCTGGAAGCGGCATGGAAAAAGGCGGAGAAGGAGAAGCGTCTGGAGGGGCAAAGGCTGCTGTTGGAGTACCTCGCAAACGGCAGAGAAGCAACTGCCGCAGAGCTGAAGGAAGCCCTCGGCATTACGGATTCTCCCATCAAAACCCTGCTGAAAAAGGGCATCCTGCGGGAACGGAGGCAGACGGAACGGCGAAATGTCTTTGATACGGATACGGTGGAACGGACGCAGCCTTTTACCCCGACGGCAGAGCAGGCGGCGACGCTTTCCGCTTTGCATCGGGAATTGGAGCAGGAAGAAAAAAAGCCTGTACTTCTGCATGGCGTGACGGGCAGCGGCAAAACGGAGATTTATATGCAGATCATTGCGGAGGTTCTGGCGAGGGGCGAGCAGGCGATTGTACTTGTGCCGGAGATTGCCTTAACCCCTTTGCTTGCGGAGCGGTTCGTTTCCCGCTTTGGGGATGCAGTCAGCGTGACGCACAGCCGCCTTTCCATGGGGGAGAGAGTTGACCAGTGGAAAAAGGCGAGGGATGGCGAAATTTCGGTTGTGATAGGCGCACGGTCGGCGTTGTTTCTGCCGTTTCCGAAGGTTGGCGCAATTATCATGGATGAGGCGCACGAGAACAGCTATGTTTCCGATATTACCCCGAAATATGACACAAAGGACGTTGCGGCGGCACTGGCAAAACGCTATGGTGCGCTCTTTCTGATGGGGACGGCAACGCCCGATTTCATCAGCTATTACAAAGCAAAACAGGGAGAATTTCTGCTGCTGGAATTAAAGGAGCGGACGGGCGGCGGCGTTCTGCCGCGGATGCTTGTGACGGATATGCGAAAGGAGCTGGCAGAGGGCAACCGTTCTGCGTTCGGCAGAGCATTGCAGGCGGAAATCCGCAGGAATCTGGAGAAGGGCGAGCAGACCATGCTCTTTTTGAACCGCAGAGGATATGCAACCTTTGTTTCCTGCCGTAGCTGTGGGCATGTGATGAAATGCCCGGAATGTGATTTAACCTATACCTATCATGCGAAGGAGCATGCGCTGGCTTGCCATTATTGCGGCAGGAGAGCACCTCTGCCGAAGGTCTGCCCTGTCTGTGGCTCGAAGTATATTCGTTATTTCGGCACAGGGACACAGAAAATAGAGGAGGAAGCAGGAAAGCTGTTTCCCGAAGCAAGGATTCTGCGGATGGATTTGGACACCACGCTGACAAAGCACAGCCATGAAAAAATTCTTGCGGCATTTGCGGCAGGAGAAGCGGATATTCTGATAGGGACGCAGATGATTGCCAAGGGGCACGATTACCCCAATGTGACGCTGGTGGGCATTATGGCGGCGGATTTATCCTTAAATGCGGATAGCTTTACAGCGGCGGAAACGGGCTTTCGGCTGATGCTGCAGGCGGCAGGACGTGCCGGCAGAAGGGATGACAGAGGGCGCGTGTTTCTCCAGACCTATCAGCCACAGCACTATGCGGTGCAGTATGCCGCGAAGCAGGATTATGAAGGCTTTTATGAGGAAGAAATGCTCATGCGGCAGATGATGGGCTATCCGCCGTTTTCCGCATTTTTCAGTATTCTGCTGACAGGTGCGGCGCAGGAGGAAGCGGCACAGGCGGCGCAGGAGCTGGCAGAACGACTGGCACAGGCGGATGAGGAGGAGATTGCAACGATTCTCGGGCCGACGGCACTGCCGAAATTTCGCGGAGAATACCGCTACCAAATTATTGTGAAGGCGGCGGAGGAGGAACCCCTGCGGCAGCTGGTTCTGCCGACAGCGGAGAGGATGAAGAAGGAGCGAAACCGTAATGTGCGCGTAGGTTTGGCGCTTAACCCGACCAATATTGTATAAAGCAGAAAAAAATGTTATAATATTTCATTGGAAAACGAAAAACGCGCTTTCCGTTTCTGTTTCAGATAAATTTACAAAAAGTTTTTTGTTTGTTCAAATTTTGGAGATATTATAGAATTAGGAGGAAGAAAAAATGGCAATTCGTAATATTCGTATCAGCACAGATGAGGTGCTGAGAAAAACCTGCAAACCGATTAAGGAAATTACCCCTAACCTGCTGACACTGCTGGATGATATGGCGGATACCATGTATGAGGCAAACGGCGTTGGTTTAGCCGCACCACAGGTAGGGATTCTGAAAAGAGCCGTTGTCATTGATATCGGCGAGGGTCTGGTGGAGCTTTTGAACCCTGTCATTCTGGAAACGAGTGGTTCCCAGACCGACGAGGAAGGCTGCCTGAGCCTGCCCGGACAATCTGCCCCTGTGGAACGCCCCTATTATGTGAAGGCAAAGGCGATGGACAGAGAGGGCAATGAATTCATCATCGAGGGGGAAGAACTGATGGCACGCGCATTGTGCCACGAGATTGACCATCTGGATGGGATTCTGTATATTGATAAGGCACTGCCGAGAGAGGAAGCGTAAGGAGGAATACCGATGAGAGTGATTTTTATGGGAACGCCCGATTTTGCGGTACCTTCCTTACAGGCATTGCTGACAAGGCATGAGGTTGTGGCAGTGGTGACACAGCCCGATAAGCCCAAGGGCAGAGGGAAAAAGCTACAGCCCACACCCGTAAAGGCAGTGGCGCTGGAGCAAGGGATTCCTGTTTTGCAGCCTGTGAAGGTACGCGAACCGGAGGTTATCGAACAGCTGCGCGGCTATGGCGCGGATTTGATTGCCGTTACTGCATTTGGGCAGATTTTGCCGGAGGAAATTCTGAATATGCCGAAATATGGCTGTATCAATGTGCATGGCTCGCTTCTGCCGGAATACAGAGGGGCGGCACCGATGCAGCGCGCCATTATTGACGGTAAGAAGGTAACAGGCATTACCACGATGTTCATGGCAAAGGGCATGGATACGGGGGATATGCTTTTGAAAACGGAAGTGGAGATTCTTCCGACAGATAATTTTGAGGATCTGCATGATAAAATGGCGGTGGCAGGCGCAGCACTGCTTCTGGAAACGATTGACGGACTGGAAAAGGGCACAATTACACGGATACCGCAGGATGATGCACTGGCAACCCATGCGCCCATGATTCATAAGGAGACAGGACATATTGACTGGAGCAAAGGCGGACAGCAGATTATTGATCTGATGCGCGGAATGTATCCCGGACATGGCGCATACGCTGTTTTGGGAGAGGAGCCGCTCAAGATGTTCTGGGCAGAGGCGGAAAATAAAAGCTACCCCGATGCGGCATTTGGCGAAATCGTAGAGGTGACAAAAAAGGACTTTGCGGTAAAATGCGGCGATGGAATTTTGCGTATCAAAGAGGTGCAGGCGCGCGGCGGTAAGAAGATGGCGGCGGATGCGTATCTGCGTGGGCATGAAATGCAGACAGGCATTTTGCTTGGCTAAGGCTTGAATAGGAAAGTTCCAAACAGATAGGAGGAACCGATATGTATTATGGTTATGGATATGGATACGACAGCATGTACTTTTTGGTGCTTCTGGCATTCATTTTTTCGATGGTTGCGCAGATGAAGGTATCCGGTACATTTAAGAAATATGCGAAAATCAGAAACAGACGAGGCTTAACGGGGGCGCAAGTGGCAGAACAGATGATGCACAACGCAGGCATTTATGATGTAAGCGTGCAGCGCGTGGCAGGCAACCTGACAGACCATTATGACCCCAGAACAAAGACACTGCGCCTGTCCGAAAGCGTGTATGACAGCACATCGGTAGCGGCTGTCGGCGTAGCGGCGCACGAGACAGGGCATGCCATTCAGCATGATGTGGGCTATGCACCGCTGGCACTGCGGAGCTTTTTTGTGCCTCTGGCAAACTTCGGTTCCAGACTGGCAATCCCCCTGATTCTGATTGGGTTTATTTTCAGCGGCGGCGGCAGCACATTGGTGACACTGGGGATTCTGTTCTTCTCCCTTTCCGTTGTGTTTACGATTATTACACTGCCTGTGGAATTCAACGCATCCAGAAGGGCGATTCGCCTGCTGACAGATGACGGATTTCTGGACAGCGACGAAATCGGCGGCGCGAAAAAGGTGCTGAGTGCGGCGGCAATGACCTATGTTGCGGCGGCATTTGCGGCAATCGCGCAGCTTCTGAGACTGGTTGCCATCTTTGGCAGAAGAAACGATTAAAAAAGAAAGGCTAATCTGATTGCGGATTAGCCTTTTGGTGTTTTTGCGGATGCCTCTTTTTTGTCGAAATAGGGGTGAAATGATTGAAGAATCCTCTATTTTGTCGTATAATATTATGTTGAGACAGAACGGCTTGAACGGAAGGAATGGAAAAAATGATCCAAATCAATCCAAGAGAGATTGCGGCAGAGGCGCTCATGGAAATCATGACGGCGGATGCCTATAATACAATGACACTGCGCCGCCTGCTGCGGCAAAACGGTGCGATGTCCAGACAGGACAGAGCCTTTGTGACGGAGGTGGTAAACGGTACACTGCGCAATTTGATTTATATTGACCATGTGCTGAATACCTTTTCCAAAACAAAAACGGAAAAAATGAAGCCGTGGCTGCTGGCAGTGCTGCGGACGGCGGTGTATCAGATGTACTTCATGGACGTACCGGATGCAGCGGCGTGCAATGAGGCGGTGAAGCTGGCATCGGTCAGAGGATATGGCTCTTTGAAGGGCTTTGTGAACGGCGTACTGCGCACGGCGGCCAAGAAAAAGCAGGCGATTCCCCTGCCTGAGAGGGGAACGGCGGAATATCTTTCTGTGGCGTATTCCCATCCGCTGTGGCTGGTGCGGATGTGGATTGCCTATTATGGCTACGAAGAAACGGAGCAAATTTGTGCGTATGATAATCAGTCCCCCGATGTGACGATTCGGGTGAATACGCTGAAAACGAATACGCAGGCTTTGAAAAAGAAGCTGGAGCAGGCAGGTGTGCATGTGGCAGAGGGCAGAATCTGCGCGGATGCACTGCATCTGACGAAAACGGCGGATTTAAGCCGCTTGGATGCCTTCAAAGAAGGACTGTTCCATGTGCAGGATGAAAGCTCTCAGCTCGCGGTACGGGTGCTAGACCCGAAAAAAGGCGAGGAGATTTTAGACATGTGCGCCGCGCCGGGCGGGAAAAGCTTTACGATTGCGGAACGGATGGAAAACGAGGGCAGTCTGCTTTCCTGCGATATTTACGAGCATAAAATCGACCTGATGCAGGAGGGCGCAGAACGCCTTGGCATTTCCATCATGCAGTGCAGGGTGAAGGATGCGGCGGCTGAGGAGGAAAGCCCGAAGCAGTTTGACCGCGTGCTGGCGGATGTGCCCTGCTCCGGTCTGGGGCTGATGCGAAAGAAGCCGGATATCCGCCTGAAAAAGGATGGCAATGAGATTGACAGCCTGACAAAAATTCAGAGAGAAATTCTGGAAAATGCGGCAGGCTATGTGAAAAAGGGCGGCGTTCTGGTCTACAGCACCTGTACGCTTTGCCGAAAGGAAAATGAAAAGAATCTGGAATGGTTTCTGAAAGGTCACCCCACATTTGCGGCGGAGGATGTTTCGGAATTTCTGCCCGAAGGCTGGGATACGGAAACGGCGAAAAAGGGATATCTGACCCTGCTGCCCCATAAAACAGGAACAGACGGATTTTTCATTTCCAAAATGAGAAGAAAGGATTGAGATATGGAAAAGGTTGATATCAAATCCATGGACATAACCGAATTGCAGGAGCTTTTGCAGGAATTGGGTGAGCCAAAATTTCGGGCGAAGCAGCTTTTCGATTGGCTGCACGCAAAGCAGGTGGACAGCTTTGCCGAAATGACGAATCTTTCCAAGAGCCTGCGAGAAAAGCTTGGCGAAACGGCGGCAATCAACGGTGTGAAAATCGTGCGGCGGCTGGTTTCGCAGATTGACGGCACGAGAAAATATCTTTTTGCGCTTTCGGATGGCGCAATTATCGAAAGTGTATTGATGAAATATGAGCATGGCAATACGGTCTGCATTTCGACGCAGGTCGGCTGTCGGATGGGCTGCAAGTTCTGCGCATCCACACTGGACGGCGTGGAACGCGGACTGACGGCAGGGGAAATGCTTTCCCAGATTTATGCGATTCAGAAGGACTGCGGCGAGCGGGTACACGGTACGGTACTGATGGGCAGCGGCGAGCCTCTGGATAATTATGACAATGTTCTGAAGTTTTTGCGTCTGATTAACGACCCGAATGGGCAGAATATGGGACAGAGACATATTACGCTTTCGACCTGCGGTCTGGTGGAAAAAATTTATGCGCTGGCGGAGGAAAATTTGCAGATTACACTGGCGGTTTCCCTGCATGCGCCGAATGATGAAATCCGCACGCAGACCATGCCTGTGGCAAAGTTGTACGATATGGACAGACTTTTGCAGGCGTGCAGGGAGTACGCAGAGAAAACAAAACGCCGCATTACCTTTGAATATGCGCTGATTCATGGCGTGAATGACGGGGATGCACATGCGCGGGAGCTGGCCGGAAGGCTGAGAGATATGCTCTGCCATGTGAACCTGATTCCCGTCAATGACGTAAAGGAGCGCAATTATATCAAAAGCTCTGCGGAGCGGGTAAAACGGTTTGCATCTATTCTGAGTGAAAATGGTGTGGAAACCACAGTCAGACGAAAGCTGGGCAGTGATATTGATGCTGCCTGCGGTCAGCTGAGAAGAAGCCACATCAAGGAAAAGGCTATGGAGGAATAAGATGCGGAAAAATAAGCGGCAGGGAGGTGGAGCAGCGTTGAAAGCAGTTGGAATGAGCGACATTGGAAAATGCCGCAAAAATAATGAGGATGCCTATTACATTTCGGCAGGGGAAGACCCTGCGGAAAATTTATATCTGGTTGCCGATGGGATGGGTGGCTGCAACGCGGGAGAAATCGCGAGCAGCTGTGCAATCGAAGGCTTTCTGGAGCATTTCTGGAAGGAAATGAAGCATGCAGAAAATGACGACATGCTGGATTTGATGACAGGTGCGATGGCAGCTGCAAATCGGACGGTTTATGAAAAATCCAATTCCGACAGGGAGTTTGCGGAAATGGGAACAACCATCGTTGCAGCGGCGGTGCGCGAGGAGAAGCTTTATGTTGCCTATGTGGGGGACAGCAGAGCTTACCTTTTTCGCAAAAAGGAGATGCAGCCCCTCACCACAGACCATTCCTATGTGATGGAGCTGGTGAAGATGGGGAGCATTACGAAGGAGGAAGCGGCAATGCACCCCAAAAGAAACGTGATTACGCGCGCCATTGGGATTCGGGATACCGTGGAGACGGATACGGTGATTCATCCCGTGCAGAAGGGAGACATCGTTTTGCTTTGCACAGACGGGCTTTCCGGTATGCTGAAGGATGAGGAAATGGCGAAGATTTTGAGCAAGCGGATCGCTCTGGACAAAAAAGCGGCAATTCTGGTGGAGGAAGCGAATCGGCAGGGGGGACATGACAACATTTCCCTTATTCTGGTTGAGATATAAGTAGGAGGTTACAAACTGATGTTATTGAATCAGGGTACTGTCCTAAGCGGCAGATACGAAATATTAGAAAAAATCGGTTCCGGCGGCATGGCAGTTGTTTACAGAGGCAGAGACAGAAAGCTGGATCGTTATGTTACGGTGAAGGTTTTGCGGGAGGAATTTGTCGGGGACGAGGAATTTATTGAACGCTTTCGTTCCGAGGCCTGCTCCGTTGCGAGATTATCCCATCCCAATATCGTAAGAGCGTATGATGTGGGCGAGGACGGAGATATTAAGTATATTGTTAATGAATACATCCACGGGGATACACTGAAAAAGGCAATCAAGGAAAAAGCACCCTTTGATTCCCGTTCTACTATCAATGTTGCCATTCAGATTGCCTCTGCGCTGAGTCAGGCGCATAAGGCACATATCGTACATAGAGATATCAAGCCTCAGAATATTCTGGTGGGGACAGACGGTGTGGTAAAGGTGACGGATTTTGGCATTGCCAGAGCGGCAACCGCGTCCACCATGACAACAACGGCAAATGCGGCGGGCTCTGTGCATTATTTCTCCCCTGAGCAGGCAAGAGGCGGCTATGTGGATGAAAAAAGCGATATCTATTCTCTGGGTATCACGATGTTTGAAATGATTACAGGCGTATTGCCGTTTCAGGGCAACAATTCCGTCAGCATTGCATTGATGCATATCAATGACGAGCTGCCGGATATCCGCCAGTATAACCCGAACTGTACGCGCTCTCTGGAGGGGATCATCCGCAAGGCAACGATGAAAAAGGCAGATGAACGCTATGCAAGCATTGACCTTCTCTTGGCAGACCTGATTCGTGCCAGAGCGGAGCTGAACGGTTCCGCAAAGGAAGAAAAGCCTGCGGAAAAGAAAGCGGCAGTGGTTGGTGCAGCGGCGGCTGGTGCGGCAGGCGTGCGGATGTCCAGAAGGGCAGAGGCGGCAGCCAGACTGCGTGAAGCGCAGGAGAAAACGGAAATGGAAAAGGCGGCACAGGCCGCAGTGGAAACACCGCAGGAAACAAAGCCGGCTGACCCGAAGGAGTTGGAATATATCCGCAGCCACGCGGAGCGTCCACATGCGGAACGCGCGCATGCGGAACACAGCTATGCAGAACACGCACATGCGGAGGGACACCATGCAAGCCACCGCCATGCGGCGGAAAACGCAGCTGAGCCGCTTGATGATTTCGCACAGGAGAACCCTGTGGAGGAGGATGCACATACCCCTCTGGCAGGACTTGAAAAATACGGTAAAAAGCTGAAAATGAAGCATATCTCCAAAGAGGATGATTATGAAAATGAATATGTAAAATCGGAGCCTGTGAAGGCAAGCAGACGACCCGGAAAAATTCGCAGGAACCCCAGAACCGAAGGGGATTTTGATAACGAGCATGACAGAAAGGCAGAACGTAAGGTTGTGATTGCGGCTGTAATTACGGCATTGGTGCTGATTGGTGTGATTTCCGTTGTCGGCATTAAGTTTATGGGCGGCGGTTTTGGCGGCTTTATTTCCAGTGATAAGAATATCGAAACCCCCCTGTTCTTAGGGATGGATTACGATGAAGCAGTAAAGGAAGCGGAAAAAATGGGGATTACCCTTGTGCAGGAGGGGGAGGACTACAGCAGCTTCTATGACACAGGCTGTATCATTTATCAATCTGTCAACGAAGGGACGATGATTGGTGAAGGTACCAAAATCGGCGTAAAGGTCAGCCTTGGATTGACAGAGGAGGAAATGCCGAATGTGGTTGGCAAGAGCGAAAATGCGGCAATCGAAGCCATTACCCGTCTGGTTGGGGACGTGGCAGAGATTCGCTATGTGCATGACGCAGATGCAAAGCCCTCTGAGGTTATCAAGCAGGAGCCCGAAGCCGGTGCTTCTATTACGGCAAAGAGCCGCATTATTCTGACCATCAGCAAGGGGGACGAGGATACCAATGTTACCGTACCCAATGTTGTAAATGACACACTGGAGGATGCAAAGGCTTCCCTGACAGCGGTTGGCTTAACGGTCGGGAATGTATCTTATGCGGCAAGCGATAAGGTGGCAGAGGGCAAGGTTATCACGCAGACCGTGGCGGCGAATAAATCCGTACCGAGCGGCAGTGTGGTTAATCTGGTTGTCAGCAGCGGCGCGGATACGCAGGAGAATGAAAACAATAAGCCTTCCTCCAATACCCAGACACAGGGCACAAAATATTTCACAATTAACGCACCCAGCGGCAGCGAAGGCTCTGTTTATGTGCGTGTGGTAAAAGAGGATGCGGACGGAGTATACCCTGTGGTAGACACCTACAGAGATGCCTCCGAATTCCCTTACAGCGTTTCCGTAACGGGTAAGGGCAGTGGTACGGTTACCTGCTATATTGATAATGTGCAGCAGTGGTCGCAGAGTGTAAACTTCTCCGGATGATAAGGATAAAGGTGAATCTATGCTGGAAGGCGTAATTTTAAAGGGAATTGGCGGTTTTTATTATATTGATACGGAACGCGGCGTATACGAATGTCGGGCGAGAGGCATCTTCCGCAAGGAGGGGATTCGCCCGACCGTAGGCGATGCGGTGCGGATTTCTGTTCTGGATGAGGAAAAGAAAAAGGGCAGTCTGGATGAAATTCTGCCCAGAAGGAATGAGCTCATCCGTCCAAGGGTGTCCAATGTGGATCAGGCGGTGATTGTATTTGCGGCAAAAAGCCCGAATATGAATCTGGATTTGCTGGACAGGTTTCTGCTGCTGGCAGAGGAACAGGAGTTGGATATCGTAATTGTTATCAATAAAATCGACAAGGATAAAAAGGAGAATTATCTGGCGGCGGCAGAAATGTATCGGGATGCAGGCTATGCCGTTATCTGCACAAGTGCGGAAAAGGAAATCGGCATTGATGCACTGCGTACTGCTCTGGAAAACAAGATTTCTGTATTCGCAGGACCTTCGGGGGTTGGCAAAAGCAGCTTAATCAATAAAGCCTTCCCCGGACTGGAATTAAATACGGGCGAAATCAGCGAAAAGATACAGCGCGGGAAGCACACCACGCGACATGCAGAGCTGATTCAGATCACAGAGAAAAGCTATATCGTGGATTCTCCGGGGTTTACCTCTCTGTATCTGACGCATATTCCCTCGGAAAAGCTGCAGTATCATTTTCGGGAATTTCTGCCCTTTGTGCATGCATGCTATTACAACGGCTGTGTGCATATCAATGAACCGGATTGTGCCGTAAAGGAGCAGATTGGCAAGGCAATCCATCCGATGAGATATGAGAGATATGTTACGATTTATCATGAACGTAAGGAAGAAGAAGAGAGGAGATTCTAACCCATGAAAACGAAACTTTCCCCCTCCATGCTTTCCATTGATTTTGGCAAGGTAGCGGAGCAATTAAAGCTGGTCGAGGACGCAGGCACGCAGTATATCCATCTGGATGTGATGGATGGGATTTTTGTTCCCAATATTTCCTTTGGGATTCCTGTGATTAAGAGCATCAGAAAGCACAGCAATATGGTTTTTGATGCACATCTGATGATTGTGGAGCCTGAAAAATATGTAGAGGAATTCAGAAAAGCCGGTGCGGATATCATCAACTTCCATGTGGAGGCAACGAAATATCCCGCAGAGGTGATTCAGCAGATTAAGGCAACGGGCGCAAAGGCAGGCATTACCATTAACCCCAGAACGCCTGTTGAGGTGGTATATCCCTTCCTGAAGGATGTGGATATGGTTTTGGTTATGACAGTAGAGCCCGGCTTTGGCGGACAGAAATTCATGGCACAGCATGTTTCCAAAATCAGACAGCTGGCAGAATGGAAAAAGGAGCTGGGTCTGGAGTTCGATATTGAGGTAGACGGCGGCGTGACACTCGATAATGTGCGCGAGGTTCTGGATGCAGGCGCAAACGTGATTGTTGCAGGCTCTGCGGTATTCGGCAAGGAGGATATTGCAGGCGCGGCAAAGGGCTTTCTGGATATTTTTAAGGAGTATGAATAACAATGAAGGTAATTCTTTTTGCGGGAGCGGAAATCAGAGATTACAGCTTTTGTGAGAGCTATATGGATGGCGCAGATGCGGTCATCTGCTGCGATGCAGGGATGCGTCACGCAAAGGAACTGGGCATTGACCCCGATTATATCGTAGGGGATTTTGATTCCACAGCCTCGGAGGTTCTGGAATATTATAAGGCGAAAAATATCCCCATTCGGCAGTTCCCGACCAGAAAAAACGAAACCGACATGGAGCTTGGGATTATTCTGGCACTGGAGCTGGGTGCGACAGACCTTGTGCTGTTTGGCGGTATTGGGGACAGATTTGACCATACACTTGCCAATGCGCATTATCTGCTTTCGCTTCTGAAAAAGGGCGTGCGGGCCCGCTTGGTGGATGATAAAAACTGCGTAGAGGTGATTGACAGACAGCTGACACTGCATGGCAAGGTGGGGGATCTGGTTTCCACACTGCCACTTTCCATGGAGGTAACAGGCATTACGCTGAAGGGCTTTTCTTATCCCTTGACGGATGCGACACTGACACTGGACGGCGATTATATTGCGGTCAGCAATGTATTGGCGGAGGAAACCGCAACGATTGATATCAAGAGCGGCTATCTTTATGTGATTCGTTCCAGAGATTAAAACAAAAGCAGAAGCCCCCGACCAAAAACGGTTGGGGGCTTTTTGCACATTTGTAAGGCGGCGTGCATATCAATGATAAGAGGGGGGATTGGAATGCGAAGAAGATGTAACGGCGCGCCCATCAAATGGCTGGGCGGTGTTGTGCTGATTGCCATTGGACTGGGGATGCTTCTTGCATGTCTGATCCCGAAATGCGTTTTTCTGATTGGGATGGGATTTGTCGGGCTGGGGGTATGGCTCATCAGTCAGAACAGAAGATGCTGATTCTTCTATATTTCTATATACGAAAAAAAGCCGTTCTTTTTAAAATCAAAAAGAATGGCTTTTATCATTCGCTTGGAATTAGATTGCGCGTGTAATCTTGTTGGAACGCATACATCTTGTGCAAACGTAAATAGATTTTACATTGCCGTTGTCTTCAACGATTTTAACCTTCTTTACGTTGGGTTTCCATTTTCTATTCGCACGTCTACTTACCTGGGAACGTTCAATACTGATTCTATGACCTGTAATCTGGCCTTTTTCACAAATCGCACATTTAGCCATTGTCTGCACCTCCTTCAACCTCGCCTATGTGACATAACAAAGATATTTTAGCAGAAAAGCAAACGATTTGCAAGGAAAATAAGCAGAAAAAACGGATTTTTTTTCGGGCAGAGGAAGGAATGCGCTTTTCGGAAAAATCTTAAGAAAGTCGTAAGAAATTTGTAAGGAGCGTGTAACCTGCAAAGCGAAAAAGGATGCTATGGTAGAGGAAAGGGAAAAAAGCATAAAAATTATGAATCAGGAGAAGGAGGATGCGGTATGAAAAGGACGGTTTGTCTGGCATTGGCGATGAGTATGGTAATGGGAACAACGGCATTTGCGGCGGAGCGAAATCCGATTGTTCTGGTAAACAGGCAGGAATTTTTTCTGCAGGACACAGCGATGCAAAAGAACGGAAAATGGCTGTTTTCTGCGGAGGACTTGGCAGAAATGACGGGAAGTCAGATGACGAATCTGGGAGAGAGCCTGCTGTTTACAACGAAAACCGTGGCAGAGGATGCGGAACGGCAGATGGAACGGACGGTTGTTTTGCAGGCGGATGGTATGCTGGATGTAACAGCGAAGGAGAAAGACAGACTGTATTTGGGGGATAAAATCAATCGCGAGAACGGGAAATGCTTTCTGCCTGTACGGGAGTTTGCAAATGAAATGGGATATACTATGACATGGGACAGATTCTTGGGTTCTGATTGGATTTATCTGAAGGAGTTAAGAACGCCAGATGTGACGTTGACGGTGGAATATGATAAAAAAACAAACAGTTTGCAGGGAACGATAAACAATAAAGAGCCGCAGAGCTTTCTGTACGGAAACGCATTTACACTGGAACGGCTGACAGAAAACGGCTGGGAATGCGTGGCAAAGGAAGAACCAAAGACGGGGACAGAGCTTTCGATGCAGCCAACCAGAAGCGAAACAGGCGAAAACGGCATGACCACAATCGAGAAAAAGACAAAAAGGGGGCTTGCGGCAGGCGTATACCGCATGGGAATTCCATTTTCTTTCACCTATTATTACGGGGGGTATCAAGCATCGGCGGCTAAAGCGGCGCTGCGGAAGAATCCGGATAAAAAAGCGTATGATTTCTATTATGCAACCACTGTAGCCGAGCCGAATTTCTATTTCCGCGGAGATGGTCTCGGCAGCACATACGATGCTGAAATCACGACAAATTATACACTGTATGGTACATTTACTGTGGAATAAGGGGACGAAAGTCCTCTTTTTCTGTTGCAGAAACTATCGCAGAAAGATTGTATTTTGCCCATTTTTGCGGTATGATAAAAGAGGAAACATAGGGAGACCTATAGAAGAAATACAAAGGAGAAACCGAATGTTAGATATTTGTTTACTGGGAACAGGCGGCATGATGCCCATGCCCAGCCGCTTTCTGACAGCCATGCTGGCAAGGCTCAACGGCAGGCTTGCCTTGATTGATTGCGGCGAGGGAACGCAGGTGACCATGAAGATGCTCGGCTGGGGCTTTAAGGCGATAGATGTGATCTGCTTTACGCATTTCCATGCCGACCATATTTCGGGGCTGCCGGGGCTGCTTCTGACGATTGGCAACGCAGGGCGGACAGAACCCCTTACGTTGATTGGCCCTGTCGGCTTACAGCGGATTGTCGAGGGGCTGACCTTGATTGCGCCGGAGCTGCCCTTTCCCATCGAATATATTGAATTGACACAGGATGCACCGAACCCGATACGGGTGGGGGCGTTTGAAATTCATCACTGCCCTGCCGACCACATGGTGAAATGCTTTGCTTACCGCATTGATTTGAAACGCAAGGGAAAATTCGATGTAAAAAAGGCGGAGCAGCTTAAGCTGCCGAAGCCTCTTTGGAATAAGCTGCAAAAGGAAGGCAGTGTGGAGCATGAGGGCAAGACTTATACGGCGGATATGGTAATGGGGGAAAACCGCAAGGGCATTTCCGTAGCATACTGCACAGACAGCAGACCGGTTGACCGTATTACGAAATTCGTGGAGGGCGTACAGCTTTTCATCTGCGAAGGGATGTACGGCGAGGAGGAGAAAAAGCAGAAGGCAAGAGAAAACAAGCACATGCTTTTTTCAGAGGCGGCGCGCATGGCAAAAAATGCAAACGCGGAACGGCTGTGGCTGACGCATTTCAGCCCTTCTCTGAACGAGCCTGAGGCATATTTGCCGGTGGCGCAGGAGATTTTTCCTATGACGGAGCTGGGCGAGGAGCGCAAGTGCATTACCATTGAATTTCCAAAATAAATTCCGAAAGTAAGAAACGGTGGAGAAAAAATCATGGAAGAAAAAAAGGATATTTATATATTAGCCATTGAAAGCTCCTGTGATGAAACAGCGGCGGCAGTGGTGAAAAACGGCAGAGAGGTGCTTTCCAATGTGATTTCCTCTCAGATTGACCTGCATACGCTATACGGCGGCGTTGTGCCGGAGATTGCATCCAGAAAGCATGTTGAAAATATTGACGGTGTCATTAAGAAGGCACTGGCGGACGCAGGCATGACACTGGAAGAAATGGATGCCATCGGCGTGACCTACGGTCCCGGACTGGTGGGGGCGCTGCTGGTTGGGCTTGCGGAAGCAAAGGCGATTGCGTATGCGGCAGGAAAGCCTTTGATTGGCGTACACCATATCGAAGGACATATTTGTGCGAATTATATTCAGAATAAGGATTTTGCACCGCCCTATATGGCACTGGTGGTTTCGGGCGGACATTCCCATCTGGTTTATGTTTCCGATTACGGGAAGTATGAAATTATGGGACATACGAGAGACGATGCGGCAGGCGAGGCCTATGATAAGGTTGCGCGCGCGATTGGCATGGGGTATCCCGGAGGTCCGAAGATTGATGCGGCGGCGAAGAAGGGCAACCCCGATGCAGTGAAATTCCCTCGTGTTTTTCTGGAGGAGGACAGCTATGATTTCAGCTTCAGCGGCTTGAAATCGGCGGTACTCAATTATGTGAATAAGCAGAAAATGATGGGGGCAGAAATTGTTCCGGAGGATATTGCGGCAAGCTTTCAGCAATCTGTAGTAGAGGTTCTGGTGAGCAAGACCATCAAAGCGGCAAAGGCGCATGGCGTAAAGAAGATTGCGCTGGCAGGAGGGGTTGCCTCCAACAGTGCCCTGCGGACAAGGATGCAGGAGGCATGCGAAAGGAATGGCTTTTATCTGAGCGTGCCTGCGCCGATTCTCTGTACCGATAATGCGGCGATGATTGGCTGTGCGGCATACTATGAATATATTGCAGGAGTAAGGGATGGTTTGGATTTGAACGCGAACCCCAGCTTGAAGCTAGGGCAAAGATAAAAAAGTGTATACGCAAGGGAGGAACGAAGTATGGCAAGTATTTTAAACAGATACGAAAACATTATGTCCACGAATGTTTGCGGCATGATTGAATTCGCGGAAGACCCTATGAAAATGGCAAGACATTTATCTCACCACATGGAGGATGACCTTTCCAAAACGAAGCGGGAGGGCGCGGAGCTGATTGCAGAGATAGAAAAGCTTGAGGACAACAAATCGGTTCCCAATGCGGAAGCACTTTTGGTTGCGAAAAAGGCAGAGCTGATGAAGCTGCATGAAATACATGAGAAGCTGAATGACCAGATTCAGCAGATTACGGCAATCAGAGCGGCAATTTATGAGGCGGCTCGGAAAAAATAAAAATAGGAAAACAAAAAAGCAGCTGTAGGAAAGGTGGATTACAGCTGCTTTTTCTATGCTTGTTTTTTGATTTTTAGAGCATGCCGCCGTCAAGCGTGATGATTTTGCCCGTCAGGAAGGATGCCTTTTGGTCGGCAAGAAAGACTGCCAATTCCGCCACTTCCTCCGGCTGCCCGAAGCGCATAAGAGGGATTTCATCTGCCAGTGCCTGCCGTTCCTCCTCGCTGAAGCAGGCATTCATTTCCGTATCAATGACACCGCAGGAGATGGCATTGACCCGAATATGGGAGGGCCCAAGCTCCTTCGCCATCGCTTTGGTGAAGGCATTGATGCCGCCCTTAGAGGCGGAATACACAGCCTCGCAGGATGCGCCGACCTCGCCCCACATGGAGGAAATATTGAGAATGACACCATCCTTTTCGGATACCATGGCAGGGACGGCAAGATGGGTGCAGTTCAGCACCGAACCAAGGTTGACATCCAGCACATGGTTCCATTCGGCAGGGGTCATATCCGTAAACAGCCCGATATGGGAAATGCCTGCGTTATTGACCAGAACATCCACCATACCGAAGGTTTCTTCGATTTTTGCGAAAAGCAGCTTGCAGCCTTCATAATCAGAAACATCCGCCAGAACGGCAAGGACGGGAATAGCTTCACTTTCCAGAAGGGACTTCGTTTCCTCCAGCTGCGCCGCACTTTTGGAGGCATTCAGCGCGACATTATAACCGGCGCGCCCGAAGGCAAGCGCAATTGCCCTGCCGATGCCGCGGGAGGAGCCTGTTACCAGAACGGTTTTCTTTTTCAATTCCATAAAAATTCACAGCCTTTTTTCGTATTTTTTCTTATTCTAAAGGAATTCTTAAGAATTGGCAAGAGTGTCTGCGTTGGCTTTTGTCGGAGAATGTGGTATACTTTTCGGGTAAGAGAATGGAATCGGAAAGGATGAAACGATAAATGAACCATGATTTTTTCTACCGCGAATGGAACTGGATTGAGCAGCTTTCTGCGGCGTTCCATGTATTTGCGGCAAATATTAAATCCATATTGAAGGTGCTTTTGATTGTATTCCTGCCTATCAGTATTCTGGAAAGCATCATCAACGGGCGTATGCTGAACGCATATACGGTGTTTCAGCAGATTGCACAGGCGGGCGTGAGCCTATCCAATGAAGCAGACTTTTTTCAGGCGGCCTATCAAGTGCTGTTCCACTCCGGTCTGACGCTTTTGGTCGGTCTGTTTTTGCAGCCTGTCGGGACGATTGCCATTGCAAAGGTGGTAAAGCAGTTTGTGACAAAGCAGGAAATTTCCTTCGGCACTGCGTTGGGCGAAGCCTTTTCCCTGATGCCGACGATTGTGTTTTCGGGGATTATTTACGGTGTGCTGATTTTCCTGACCAGTTTGATTATTGTGCCCGGAATTTACCTGAGCGTGGCTTGGGTGTTTTATGTGTATGCCATTGGGCTGAGTGACAAAAAGGGCATGGAGCCTATGCGCTACAGCAAAGCGCTGGTGAAGGGCAAATGGTGGAGAACCTTTGGCTATCTGCTGCTGTTGGCTGTGATTGCGATGCTTTGGAATTCTGCATTCCAGCTGAGCTACAGCTTTTTCCCGAACGCAAGAATTGGGAATGCGGTGTATCAGTTCCTGTGTTATTTCTCTGCTGCGTTTGTAACGGTCGGGGAGGCACTGCTGTTTTTAAACAGAGAGGCAGTGACATACGGCATACCGGCAGAGCCTGCGGCGGAGGATGCGCCTGCGGAATCCGTTACAGGGACGGTAGAGGGAGAGCCCGAAGAAGAGAAAAAGAACTAGGAAAATAGTGGCTTTTTTGTTATACTCAAAGAGCAGCACAGAGAAACGAAGAATAGAGGTGCAAGTTATGTATAGTGGAAGTGGGAGCTTTCCCGCAGAAGAAATGAAATATTTGAAACTGCTGTCCAATCAGTATAAAAATATCAACAGCGCAGCAACGGAGATTATCAACCTGAAGGCGATTCTGAACCTGCCGAAGGGGACGGAGCATTTTGTTTCCGATATCCATGGTGAGGCGGATTCCTTCAGCCATGTACTCAGAAACGCATCCGGTGTTATCAAGAACCAGATTAGTGCAATCTTTGGGGAGAGCCTGCGCAGCAGTGAGAAAAAATCACTGGCAACGCTGATTTATTACCCGGAACAGAAGCTGGAAAAGATGACTGAAGCAGAGGAGGAAATGGCAGAATGGTATAAAATTACCCTGCACAGACTGGTGAAAATCTGCAAGGTGGTATCCTCGAAATATACCCGTTCCAAGGTGAGAAAGGCACTGCCGAAGGAATTTGCCTATATCATCGAGGAGCTGCTGCACGAAAACAGCGCCAGCGTGGATAAGGATATGTATTATACGGAAATTATACATACCATTATTGACCTTGGGCAGGCAGACCGTTTTATCGTTGCGATGTGCAATTTGATTCAGCGGCTTGCGATTGACCAGCTGCATGTTATCGGGGATATTTATGACAGGGGTCCTCATGCCGCAAGAATCATGGATATTCTGGCGCATTATCATTCTGTGGATATCCAGTGGGGCAACCACGATATCGCATGGATGGGCGCGGCGGCAGGCTGTCAGGCTTTGATTTGTAATGTTCTGCGTATTCAGACAAGATATGCGAACCTCGATACCATTGAGGAGGATTACGGCATTAACCTTCTGCCGTTGGCAACCTTTGCGATGGACAAATACGCAGGCGACCCCTGTGAGCAGTTCAAGCCCAAGGGGGATGAGGTGCTGAGTGATAAGGACTTCAACATGATTGCCAAAATGCACAAGGCAATTTCCATCATGCAGTGGAAGATGGAGGGGCAGATTATCAAACGCCGCCCCGAATTCCGCATGGAAAACAGATTGCTGCTGGATAAGATTGATTTTGAAAAGGGAACCGTGCTTGTGGATGGCGTGGAATATCCCATGAATGATATGAATTTCCCGACGATTGACCCGAAAGACCCCTATAAGCTGACGGAAGAAGAACAGGAGGTTATGGATAAGGTGAAATCCTCCTTTGTGAACAGCGAAAAGCTGCAGCAGCATGTGCGCGTGCTGTATCATAAGGGGAGCATGTATACCATTTTCAACTCTAACCTGCTGTTCCATGGCGGCATTCCCATGAATGCAGACGGGACACTCAAGGAAGTGACCTTCCGTGGGAAAAAATACATCGGCATGGAATATCTGGACGCAGTAGAGAGAACTATGCGCGAGGGTTATTTCAATAAGGCGCATACCGAGGCAAAAAGAGAATGTATGGACTACATCTGGTATATGTGGTGCGGCGAGGATTCTCCCCTGTTCGGAAAGAAGAAAATGACAACCTTCGAGCGGTATTTTATTGATGATAAGACAACGCATAAGGAAGAAAAGAATCCTTATTATACCCTTAGAAATGAGGAATCTGTCTGTGAGCATGTTCTGGAGGCCTTCGGCTTAGACCCGAAAAGCTCTCATATCGTGAATGGACACGTTCCTGTTAAGGTGGTAAAGGGAGAGAGCCCCATCAAGGCAAATGGCAGATTGTTCGTAATCGATGGTGGGTTTTCCAAGGCATATCAGAAGGAAACGGGGATTGCAGGCTATACGCTGATTTACAATTCCCATGGCATGGTTCTGGTATCTCATGAGCCTTTTGTTTCCACGGACAGAGCCATTGCGGAGGAAAAGGATATCCTTTCCTCTACGGTTGCGCTCCAGTATACACAGGACAGAATCCGTGTGAAGGATACGGATATCGGGAAAAAGCTACAGGAAAGTATTGCAGAGCTGGAAAAACTGCTTTACGCATATCAGAACGGTATCATTAAGGAGCAGCAATAAAAGCTGAAATTGAGCAGGAAAAAGCCCTTGCGAGAGAAAAACCTCGTAAGGGCTGCTTTTTTGCTTATTTTTTATTTTTCTTTGGGGAAGCGGGGACTTTTCGGGCAGCAGCCTTACCTGCCAGATACCCGCTTGCCCATGCCCATTGCAGGTTATAGCCACCGCAGTCCCCATCTATATCGAGCACCTCGCCTGCGGCAAAAAGACCGGGCATCAGGAGGCTTTCCATGGTATGAGGGTTGAATTCCTCTGTGCGGATACCGCCTGCCGTTACCTGCGCGGCATCAAAGCCCATCGTGCCGACAACGGAAAGGGAAAAATCCTGTATGGCATGCGCGATTCTCTTGATATCAGAGGATCTGAGGGAGGGAATGGGTTCGGTGAAGCCAAAGCCTGCGTAGCGCAGAAGGGTGCGCCCCAAGCGGTTATGCAGAATCCCTGTCAGGAAATTTTCCATAGCCTGATGGGGCATTGCTTTTTTGCGGCTTTGCAGGAGGGAAACCACCTCATCATGGCTGAGATGACGCAGGAGATTCAAATGCACCGTCAGCGGTGCTTTTCCTGTAGAAATGACACGGGAGATTTCAAAAACAGTCGGGCCGCTGATGCCGAAGTCCGTAAACTGGATTTCGCCTGCATTTTCCGCAAGGATTTTGCCGTTTCGCTCCACGAGGACAGAGCCATCTGCACGCACGCCCTTGAGTGCCTTCACGAAGGTGGTATCGGTTTTTACCTGCACCAGCGCAGGGAACAGCTTGGTAATGGTATGCCCCTGACTTTTCAGAAGGTCATAGCCGCTTTGCGTGCCGCCAAGCTTGCCGCCTGCCATGCCGCCACAGCAGATGATAACGGCATCGGCGTGGAGGGTCTCCTCCCTGGAAAGCACTTGAAAGCCACCCTTTTTGCCGCGCTTCAGCGCAGTAACCTCGAAGGAGGTGCGTATCTCTACGCCCATTTCCTCCAGAGCAAGCCGCAGCACATCTACCACACTGCCTGCTTGATCGGAAAGGGGATAAACCTTGCCGCTTGGCTCTACGGTGGTAATCAGTCCGAGAGATTGGAAAAATGCAAGCGTTTTTTGGGTATCAAAGGCCTGCAGGGCAGTCTGTGCGAATACCGTGTTTTGCCCGTGGTAATTTTTCATTGTCAGCTTTGTGTTGGAGAGATTACAGCGCCCGTTGCCTGTTGCGAGAAGCTTGCGCCCAACGCGCGCCTGTCGTTCCAGAATACAAACCTCTGCACCCTCTTTTCTTGCGGAAAGCGCCGCCATCATGCCGGAGGCACCACCGCCGATAATAAGAACCTTCATTGTGTCACCTTTCTATTTTATGGGAATTGATTTCGATTGATATATCTGTTTATTATAAGCGGTTTTCGGGCGGAATGCAAATGAAGCGGCGAATTTGAAACGTTGTAGCAGGGCATAGATTGTGGTATACTTATATGATAAGTTGGTCATAGAATAGAACTATGATAGGAATTTAATATAAATGGAGTTAAAAAGATGAACGAAAAAGCATTGCATACGTTAGAATATGACAAAATTATAGAAAAGCTGGTGGGTTATGCGGTTTCCCCGATGGCAAAGGAACGTGCCGCGGCACTGCGCCCTTCTGCTGCCATGAGTGATATTATCATTTGGCAGGAGGAAACAACGGAAGCGACCACCATGGTACTGAAAAAGGGGACACCTTCCTTCGGCGGCTTTCGGGAAATCCGTCCGCAGCTAAAGCGGGCCTCTATGGCAGGGATTCTTTCCATCGCGGAGCTGATGTCGGTGGGGGAATTTGCGTATGTCTGCCGCAAGGTAAAAAATTATGCCAGAAAAGAAAACAAGGATGAGGTCTATGCCCGTCTGGATGAATATTTTGATTTGATTACCCCTCTGGATAAGCTGGAAAATGAAATCAGCCGCTGTATTCTTTCGGAAACGGAGGTTACGGATGATGCCAGCGCAGGACTGCGGAGTGTCCGTCGGGAGATTAAGGCCTCCAATGAAAGAGTGAAGGATCATCTGAATGGGGTTATCAATTCCTCGGCATACCGCAATATGCTGCAGGATTTTGTGATTACCATTCGTAATGACAGATACTGTGTCCCCGTTAAGGCGGAATACAGAAGCTCCTTCCCCGGCATGATTCACGATCAATCCAACACAGGCTCTACGCTGTTTATGGAGCCGTTGAGCGTGATTCAGCTGAACAATAAAATTAAGGAGCTGCAGGCGAAGGAAAAGGAAGAAATCGAAAAGATTCTGATTGCCCTTTCGGATATGGTGACGGCAAATGCGTTTGCGATTGAGGGAAATCTGGAACTGCTGACACAGCTTGATTTTATTTTTGCAAAGGCAAATCTTTCCCTTGCCATGGACGGGACACAGCCCCTGTTTAATACAAAAGGCTATATCAATATCCACAAGGGCAGACATCCTCTGCTTGACCCGAAAAAGGTTGTGCCGACGGATATTTATTTGGGAAAGGATTTTACTACGCTGATGATTACAGGTCCGAATACGGGCGGGAAAACGGTTGCCCTGAAAACCCTGGGGCTGTTTACGCTGATGGGGCAGGCAGGACTGCATATTCCTGCGTTTGATAATTCGCAGCTGGCGGTGTTTGATAACGTCTTTGCGAGCATTGGGGATGAGCAGAGCATTGAGCAGAGTCTGAGTACCTTTTCGGCACACATGACGAATATCGTGAAAATTATGGATGAGGTGACGGATGATTCTCTGGTGCTGTTTGATGAGCTTGGCGCGGGGACAGACCCGACGGAGGGCGCAGCCTTGGCGGTTGCCATCATACAAGCCCTTCTGGACAGAAAAATCCGTACCGCAGTGACCACGCATTACAGCGAATTGAAGGTATTTGCGCTGACGACAGAGGGTGTGGAAAATGCCTGCTGTGAATTTGATGTGGAAACGCTCCGCCCGACCTATCGTCTGCTGATTGGGATTCCCGGAAAAAGTAATGCGTTTGCGATTTCCAAGCGACTGGGCTTGCAGGAATATATTCTTTCTGCGGCGAAGGAATTTATCAGTCGGGATGAGGCAAGATTTGAGGATGTGATTACCGATTTGGAAATCAGCAAGAAATCCGTCAAATTTGAACAGGAGCGCGCAGAGGAATACCGCAGAGAGGCGGAGGAGCTGAAAAAAGAGGTCGAACGGCAGAAGGAAAAGACGAGAGAGCAGAAGGAAAAAATTCTTGCCAAGGCGAGAGAGGACGCAAAGCAGCTTTATGTGCAGGCGAAGGAGGAAGCCGACCGTATCATCAAGGAGATGAATAAGCAGGCGAAGGAGGCAAACAATCGCACGAAGGCACTGGAGCAGAGACAAAAGCTGAATGAAAAGCTTTCCTCCATGCAGCAGGATTTCCTGAAATCGAAAAAGGTAAAGCCGAACCATAAGGCACCCGAAAATCTGAAGCCGGGCGACAGGGTGTATGTGATTTCCTTTGACCAGAACGGCGAGGTGCTGACTGCGCCCGATAAGAATAAAGAGGTTATGGTGCAGATGGGGATTATGAAAATGAAGGTGCCGATGGCGGAGCTGATGCTTGACGATACCCCCAGACCGAAGGAAAAACAGAAAAGACAGCAGCCGACAAAGGCAAAATTCTCCAAGAGCCAGTTTATTTCGGCGGAGATTGACTGCCGTGGACAGCTTGTGGATGAGGCGATTGCCAATATTGATAAATATATTGATGATGCGTATTTATCCGGACTGAAGCAGGTTGTGATTATCCATGGGAAGGGCACAGGCGCACTGCGCGCAGGGGTGCAGAATTATCTGAAAATGAATTCTCATGTAAAAAGCTACAGACCCGGTACCTTCGGCGAAGGCGAAGCCGGTGTTACGGTGGTGGAATTAAAATAAAAGGCGGATTTCTGAACAGAGGTGAAGAAGATGGAAAAACAGAAGATTTTGGTTGTGGATGACGATAAGCATATTGCGGAGCTGATTTCTCTTTATATGATGAAGGAGGGCTATGAAACGCAGGAGATTTATGATGGAAAGGAAGCTGCCGCGGCAGTGGAAGACTTTCAGCCTGATTTAATCCTGCTGGATCTGATGCTCCCCGGAATGGACGGCTATCAGGTCTGCACAGAGGTGCGTAAGACAAGCCGTGTACCGATTATCATGCTGACGGCGAAGGGCGAAACCTTTGATAAGGTTCTTGGCTTGGAATTGGGTGCGGATGATTATATCGTAAAGCCCTTTGAGCCAAAGGAGCTTGTGGCACGAGTGAAGGCGGTGCTGCGCAGATACGAGCCAAAGCAGGAGGAGGACAAAAATATTTTGAAATTCGGGGAATTGGAAATCAATTTGTCGAACTATTCTGTGCTGTATCATGGGAAAAGTCTGGATTTTCCCCCGAAGGAATTTGAACTGCTCAGCTTTCTGGCGCAGCATCCCAATCGGGTATTCACCAGAGAGCAGCTGCTTGACCGCATCTGGGGTTATGAATATGTGGGGGACACCAGAACGGTGGATGTCCATGTAAAGCGTATCCGTGAAAAGCTGAACAGCGAGGATGAATGGGGGATTCGGACAGTCTGGAGTGTCGGCTATAAATTCGGACAAAAATAAAAAAGGGGGAATACCCCTTTTTATATGTCGGATTCTTTTTCAGTTGTTTCGGCAGGCGCTTCGGCAGGAACAGGTGCGCCGTCAACGGTCATATCCTCTGCGGAAACTGCTTCCGCAGGCGTATCCTCTGCGGACTGCTGCTGTGTTGCCTCATATTCTGCTTTTTTCTTCAGCAGCTCCTGTCGTCTTGCGTCCTTACGCATGTTTGACCAGCGCAGCATAAAGCAAAGAACTAGCAGGAAAAGGATGAGATAATGAAAGCTATTCATGTGCCGCCAATCCACACGAACAAGTACGAGAACAGCCAGAGCGATGAGAAGCATATCTCTGGGTGCCATTTGCTTTCTTCTGGGCGGTGTAGGCTGAGGGCTGTTTTGTGTATTATTTTCCATAGGGTAATAATCAGGCAAAAAATGCCGTTCTCCTTTCTAAAATTTCTTGTTTTTTGAGCAAAACAGGTACATAAGAACAGTATATCATTATTTTAATGATTTGTAATGCTTTTTTTCTTTTTTGGAGGAATGAAGATGAAAAACGATTCCATTGTGCGCAAGCAGATGATGCTGTATATGGCAACCATTGCGATATTTGTTGCGGTGGTTTGCGGCGCGTTGACAATACTTTATACCAAACATTATATGGCAGAGAAACGGGAGGAATTGATTCAGCAGGGAGAAAAAATCGCACAGGCCTACAAGAAGGGATACCGGACAGGCAATCTGAGCGAGCTAAGCTATGAACTGCAGATTCTGGAAAGCTACATGGGCTCAGGGGTTTTGGTTATCAATGAGAACGGTGAGGTTGCGCTTGCATCTCCGGGGTTTAATGATGAATTTCTGGGGGATAACAGAATCAGCCAGACATTGATTGAGCGTGTGCAGAATGGAGAAATCGTTTCGGTACAGACAAAAAGCGGACAGGTTTCCGATACGCCCATGCTGGTGGTCGGATATCCGTTTTCGGAGGGACATCTTGCAGGAATTCTGATGTGCCGTTCCCTGCCGGAGATTGAGGAATCCTTGAAGGAAATGTACCAGATTAGCGTAATCAGCCTGTTTTTCGTTTCGCTTCTGGGGCTGATTGTCAGCTATGTGACGGCGAAATATGTTGCGTTGCCGCTGATGCGGATGAACCGTGCGGCAAAGGTTATTGCAAATGGGAATTTTGAGGAGCGCGTGGATGTGACAAGCTCGGATGAATTGGGTGAGCTGGCGCAAAGCTTTAATCACATGGCGGAAAGCCTGCAAACGCATGAGAAGGTGCAAAAGGATTTTATTGCAAATATTTCGCATGACCTGCGTTCGCCATTGACCAGTATGCAGGGCTTTCTGACGGCAATGCTTGACGGAACGATTCCGCCTGAAAAACGGGAGCATTATCTGAAAATCGTTCTGGAGGAAACGGAACGGCTTTCTCGTATGACACAGAGTATTGTGGAGCTGAGCCGCGCACAGAGCAGTGCGATTTTGCTGGATGAATCGGATTTTGAATTGAATGAGCTGATTCGTTGGAATATTGAAATGCTGGAACCGCAGTTAGAAGAAAAGAACGTACAGATTCATGGCATTTATGAAGCGGAACAGACCATGGTGCATGGGGACAGAGACAAAATTTCCCGTGTGCTACAGAACCTGTTGGGCAATGCAGCAAAATTTTCACCGCAAAATGGTATTATCGAGGTGGAAACGACACTGGATAAGAAAAAGGTTCTGGTTTCTGTAAAGGATCAGGGACCGGGCATCAGTGAGGAAGACCAGAAATATGTCTTTGACCGTTTCTTTAAAACGGATACGACTCGAAATATGGACAAGACGGGCAGCGGAATCGGTCTGGCGATTGTGAGAGAATTTTTGCAGGCACATGGCGAAACGATTACGGTAAAAAGTGAGAAGGGAAAGGGTGCAGCCTTTGTTTTCTCGCTGAAATTGGCAAAAAAAGAAAATTAAAAGGAATTGAGGCAACGAAACAGGAACTGCCCCTCACCTGTCAGACAGTATGCGATACGATTTAGCAGGTGGGGGGCAGCTCAGAAGAATATGTGATTTTTATTGTTTATTTGCTGGTTTTCATTTTTTTCAGCATGGTTTCCGTTGTTTCCATATAATAGGAAGCATCCTGTACCCCCTTGATTTTTAAATCGGTGGGCTTGCCCTTGCTGTCTACAAAGACGGTGGTCGGCAGACCCTCCAGATTATCCGTAATCCAAGTGGCAAGGTTTTGGTCCGGCATGATGCCTTTGAAGGTAACGCCGGCTTTTTTATACGCATCGGTTGCGATTTTTTCTGCCTTCTGCCCGGGAGTGTCAATGACAACCTGCACGAAGTTTACGTTTGGATGCTTTTTCTGCAAATCCTTGTAGAAGCTTTGCAGGGTATCCAGTTCATTGATGTTGTCCTCCTCGCAGTAGCTTGCCCAGAAGTTTACCACCGTCATATCGTAATCATAGAAAACAGCGGAGGTGACAGGGTCGCCATCAAGGGTATTGGAAATGAAGTTGAGATATTTGCTGTTTTCCTCTGCTTCATCCAGCACCGCTTCCTCATCCGGCAGGGAAATTTCAATACTTTCGCGCAATTCCGGCAGATAGCTTTCCAATTCGCGGAAGGTTGCCTGTGCTTCTGCGGAGAAGTGGTCGATGCCGTCGGCATAATCGGTCAGGAAGAAGAATTGGAAATCACCCTTTACACCGATTTTTTCCACACTCTTGAAAAAGTCCATTTCCTCTTTTACTTCATCTGTTTCCAGATTTTCTGTTCGCACAACGAGCATTTCCACGATAGGGGTCATCAGTTCTTCCACAGCAATGGTGGATTCGGCATCATTCAGCGGCTCCATATTTTCATCAGGCGCATAGTTATACTGAATTTTTGCATAGATATCGCCGTTCACCTTGACATAGGACGCGGGGATGAGGTTTGTATTTTCCATTTCTACCCATGCATCGGGGATAGTGTAGGAAAGGCCGCATTTCGGCAGGTTAAATTCTGTCTGAATTTCTTGTTGGGTATCGTCGGCAGTTTCGGTTTTGCCACAGGCGGCGGAGCCAAAGAGCAAAAGGGCTGCCAAAAGCAGAGCTAGCTTCTTTTTCATATTTTAAGTACCTCCTAGATTCTTTTTTATGGTTCGGATAATATTATAGCGAAAAAGCTTTTTCTCTGCAACCGCAGAGGGGAAAGATTCCAAGGATTCACCTGTAATTTCTATATTTTAATGACATTTTAATCTATTTTGAAACTGCCTTTAAGAGAAAAAAAGCATACTAAAAGGAATAAAAACAAGACAAACAAAAAAAGAATTGGTATACTGATAAAAATATGGTTGAAGGAAGTGGGAAAAATGGAACGAAAAAAAATCCTTCTGATTGAAGATGAGGTAAAGCTGGCTCGTTTTGTGGAGCTGGAATTGAAATACGAGGGCTACGATGTAACGACCTGCCATGACGGCAGAGTGGGGATGGAGATGATCACGAATCAGGAATTCGACATGATTTTGCTTGACCTGATGCTGCCGGGGCTGACCGGTATTGAAATCTGCCGTCGGGTACGGAAATTTTCGCAGGTGCCAATCATTATGCTGACGGCAAAGGATGAGGTGATGGATAAGGTTGCCGGACTGGACAGCGGTGCGGACGACTACCTGACAAAGCCCTTCGCGATTGAGGAGCTGCTCGCAAGAATGCGCGTGGCATTCAAGCACAGCGAGGGAAGCAATACTGCGAAAAAGACGATTTTGCAGGTACAGAATCTGGAGATTGATACGGAAAAGCGAATGGTAACGGTCGATGGCAAGGTGGTTGATTTAACAAAGAAGGAATATGAGCTTCTGACCTATCTGGTACAGAATAAGAATATCGTTTTAACGAGAGAACAGATTTTGAATGAGGTCTGGGGCTATAGCTACATTGGCGAAACAAATGTGGTGGATGTGTATATCCGCTATCTGCGTGCGAAGATTGATGAAGCCTTTGGGAAAAAATACATTCTGACCATTCGAGGGGTAGGATATTATGTCAAGGAAGAATAAGGAGTGGCTGAAGGGAATTCAGCACATGGCGATTGCCAAGCGAATCACGCTGCTTTACGGGGGGATTTTTTCGCTGTCCCTGCTGTTTATCAGTGGCTTTATGATGCTGAATATCTCCGGCTTGCAGCAGAGCGAAATGCGTAGAGAATTGCAGGAGACCATGACGCAGGTGCAGGAATTTTTGCAGACAAATACGGAGCTGAGTGATGAAAGCCTGAGAGAGCTGCTGGGGGATAAATATGTTGAGGTCAGCATTTACAGCAGCGAAGCAAATGAAACCTACAACAATTTTGTGGGAAAGATGCCGCCGTTTCTGTTTCGTCCCGAAGGGGAGCCTCCGAACAGGCAAAAGCCGCAGAACGGTGCGGACAAGCCGCCTGTGATTGGAGAGAATGAGCTATACAGAGAGGGCTACCAGATTAACGGGCGGAGAGAAAACAAAAGCGGCAATGTGGAATATATTCTGGAAAACAGCACAGACCAGCAGTTTATGCTGCTAACGAACCATTTTGAAACGGATACAGATGCGTATCGAATTCAGGTGTTCAAAATGATGGGGAATAACGCCTATATGATGCGGAATTTTCTTGTAAAAATGCTGATTGTGGATATTCTTGGGATTTGCTGTGCATTTCTGATTGGGAAATACATCAGTGACTGTATTCTGCGCCCCGTTGAAGCGATTCGCTCGGCGGCAGAGCGGATTTCCATCGAGGACTTGAGTCAGCGGATTTCCACGGAAGGCCCTGAGGATGAGATGAAGGAGCTGACGATTACGTTTAACTCCATGATTGACCGATTGGATGGGGCGTTTCAGCGGCAGAGTCAGTTTATTTCCGATGCGTCCCATGAGCTGCGGACACCCATTGCCGTCATTCAGGGCTATGCGAATCTGATTAACCGCTGGGGCAAGAGCGATCCTGAGGTTTTGCAGGAATCCATCGATTCTATCCTGACAGAAACCGACCACATGAGTGCGCTCATCCGTCAGTTGCTTTTTCTGGCGAAGGGCGACCAAAATAAGCTGCATGTGCAGAAAACAAGAGTTTCTCTGAACGAGATTGCGGCAGAGCTGGTGCGTGAAATGGATTTGCTGCAGGAGGGCAGAAGTATCACCTTTACAGCGGAGGATGAGGTGGAAATTTTTGCGGAATATGATTTAATCAAGCAGCTGCTGTGGATTCATGGCGAGAATGCCTTGAAATATTCCCCGAACGGCAGTGAGATTGCGGTGCGGGTCTGGAAGGATGCAAGCTTCGGCTATGTTTCCGTGGAAGACCACGGCGCAGGCATTGCGGAGGAGGACCTGCGTAAGATTTTCGACCGTTTTTATCGTGCGGATAAATCCAGAAATAAGGAGGTTTCCGGTACAGGCTTAGGGCTTGCTATTGCGCGCTGGATCATCGATTGCCATGATGGAGAGGTTCTGGTGGAAAGCAAGGTAGGGGAAGGAACGATTTTCACCGATAAATTCCGGCTGTTTTCCGCAGAAAAGAAAGCAAAATCAAAATAATAAAGAAGCAAAACAAAAGGAAAGAAGGCAAAAAGAGGTGTCTCGAAACAGAAGGACGCTTCTTTTTTGCATGAAATTCATAAAAAAAGCTTAATTTTTCTTTGTTCTATTGTTTGGAAGGGAAGTCTTTGCTATAATATTCATAGGTTAAATCTGTAAGATAACCAAAAAAAGGTTGAAAAAGGAGGCGTTTACTTATGAAAAAGAAGCTGGCGGCACTGCTTTGCGGTGTTATGTGTGTGGGAGCATTTTCGGGCTGTTCGACGGATGAGCTGGGCTATCTGAAGATGGCAGCAAATGCAATGGATACCATGAAGACCTGTGAGGTAAAGGGAACGATGCAGGCGGATATCAACTTTGATGCATTGGAGACGTTTATGACAGATGTTGCAAAAGCAACAGGTGCGGATATGGTTGCGACAGTTGGGGAATTCCCTGACGGCAGAAAGACCATGCAGATGGATTACGACATGAATCTGGATATGGATACAATGAAATACGATATGTCCTTTGATGTGAATTACGAAGGCAAGAAGTACGATCTGGGTACGGTGTATTACAGTCTGGCGGATGGCGTTGTTGTGACAACAGATACCCTTCTGGGTGCATATCAGCTTGCGGGGGCTGTAGAAGAAAAGAATGACAGCTATCTTTTCACAGAGGCCTTTGCAAGAGATTTCAAGGCAGCACTGGGACAGCAGAAATATATTACACTTATCTCTGCCGAGGATATGACAGGGGTTGACATGGAAGGTGTAAGCATGAGCGGCTTACAGGATGCCGTATTTACCTTCTATGAGGATGTATTCAAGGGCTTTGAAACGGGCATGGTAAAGAAAATCAGCGGCGGCTATGCAATTCAGGCAGACGGACAGCAGGTGGCACAGCTGATGATCAATATGCTTGATTTCATCGGCAAGAACCCTGAGCAGGTGCTGAATGCAACCGAAGCCTACATGATGACTGTAATGGACAGCATGAATGCAAGTGCAGAGGATAGGGCGCAGATAAAAGAAGGCTTTGCAGAGCTGAAGGCATCGGAGCAGGACTTCGTGGACGGTGCGAGCGACCTAAGTGCAATGTTAAAGGAAATTGTGAAAGAACCCAGCGTTTCCATGGTTCTGAACAGCTTCAAATATAATGCGGAGGTAAAACAGCTGGCAGAAGGCTTCCGTTCTACAGAGGTGTATGATGTAACCCATAACGGCAAAAGGGTTGCGAAGATTACCACAGATTCCACTATGATGAGCTCCAACGAAACCGTAACGATTCCGAAGGGCGGCATGACATTGGAGGAGCTGCAGAATCAGATGGCGCGTCTGGAAAATAAATATAACCCTGTTGTCGGCGTAACCGTGACATGGGGCTGGGGCGGCGATAACGAAGCGAGCCTGGAGGCAAACAGAAAAGAAGGCAGTGCGGTATTCGGCGGCAATTATGATTATACCGATCTGGTTGTGAAAAACGGCAGAGCATACCTGCCCTTGCGTGATATCTGCGATATGCTGGGTGAGGATGTCGGCTGGGAAAAGACCACAAAGACCTCTTATGTGATGCAGAACGGCAAACGCGTGAATATGAATGTGCTTTTGCAGGACGGCAAATCATTCGTTGGCGTAAGAGCCTTTGAACAGCTTGGCTATACCGTAACCTACACTCCTCTGGAGGACGAAGAGATGGTTGAAATTATGAAATAAGCCGACACCCTAAGTCGAAATCGGGATTTCGACTTGCTAAGACAGAGGAATAAACAGACGAGTTCCATCACCTTAAAAGCCTCGAAACTCGCTGTTTTCCTCGCCAGAAGTGAATTCTGACTGCGGATTCTATTTGGGAAACGGATTTGTTTCCCAAGCCCTTCCGCTGCCTCGAAATTACTTTGTCTACAGTCTGGGAGGACGATGAAAATCGTCCTCTTTTTGCGTTATTGGTGTGTTCTTTTTTTCAGATTTTCCCAGAAGGAATAGGGAATGGCGAGGTTATTTTTCCCGCTGCCGAGAAAGATATCGGGTTTATTTTTTCCGTGAAAATCACTGCCGCCGGAGGGGAGCAGACCCAGTCGCTTGGCAAGTGCGGTGATTTCCTTTGTCTGTTCGGGGGTATAGGTGGAATATTGGCACTCGATGCCGTCCAGACCATAGGGAATCAGCTCCCTGCAAAGAATTTCCAGCTGCGCTACATCCAGCTCATAAAGCGTAGGATGCGCCAGAACCGCCGCGCCGCCTGCCGCCTTGATGGTTTCGATGCAAAGGGCAGGAGAGAGAAATTCCCGCTCCACATAGCCCGGCAGACCGGGGGAGATATAACGGGTAAAAGCGTCCGCCTTCTTTTTGATATAGCCCTTTTCGAGCAGAATATTCGCAAAATGCGCCCGTGTGATGATTTCACCGCCTGCGTTTGCCGCCACCTCGTCCAAAGTCAGATGCAGACCGATGGAGGAAAGCCTTTCGCACATCCTGCGGTTGCGGATATCGCGGCTGCTTCGGATGGTTTCCATGCGGCCCTTGAGAACGGGATGCGCCGGGTCAAAGCCTAAGCCGACAATATGGATTTCGGGACGGTGGAAATGCTCCCAGAGTGCGGCAAATTCAATGCCTGCGATGGCTTCGATGCCGAGGGCGTTTCCTGCGGCTTGAAATTCCGCCAGACCGTCAATGGTATCATGGTCGGTCAAGGCGATGGCGGAAAGCCCGATTTTCTGCGCTAGCGCTGCAACCTCTTTGGGGGCATAGGTGCCGTCCGATGCGGTGGAATGGCAGTGTAAATCTATAATAGAGGAATCGTGCATAGCAATGCCTCCTTTCTGTTTTATCGGTATATCTATCAGTATAGCATACTTTTTCCAAAAGACCCATAAAATAAAACCAGAGAGGTCTGTTTGGATAGGATGTGATTTTTTGGGGAAGGAAAAAGGAAAGAAGGAAAAAAGAGAAAAAAAGGAGAACCATAGCCGCCGAACCCGCGAAAGGCAGACGGGCGGCACGGCGCTTTGCCTTCTGCGCGGCATGGGCATTGCCTTTGCCATCACCTGTATTATATTTATCGGCTTTGGGATGATACTGACCTATACCGCTGCTTCGGAGGAAAGTCTGCCTTTGGTTTCGCTAATCTGTACGGCGCTTTCTGCGGCGGCGGCAGGCTATGACTGGGCGGCTTGCAAAAGGAAACGGGGGCTGCTATGGGGGGCTCTGGCAGGGCTTGTTTACACTGCTCTGCTTTACGTTATTACAAGCCTTGCGGCGGATTCCTTCGTTTTGCATGCTTCGGGGCTGATGACGCTTGCAGTGGCACTTGCGGCAGGAGTCATCGGCGGAATTCTGGGGGTAAACCGCAGGTAGTGCAACAGAATTAGAAAATAAACTTGCAAATCCATCATTTTATGCTAAAATAAATTTTGTGATAAACGGAATAAAGGGGCATGGATCCTTCCGCTGACAGAGAACAAGGAAAGATTCATCCCTTTTTTGCGTAAGAAAACAGCATGAAAGGATGGAGAAAAAAGATGAAGATGAAAGGCAGAATGATGCTTTTGCTGACACTCATTGTGGCGGTTGCGCTGAGTGCAATCTCCTATAAGGGGATTGGTTCCAAAAAGGCATTGAGTGTTCATCGCATTGAGCAGGGTCTTGATTTGAGTGGCGGTGTAGATATCGTTTACGAAGCAGACCAGAAATCTGTAACAGACGATGAAATGAAGGCAGCAATTTCCCTTTTGCAGGGCAGATTGGACTGGAAGGGCTGGACAGAGGCTGAGGTTGCCCGTGAGGGGGACAAGCGTATCCGCGTGCAGATTCCCGGTGTGGAGGATGCGGAGGAAGCCATTCAGGAAATCGGACAGACCGCGCAGCTTTCCTTTGCAGATGAGGACGGCAATGTGCTGCTGACAGGTGATATGGTAAAGGATGCAACCAAGCAGGTTGGTTCCACAAGCAAAAACGGTGCTTCTCAGCCCTATGTTGCACTGGAGTTCAACAAAGAGGGGACGGAAAGATTTGCTGAGGCAACCTCGAACAATATTGGTAAGCAGATTTATATCATTATGGATAATGAGGTAATCAGTGCGCCGACTGTTCAGACAGCAATCACAAACGGACAGGCAATGATTACGGGCAGCTTTACCGCGGAGGGGGCAGAACAGCTTGCGTCCCTCATTCGTGCAGGCTCTCTGCCGTTTAACCTGAATGTAATTCAGATGAAGAACGTAGGTGCGCGACTAGGTGCGGATGCGCTTTCCACAGGAATTAAGGCAGGTATTATCGGTATCGCTTTGGTACTGATTTATATGCTGTTTGCCTATAAGCTGCTGGGCTTTGCGGCAGACTGGGCACTGGTGATTTATATTGGCCTGGAGCTGGTGGCGCTGAGTCTGTTCCATGTGACGCTGACATTGCCCGGTATCGCAGGTATCGTGCTTTCGGTAGGTATGGCGGTAGATGCGAATATCGTTATTTTTGAACGTGTGAAGGAAGAACTGGTTCTGGGTAAGAGCCTGCGCAATGCGCTGAAGGCAGGCTTCAAGAGAGCAACTCCTGCTATTCTGGATGGTAACGTAACCACGCTGATTGCGGCGGCGGTTCTGTTCTTCTTAGGCAGTGGTACAGTGAAGGGCTTTGCAACTACACTGATGATTGGTATTGTGATTTCCATGTTCACTGCGCTTTTTATTACCCGTGTGATTGTGAACGGTCTGATGTATGCCGGTGTGCAGAATCCCAAATATTACGGCTTGAGAATGAAATAAGGAGGGGGGGAAAATGCAGATTATTCAAAACAGAAAAAAATTCTTTATCCTTTCCCTGCTGGTCATTATTATTGGTTTTGGCTTTATGATTGCCAATGCACAGGCAGGCAAGGGCGCACTCAACTGGGACGTTGAATTTACAGGCGGTACCTCCATGGAACTGAATATGAACGGTAAATATGATAATGATAAGCTGATTTCCATTATCAAGGACGTAACCGATCAATCCAGTCCGCAGATTCAGGAGGTTCTGGGGACAAATAACGTAGAAATCAAATTGCAGTCCATCGACAGCCCTACGCGTACGGCTCTGGTGGAAGCAATCCAGAAGGAATATTCCAAAGCGACACTGACGGAAGCGAATGATATCAGCGGTACGGTCAGCGGTGAAATGCAGCGTGCAGCCATCAAGGCAACGCTGATTGCGGCAGTAGCAATGCTGATTTATATTTCTATTCGGTTTAAGGATGTGCGCGCAGGCGGCAGTGCCATTCTGGCGCTGATTCATGACGTACTGGTGGTTCTGGCGGCGTATGCGATTTTCCGTATTCCCGTAAATAATGCTTTTATTGCGGTACTCTTGACGATTCTGGGGTATTCCGTAAACTCGACCATTGTTATTTTCGACCGTATTCGTGAAAATAAAGGGGCATTCAAGAGAAACCAGACCGCAGAACGCATCAATAAGAGCATCAGCCAGACATTGGCGCGTTCCATCAATACATCCCTGACAACATTGTTTACCATTGGTGCCATTTATTTCCTTGGTGTGCCTTCCATTCAGGAATTCGCACTGCCTATGATGGTTGGTATCATTGCCGGTGCATATTCTTCCATTTGCATTTCCGGCTCCATCTGGTACACATTGCTGCCCAAGGCGGAAAAAGACGTATAACGATCAGTCGAAATTAAGATTTTGACTTGTGAGAGGAAAAGAAAGCGTTGTTCTTTGGTTCATCCGAAACAACGCTTTTTTCTTTTGCCCTGCTATGGTATGATGGAGGGGTATGAAAGGAGTGGCGGCATGAAACGCTGGCTTTTGAAACGAACGAAAATAGATACGGTGGCAATGGCGCGGGATTTGGGTATCCGCCGGGCAACAGCAGCAGTGCTTGCCAATCGGGAGCTATCTTCCAGACAGGCGGCAAGGAATTTTCTCTGCGGCGGTACGGCGGCATTAGGAAATCCGCTGGAAATGAAGGACTTTTCGCAGGCGACCTCTTTGCTTGCGGAAGCGATTCGCGCAGGAAAGAAAATTGTCGTGTATGGGGATTATGATGTGGACGGGGTGATGAGCACCTCTATTTTATATCAGACGATTCTGCGATGTGGCGGCAATGCTGTTTTTTATCTGCCGCATCGGCAGAAGGAGGGCTACGGGCTGAACCTGAAGGCGGTGGAGCAGCTTGCGGCAGAAGGCATAGAAGTGCTTTTTACCTGTGATAACGGCATTGCGGCGTTGCAGGAAATTGCGCTTGCGAAGGAAAAGGGCATGACGGTTGTAGTGCTTGACCACCATGAGCCCGGTTTTCGGGGCGAGGGAGAGGAGCGCATGGATATTCTGCCTGCGGCGGATGCCATCATTGACCCGAAGCAGCGAGCCTGCCCCTATCCCTTTAAGCAGATGTGCGCCGGAGGACTTTCCTATTACTTTGCACATCACCTTTTGCAGATATTTGAAATTACGGATGAGGGGCTGGAACGACAGCTTTTGACCTTTGCAGGCATTGCGACCGTCTGCGATATTGTGGATTTACTGGGGGAAAACCGTGCGCTTGTGCAGATGGGACTTGCGGAAATCCGTAAAACGGAAAATATTGGGCTGCGCGTGCTGATTGAGGAGGCAGGGCTTGCGGATAAGGCCATTTCGGAATATCATATCGGCTTTATCATTGGGCCTTGCATCAATGCGACAGGACGGCTAGAAAGTGGCAGGCTTGCGGTGGAGCTTTTCTGCACGCAGGATGAGAAGGAAGCGAGAGAGAAGGCAAGGCATCTGGTGATGCTCAATGCGGAACGCAAGCAGCTGACAGAGGAAGCGGCGGAGCGTGCGGATATTGCCCTGCAGGAAGGCGACGCTTTGCAGGATAGGGTGCTTGTGCTGTATGATGCGGAGATTCACGAAAGCATTGCAGGGATTGTTGCAGGCAGAATCAAGGATAAATATTACCGCCCGACCATCCTGATTACGGACAGCGAGGACGGAGCAAAGGGCTCAGGCAGGAGCATTGAGGGCTATCATCTGTTTGAGGCATTGTTTGCCAATCGGGATTTATTTACGCGCTTTGGCGGACATGCCATGGCGGCAGGGCTTTCTCTGCCTGTAGAAAACATCCCTGTTCTGCGCAGACGGCTCAATGAAGGTTGTACCCTGACGGAGGAGCAGATGATTCCGATTCTGCGGCTGGAGGATGCACTTTCCTTTGCGGAGATTGACTTAGGGCTTGCAAAGGAATTGCAGACACTTGCGCCCTTCGGCAAGGGCAACCCTGCACCGTTATTTGCATCTAAGGGGATTCATGCTGACCGTGTGGATTTGATAGGGAAGAATAAAGATATCCTTCGGCTGACGCTTTCCGAGCCGGAAAATGGGATTCGCCTTTCGGCAATCTCCTTTGATGGCTATGAACCGCTTAGAGAAATGCTGAAAGCGTTGTATCCGGCAGAGGATTGTGATAAAATAATAAACAGTGGGCTTTTGCCGCAGCTGCTGGATATTGTGTATAGCATTGAAATCAACAGCTATCGCGGCAGAAGCAATGTACAGTTGATACTAAAGGATTTTCGATTTGCAAAATGAGGAGGATATGGGATGGATTTAAAGGACAAGATCAGATCAATTGAGGATTACCCTCAGAAGGGTGTGATCTTCCGCGATATTACAACACTGCTGAAGGATGCAGAGGGGCTGAAGGACGCTGTGGATGCCATAACGGCAAGCCTTGCGGATGTTTCCTTTGATTTGGTGCTGAGCCCCGAATCCAGAGGGTTTATCTTCGGGATGCCCGTGGCGTATAATATGGGGAAGGGCTTTGTTCCTGTCAGAAAGGCGGGCAAGCTGCCTGCGGAAACCATCAGCAAGGAATATGAGCTGGAATATGGCACGGCAACCATCGAAATTCATAAGGATGCCATCAAGCCCGGACAGAAGGTTGTCATTGTAGATGACCTGATGGCAACAGGCGGCACAGCAAAGGCGATTATGGAGATGGTAGAGGAAATGGGCGCAGAGGTCGTTGCCTCCGCATTTTTGATAGAACTGGATTTTCTGAACGGCAGAAAGGCCTTGCCCGATTGCAGAGTCGAGGCTGTGATTCATTACGAATGAGAAAAAAAGGAAGGGTGGCACTGCCGCTCTTTCTTTTTATAAAAGAATAGATGAGGGATAAGGTATGTACGGACAATTTTTTATACTGTTTGGATTGATTCTGGTGGGGTATTACTGCAACAAAAAGGGATATCTGCCGTTGGAAACGAACAAAAATGTGGGACATATGGTTATGCGTGTGACGATTCCTGCGATGCTGATTACTACGATTGCAGGGATTGAGATTACCGACAGGGTGCTGAAGGCATTTCTCTTTTCTGCCGCAGGGCAGGCAGCCATGATGGTTGTGTTTGGCTTTTTGATGCGGCAATACGGGCGGAAAAGAGGCTTGGACAGCCGCCTTCTGCCCATGCTTGACCTGACCGCAGGCTCCCTGAACACAGGCTTTATCGGCTTGCCCGTGACCATGATTTTCTTCGGGCAGGCAGGGATTATTTATATGTCTGCGGGGGTTTTGGCACTGAATTTGTATCTTTGGTCGTATGGTGTATATCTAATTTCAGACAAGAAGGCGACAGGTGCGGCGGCCATCGGGAAAAGCTTTTTGCAGGGCGCAATCAACCCGAACTGCATTTCTATTTTGCTGGGGCTTTTGCTTGCGGTGACGCATACGGCGCGATTTGTGCCGACAGTGGTGCTTGGCTTTCTGACAAAGGTGGGGGATTTATCTACACCGCTTTCGTTGATTTATATTGGCGCATTGGCAGGCGGCAGCGGCATCGTGCAGCTCTTTAAAGAAAAAATGGCACTGGAAATCAGTGTGGTGAAGATGATTGGGATGCCTGCATTGGCAATTCTTGCAATGCTTTTTATTCCTGCGGATGGTCTTGCAAAGTCGGTGTTCCTGCTTTCCGTTTGCATGCCATCAGCGGCGGTCGTGCCGATGATGGTCGGCAGATACGGCTATGGGGATAAGATGTCCTCGGATATTGTGCTTTGGACAACGGTTCTTTCTATGGCAACGCTGCCGTTAAGCGTGCTGCTTGCCGCAAAGCTTTACGGAGCAGTCTGAAAAGCCTGAAAAACCTTTATTTTTCGGAAAAAAGTGCTTGCAATGCCCTTTCGGGCGTGGTATAATTTTTCATGTTGATTACGGACGGTCCAATGCCGCTGTCAAAGGGATGGGGTAAGAACGTCTAAGGTGCATAAGGAGGAAATACAATGGATATCATCAGAGAACTGGAAAATGAACAGCTGAAAAGCGAAGTAACTCCTTTTAACGTTGGCGACACAATCCGTGTTTATGCTAAAGTAGTAGAGGGTACAAGAGAAAGACTGCAGATGTTCGAAGGCGTTGTTATCAAAAGACAGGGCGGCGGCATCAGAGAAACTTTCACAGTAAGACGTATCGCTTCCGGCGTTGGCGTTGAAAGAACATGGCCCGTACACTCTCCCAGAATCGACCGTATCGAGGTTGTAAGACGTGGTGTTGTAAGACGTGCTAAACTGTTCTACCTGAGAGACAGAGTTGGTAAAGCAGCTAAGGTTAAAGAAGTTCTGAAATAAGCTGTACATTTTGTACCGGAACGAGAAAAAGCAGTCTCGATGAACAAGTTTCATCGAGACTTTTTTCGTGAGAGGCAGAAGGGCTTTTGCCTTTGACGAAAAAATGCGTTTGGATAAAGGAGGTCTTTGGAATGGAGCAGGCAATCGAAAAGCAGGAAGAACAGAAGCCTACAAGAAGAAAAAAGGAAAAGAAGGGAATGCCCATGCTGCTGCAGCTGGTGCTGTTGGTTGTTGTGATTGTGGTTTTGCGTAATGTAATGGGGACGGTTCTGGTAAAGGGGTCTTCCATGGAGCCGAATTTTTACCATGGCGATTTTGTGTTTATCAATAAGCTGAGCACCTCCTTCGGTACGCTGAAAAAGGGAGATATTGTTATCTGCCGCCTGAATGACGAAAAGAAAAATATCATCAAGCGTGTGATTGGTCTGCCCGGGGATGTAATTGACCTCAGAGATAATGGTGACGAGGAAGATACGATATACTCTCTGTATATCAATGGGGAGTTGGTGAAGGAGGACTATATCAAAGCGCCGATGGATACAAAGGGAAATATTGAGTACCCTTATACAGTTCCCGAAAACAGCTATTTTGTGATGGGGGACAACAGAAACGCAAGCTCCGACAGCCGCAGAAAATCGGTCGGCGCGATTCCGAAGGAGAACCTGATGGGGAAGGTTGTGTTCCGCCTGTATCCCTTCAGCTCCATTGGCTTTATCAAATAAAAACATGAGTGAAAATAGAAAGAGGTAGCTATGAACAATATTCAATGGTATCCCGGGCACATGACAAAAACCCGCAGAATGATGGAGGAAAATATTTCTCTGGTGGATATTGTCATCGAACTGGTAGATGCAAGAATTCCATACAGCAGCAAAAATCCGGATTTGGATACGCTTGCGAAGAATAAGCACCGCATTCTGCTTCTGAATAAATGCGACCTTGCGGACGAAAGGGCAACCGATATCTGGCAGGAATATTTTGAAAAGCAAGGCTTCCGTGTGATTCGCATCAATGCGCTGAGGGGCAACGGCTTGGGTGAGGTGACGGAAACGGCACGCGGCTTAATGAAGGAAAAAATTGAAAAGCTGAAAGCAAGAGGGCGTATCAATGTACCCATCCGCAGCATGATTGTGGGTATCCCGAATGTGGGAAAATCCACATTTATCAATAAATATGTGGGGAAGGTAACGGCGAAAACCGGGGATAAACCCGGCGTGACCCGTGGCAAGCAGTGGATAAAATTAAAAAAGGACTTTGAGCTGCTCGATACGCCGGGCATCCTCTGGCCGAAATTTGAGGACCAGCAGGTGGGGCTGAAGCTGGCGTTTACGGGGGCAATCAATGATGATATTCTTGACCCCGAAAATATGGCGATTGCCTTTATCAATCACATGATTTCCAGAAATCCCGACTGCCTGCGGAATCGGTATCAGATTACATTCGATACGATTGAGGAGCCGCATGTAATTCTGGAAAAAATTGCGATGGCGCGCGGCTTCAAGAAAAAAGGCGACGAACCTGATTTGGAACGCGCAGGCAAAATTCTGATGGATGAATACCGTGGCGGCAAGCTTGGCAGGCTGACATTGGAGCTGCCGGAGGATATTGATGTGATGCTGGAGCAGAAGAAGGCAAGGGCGGCGGAAAAAGCGGTTTTGGATAAGGAACGGAAAAAGGCCTACAATAATAAAAAGAAGAAATAACACAAAAACCATAGGACTGGCGGATACCAGATTCTATGGTTTTCTTTTTTAGCTGCTTTTAAAATTTCAGCTTAGACTCGTTTAGAATCTCGATGATATTGCGAAGCACCTGTGCGGTGAAGCCCCAGATGATATGCCCGTTATATTCATAGAAAAGCTGTGTGGTTTTGCTCTTGCTAAAGGGATAATTTTTGCCGCCTTCGATTTTTTCGTAGGGGAAATCGGGGGATTCTATGACCTTCCAGACGGTATCATGCCGCTCCGGCTCGGTTTTCAGAAAGAAACGCAGGGGGACGGTGAAAATTTCCGCAACCTCCTTGGGATTTGGGACTGCGGTTTTGTAAATCTCATAGGGGATATAGGCGATATAGGGCTGAATCATGCCACGATAAATTGTCAGCATGAAGTCACTTTTCCCCAGAAGGCGAATATCCTTTTGAGAGATGCCGATTTCTTCCTCGGTTTCTCTGAGAGCGGTTTCCACGAGGGTTTCGCCCTGTTCCCGATGTCCGCCGGGAAAGCAGACATCCCCCGGCTGATTTACCCCTGCGGCGCGTTTTGTCAGAATGAAATGCAGTTCTCCGCCTATCTCTGTCAGCAGAGCAAGAACGGCGAAATGGCGCAACTTCCAAATGGGGGCTGCTTCATGTGCGGAAAAAACAGCGGTGACTTTTTTCAGACAGTTTTTATGTTCCATGGGGCTCAGTCCTTTCTTAATCTGATGCGGGTTGCTGCCATGCGGCGACGGCTGTCCTCGATATCGGCGTAATGCTTTCGGGTGGTATTGACATCGGCATGCCCCAGCACATCCGCCACTAAGTAGATATCCCCCGTTTCCTGATAGAGATTTGTACCGAAGGTACTGCGCAGCTTATGGGGGGTGATTTTTTTGATTGTAACGCCCTGTGCGTATTTTTTGACCATATTCTGCACCGTCCGCACGCCGATGCGCTTGCCCTGACTCGAAAGAAAGAGGGCATCTTCATTTTCGTCCTTGGTTAGGGCGTTCTGCCGTTCCTCTAAGTAATCCGCAAGGGTTTCCCGTACTTCTTCGCCGAAATAGAGGAAAACCTCGTTGCCGCCCTTACGGGTAACCTTGACGGCGTTATTCTGAAAATCCAGATCCTTAATATTGATACCGACACATTCGGAAACACGCATCCCCGTCCCAAGCAGGAGCGTCATCATGGCAAGGTCGCGCTTTTTTGTTTTTTCATGGAAGACCTTCTGGCGGTCGGTCAGCTTTTCGCCGCTTTCCACTGCATCCAGAAAGTTTGCCATTTCGTTCACATCCAGACGCACAATAGCTTTTTCGTGGATTTTCGGGGTATCGACCAAAGAGGCAGGGTCCGCCGATATAATTTTTTTCTTATACAGATATTTAAACAGCATCCGCACTGCGGCAAGCTTACGGGATTTCCCTTTTTCCTCGTTGTGCATTTCCTTGCCATAGGCGGGGTTTTCATAATCGGGGCGAATATAATAGGAAAGATATTCCATGAAGCAGTCAATATCCTCCGAGGTGACCTCGCTCAAATGCGCTGCGGTCAAATCCTTCGGCTCGATGCCGCCGAGGGTGCGATGCTCCTCATAAAGATAGCGGAAGAAAATCCGCAGATCGTAGGCATACGCCAGACGGGTTTTAGTAGAGGTGGTCTGTGCGATGCCGCGAAAGAAGGCTTGCACAAAGGAGGGCAACTCCCTCTGGATTTCCCGAAGACGCAGGGTTTCCTTATTTTTCAGTTCCTCACGGTAATCAGACATCAGGCTCACCTTCCTTATTCCTCATGATTCCAACCCTTTAGGGAGGAACGCTTGATGGCACCGAATACCTTTTCCTGCAAATTATCATACCGTAGGGAAAGCTCTGCCAGAAGCTCCTTGGTTTCCTGCCGCTTGGTATTTCCGTCGGCAAGACAGGGGTTTTTTACGATATGGATATCACTTTTATTGACAAAGCTGCGACATTCCCATTCCGGCACATACATCAGCGGGCGGATGGAATAGAGTTTTTTTCTGTCCAAGAAGCTAACGGGAGCGAAGCAGTTGAGCCTGCCCTCATAAAGCAGAGACATAAAGAAGGTTTCCACAACATCGTCCTTATTATGCCCCAAAGCGATCTTATTGCAGCCAAGCTGTTCCGCCATATCATTCAATGCGCCCTTCCGCATTTTTGCACAGAGAGAGCAGGGATTTTTTTCTTTTCGCTCATCAAAAATGATTTTGCCGATATCGGTTTCCACAACGGTATAATGCACACCCAGCTCATTGCAGAGTGCCTGTATGCCGTCATAGCTTGCACCGGGCAGACCGAGGGAGACGGTAATTGCCTCCAGCTCAAACCGCTTGGGATAGAAGCGCTGTAAATGCTTGAGGGCGACCAGAAGACAGATGCTGTCTTTGCCGCCGGAAATGCCGACCGCGATTTTATCGCCTTCCTCTATCATGCTATAATCATCTACTGCGCGGCGCACATAGCTTAATAATTTCTGTAATTTCATGTGAATACTCCTTTGTTTCCTGCATCTATCATGCGGTATAATCTATACTTATCTTATATAGATTATAGCGGAAGGAAGGAAAAAATAAAAGAGTCGCGGAGTTTTTTTCGGAAAAAGCGGAAAGACTGTAAAGGACAAAAGAATCTTGCGCCCAAGGGCATACTTTTGTGGAAATATTCTTGAAAATATACATATAAAACTGTATAATAATTTTTATAATCTTTTTTCGACAAAATTATTAGAAATTTTTATCAATAAGAGGGGGTGATGAGTATGGCAGAGATTGATGAACAATTATATAAGGAATTGATTGATAAAATCAAAACCTACCATCCGTCCGATGATTTTTCCATGGTGGAAAAGGCATATAAGCTGGCGGTGGAAGCGCATAAGGAACAAAAGAGAAAATCAGGCGAACCATATATCATCCATCCTTTGAAGGTGGCATATATTCTGGCGGAGCTGGAGCTGGATATGGAGACCATCACGGCAGGGATTCTGCACGATATTATTGAGGATACACCTTATACCTATGAGGATATTGCACACCTGTTCAGCGAGGAAATTGCTGCATTGGTGGATGGTGTGACGAAACTGGGCAAGCTTTCCTATACTACAAAGGAAGAGGCGCAGGCAGAAAACTACCGCAAGATGTTCCTTGCCATGGCAAAGGATATTCGTGTTATTTTAATTAAGCTGGCGGACAGACTGCACAATATGCGGACGTTAAACTATATGACACCCGAAAAGCAGAGGGAGAAGGCGCAGGAAACGCTGGATATTTACGCTCCTCTGGCGCATCGTCTGGGTATTTCCAAAATCCGTTCCGAAATGGAGGATTTGTGCTTTAAATATCTGAATCCGGATGCGTATTTCGATTTGGCGGCAAAAATCCAGAAGAAAAAAGAAGAACGTGACCAGTTCGTGCAGAGCATGGTGCAGGAATTACAGACGAAGATGAACGAGGCCGGCATCAAGGGGAAGGTTTACGGCAGAACAAAGCACTTTTTCAGCATTTATAAGAAGATGGTGAACCAGAATAAAACCCTTGACCAGATTTATGATTTGTTCGCTATCCGTGCGCTGGTGGACAGCGTGAAGGATTGCTATGCCGTTCTGGGGATTGTGCATACGGCGTATACCCCCATGCCCGGACGGTTTAAGGATTATATTGCTATGCCAAAGCCGAATATGTATCAGTCGCTGCACAATACGCTGATTGGCCCGCATGGGCAGGTGTTTGAGGTGCAGATTCGTACATGGGAAATGCACCGCACAAGCGAATACGGTATCGCAGCCCACTGGAAATATAAAGAGGGCAGAGCGAACGAAAAATCGAGCAAGGCGCAGAAAAGTGAGGAAGCAAAGCTGGCATGGCTGCGGCAGATTATGGAATGGCAGAAGGATATGTCCGATAATAAGGAATATCTGGATACCATTAAGCTGGATTTGAATATCTACAGCACACAGGTGTATGCCTTTACACCGCAGGGGGATGTTATCCAGCTGACGAAGGATTCTACCCCGATTGACTTTGCCTATATGATTCACTCGGCAGTCGGCAATAAGATGGTCGGCGCGAGGGTAAATAATAAAATCGTTCCGCTGGATCATAAAATCCAGAACGGGGACATTGTAGAGATTATCACTTCTCAGAATTCCAAGGGACCGAACCGAGATTGGCTTGCCATTGTTAAAACAGCACAGGCAAGAACAAAAATCAAGCAGTGGTTCAAGAAGGAAGAAAAGGAAGAAAATATCATCCGTGGACGCGAAATGATTCTGGCAGATATCAAGAAAAAGGGGTATCAGCCGCAGGATTTGCTGCGCCCCGAATGGGAAGAAATCGTTCTGGTGAAATACGATTTCAAGACATGGGATGCGCTTCTGGCTGCTGTCGGCTACGGCGGCATGAAGGAGGGGCAGGTTGTTAACCGCTTGAAGGATGAATATTTAAAGGAAAAGAGAAAGACGCAGACGGCAGAGGATGCGCTGAAGGATTTTGAAAAGACCATCGACCAGAAGCCTGTGAAAAAGCATAAAAGCAAGAGCGGCGTTGTGGTGGAAGGCATCGGGGATGTTGCGGTGCGTTTTTCCAAATGCTGTAGTCCGGTGCCTGGGGATGAAATCATCGGCTTCGTGACACGCGGCAGAGGGGTTACGATTCACCGTACCGACTGCATCAACGTGATCAATCTGAGCAACGAGGAACGCGGACGCTTGATCAATGCCGAATGGGATACGCAGTTTGCCAAGGGAGAAAGCAATACCTCTTATCTGGCGGAGCTGAAGGTTGTAGCGAATGACAGGGTTGGCTTGATTGTGGAAATCAGCCGTCAGCTGGCGGATGATGATATTTCCGTAAAGGGCTTTAATGTGAGAACCACAAAGGATATGCAGGCAATTTTGAATGTTACGATTGAAATTAAAACAAAGGAACAGCTGGAGCGCGTGGTCACACGTCTGAAAAATCTGCGTGATGTGACAGAGGTGGAGCGTGTTTCCGGTCTGGGCTGATATAGGGTTTAGGAGGAAGAAATGAGAGCAGTATTACAGAGAGTGACAGAAGCAAGTGTAACCATTGACGGACAGAAGGTCGGAGAAATCGGCAAGGGGATTATGGTGCTGTTTGGCATGCTGGGGACAGATACGGATAAAACCATTGATTACATGCTGGATAAGGTCATCAATCTGCGTATTTTTGAGGATGAAAACGGCAAGATGAATCTTTCTCTGTTGGATATTGAAGGAGAGTTGCTGATTGTGCCTAACTTCACCCTGTACGGGGATGCAAGAAAGGGCAGACGACCCGGCTACAGCAGCGGGGCAGCACCCGAAATTGCAAGCGAATTGTTCGATAAGCTGTGTGCAAAGGCAGAAGCACTGGGCATCAAGAAGGTGCAGCATGGCATTTTCCAGACAGATATGAAGGTTGCCCTTGTCAATGATGGCCCTGTGACACTGCTGCTTGACAGTGAAAAGCTGTTCTGATGCGTATGGATACGGAAACCATCAGCTATGTTCTGGAGGGACATGAGCTGCAAAACGATGTGCAGACAATGATACAGGTATTTCTGGCAAACCGCCATTATATCCGCGCGGACACAGTGACAGATGCGGAGATTACCGTAAAAAGCGAGATGAAAGAGGGCATTGCTTCGGCAATGCTTTATCGCCGTGGGGAGAAGGCTTCCGCATGGTCGATGGAATATGACGAAAAAATGCTGACGGAAAAGGAACAGAAGCGCATCATCAAGCGGACGATTTATGAGCTGCTGAAGGCGGAAACGGGAATTCGCCCCCAATGGGGACTGCTGACAGGCGTGCGCCCTGCAAAGCTCATCAGCAGCCTGTTGGAGGAGGGCAAAACGGACAAGGAATGTCTTGCTTTTCTGACGGAGGATTATCTTGTGATGCCGCATAAGGCGGCACTGGCGCTCAAGGTGGCAAAGGCGGAACGAAAAATTCTGGAGGATAACCGCCCTGAGGAAATCAGCCTGTATATCGGGATTCCCTTCTGTCCAACTAGATGTCTGTACTGCTCCTTTACGGCGTATCCGCTCCATCAGTATAAAAATCGGGTGGATGAATATCTGGATGCCATGTTCAGAGAATTGGATTGGCTTGCGGCATACAGCAGAAGCTTCGTGATGAAGAATATTTATATCGGCGGCGGCACACCGACCTCCTTGGATGAGGCACAGCTGGAACGCCTGCTACAAAAGGTGGAGGAGCTGTTCCATCCCGATGAGAGCATGGAATATACCGTTGAGGCAGGTCGCCCCGATACGATTACAAGAGAAAAGCTGCGGCTTTTAAAGGAGTACGGCGTGAACCGCATTTCCATCAATCCGCAGACGATGAACGATAAGACCTTGCGTGCGGTTGGCAGAAAGCATACGGTGGAGGATATCCGTCGGGTGTTCCGCGAGGCAAGAGAGGAAGGACATCAGAATATCAATATGGATTTGATTCTGGGTCTGCCGGGAGAGGATGCCGCAGATGTCCGCAATACCATGGAAGAAATCATGAAGCTGGCACCCGATAACGTGACGGTGCATACGCTTGCGGTCAAGCGTGCCTCTCGACTCAGAGAGGAGCTGGCACAGCATGATATGACAACGGCGGAAGCCTTGGAGGAAATGCTTGATATTTCCGCGGAATACGCCGAAAGAATGGGCATGGAGCCGTATTATATGTATCGCCAGAAAAATATGGTTGGCAATTTTGAAAATGTCGGCTATTGTCATCCCGGCAAGGAAGGCATCTATAATGTACAGATTATGGAGGAAAAGCAGACTATCCTTGCGGCGGGCGCAGGCGCGAGCACAAAAACGGTTGACCCCGAAACAGACCGCATTGAACGGGTGTTCAACGTAAAAAGCATCGAGGATTATATCGGTCGCATAGAGGAAATGATAGAAAGAAAGAGAACGGGCTTGCCCCAAGGAGGTAATATATGATCCAGTTAGTGAAAGGGACAAAGGATATTTACGGCGCAGAGGTGAAGGCTTGGCAGGAAATCGAAGGGAAAATGAGACGCATTTGCGAAACCTTCGGCATTGGTGAAATCCGCACGCCCGCGTTTGAATTTACAGAGCTGTTTGCCAGAGGGGTTGGCGAAACCACAGATATTGTGCAGAAGGAAATGTATACCTTTACGGATGATGGGGACAGAAGTCTGACACTTCGTCCGGAGGGAACGTCAGGTGCGGTGCGTGCATATATCGAGCATGGAATGCACAACCACGCACAGCCCACAAAGCTGTATTATATTTCCCCGACCTTCCGTTGTGAAAATACACAGGCAGGCAGACAAAGACAGTTCCACCAGTTCGGCATTGAAATGCTTGGCTCCTACAGTGCGGCGCAGGATGCAGAGGTTATTTCTGTGGCAACTGCTTTACTGGAGGAATTGGGGGTAGAGGGCGTAGAGCTGCGCATGAACAGCCTTGGCTGCCCCGAATGTCGTGCGAGATATAATAAGGAATTGAAGGAATTCATTGGGAAAAATCTGGAACACCTTTGCCCGACCTGCAAGGAGCGTTTTGAGAAGAACCCCCTGCGTGTGCTGGACTGCAAGGTGGAAAGCTGTCAGAAAATCGTGGCAAATGCGCCCTCTGTGCTGGATTGTCTGGATGAGGAATGTACGGCACATTTTCAGAAGGTGCAGAATATTCTGACGGCAAATGGCATTGCCTTTACCATTGACCCTAAGATTGTGCGCGGTCTGGATTATTATACCAGAACGGTTTTTGAATTTGTATCCAACGGGCTGACCGTATGCGGCGGCGGAAGATATGATAATTTGGTTGAGGAAATCGGTGGAAAGCCCACGGGTGCGGTTGGCTTTGGTCTGGGTATTGAAAGACTGATTATGATTCTGGAAAAGCAGCATGGTGCCATTACCGAAACACCTGAGAGAGATGTTTATATCGGCTCTATGGGCGAAAAGGGACTTTTGAAAGCACAGTCTCTGACCTATGAGCTGAGAAAGGCAGGCATTCAGGCGGACTGCGATACTGTGGAACGCAGTGTAAAGGCACAGATGAAATATGCCAATAAGATTGGTGCAAAATATTCCGTTATCCTTGGTGATTCTGAACTGGAAAGCGGCAGAGTAGAGCTGAAGGATATGGCAAACAGCGAAAAGAGCGAGGTTGCTCTGGCAGATTTGCCTGCAATCCTCAAGGAAAAATGCGGAAAATAAAACAAAAACAGAATGAATACAGAGCCTTGGGAGAACCTTCTTTCAAGGCTTCCTTTTTACTTGCGGGGCGGCAGAGATTTTCATTGCCATGCAGCTTGGAAAGGTCTTGTATTTTTGGGAATAAAGTGATATGATAGCTTGATGGATTGAAGAATGTCAGAAAATTTCCTTAAAGGATAAGGAGGATACAGCATGAAGGTTGTAATCGTAGGGGACGGTAAGGTCGGCGGCACTATCGCCAGACAGCTCTCCGGTGAAGGACATGACATCATTGTAATTGATAATAATACAAGTGTTCTGAATAATGCTTCCAATACGATGGATATTATGAGTGTGGAGGGGAACGGTGCAAGCATGCTTGTCCAGAAAAGAGCAGGTGTGCCTGAGGCAGATTTGCTGATTGCGGCAACCTCCGCGGATGAGGTAAATATGCTTGCCTGCCTGCTGGGGAAAAAGCTGGGTGTGCCGCATACGATTGCCCGTGTGCGTAACCCCGAATATTATGAGCAGATTAACGAATTGAAGGAAGAACTTGGACTGAGCATGACGGTAAACCCCGAATTTGCGGCGGCAACGGAAATCCTGCGTCTTTTGCGCTTCCCCTCTGCTTTGAAAATCGAGGTGTTTGCGAGAGGGCGTGTGGAGCTGGTAGAGGTCAAGATTCCGCCCCACAGTGTGCTGGATGGGATGCCTCTATGGGCGATTTATAAGGAGTTTCAGGTAAAGGTTCTGATCTGCGCGGTGCAGAGAGCAGGAGAGGTGCATATCCCCAACGGTAACTTTGTATTGCAGGCAGGGGATAAAATCAACCTGACCGCATCACATAGTGAGATTGAAAAATTCTTCCGTACCATCGGTCTGTTCCGTACGGGGGTAAAATCGGTCATGATTCTGGGCGGCGGCAGAATGGCGTATTATCTGGCAAAGGCACTGATTCTTTCTCATGTGCGCGTAAAGATTATCGAACTGGATTATAAGCGTTGTGAATATCTATGTGAGGCGCTGCCGGAAGCGGTTGTGATTCACGGAGATGGGACGGATAAGGAAACTCTGCAGGAGGAGGGTCTGGAAAAGACGGATGCTCTGGTCTGCCTGACGGGGATGGATGAGGAAAATATCGTAGTTGCGCTTTATGCCAAGGCGAAAAAGGTTTCCAAGGTGATTGCGAAAATCAACCGTATTTCCTTTGATGAAATTCTGGATGCGCTGGATATTGATGGCTTTATTTCGCCGAAGATGATTGCGGCAAATAATATTGTCCGTTATGTGCGCGCGATGCAGAATTCCGCAGGGAGCAGTAACGTAGAAACGCTGCATAAGCTGGTAAATGAGCAAATTGAAGCATTGGAGTTCAAGGTAAGAGAAAAATCCAGCGTAGTGGGTGTGCCGCTCAAGGATTTGAAGACGAAAAGCGAGGTTCTGGTGGCAACGATTATCCGCAACGGCAGAGTTATTATTCCGGGCGGTAATGACATGATTGAGGTGGATGACAGCGTGATTATTATTACCAGAAATAAGCATTTGACGGACTTGAAGGATATTTTAAAATAATAGATTGAAATTTGGTGAAGGGTTATGAATTTTAATATGATTGCCTATATTCTGGGCAATATCATACGAATAGAGGCTGCCCTGCTTGCAGTGCCTGCCTTTGTTTCTATATGGTATCAGGAGGCAAAGGCGGCATCGGCATTTGTCGCAACCATTATCGCCTGCCTGATGGTAGGGACGGTTCTGGTCAGCCGTGAGCCGGAAAATAAGCGGATTTATGGGCGAGAGGGCTTCGTTGTGGTTGCACTTTCGTGGATTGTGATGTCCGTTCTGGGGGCACTGCCGTTTTATCTGAGCGGCTCTATTTCGGGCTATGTAAATTGCTTTTTTGAAACGGTATCCGGCTTTACCACAACGGGCGCAAGCATTTTGCAGGAGATTGAAACTCTGCCGAAAAGTATTCAGTTCTGGCGTTGCTTTACGCATTGGATTGGCGGTATGGGGATTCTGGTATTTATGCTTGCAATTATGCCCCTTGGGGACGAGCGCACGATGTATCTGATGAAGGCGGAGGCACCCGGACCTCTGGTTTCCAAGCTGGTGCCAAAGGTAAAATCGACAGCAAAAATCCTGTATACGATTTATATTGTACTGACACTGGTGGAGATGATTTTGCTGTTTGCAGGGGGAATGCCCTTTTTTGACAGCGTGGTGCATGCCCTTTCGACAGCGGGGACAGGCGGCTTTTCTGTAAAAAATAGCAGCATTGCGGAATACAATAGTGCGTATTTTGAATATGTCATTACGGCATTTATGCTGCTGTTCGGGGTGAACTTCAACCTGTTCTATTTGATGCTGATGAAGGATTTTAAGAATGTATGGAAAAATGAGGAGCTGCGCTGCTATATCGCCATTGTCTGCATTGCGACAGCGTTGATTACCATAGATATTTCTCGGTATTATTCGACAGTGGAGGGTGCCTTCCGCCATGCTTTCTTCCAAGTGGCGGCAATTATGAGTACAACGGGCTTTGTAACGGCAAACTTCGACCTCTGGCCTGAGTTTTCCAAGACGCTTCTGTATTGCCTGCTAATTCTTGGGGCATGCGGCGGTTCAACTGCGGGCGGTATTAAGGTTTCGCGTTTTGTAATCCTTCTGAAAATGATTCGGCGGGAGATCAGCCATATTGTGCACCCGCGCTCTGTTAACCTGATTAAACTGGACGGCTATAAGGTGGATGAGGATTCTATTCGCAGCGTGACAGGGTTTATTATTCTGTATGTGCTCATTTTGCTGGGGTCGTTCATGCTGGTTTCGCTGGATAATTTCGACTTTATTACGAATGTGACTGCGGTTACAACATGCCTGAGTAATGTCGGACCGGGACTTGCTATGGCAGGGCCTGTTGAAAACCTTTCCTTCTTCTCCGGCTTCGCAAAGATTGTGCTTTGCTTGGATATGCTGCTGGGGAGACTGGAAATTTTCCCGATTATTATGCTTTTCGCTCCATCCATCTGGAGAAAGAGCTACATGTAACAACGCAGAGCCAAGCATCTGCAAAAAAAGAACAGCTTACATGCTTGCATGATAGGCTGTTCTTTTTATTGCAGATATTTGGCGAGCGCCACAACGAAAAAATACGAAGTATTTTTGAGATGGGCTCTGCGTTGTTGCATGTGAGAGAAGATATGTTATAGACATGAGCGAGCGCCACAACGAGGAAATGCGAAGTATTTTTGAGATGGGATCTGCGTTGTTGCATGTGGGTGCCCTGATTTCGATTTTACAGAAAAAGCAGCCTGTTTGGGCTGCTTTTCCTGTAAAGGGGAGGGTATATTACTATGATAAACCAAATATAGGTAGTTGTCTGTTTTTTTTCTTTCAATATTTTTCTTCCAATAGGGGAAGGGGTGCCTGCAGCCTTTCGGGGAAGGGGACTGCAGGCGGAAGTAAAAGGGGGCGTCCTTTCGACTTCTTTTGTAGTATACTGTAAAAATATGGACAAAGTGTGAATAGAAACTTAAGGCTTTGTTAAAATATGCGAATGTTTTCTTTATTGTGTTATCAGCGTTTCTGCGGTGTTGGGTTGATGTTTTTGGAGATTTGCCACCCATTTGCCACCGTAAATTTCATTTGGGTGGCAAGCCATTTACAACGCTTTCAAATAAATCCGCTGCGGTCTGTGCCATTTCGTCTGTGTGGTGAACGTAGGTATTCATTGTGGTTACAATGTTTTTGTGCCCGAGCCGCTGTTGAACTGCCTTCACGTTGGCACCTGCCTCAATCAGCTTTGTGGCATGGGTATGGCGCAGGCTGTGATAATCAAAATTGATGCCAAGCTCCTGCCGGATGACTCTCTGGCAATAGGCAAAACTGTTTTTGGTTGTCAGCTCTCCGTTTTCATCAACGCAGATAAAATTGATTCGCCGCGCGCCTGTGGAAAGGATTTTTTGTGTGCCGACAATTCGCTGTCGAGGCGCTCCTTTTTCGTCCGTAAAATCGACAAGCTGATATACTGTGTAGAATTCGCCATATTTCAGTTCGTTTTTAAGCTGTCGGTTTTTCTCTGCCTTGAGGATTCGGTAAAGGGATTCCCCGAATTTTATTTTCCGCTTGGAGTTGTACTTTGGTTCTTTGAGGGAGAACCCCAGATTGCCGTTGATGTTCCTGCGGATAAGCTGACGCTCTACAGACAACGTGCAGTTTTCAAAATCAACATCGTCCCATGTGAGGGCAAAGCACTCATTGATACGCAGCCCACAGTTCCAGCCAATCATAAGCGAAATATAGTAGCGAGAACCAACGGGAAAGCGTTTCCGGATGCGGTCAAATTCTGCATCCGTCAGCACGATGCGCTCTCTGACCGGCTTTGCGACAGTACCTATCTTTACAAACCGACAGGGATTCTCTCGGATATACTGCAAAGGTTGAACAGCATAATCTATCGCAGTAGAGAGGACAACAAAGATAGAGCGTATGGTCGCTTTGGAATAGCCCTGCGCCTTTAGCTGGTTTATGTATTCCTGAATGGCTGCCGCCTGCAGGCTTTTTAAATAATACGCACCGAACTGCGGTTTCAGGTGCCTGTGGATCAGCGTTGCGTAGGTCTGCTGCGTATTTTCTGTGAGATTCATTTTGCAATACTGCTCATACCAGAAATCCAGATAATCACTGACGCTGATGGTGGATGGCTGAAAGACCTGTCCGGAGCTTTCATATTCCGCGATAGCCTTCGCCAGAGCCGTTTCCGCTTCCTTTTTGGTACGGAATCCGCCCTTTTCGATTTTCTTTCTTTTGCCGCCGACCTGAGCGGTATCAAAATAATATGACCATGTTTTACCACGTTTTCGTGTTCCGCCTTTCATAAGCATTCCTCCTTAATTGAAAAATAGGTATAGAAAATAAGGCGGTATCGTGGTATAATCCTATTGCGAGTAGGTGGTTATACAAATACCGCCATAAATCCTCTTTCTCTGCGCCAACAGGGAAGGGGGATTTTTTTAAAATACTATATTAAGGTTTGCAATTTCCGCAGGGGGTATACCCTTTGGACACAGCGGATGCTCTGTCGGAAAATGCGACCTTATTTGCATTTGACATTTTCTTTACGCTGGCACAGGTGGCTTTATGGAATTTCTTAGTGTTTGCGTTTCCGATATAAGCTGTCTCTGCAACATTTTCGGTTGTATTTTTCTGGTTTTCTGTTTTTTGTGTTGTATTGGCGGAGGTGTTGTTTCCTACACCTGCGATTGCTTTAAAATCATTCAGATATTTTACATTAGGAGGATATGTAGCAATGACTGCGTAGCCCTCTTGCAGCAGCTTTTTGTTTAGCATATACCCATCAACAAAAACATACGCAAGCAATCTGCCGTATTTATCTCTTTCCTGTACATCAAATTCCAGTGTTACAGATTTTCCTGTCAAAAGGGATTTGGTGTATTCACTGGCTTTTATACCTGCGGCTGTATTTTTACTTGCATCGGGATGGACACTTTCCGGTGTATCTACACCAATTAACCGCACTTTTTCCTGTGTTCCGTTGTAATCAATAACAAAAGTATCTCCATCTACCACACGAATGACTTTGTAAGTGCTCGCTTTTGTCGGCTGTGTATCATTGGAAGTGGAAATATCTACTGTCTGAGAGGCTGCATCCCAACCGACGGTACATCCCATTGATTCAGCAACAAAACGAGCGGGCACCAGTGTTCTTCCGTTCAGAGAAACGGGAGCTGCATCTAAGGCTTTTGCTGTGCCGTTGATATATGCCGTCTTGTTATTCAGATACAGTGTTATAGTTTTATTTTCTTTTGCCGCAGTAATACATTTTGTTGTGCTGTCCCATGAAACATCTGCACCTAATGATTCAAAGATGGCTCTCATAGGAACCATTGTTCGTCCGTTGATACTTGTGGCAGGTACATCCATTCTTAACGGAGTGTTGTCGATGCGTACATCAATCGCAGATGCCGAAATCGGAGTGAGAGCAGTTACCACTGCAATCATAAAAGCTAATACCCTTTTCATGTTTTATGTCCTCCTTTGTTTGACTGTATTCATATATTGTGATATTTTGGCATACAAGATTGCCGAATAATGACTTTCTTTCCCCTCTACAGTATTAGCGGTACGGTAGGGGAAGTTTTTATTCAAACCCGCAGATTTTGCGGTTTTGCTCAATTTTGAGCGGATTCAAATTTACGAGAATTTCAAACAAGCCAGTTGATTTTCGTAAGGTATGAACAATTTTACTGAAAATGATAAAAAATTTTCTCATTTTAGATGAATTGACAGTACCACTGTTGAATACTATAATAAAGATAAGTTAACTCGTGAAGGACTAAGGCTGGGTTCCCGAATGGGAGTAGGTTGCAAGACCAAGAACTCCTTTGCCCCTGGGGTTAGCTTATTTTTTTGCTAATGATGCTTTAAGATTCTGGATAATATTTTCAGGATCTTTTTGTATTTCTGCAACAATCATTTCGATGGCTTGCATAGAATAAGTGTATGATGGTTGTGCATATTGTTTATGGGTATAGCAATAAGTAAGATTCTCTTTAATGCCGTATACCTTATTAAATAAATCAAAAATATATTGGTTCATTGTGAAATCAATACCGAGGTTTTGTAATCTGCGTTCAATTTCTTTAATGGCACTTTTCATAGTATATTTATGAGTATTGTTGGGGTCTTTTAATTCCTTAATAATTTTTACACCTGCTGCAGCATCCTTATCGATATGAACAAAAGAAGTAGCTTTTGTTTTATCTTTGGTGATGTAGTGGAGGTGTTCTATTTTGATTGCAAAAGATTGGTTGTTTTCAGCAATCATAGGTTCTATCTGAGCGTTGGCATCAATTAACTTTTGTGCAATTTCTTCAGGATATTTGGCACGAATTGTATTTGCATCTAGAGCCTTCATACTTACAGCAAGAGTCAGAAAATTTTGAGGAATAACCTCTGTCATATCTACATCATGGAATTCTTGCATTTTTTCTACGAAATTAAGAATACATGCTTGGAATAAAGGAATATATACCATTTCGTATTCTTCGGTAATAAAATGCGTGCTTGTATTTCTCAACTCGATGATTTTCATTAAATTTTTACGCAAAGGGGATTTTTCGTTGGTAAATATTTTCTGGATACAATTTTCTAAAGTAATTGTTCTGTTGGGATTGTCTTTGTAATAGATGCTATCGTTACCCAATTTATTGATTATATGTGCTTTTAGCATCAATTCCCACGCATTGCAAATGAAAAAACTAAATCCTTCAACACGATAGCGGATAGTTGGCTTATTATATATTTCGATAGCCATTACAAAAGCCTCTTTTGATTTTTCAAGCAAGCTATCAGTTAAATTATTTTTCATTTAAGTCCTCCTTTTTTAATTTTTTTCTTTTCAGTGATATCGCAGGGGGAGTTTTTACTTATATTCTTCGGACTTCTGAACGGATCTTAATGGAGTCTGTTTTAGTCTCTGTTCTGTATATTCACCATTATCCGTATATTTTGGTACTTCGGATAGTTCTTGAACCCTTTCGATTGCAACCTTTTTACCTACTTTATTTAGTTTTCTGAATTCTTCAAGAAGATTCCGCTCGTATTTGTCTGTTTTGGAAGCGATTGTAAAAATTGTGGTTCGTTTGTCTGGAAGAATACAACCAGGTGCACCAAGTAGCGCATCTGCGGATGTTTTCAGAATAACTGCGATGATTTCTAAGTCCTGCTGAGAAGGGTATAATGTTTCTTCTTCAAAAGATTCAAGAACATCTACAGGAATGCCGGTTTCTAAAGACAACTGTTTCATTGTAATTTTTAAATTTTCACGTTGGCTATGGATATTACCACCAACAAGTCTTATACCAAGTCCGCCGTTTTCCATAGCAAATCCATCAGGTACTTCATTCAGTGCTTCAAAGATGTTTACCAAGATGCTCTCATCGATATCAGAATTGCCGTTTTCATATTCAGAATAAAGAGAAACGGGAATGTTTACTTTAGCAGCCAACTCTTCCTGAGATAGTCCATTCTTGATCCTTAATGCCTTTACTTTTGAAGGAGATAGCAATTCATTTGGAACAAGAGAGGAATCCTCTCTATTCATAGGGACGTCATATCCCATAAGCCATGCCTCTGTAACACCCAAAGCTAAACCGAGGATAGTTAGTTTCTTTGATCCAGGTTCGTTTTTGCCGGATACATATTGGCTAATATCTGATTTATTCATATTAATGCCATATTTTTTACAGAAGGGTTTGCATTTCTCCAGAATATCCACTTGCTTCAAGTGTTTATCTGCCATTATCTGTTTTAATCTCATAGAAGTATTTTCTGTTTTCATAGATACCCTCCGTTCATATAGAAGCCTTGTGCTGTGATAGTAACATATTTTGAACTTAAATTCAAGAGCAAAATGAAAAAAGTTAAAAAAATTGAATTTTGCGTTGACATGGAAAAACTGTTGTGCTAATATAAAGTTAAAAGAATTGAACTTTTTGGAAGGGGGTGAAAAAAGTGGAAAGAGATTATAGAAAACTGAGGGGGAAAATTGTCGAAGTGTATGGGACAATGTCTAATTTTGCTAAAGCAATGGGATATTCAGAAAGAACTGTTTCTTTAAAAATCAATGGAAAAGTCGATTTTTCTCAAAGCGACATTGTAAAAATAGTAAGCCTCTTGGGGTTACAGGATAAAGATATTCCCGTATATTTTTTTATGAACAAGGTTCAAAATATTTAACTTTAGATGGGCGGATGGAGGAATGTAAATGAACGAAGTTATTACAATCGGCGGCGTAGACTGCTACGAAAAAGACGGAACAGCGTATTTGAAACTGGAAGCAGTGGCAAGAGGGCTTGGGTTTACCACAACACAAAATGTTGGCGGCACAGAATATGTAAATGTTAGGTGGAAAAGAGTTGAAGAATATCTTGAGGAAATCGGTTTTGCCACAAATGGCAAAAGACCAGATTTCATCCCCGAAAATATCTTCTACCGCCTTGCAATGAAAGCCAAAAACAAAACGGCGGAAAGGTTTCAAGCCTTGGTAGCGGATGAGATTATTCCCTCTATCCGCAAGCATGGGGCATACATGACACCGCAGAAAATCGAAGAAGTGCTGCTGAATCCGGATACCATCATCAAGTTGGCAACGGAGTTGAAAGCGGAGCAGAAGAAAAGAGTAGCTTTAGAATCGAAGGTTGAGCAGGATAAGCCGCTTGTGGCATTTGCAAATTCCGTTTCTGTGGCAAAGACTTCCATTCTGGTAGGCGAGTTGGCGAAGCTGCTGAAACAGAACGGCGTGGATATGGGGCAGAACAGACTGTTTGCGTGGATGCGTGAAAATGGCTATCTCATTAGCCGAAAAGGCACTGACTACAATATGCCGACACAGAGAAGCATGGAAATGAAGCTGTTTGAAATCAAGGAAACCACGATTTCGCATGGTGATGGACATACCAGTATCAGTAAAACGCCAAAGGTAACAGGAAAGGGACAGATTTATTTCATCAATCTGTTTTTGGGGACACAGCAGAATACAGATAAGGGTGCAAGCTAAGGGAGGTGAGGCAGGTGGAGCAGAAAAGTGAACGCATAAACGAAATAGAACAAAAAATAACCGTTCTTACAAAAATAATTGAAGAACGGTTTGAGATTAAAATCGATTTTCGGAATGATGTAGAGAAATTTATAGATGACTTTTTGGATGAAAATTAGTCTTTATCTGCAAGAAATTCATCGATAAAGTCTTCTACATTTGGGTGCTGTCTGGATGCTAAATTGGACAATCTAACCAATTCTGTCTGGAATTGATATTGCGCGTTTAGCGGAGCCTTTACATGGGCATCTAGCGTAGGAAAAGCAAATAGCAGAATTTCCGGTTCGACATTAAGTAGAACAAAGTAACCATCTTTGTATTCTGCATAAAATGAAAGATCCATATCAAAATGATTCGGATCGAGAAAGTAATCTGAATTTACTGTGGCAATATGGGTTGAAAGGTTTTTTAATTTTGGGAATCCCACAAGATATTCCCAAAGAATCTTCTTATCTTTAGTTCTTTGGATTAAAGAGTGAATAAGGTTTTCAATATTTGCCATGATGATCCTCCTTTATGCGCAAGTGACCAATAAAGTAATCAAGATACGTACATATTTTATCAGTATTCTTGGTTTTCTTTTTTAGCTCATGCTTTAGTAATAAAAAAGTCAATTTTTCTCGCAAAGAGAATAGTGAGTGAAATTCTTTCTCAACGCGATAAATGTCCTCTAAGATTCTATGGAATAAACTGCTGGAGTTGTCACCGTCTATCAGGATACTTTCTTTAAAACCTGAAAAACGATCAGCATAGAGGTTGCTATTGGTGTTGTAGATCTCTTGTTGAGATATTATTTTCAAGGTTTTATTGATAGAGTGAGATTTTATAAGTAACCAAACAGATAGCATAAATCCAAGTATTCCAGAAAAAGAAACCAGAAGGGAAAAATACTCGTTTGTACTATTCAGATGAACTAGCCATTCAATAATAAAATCGCCCACTTTTCGAGAGAATTATAGCATAAATGGGTGAAAAATGGAAGATTCTGAAAGATAAGAAAAGAGGTGTTTTTATGGAGCCGATGCTTTACACAGTAAAAGAGGTTGCGCAGATTTTGAAATGCAACCCCACCAGAGTGTATGGGTTGAAGGATGCGGGGCTGCTGCCGTTTCTGAAGCTGGGGCAGCTGAAATGCCGCAGAGAAGCGGTGGAGGAGTTTCTGCGGAAGTATGAGGGCTACGATGTATCCGACCCGAACAACATCGTTCCTCTGGAGACAGGGGTGGAGGAATGAAGGGCGGAATGAAGCGCAGCGGCGCAACTCTGGAGGAAATGAAGCAGGCGTTGGAAGGAAAGCTGTATATCGGGAAAAAGATTAAGAAAATCGTGTGTTTCCGAGAGAGCAGCACAGGACCAATGCAAAAAGATAAGAAAACAGGAACGGTCACAGGGATGTATCCATTTGTGTTTACGGTGGATTTTGGAAAATACACAGAATCATTCAGATACGGACAATTTTTCGAGGAAGGGAGCGAGGTGGTTAAGTTATGAAAAGTAAATGGAAACGGCAGTTTTTCTACCTGCGGCGTGGCTTGATTCGGTGGGCGGTGGTATTCTTCGGGACGCTACTGGCGCAATGCGGCTTGGTGTACGTTCTGGAGAGTGCGGACGGACGAATGATATTTTATCTGATTTCCGGCACGATGATTGCCTTTGCAATCGGAAATGTATTTTATGGCAGGGAATTGCCTAAGAAATAAAAACGTCCCCAGAGGTGTTGGCGCACCGTTTCGGGGACAAAGAAATAATACATACAACCAAAATACCAGAAAGTGAGGAAAAAATCAATGAGAGATACAAATTTAACACCCGAAAACGATATGCAGGAGCTGTGGGAGCTGAACGGCAGGGTTAAGGCGGTTGTGGCGTATCTGAAAACAGATACATACATCAAACCGGAAGAAATTTTAGTCATGCTGGGTGATGTGCCGGAAAGGGATGATTCCTGATGGACTACACCGAGGATATCAGAACGGAGCCGGAATATGAGAAAATCGAGCCGGAATGTATCATTTGCGGCAGTCGCACCTGTGAATATTTCTATTTCGACGGGCACGGAGAGCCGATTGGGTGCGATGACTGCATCAGAAGGGAGGAAGTCTGGTGAACAGACAGGACTATTTGCAGAAAAATTTTGAGCTGAGTATGGATCTGCGAGAAACAGAGCGGCAGATTGCGGGGCTGTATAACCGCAAAAAGCAGATTTTAGAGGAAATGGATGCCATCCAAGAGCAGATGGTTGAGGATGCCAGAAACGGCACATTGTATAAGGAGGATGAGGAGCATGGGGATTCCTGTGTTGATTTTGGGCGAAAGCGGCAGCGGAAAGAGTACGAGCCTGCGGAATTTTGAGCAGGGCGAGGTACTGGTTTTCAATGTTGCCAACAAACCCTTTCCATTTCGGAAAAAGTTGGACATGGTGCCGAATGCAGGCTACAGGGCGATTTATGAGGAATTCAGAAATCCTCGTTATCTGCGGTATGTGGTGGATGACAGTCAGTACCTGCTCAGCTTTGAATTATTCGCGAAGGCGAAGGAAACGGGCTATCAGAAATTTACGGACATGGCACTGCATTTTTACAACATGCTGAAGCTGGTGACGGACAGCATGCCCGAAAATGTCATTGTCTATTTTCTGCACCATACAGAAACGGTGGACGGGAGGATAAAGGCGAAAACCATCGGGAAAATGCTGGATGAGAAGCTGACGCTGGAGGGGTTATTTTCCATTGTGCTGCTGACGCAGAGCGATGGAATGAAACACAGATTTATCACAAAATCGGACGGCTTTACAACGGCAAAAAGCCCGATGGAGATGTTTCCCGATGACATAGAAAACGACTTGAAGGAAGTCGACAGAATCATCAGAGAGTATTACGGATTACAAGGAGGACAAGCATGAGAGCATACAACGGTTACAAAAAAGGCACACCCACACAGGAAAGAGAAAAGCTGCCGATTGGCGGCTATGTCATCCGCATCATGGAGGCGGAGGAGGTGACCTACACCTGGGGCAGTGCGCTGAAAATCAGCTTTGACATTGCGGAGGGCGAGCAGAAGGATTTCTATGCGAAGGACTACCGCAGTCAGCAGGAGCCGAAAAAATGGAAGGGCACCAGACAGCTGACGATTCCGCAGGACGGGGACGAGGACAAAAACAAGGACTATTTCGCAAACCAGATTGCGTGCATCGAGGCGAGCAATGTCGGCTATGAATTTGATTTTGATGAAAAGAAGCTGAAGGGGAAAATTGTCGGTGCTGTGTTTGGGGAGAAAGAATACGAATTTAACGGCAATCATGGGTTTTTTGTAACGTGCCGTGGGTTCAGAACGGTTGATGCTATTCGTTCCGGGAAATTCAAGGTGCCGGACAAGCTGATGCTGAAAAAAAGCACCAGTGACAATGGTTTTTTTCCTGTGGATGATACCGCAGATGACAGCGACCTGCCGTTTTAATCATGGGGCGGAAATGGAACGATGCCGAAATTGAAAAAGCGTTGAAATCCATCGTGATTTTGGTCGATACCAGAGAGAAGAAGTGGGAGCACATACGGGCGGCACTGGATAGTTTGGGCTGTCCGTATGAATCCAAAAAACTGGATTTCGGGGACTATTCGTATAAATATATCAGACCGGACGGGACGGAAACGGATTGCAGCGGGACGATTGCCGTTGAGCGAAAAGCCAATCTGGACGAGATTTGCGGGAATTTTACATACGGACGGGAGCGGTTTGCAAGGGAGTTTCAGCGAGCGAAGGAGAGGGGTGCAGAGGTGCATCTGTTGGTTGAGGATACCAACTGGAGTAAGATAAAGAGTCACTTATACCTCTCTCGCCTGCATCCTGCCGCTCTGACGGGCAATTTACTTAGCTGGGGGTTTCGGTACGGCTTACACATTTGGTTCAACACAACGGCTCTGACGGGCGAATTTATATATACGCTGTTTCGGTATCATTTGCGGAATCAGTTGCAGGAAGAAATGGAAGAAGGTGGTTAAATGCAGAGGTTAAACGGATTTGTGAAGGTACACAGAAAATTAGTCCAATGGGGATGGTACCAAGACTATGTTGTGAAAGATTTATTTCTACATCTGCTGTTAACCGCCAGTTTTCGGGAAAGTCAATGGATGGGACGAACCATCGAAAAGGGGCAGGTCATTACAAGCTATGCACATTTGGCGGAAGAACTGGGTTTTAGCGTTAAGCAGATAAGAACTGCACTAAACAAGCTAAAATCGACAGGCGAAGTGGCAAGCGAATCGACAAACAGATATACCATTATAACCGTTGTAAATTGGGAAAAATATCAAGTTTTGGAATTTGACGAGGCAAGCGAAGGGGCAAACAAAGGGCAAGCAGAGGGCAAGCAAGGGGCAAACAAAGGGCAAGCAGAGGGCAAGCAAGGGGCAAACAAAGGGCAACATCTTAAGAATGTTAAGAATAATAAAGAATGTAAAGAAGTAAATATAGGGGTTCCCCCCGAACCTTCCGAGGAGGATTGGAGAGAGAAGGCTGGCAGATGAGCTATGAATATAACAAGCAGGATGTGTATGATTTTGCCGCAGTCATACAGACGGAAAAACACGAAAAGGGAAACGAATTGTTTTTCAGCCAATGCCCCTACTGCCACGGCGGCAAACATGGGGACAGGGATACGTTTTCAATCAATCTGGAAAACGGGACATTCAACTGTTTTCGTTCCGGCTGTGGGAAACATGGTCATTTTGTGGAACTGGCAAGAGATTTCGGTTTTGAACTGGATTTTGGGGAAACCAAAAAGTACAAGCAACTGCCGCAGAAGAAAATTGAAACAAGACCTGCGGCAATCGCGTATCTGGAATCCAGAGGGATTGGCGAGGCGGTTTGCAGAAAATACCGTATCACAACCGCAAGGGACAACCCGAATGTATTGGTTTTCCCGTTCTATGATGAAAACAATATCATGCAGTTTGTGAAATATCGGAAAACGAATTTCGATAAGGCGAAGGACAAAAATAAAGAGTGGAGCGAAACAGGAGCAAAGCCGATTCTGTTTGGTATGCAGCAATGTGAGGACAGGGAGACATTGGTTATCACAGAGGGGCAAATCGACAGCTTGAGCTTGGCTGAGGCAGGAATCAAAAATGCTGTTTCCGTTCCAACGGGGGCGAGAGGGTTCACATGGTATCAGCACTGTGCGGACTGGATTGACGAATTTCGGGAAATCATCGTGTTCGGGGATAACGAAAACGGACAGGTTACACTGGTAAATGAATTGCAGGCACGAGTAAGCCAAAGGGTGCGTGTGGTTCGCATCAAGGACTATCTGGGGGAAAAGGATGCAAACGATATCCTGCGGAAGTATGGCAAAAGCGCAATCGTGCAGGCGGTCGAAAACGCAGAGGTGCCAAAGCTGAAAAACGTCAAGAAGCTGTCTGATGTGAAATCGGTTGATTTAAACGATATGCCGAAAATCAGAACAGGGCTGTATGAGCTGGATCGGGTTATCGGTGGTCTGTATCTGGGACAGGTTTCCTTGTGGTCGGGCAGGCGTGGCGAAGGGAAAAGCACCCTTGTTAGCCAGATTATAGCGGAGGCTATCGAACAATCCTGGAACGTGTTTGCGTATTCCGGGGAACTGCCCGATTTCCATTTCAAGCGTTGGCTGGATATGCAGCTTGCAGGCCCCAATTATCTGACGAAGGGAACGGATGCGTTCGGCGAGGAATATTATTCCGTCGGTGCGGATGTGCAGGACAAAATCAATGATTGGTACAGCGATAAAATTTATATTTACGATAACGCCTATATCCCCGAATCGACAGCGGAAATGGAAACGCTGGTGGCAACGGTCGAGAAGGTCATCAAGCAGTATGACGCGAAGCTGATTTGCTTGGACAACCTAATGACCGCCATGGAGCGTGTTGACGGCAAGGGAGATTTGTATACCGCACAGAGCAATTTTGTTTGGGATTTGAAAAGCATTGCCATGAAATACAACGTGCATATCATGTTGGTAGCCCACCCCCGCAAGACGAAGGAGGGCGAAATGACAAACGATGATATTTCGGGCAGCGGAGATATTTCCAACAAGGTGGATACGGTTGTGTTCTATGGCAGAAACGCAGGCACAGAGGGTGCAGGGCATATCAACGTAACCAAAAACAGACTGACGGGTCGGTTGGCTGTTGGGAAAAATGCGATTGAAACGCAGTACAGCAAATCCAGCAAACGGATTGCAACGTGCGGCAAGGATTCTGATAGGTCTTATGGCTGGGAAAAAATGCAGAAATCGGCGTGTGATTCCGGGTTTTATGTTCTGCCGGGGGACACCGAATGTCCGTTTTAAGAGGTGGTTTTCATGCAGAGAATGACAGATGATGAAATGCAGCACTATATCAAACAGGTGGAACGCAGAGGCAAGGCGTTGAATTTGCCCAAGGCTGAACTGGAAAAATGGAAAACGGAATATGACAAAATTTCCGATTATCTGAATCGCAATTATAAGCGTTTTATGGTTTCCAAAATTGTACGCCGCAGGGCATACGCAGACGTAGCGGTGTTCAATGCGTTTGTGGAAGCGGAAAAGGATGGACTGATCGCGGGCGCAAGAGAAATGCTGCATCAGGGCGATGCACTGAATTTTGATTGGTTCTGTTGGTTGGCACATCTGCGGTATATGACGATGGTCGGGAAAAAGCGAGGAGTGATAAAGTGAAGCTGAAAGAATTATTAAAAACCATCCCCGATGATGATTGGCTGTATATCGGTGCGGCAAGCGGTTTTGTGTTCATCGGGCAGAAACACGAAGCGAAAAAGAAATTGAGAGAGGCGGAAAAGTATTATTTCAACGCCTATACAAAATATAAACATGATGCGGATGTGCAAATCAAAAACCATCCGCAGATTATGGAAAAGAAACAGGCACTGCTTGCGGCGGCGAAGGAAAACGGAGATGCAAAGGAAATCGCAAAATGCGAACACGGCATTTCCAATGCGGAATGTAAATACAAAACCGCCATTGAATCATCGGCAAAATTCGGAGAGATTTTGGAAAATTACAAGAAATTTGCCGATAGAGAGGTGCTGGATACATACAAGCGGAAGGACGTTGAACCGCTGGGAACGATTGTGGTTGTCGAGGGTCCAGAAGTCGGACAGTATTGGCTGTATAGTGAGGTGGAGAAATGAAACTGATGATTTGCCGTTTTGAGGAGTGAGGGAATGAGGCAGATAGATTTTTTTGAGGAAATGATAATAGACAATTTTGCAGGCGGAGGCGGTGCCTCGACAGGGATAGAGCTTGCCACAGGCAGAGCGGTGGATGCAGCCATCAACCACGACCCGGATGCAATTCTGATGCACCGGACGAATCATCCGCAAACGAGGCATTATTGCGAAAGCGTATGGGACGTAGACCCATGGGAGGTCACGAGGGGCAGACCTGTCGGGCTGGCGTGGTTCTCTCCGGACTGCAAGCATTTTTCCAAAGCGAAGGGCAGTAAGCCCGTAGACAGAAATATTCGCGGTCTGGCATGGATTGTGCTGAAATGGGCGGGGACGGTTAAGCCGAGAGTTATCATCTTGGAGAACGTGGAAGAATTTCAGACATGGGGTCCGGTGCGAAAAGGAAAGCCTGTGAAAAGCAGGCGCGGCGAAACCTTCCGCAAGTGGAAGGAGCAGCTACAGGTGCTTGGCTATGAGATAGAACATCGGGAGCTTGTAGCGGCGGACTATGGTGCGCCGACCATCCGAAAGAGATTTTTCCTGATTGCCAGATGTGACGGAAAGAAGATTATCTGGCCGGAACGCACCCATGCACCGAAGGACAGCGAAGAAGTAAAAAGTGGAAAATGCAAGCCATGGAGAGGGGCGGCGGAGATTATCGACTGGACGATTCCATGCCCGTCCATTTTTGACACAACGGATGAAATCAAAGAAAAATACGGTATCCGTGCTGTGCGCCCTTTGGCGGTAAATACACAGAAACGCATTGCAAGAGGTATTGAGAAATTTGTGCTGCAGAATAAAGAGCCGTTTATTGTTCCTATTGGTTACGGGGAACGAAAAGGACAGGCACCGAGGGTGCATGACATCAATGAGCCGTTAAGTACGGTTGTTGGGAGCGGCAAACAATACCTTGCGATGCCTTCTCTGATTCAATATCACACAGAGCAATCGGAAAGAGTGAGAGGGCAGGGGATGGATGAACCGATAATGACGCTGGACGCGGCGAACCGATACGGGCGTTCTGTTGCATATCTGGCGGAATACTTCCAGAACGGCAGACCACTGGATGTGAATAGTCCCTTGCATACCTCGACCACGAAGGACAGGGAATGTGTTGTGGAGACCTTTATTTCCAAGTTTTACAAAACGGGCATCGGGCAGAAGCCGGACGAGCCTTTGCATACGGTTACAACATCCGCAGGACATTTCGGCATTGTCACAGTGAAAATGAACCGGGTGGAAATGAATCTGCATCACTGGAATGAAGTCAGAGAACTGCTGAATGCGTACTGTGGGTATGCAATCGCAGAGGATGAAATTCTGCTGTTAGATGTCAATGGGACGATGTACTTCATCAGTGATATCGGACTGCGGATGCTGACTCCGAGGGAACTGTACGCGGCGAATGGGTTTCCGCCCGATTACATCATCGACCATGATTACACTGGGAAAGCCTATGGCAAAACAAAGCAGGTCGCGCGCTGCGGAAATGCGGTGCCACCGCCGTTTGCAGAAGCTCTGGTAAGGGCAAATCTGCCGGAAATGTGCGGAAGGCGGTTTGAAACCATGCAGGAACTGCATGGGGTGATTTGAGGAGTAGATGCGGTTGTGAGGAGGATTGAGCATGGATAGACTTAACAAGAAAATCAAACAGCACCTTCCGCAGGACGAGCTGTTAGCACAATTAGCAGAAGAATGTGCGGAATTATCGCAGGCGGCATTGAAGCTGCGGCGAGCGTTGACGGGTATCAACCCCACGCCAGTGACGGCGGAGGAGGCGAGGAAGAATCTGGTGGAGGAGACAGCGGATGTCTACAACGTAATGGGGCTGCTGTTGGACGCTGCGGACAACGCCGAGATATACAGCATCATTCGGCGGAAAAAGGAAAGATGGCTGAAAAGACTGGAGGGGTGATAGTTTGGCAATTGTAAGGGAAAACGAGAGGAAAAAGGAATATCTTAAGGGGTACATATATTCCGTGAGGAAGGCACAGCGTTTAAAAGAACAGATTGAGGAGTTACGCAGTCAGCAGATGTTTCCGAGTGTGAACTATGATGGGATGCCGCAGGGAAATGCACACAGCGACCTGTCGGGATATGTGGCGAGGTTGGATGCACTCATCAGCCAGCTGGAGCAGGAGCAGGCTATGGCGGTACGGCAGTACAAGGAAATCCATGACAGGATACATAAAATGCAGGACGGGGCGGAGAAGGAAGTGCTGATTCGGCGGTATCTGATGGGAAGGACATGGGAGCAGATTGCGGTGGAGATGGATTACAACTACCGTTCTGTATTGAAAATTCATGGCAGAGCTTTAAGAAGTTTTGAAATTTCTGAAAGAGGGCACTAAAGGGCACATCGAAATATGGTATTATAGTATTGTGAAAATATAGGATATTTCATGTTACCTCCTATTTTGGGCACTCGGAAACGGGTGTCCTTTTTCATTACAAAGAAAGTGGGGCGGAAAAATGAATATAAGATCAACTGTTTACAAATTACAGAAAGCCCTGCTGATGCAAGGGCGAAAAATAAAAATCAATCAGATACAGGCGTATTCCCCGAAAGCAGGGAAGATGATAACGAAATACATTGTCATTGAAAGCAAGGAATTGAAAGATGGCAGAACAAAAAACGAGACCTTACTGGAAACCTACAGCATGGTTGATATTGCAAAGCTGCTTGCCCTTTTATACCGAGGTGATGACGCATGAGGCTGACACCAAAACAGAAAGCGTTTGCGGATTATTATATCGAATGCGGCAATGCGACAGAAGCGGCAAGAAAGGCAGGCTATCAATCGAAAAGCCTTGGAGAGGATGCAGCGAAAACCCTAAAAAGCCCTAAGGTTTCGGCATATATAGCCGAGCGGCTGGGGGCGCAGGATAAAAAGCGCGTTGCCGATGCGGACGAGGTGATGGAGTTTTATACTGCGGTGATGCGTGGTGAGGTAAAAGACCAGTTCGGCTTGGATACGGCACTGAGCGACCGTCTGAAAGCAGGGGCGGAGCTGATGAAGCGATATTCTGCGGCTGGTACGGTGGCGGTTTTGCCTGTTACCATCATTGACAATATCCCAAAGGAGGATGCAAATGTCTGATTTAACAAAGCTGATTGCGCCCTCTTTTTATGGAGTGCATCATGACATCAAAGCGGGGCGGCACACGCACTACTGGCTGAAAGGCGGGCGTGGTTCCACGAAATCCTCTTTTATCTCTGTGGAGATTATCTTAGGGATGATGCAGGACACTGCCGCCAATGCGCTGATTCTGCGGAAGGTGGCGGTCAATCTGAAGGACAGCGTGTATGAGCAGCTGCTCTGGGCGATTGAGGCGTTGGGCGTGGAACATCTGTGGAAAGCAAAGCTCAGCCCGTTACAGCTTTCGTACATCCCAACAGGGCAGAGAATACTTTTTCGTGGGGCGGATGAACCGAAAAAAATCAAATCCACGAAATTCCGAAAGGGCTATTGCAAATACATCTGGTACGAGGAGGCGGACGAGTTTGCAGGGATGCAGGAAATCCGCACCATCAATCAATCCCTGATGCGTGGCGGCAGCAGCTTTTTTGTGTTTTACAGCTACAACCCACCGAAAAGCCAAAGCAACTGGGTAAATCGGGAGTGCCTACAGCCGAAGGCAAACCGCTTGGTGCATACCTCTGATTATCGCCGTGTGCCGCCTGCGTGGCTGGGGGATGCGTTTTTGCAGGAGGCGGAATATCTAAAGGAGCTGAACGAAAAGGCGTATCGGCATGAATATCTGGGCGAGGTGGTCGGCAGCGGCGGTGCGGTATTCGATAACGTAACGGTCGAGGAAATCACCGATGCACAGATTGCAGCCTTTGACCGCATTTACAACGGCGTGGACTGGGGCTTTTACCCCGACCCTTGGGCGTTTAATCGGATGCACTACGATGCCGCCAGACGGACGCTCTACATCTTCGGGGAGCTGACAAGGCACAGAACGGGCAATGCGGAAACAGCAAAGCTCCTGCGGCAATATGGTGTGCAGGATACGGATTTGATTACAGCGGACAGTGCCGAGCCGAAAAGTGTTGCGGACTATCGAAGCTATGGGCTGTTCTGCCGTGGCGCAGTGAAGGGACCGGGGAGCGTGGACTACTCTATGAAGTGGTTACAGGCTTTGGTGCGGATTGTGATTGACCCGGTGCGCTGTCCCGATACGGCGAAGGAATTTACCGCCTATGAATATGACAGGAACAAGGCAGGGGAGGTCATCAGCGGCTACCCTGACAGAGACAATCACCATATCGACGCAGTGCGCTATGGAACAGAACCCATCTGGAAAAGGAGGGGGCAGTAATGCGAAATTTTATCACTTGGGTAAAGGGGGTGTTGCAGATGTTTTTTCAGAGAGAAACGATAAAAAGGGCAGTCGGTGCGGAGGTGGCAGTCAGCTCCGGAATGCAGGATGCCATCACGCTCTGGCAGAAGATGTTCTGCAATGAGCCGCCTTGGCTGGATAAGAACACACAAACGCTTGGGTTAGCCGCTGCGGTTGCATCGGAGATTGCCAGACTGGTTACGGTGGAATTTCACAGCGAAATCAGCGGCAGTGGCAGACGGGCGGCATTTTTGCAGGAAGGCTATGCTTTTGTGATTTCTAAATTGAGAGAGCAGACAGAATTTGCGGCGGCAATGGGCGGCTTGGTATTCAAGCCTTACATGGACGGCGGAAAGATAGCGATTGATTTTGTGCATGCGGACAGATTTATTCCGACTGCTTACAACAGCCGCGGAGAGGTGACGGGTGCGGTGTTTGTGGAGCGTGTGAAAAAGGGGCGCGCATGGTACACCAGACTGGAAAGCCATCAGCTGACGGATGCGGGCTATACGGTGCAGAACAAAGCCTTTATCTCCTACCAGGAAGGAGAATTGGGTGTGCCTGCGGCTCTGACAAGCGTGGATGAATGGGCGGATCTGGAAGAAAATCTTGTTATGGGATACCGGAACGGGGACACCTTGGAGCGTCCTCTTTTTGTATATTTCAAGATGCCCTTTGCGAACCACATTGACGCGGAATCCCCTCTGGGCGTTTCGGTCTGTGCGAGAGCGGCGGGGCTGATGGAGCAGGCGGACAGGCAGTACAGCCGTATCCTCTGGGAGTTTGAAGGTGCGGAGCTGGCGGTGGATGCCTCTGTCGGGGCATTGCAGGCGGATGGGAAAAGGCTGCCTGTCGGCAAGCAGAGACTGTTCCGCTCTCTGAATCTGGAAAAGGGGACAACGGGGGATTTATACGAGGTATTCAGCCCTGCGATTCGGGACGCTTCCTTGTTCAATGGCTTGAATCAGCTGCTGCGGCGGATTGAGTTTAACTGCAATCTGTCCTACGGCACCTTATCCGATCCACAGAATCAGGAAAAAACAGCGGAGGAAATCCGCATGAGCAAGCAGCGCAGCTATGCGGCGGTCTGCAATATCCAGAAGTCCTTACAGACGGCGTTGGAGCATCTGGTCTGGGTGATGGACTACTACACAAGCCTGTATCAGCTTGCGCCCGATGGGAAATACGAGGTTACATTCAACTGGGGGGACGGTGTGCTGACGGACACAGGCGCGGAATATGCACAGATGAAGGCTATGGTGGATGCGAATATCCTCAAGCCGGAAAAGCTGCTGGCGTGGTATTTCGGCATTTCCGAGGAGGAGGCAAAGGACTATATTCCTGCGCAGGATACGCTTGATTTTGGGGAGTGATGAGGGATGCTGAAACCCGAATATTTACAGCGTGTGCCGGATGGCATGATAAAGCTGTACGCACAGGCGGAGGCGGACATACTGGCGGATATGGCAAGGCGCATCAGCACATACGATTACTGGATTCCTGCGGTGGAGCATCAGGCGAAAATGCTTGAGGAGGCAGGGATGGTGCGAGAGGAGATTCTGGCAAGGCTGAAAACGCTGACAGGCAGAACCGACAGGGAGCTGCGGCAGCTGATGCAGGAGGCAGGCACAGCGGCACTGAAATCCGATGATGCGGTTTATCGCAGGCAGGGGCTCAATCCGCCGCCTGTTTCGGCATCTGAGGACTTGCAGAAGGTATTGCAGGCAGGATACGAGAAAACAGCGGGCACATTTCGCAATCTGACGTTGACAACGGCACGCACCGCTACACATCAGTTTGAACAGGCACTTGACCGCGCCTATATGCAGATTACGCTGGGCGGCATGGACTACAATACAGCCATCCGAAGCACCATCAAGCAGCTTTCCACCGAGGGCGTGGGAGCAATCCGATACCCGACCGGGCGGACGGATACCATAGAGGTGGCAGTCAGACGGGCGGTGGTAACGGGCGTGAACCGGACGGCACTTCGCTTGCAGGATGCCAGAGCGGACGAAATGGGCGCAGACCTTGTGGAGGTTTCCGCACACGCAGGGGCAAGACCCTCCCATGCACAATGGCAGGGCGGCATCTATAGCAGGAGCGGAAAAAGCAAAAAATATCCCGATTTTGTGAAAACCACAGGCTATGGGACGGGCGCAGGCTTGGGCGGATGGAACTGCTCGCATAGCTTTCGCCCGTGGTTCGAGGGCATGAGCCGCACCTACGATAAGGCACTGCTGAAGGAGTATCAGGCGAAGGATTACGAGTATAACGGTGTGCGTATGACCGAGTATGAGGCGTTGCAGGAGCAGCGAAAAATAGAAAGAAGCATCCGCAGATGGAAACGGGAACAAAACGCCCTGCAGGCGGCAGGATTGGACAGCAGTGAGGCATCTGCCAAGATAGCGGAATGGAACAGAAGGCAGAAGGATTTTCTGGAGCAGACGGGATTGAAGGCGGATGGGATGAGGGCTGCTGTGGGGAAAGGCGGCATACTGGAGGGACAAATCGTTGAAAAATCAATAAAGAATGGTATAATGAAATCAGGTGCTGTGAGTGGGGCAAGGAATCCTCATAGCAAAGAAGCCAGAGCGCACGCAGAACGGTACTACGGATTGGTTCGCAGCATGAAAACGGATGTTTCGAGAATAGCGAAGGCAACCGGTTTTGCAGAAGAAGATATACGCGCGATTAAGTATTATATTTTTATGGAAAAGCATGATTTGGGCGGAAAAGAGCCGGAATATTTTGCTCCCGATTATATGATGGCGGAATCGTGGCAAAGATTGATTGACGGAAAACCGGAATTGCATGATATGACTTTGCTTAACCATGAAATCCTGGAAAGAGAACTGATGCAAGAAGGAATGCCACAGGATGAAGCGCATATCATAGCATCTCAGAAATATAATTATGCAAAAGAAGCGGGTGAATACTATGCTAAAATTAAAAAATATAAAAATGAATAACGGTATCATTTCGGCAGAGTATGACCCCGAAAATAGCGGTGTTTTAGGCTCGGTTTCTGTTGATATTAAGAGTGGAGAGATAGTAGACAGCAAACTTTCTGAGTATGACAAGGATTTTCCTGTTTACCTCGGTCATGCGGTTGCCTGTTTGGAAAAATTAGCGTTGCAGGATAGTGTGCCGGAGGAAAAGACGGTCATGTGGTACTGAGTGCTGCACAGGAGGAAAACAATGGATAATTTCAAAATTATTTACAAAATACTGAAATATCCGGAAAGATGGAAAAATCACCGACAGACCTGCAAGAGAACTGACGGAGCAGGAGAGAAAGGAGAATGCGGACATCTTATGAAAAGTGAAGATTTAAGAGATTGGATTGACAGTCTGACACAGGATATTGCCTTTGAATATCTCGGCGTGAACGGCTCGATTTGCCCGTTCTCCCATTCTGATATTTCTTTATGCTACGGAGAAAAGGAGCAGAGCTTTGATTCGATTGATGCACTGATGCACGCACCGTTTTTCAAAGGAAAATCTCTGACAGAAATATGTAGTAAAGTGAATTTTGAATGAAACCACCAACCGAAAGGAAGGTGGTTTTTTCATGCAAAAAATCAGAAAGGAACGGTGGTCTATCCTATCTCGTCTTTGGACACAGACGTAAAACAGGTCTTTTTTGTTTGCCCGGAATGGCGAAAAACTATCAAGGCGTGCGGAAAGAACCGCGAGAACAAACTGAAAGCTGAAAGGAGAACGAAGAATGAAAAGAGAGGACATTAAGAAATTTTTCCCCGATGCCACAGAGGAGCAGTTGAAGGGCTTACTGGACATCAACACAGCGGATATCGGTAAGGCAAAGGGAGAACTTGAAGCAGTGAAGGCGGACTTGGAGAAAGCCAACGGCACCCTCAGGGAATATGAAACCACCATTGCAGACATGAAAAAATCCGCAGAAGGCAACGAGGATTTCAAAAAGAAATTTGAGGATCTGGAACAGCGGATTGCGGACGAGAAAGCCGCGGCGGAGAAGAAAGCCAAGGAAGAAGAGGAAGAAGCCGAATATTCCAACCGCTTTAAGACGGTGGTCGGGGAGCAGAAATGGCGGGATGCACTGACGGAAAAGGCAGTCTACGCCGAATTTAAGACCGCCCTGCAGGATGAAGCAAACAAGGGCAAGGGGGACAAGGATATTCTGGCGGCACTGACGCAGGACAAGGAATATTTCGCAAAAGACCCTGCAAGAGTGCCTGCCTTTTCCAGAGGGACAGGCTTTGCAGGCGGCGAGGTGGACGATGCGGCAGTCAGAGCGGCAATGGGCTTATCCCCCAAGAAGGACTAAGGAAAATCGAAAGGAGAAATAAAACATGGCGAACAGCATTACACTTTTCAAAAAATACATTGACCTGCTGGACGAGGTCTATCAGAATGCGTCCGTTACCTCTGCACTGGACGGCGATATGACACTGGTGCAGATGGGCGCGAACACAAATGAAATCGTGATCCCCAAAATCAGCATGGACGGTCTGGCGGATTATGACCGCAACGGCGGCTATGTACATGGGGATGTGACACTGACGAATGAAACCGTCAAATTCAATTATGACCGTGGCAGAAAATTTACGGTCGATGCGATGGACAACGAGGAAACCGCAGGGCTTGCCTTTGGGAAGCTGGCGGCGGAATTCATCCGTACGAAGGTGGTACCCGAAATGGATGCCTTCCGCTTTGCGACCTACGCAGGCACAACAGGCATTTCCAAGGCAACCGCAGGCACACTGGCGGATGGTGCGGCGGTTCTGGCGGCTCTGGTGGCGGCGCAGAACAAAATGGATGAGGACGAGGTACCGCAGGAAAACAGACACCTGTTCATCACGCCTACCCTCTACAACATGGTTTATGCAGTCGATACCACAAAATCCAAAGAGGTGCTGAATTCCTTTGCATCCATTCAGAAGGTGCCCCAGACCCGTTTCTATACTGCCATTGACCTGTATGACGGCAAGACGGACAACAGCGGCGCAAGCGGTGCGAATGAGAAGGTCGGCGGCTTTGTGAAGGCAAGCACAGGCAAGGACATTAACTTCATGGTAATTCACAAGCCTGCACTGTTGCAGTATCCCAAGCATACGGTCAACAAGGTGATCTCTCCCGATGCAAATCAGGACAGTGACGGTTGGCTGTTTTTCTACAGGGCATACGGTCTGGCGGATGTATACGAAAACAAGGTTGCAGGGATTTATCTGCACCATAGAGCGTAAGGAGGAAAGGCGTATGGCAAAAACAGTAGGCATGGGCGCAAAGCAGCCCGAAACAGCGGAAAGCAAGGAAATCACGAAGCTGAAAAAGGAAAATGCCGCACTGAAAAAGGAGCTTGCGGCTCTGAAGAAGGAGCAGGAGGCACAGGAAAAGGAGCAGGCGGAAAAGCAGTAAAGGGGGAAAACGCATGATTTATGCGGATTTTTCGTATTACAAAGACACCTATTGCGGCGAAATGGCGGAGGGGGACTTTAAGCGTTTCTCCCGTCAGGCTTCTGCCTATCTGGACAGCGTGACATTTGACCGTATTGCGGCGGTGACGGATGAAAAAATCATGGAGAGGGTCAGAGCGGCGTGCTGTGCGGTGGCGGATGTGCTTTTGCAGAAGGAGCAGAGGGACGGCATTGCATCGGAAACGAATGACGGCATTTCTGTTACCTACACAACCGAGGGCAGTACGGACGAACAACGGCTTTATCAAGCGGCGGTGCTGTATCTCGGCAATACGGGGCTGTTGTATCGGGGGGTGGAGTGATGCTTGCGTGTACGGAAACGATTACGCATATCCGGTTGTGCTATGACAGGAAAACGGATACGGATGCATATATCTGCACTGCGATTCATGGCGTGAGCTGGTTCGGCAAGCTGATTGCCACGCCGGAAAACAAAGGCTTGACGGGTGCGGCGAAGATTACCGTCCGTATTCCGGAGGATGCCATGCCCGATATTACCATCCGAAATGGGGATTTTATCGTGCGTGGTGCGGTGGATGCCATCGAAAAGCAGGCAGACCTAAATGGACTGGAATACTTTACGGTGCTTTCTGTCGGGGATAACCGCAGGAGCAGGCGGAAGGACTTGCGGCATTGGGCGGTGAGCGGTGCATGAAATTAGACTATGCGGTCAATATCAGCACAGCGAAAATCCTGCGGAGGTATGGTCTGGGCGAAGATAAGGCGGCACAACGCTTTCTGGCGGAGGACGTAGAGCGAAAATGTCAGCCCTATGTGCCGAGACAATCCGGTATACTGGAAGAAACAGCCAGAGTGACCGAAGATTGTATCATTTATCAAGGACCCTATGCCCATTATCAGTATATGGGTGAAGTGAGAGCGGGACGCGCACCAAAACACTTAACGGGACAGCCGTTGACCTATCAGGGTGCGCCCATGCGTGGCAAGCAGTGGGATAAGCGGATGATGGCAGACCATGGCAAGGAAGTCGAGAAGGACTTGGAAGGGTATTTGAAAGGACGGGGCAAATGAAAAACATCATGGAGGAAGTACGAAAGTTTCTGCGTACCTATCCGCCGCTTGCGGAAGGAAAGCTGCATGTGGATTTTTTGCCGGAGGAGGCGCAGAGCTATTCGGTAGAGGCTGTGCCTGCGAAGGAGATTGTGCGCTCCTATGTGGACGGCTCAACGGTGCGGCAGTTTTTATTTGTGGTGGCAAGCAGAGAATTTTTCGGGGATAAAATCAAGCAGCAGCTCGATAACCTCAGCTTTTATGGGGATTTCTCCGAGTGGCTGCGGGAGCAGACCATGGCAGGCAAGCTCCCCAATCTGGGCGAGGGCAGGAAGGTCATGCTGATGGAGGCAACCACAAGCGGCTATGCCATGGCGGCAGAGGCAAGCATGGCAAGATACCAGATTCAGTGCAGAATGGAATTTTTTCAGACAAGATAAGGAGTGAAAACAATATGGATGCAGTAATGAGATATCAGGTGGCGGATTATCTGAACACCGCAAAAAGCGGAACGGAAAGCTTTGCGCTGATGGGGGTTGGGTTTAATACCTTGGACGAATCCCCCAACGCACAGAAGGATTCCAAAACATACATCAATCAGAAAGCCCAGACCTCTACGATTAAAAGCTATCAGCCTGCATTTGCGTTTGATTCGGACTTGATTGCGGACGAGGCGGCAGTGATGGCACTGTATGAAATCGGCAGAAATCAGCTGACGGGCGCAGATGCCGAAAGGGATTATGTGAGAGTGGAGCTGTTCAAGCCTGTGGCGGAAACACCGAATACCTTTGAAGCAAGAAAATTTAAGGTTGCGGTTGAGGTTTCCTCTATCTCCGGCGAGGGCGGCGGCGTGATGAAGGTGACGGGCAATCTGAACGGCGTAGGGGATTTCGTGGACGGCACGTTCAATACGGAAACCAAAAAATTTACACCGGCAGAATAAGGAAAGAAGGAGGAAAAAGAGATGGGAAAATTTGAGTTTCGCAAGCATGGGATTTTACTTGATATCGAAGGGGTGCAGGTGACTGTCCCCGCTACGGTGGAATATGCGAAAAAGCTGGAGGATGCAGGCGAGAAAATGAGGACTTTCGGCGCACAGTTGAAGGAAGAAAAGGATGTCGAAAAGGGGATTGATTTCATGCTCGACATTCTGGATGACCTTCTGGGCGAGGATACGGTCGATGCCATTACGGCGGAGAGGGATGTGGATATTTATGATTGTCTGGATCTGGTGATGTATATTTCCCAAGAGGTGCAGACCTACCACGCAGAACGGGCAAACAGCTACAAGAAGCCTATCCCCCGGAGCACACAGCCCTCTACCCCCATGGCACAGGCGGCGGTTGAAAACAGAGCCGCGCGCAGAGCCAGAGAAAGAGCGGAAAAAAGAAGGAAATGAAAGAGCTGCTGACAGGAAATTTACCTGTCTCTTTTTTGATTGGCGGCAGGGAATACCACATCTCCTCCGATTTTCGGGCAATGCTGAGATTGGAGGAGATTTTTTCCTCCGAGAAGCTGACGGATGAAGAAAAGGCGGAACGGGCGTTGAAGCTGTTTTATGGCTGCATCCCCGAACCGCTGGAGGAGGCGGTAGATCGGCTGTGCTATTTCTGGGGCTGCGGCAGGCAGGAGAAGGAAGGACGCGCCAAGGGCGAGGGTGCAGCGCAGCCGCCGATTTATTCCTTTACCCATGATGCAGGGCTGATTTATGGGGCGTTTCTGACGCAGTACGGCATTGATTTAAGCCGAAAATCTCTGCACTGGTGGCAGTTTATGGCACTGTTTGAAGCTTTAGAGGAGGATAGGGTGCTGAAAGAGGTCATGCGGTGCAGAGCGGTGGAAATCAAGGGGGATATGCCGCAGGCGCAGAAGGACTACTATAACGCCATGAAACGCAGATATGCCCTGCCCCTGCCTGAGCAGGAGGAAAGACGGCAGTCCGCCCTTGTTGCGGCACTGATGGGGGACGGCAAGGTGGATGAGGTGATGGCGTGCATGAAGAAAAAGTAAAATGCCCCTACTGCGGCTATGAAATGCCTGTTACATACAGCAAGGATGCTGTGTGCAAAGGGCTTTTTTTACGCTGCAAGGGGCGAAGGTGCAAAAGAACATTTGAAATCGAAATAAACGTGAAAAACATCAAGTAGAGCCTGAGCTGCCGATGATGTTCCATAGGGAAAGAGGTGGAACCATTGGCAGAAGACGGCTCTGTTGTAATTAAAATTAAGGGCGATGACAGCCCATTTCAAAAGGTACTGGGGAAAATCGGCAGTGCGGTAAATACGGCTGTAAAGGCGAGTGCTGCGGCAGTCGGTGCGGCATCCGCAGGCGTTGCGGCTCTGGGGACTGCCTGCATCAATGCCTATGCGGACTATGAACAGCTGGTCGGCGGCGTGGAAACACTGTTTAAGGACAGTGCGGACACAATTCAGACCTATGCGGATAATGCGTATAAAACTGCGGGTCTGTCCGCAAATGAATATATGGAAACCGTTACGAGCTTTTCGGCAAGCCTGCTGCAAAGTTTGGATGGGGATACGGAAAAGGCGGCTGCGGCGGCAGACCTTGCCATTACGGATATGGCAGATAACGCCAATAAGATGGGTACTGCGATGGAATCCATCCAGAACGCCTATCAGGGCTTTGCCAAGCAGAACTATACCATGCTCGATAACCTCAAGCTCGGCTATGGCGGCACGAAGGAGGAAATGCAGCGCTTGCTTTCGGATGCGGAAAAGCTCAGCGGCGTGAAGTATGACCTTTCTTCCTATGCCGATATTGTAGAGGCAATCCATGTGATTCAGACGGAAATGGGCATCACAGGCACAACGGCGAAGGAGGCAAGCACCACCATTCAAGGCAGTGTTGCCAGCATGAAAGCTGCATGGGCGAACCTGATGGTCGGCATGGCGGATGATACGCAGAACTTTGATATGCTGTTAAGCAATTTCATTGAAAGCATCGGCACGGTGGCGGATAACCTTCTGCCCCGTATCGGCATTGTGATTGAAGGCATGGGGAAGCTGGTTGCAGGCTTGGCACCGGAGATTGCATCCGCATTGCCGACACTGACGAATGAACTGCTGCCAAATCTGGTGGAACTGGGGGTGCAGTCCATCAGTGCACTGGTGCAGGGCATACAGGAGAACGGGGACAGCCTTGCGGCAGGTGCATTATCCATCGTGGGTACGCTTGCGGAGGGTATTGCGGAGCTGCTTCCGATGGTGGCGGATACTGCGGCGAGCCTTGTGGTTTCTCTGGCAGATGGACTGACGGAAAGCCTGCCGAATATCATCCCTGTTGCAATCGAAACGATTTCGACACTGGTAGAAAATCTGACGGAAAACGCCAATACCATCATTGATGCAGGGATTCAGATTATCCTTGCATTAGGCGAGGGGCTGATTGCCGCCCTGCCGCAGCTGATTGAAACCATACCGCAGATTGTCATCAACATTGCAAATGTCATCAATGACAATGCGCCCAAGCTGATAGATACTGCGTTGTACCTCATCACAAGGCTTGCGGTGGGTCTGGTGCAGGCGATTCCTACACTGGTTGTCAATATCCCGAAAATCATAAAGGCGATTGTGGAGGCCTTCATGGCGTTCCAATGGCTGAATCTGGGGAAACAGCTGATTGAGGGGGTTGCAAACGGCGTAAAAAAAGCCGGAGAATCCATGGCAACGGCGGCGAAAAATACTTTTTCCAAGTTTAAAAGCAAACTGGCTGGCGTTGAAGTTGCAAGCGAGCTGAAGAACATCGGAAAACATATCATTGATGGTATCGTCGGCGGCATCAAAAACAGCCTGTCAAAGATTGCAAATATTGCCGGAAAGATAAAGGATACCCTGCTTTCCAAGCTGAAGGGGCTGTTTAAGATTGCATCCCCCTCCAAGCTGATGAAGGAGGAGGTCGGCGCTTATATCGGCGAGGGTATTGCGGTCGGCATTGAGGAAAGCGGACAGATGGCGGTGGATGCCGCAGAGGATGTGGCGGATAAGATTGCGGATACACTGACGCAGAAACGGGACAGCCTGCAAAGCAAGCTTGCCGATTACGGAGAATTATTCGAGCGTGTGAAAACGGAGGACGGCAAGGAGCTATTCCAACTGGGGAACCTCAAGGATGACATCAAGCAGCTGGAAAAATACGGGGATGCACTCGATAAGCTGAAGGAAAAAGGCATTTCTGACAGCCTGATGAGCGAGATTGCCGGCATGGGTGTCGGGGATGCGCTTGACTACATGAACAAGCTGCTTTCCATGTCTGATACGAAGCTGGATGAGTATGTTTCTCTGTTTGAGCAGAAGCAGCAGATGGCGCAAGCGGCGGCAAGTAGATTCTATGGTATTGGTGCGGAAGTATCCGAGAGTATGCAGGCAGTCAGTGCGGAGGGTGTTTCCGAAGGGATTGCGGAGCAGCAGCCCCTTGTTGCAGAGCAGGCAAAGCAGCTGACCGAAACGGCGAAGGAAGAAATCGCAGGCTATCAGACGGATTTTAAAGCCGTTGGAGAAAGCCTGATGGAAGGCGTTGCAAAGGGCGTGCGTGACGGGCAAAGCGGCGTTGTCAATGCGGTTGCGAAGGCATTACAGGCGGCGGTGCGTGCGGCGAAAAAGGAAATGGACATCAACAGCCCCTCTCGTGTGATGGCGAAAATCGGCGATTACATGGCGCAGGGTGTCGGCGTAGGTTGGTCTGACCGCATGGACAGCGTTTCGGATACCATCAGCGGCAGCCTGTCCGATGGGTTCAGCCGCAGAATGTCCGATGCGTATGAAAAAATGCGTGCCGCCATGAACCAAAACATGGTACGCCTGCGTGGGGATATTGCCGTTCAGCGTGGCGGAGATACGTCCTATATCACAAAGACGGTCAATCATACAGAAGGAAATACGGTACTGCAGATTGAGCATTTCCATAATGACAGCAAGGAAGCAGTGCCGAGTCTGATGCAGGAAATGGAATTTTCTCGCAGACGCAGAGCCATAGCAAAGGGAGGTGCATAAATGGGTTGGTTTCATTTTAAAGGAAAGGACAGCCGAGACTTCGGGATTCTGATTTCTGCTGCACCCGAGAAGGTCAGAGCGGAGAGAAGGGTGGATTATGTTGCCATCCCCGGCAGAAACGGAGAGCTGACGGTGGATGAAGGAACGTATGCGCCGTATGTGCTTTCGGTGGAGTGCAGCACCAGAGGGAGCGAAAATCTGGATGAAATACTGGCGTGGCTGAACGGTGCGGGGAAGCTGATTCTCTGCACCGAGCCGGATAAGGTCTTTCGGGCATCCATCTATAACAAAATTTCTGTCTCGGATATGATTTATCTGTATAACAGCTTTCTGCTGCAGTTTCGGGTGCAGCCCTTCAAATACAGCGTCAATGCCGCAGGGGATGCTTTGGAGCTGACCGCCCCGACCACCATCCGAAACAGCGGCACAGTCTACAGTGAGCCAATCATTACGGTTTACGGCAGTGGGGACATTACGCTGAACATCAACGGCAATTCCTATCCGCTGCGGAATGTGCAGGAAAGCATTACGATTGACAGCGAAATGATGGAGGTATTCAAGGGCAGCGCCAACCAAAACGGCAAATACGGCGGTGTGGAGTTTCCGAGATTTGAGGTCGGGAAAAACGAAATCAGTTGGACGGGGAATGTCAGCAAAATAAAAATACAGCCCCGTTGGAGATGGCTGTAGTTGTCGAAAAATGAAATTTGTGGTATGGTATAAATGAAGGATTGCCAACTGGCGGTTAGTCACTTCCCGTAAAGGAGGTGACGCTTATGGTTACATACGAAGGGTTATTTACTTTTTGCTTAGTAATCATCGGAGTTATTTCCTTGTTTCATAACAAGAAATAATGAAAAAGCCGCCTAACCTGCGAAGTTAGACGGCTAAAACCAACTACTTGGACTAGCCGCCCTGCGAAAGGTGGCAATCCTTCTCTTATGCTTATGATAACAAAAGAAAGATATTCTGTCAAGAAAGGCGCATCTGAAAATGAAACGGATGTGCTTTTTTGATGCAGATTTTTTGGAAGGAGTGAGAAAAATGGCAAAAACGTATAATCGGCTGGAGTTGGATGTCAATAAGAAGCCAAACAGTATCGGGATTCGCCCTGTGCAGAACGATACAAAATCCAGATATTTGGACGTGTGCCTGTATGAAAACGGTGTGGCAATCAATCTGACAGGCGAACAGGTGCGTATCACATTCAGAAAGGCGGACGGCAGCACATTTTTTAATCAGGGGGAGGTGACAGATGCGACTGCGGGCAGATGCCAATTTGCCCTGACGAATGAAATTTTATCCGAGGCAAAGGCAGTAGAGGCGCAGATTTCCGTATGGAACGCAGGCGGTCAGATTTTGTCTACACAGGTGTTTGAAATTTATGTAACGGCGGCGATTCCTTGGACGGATGCGGTGGAAAGCGAGAACGAATACGGCGTTCTGGTGGTGCTGTTTCAGGAAATTCAAGACGCACTGGATACCATGCACAAGATTGCCACAACCTTTGGCGAGCCGGGGGATAAGGCGGCAGAGTACGGTGTGGATACCTTCTGGGGGATTCTGGAAATGCTGGCGCAGCGTGGGGATGTGGAGTCTGCATTGCAGAATAAAATCAAAACCTATTTGAATAGTACTGTTGGGACAAGTGCGTTTCAGCCGTTGGATAAGATGCTTCCGCCGCATGGCGTGCAGACATTTACTGAAGATGGTACGTTTACTGTACCCGATGGCGTGACAAAGATTTGGATTACTGCTTTTGGTGGTGGCGGCGGCGGAAAGACCGGTGGCGCTGGCGGACAGGGGGGCGACAGGGTAATTAAAAAAGCATATTCTGTTACCCCTAAAACTAACATACCGATTACTATAGGTGTTGGTGGCGAAGAAAACAATGACGGTGGTGCGACTGTTATTGGCAATATAGTGACATTAGCAGGAGGAGGACGTGGTGGCGCATCGAAATACCATGTTGGTTCTCTTGGGGGAGATTCAGGCACATCCGGATGGGACAGTCCTGTGGCTAATGGCGGCTATGGGGGAAGTGCAGGCTATTATAGTGACAGTATATATGCCGGTGGCGGCGGTGGCGGTGGTGGCTACGGACGCGGTGGCGGTGGTGGCTACGGACAAGGTAGCGGTGGTTTGCATGCAGGTAGCGGAGGGAATGGCGGTATCGGTGCCGGTGGCGGCGGTGGCGGTGATGCTCGTAGTGGCGGTTCATATCATGGCAAAGGCGGCAAAGGTGGAGACGGCATTGTCATCATCGAATGGTAGAAAGGGGTGAATATAGCATGAAAAATTATGCAATGATTTCAAAAAACAGAGTAATCGGTGTTTTGCTGAATCAGGAAACAGAGCCAGAATGGGGACCGACCCCAGACGGAAGCCCTGTGACTGCCATTCCTTGTGACGATACGGTTACGCTTGGTATGATTTATAATTCTGAAACAGGTACGTTTTCGGAATACACACCACCCGAACCCGAACCCATCCCCGAACCACAACTCACCGAAACTGAACAGGCAATTTTAGACACAGCAATCAATGTAGACTATTTGGTTTGCATGAAGGAATTGGAAATTTGAAAGGAGTAGATATTATGACATACGCAAGACTGAAAAAACTGATTAGCAGAGGGGCATACGAAAAAGAGGACATGATGAACAAATTAGACGTATTCCTTATGGCGAACCGCATCACAGAGGAGCAGTATCAGGAACTGGTAGGCATGATGGGGTGATGCTATGATTACCATTCACGAAAAAACAGCACAGACATTTGACACAATTGGGCTGGGGACATTGGTTCCCGGCTCTTGTATTGTGACGGAGGAATTGAACGGGGCGTATGAGCTGGAGATGAAGCACCCATACGATGATGGCGGCAAGTGGAAACGCATTGAGCGTGGGCGAATTATCTACGCATCCACGCCAAGAGGGATGCAGCCGTTCCGCATTTATTACGTCAAGCCGAGTATGAAGGAGATTGCGGTCAACGCACGGCATATTTTTTATGATTTACTGGACAACCAGTGCGAACCAATCACACACAGCGGTACGGCTACGGCGGCACTGGCGGCATTACAGGCGGCGTTTGCCTATCCCATGCCCTTTTCCTTTGATACGGATATTTCCATCACAGGGACGCTCACAACGGGGCGTATGAATCCCGTACAGGCGTTGTTATCGGACGATGACGAAGCAACCTCGTTTGTCAAGGGCTACGGCGGCGAGCTGCTGCGGGATGGCTTTCGGGTGTCTGTCAAGGCGGCACTGGGGCAGGACAGAGGCGTTTCCATTCGCTATGGCAAAAACCTTGTCGGACTTGAGGTCACAGAGGACGAATCCAACGTGAAAACACGCATTGTCTGCTACGGCAAGAACGGCTCTGCAACACTTGACAGCCCCCATCTGGGCGATTATATCTACCCGAAAATCCACACGCTGACAGAGGAAAATAAGAGCATTTCCGAGGTGCAGGCAGAGGCGCAAAAGCTGTTGGACGAGGGTTGCGATATTCCGAGTATTAACATCAAGGTGGATTTTGTGGCACTGGAAAAGACGGTGGAATATCGGGAGTATGCCGTTCTGGAAGAAGTGTTCCTGGGGGATATGGTAACGGTTATCAATACCAAAATGGGATTTCGGAAACAGGCGAAGGTTATTTCCTACGAATGGGATTGCCTTCTGGAGCAGTACAACGATGTGGAATTGGGGGACTTCATTCCCACGCTTGCGGCATCCGTTACCAGTGGCGTGAAAAGCGGTTCGTTGGCATCCTCTGCGGCAGTCGGGACAGCGGCGGTCATGGCGGCATTGCAGGCGCACTTGAATGATTTTAACAATCCGCACCATGTTACAGCGGCACAGGTGCAGAGTTGAGAAAGGGGATGACAGCATGGAAAACATTGAAAAAATGGTGCAGGAGGCACTGGATAGCACCAAATCCGCACACAAGCGGATTGACCGCATGGAGAAGCGGCAGGACAACCTTGACGGATTGACAAAGGCGTTTTCGGTCCTGCAAAACGAGCAGGAGCATATCAAAACGGATGTTGGAGAAATCAAGGACGATGTGAAGCAGCTGGTCTCTAAGCCCGCAAAGCGGTGGGATGGGCTGATTGATAAGGCGATTGCTGTAGTTGTCGGTGCGGCTATCGGGTTTCTGCTGAATGGTGGCGGTTTTTAATGAAAAAACGCAGACGGATTCGTTTTCCACCAAAGATAAACGATGATACCATGTCCAGCATTGTGATATACTCGCTACTGTTTTGTGCGGCAATCACGATTGCAGGCATGGTATTAGGTGCTTTTGACCACGATGTAAGCGCCGTGGTTGATAGTACGCATCGTGTGTTCGGTACGGAATTAGGTATCTGCGGCTTGATGAAATTGTACGATAAAGGCGTAGAACGTGCAGAGCGGTGGGCGGAAGAACGTAGGCAAAGAAGAATGACTGCAAAGCAAGCGGAATGGGAGTACAAGGAGGAATTGAGAGAAAATGAAAATGAATGAAGCGGCAAAAATCACAGTTCAAAATTTGCTGACAGTGAAATCCATCGTAACGATTATGCTTACGGTGGTTTTTTCTTATCTGGCAGTGATGGGGCGTATCAGCGGAGAACAGTTTCTGACGATTTTCTCTGTTGTGGTGGCGTTCTACTTTGGGACACAGTACCAGAAGGGGAAGGAGGACACAGAAAATGACGAATAAAGAATTTATTGAAACCATTGGCAGGGCGGCTGTGGCAGAGTATGAGAGGTTTAAAATCCTGCCCTCTCTGACAATCGCACAAGCTATTCTGGAAAGCAACTGGGGGAAATCCCTGCTGTCTCAGAGGGCGTTTAACTTCTTCGGGATGAAAGCAGGAACCGGTTGGAAGGGCGCTACATATAACTCCAAAACACAGGAGCAGACCAGGGCGGGGCAGTCCTTTACCATTGACGCTGCATTTCGTGCATATCCTAATGTGCAGGCAGGCATCAGAGGGTATTATATGTTTTTGCAGTATCCCAGATACCAGAATCTGAAAGGCGTGACGGACTATAAGCAGGCTTGCAGACTGATTAAGGCGGACGGCTGGGCTACGGATGTGAGGTATACGGAGAAGCTGATCAGTTTGATTGAGAAATATGGGTTAGATAAATACGATGAGGAGGTTTTGGAAGTGGTAGAAAAATGCAAAATGATTATCAATGGGAAAGAGCATACGGTGGAACGGATTTTGAAGGATGGAACAAATTATATCAAAATTCGGGATGTGGCGGATGCTATCGGGTATAATGTTACCAGTAAGGGCAGCGTTGCGGTGTTGACGAAGAAATGATAAGTATACTTACAGTAATTCTATAGAATTTTGAAAGTTTAAGCGAAAATAAATAGAGTTTGATTAAATTTAAATAGAATTTGATTAAATTTTTACTGAAAAAGCCCCTCGAAAGAGGGGCAAAATTTTACTGATTACCTTTATCCCGTTGCATCCGTTCATCAATGGCTTTTTTAATATAGCCGTTGATAGTTTCGCCTGATGTTGCGGCAGCGGTTTTGATTTCCTCATATTTTTCCACTTGGACATCAAGAGGGATACGTTTTAATTTCTTTTTAGCATATTCAAGATTGTATTTTTTCTTGCTTTCGGAGTATTCCATAAAAACCTCCCTTCTCCACCCTACGATATGATTATATCATATAAATGCTACAACGTACATAGTATATTTTAACAAAAACAACGTACGAAGTTTGTGCGAAATGTCAATATACAACGTACGCAGTATTTGATATACTATCATTGTAAGGCAGAGGAAACAACCTCTTAGGAAAGGAAGTGAGGAAATGGAAATGACAGCAAGCCAAATAGTCAGATTGATTGAATGGTTAAAAGCCAACGGGTTTAATGACAAGCAGATTGTTGAATGCATCGAATACATCAACAAATAAAAAATGAGTAGCTCCTACCGCAAATAGATAGCTACTCATCCCCTGTAAGGCAGAGGGTAGCCAGTGAGCCTTACCACTGGTTACCTTGATTATAACAACAGTAAGGCTGAAAATCAAGGAGGGACTAAAATGGAATTAACGATTGCAGAAAAGAAACTTTGCATAAAAGAATATGCAGGGCAGAGAGTGGTAACATTTGCCGATATTGATACTGTTCATCAAAGGGCGGTCGGAACTGCATCCAGAAACTTTAGAGAAAACAGAAAAAGATTTATAGAGGGAACAGATTATTTTGTTTTGATAGGGGATGCGCTAAGGGATTATAAACAAGCGACGAATTTCGTCGGTCGTAAAATTAACGAGTTGCATTTGATAACAGAAACGGGCTACCTTATGCTGGTCAAATCCTTTACGGATGATTTGGCTTGGTCGGTACAAAGAGAATTGGTCAACCATTATTTCCGTACCAGAGTGGCGCAAAAGGAAAAGCCGGAAAGGCGACAGGTGGTAGATATTCCCAGGAATCCGGAGTATCAAAAAATATTTGCCAAAGTACGAAAAAATATGGATGCATTGGATGCCCTTATGAAAGGATTGAATCGTTATATTTCGCAAGAAGATGCAGAGGCGTATGTAAAAGTTATTGATAGTGTCGGTATTACAATTCTTAAGCTGACGGATTCTATTGGAAGAATGAAATATGGCTTGATGACAGAACCATATTAAAAATAATAGAAAGGGCGGATTACTCCGCCCCTTCTTTTTATTCAGCAAACAATTCCTTCCCAAGACCGGCGGTGTATTTGGCACCTGCGGCAAAGCCTTTTTCTTCCGTCTCGGCAATCAAATCATTCAGCAATTCTTCCGCAGTGAAATAATCTTCCGCATTGAGCTTGCTTTTCAAAAATTCCTGCAATTCTTTCATCCTGTTCCCTCCTGTGTGGTACTCCTGCATTTCCAGTTCTCTTTCGTGGCAGTAGCTGCGATATAAACCTTCGATTTTCTTCATTTTTATTACCTCCTGTAAAAACTCCGTGTGTAGTTGACCTAGGATTATACCGATACCGCGTGGGTGGCATTGCCACCGATTTGCCACCATTGGACAAGTTTTGCATAAATGCGATAAATTTTACATAGTCATAAATGATACCTAGAAAGCCCTTAAAATCAACGTTTTTCGGATATTTCTGATGATTTTTGGGGTTAGATAGTGACGCTTAACGGCTGTCTCCAGAATAAGGCTTTGTTAAAATATGCGAATGTTTTCTTTATTGGGATGCCCTTTACCTGCTGCGCAGAGAGCTTTGCCCTGATTGCTGCTGTATATATATGAGCCAATAGTTCGGATTTATGAATAAAAGTTGTAAATAAAATATCAGCGTGTTATGATAATTTGAGAGATATCCATGAAATAGGATTCGATACAGACGGGCTTATGCAATGAGGAGAAAAACATGGCAGATAGTGGAAGGATTGAAAAAAAGAAAGACCGGCAGACAAAGCAGGCGGATATGGGACAGAAACGCAGATCACATCGTATGAATATCACGGCACTTCTGATTTTTCTGTTTTTATTTATTGGCTGCTCTCTTTTGCAGTTTGCGAACAACAGGCAAAATGCACAGAAGTCCTGCGGACTGATGCTGGATCAGATGAAGGAGCTGATTACGGAAGATGAAAGGAGCTTTCAGCAGCTAGAGGATACGCTGAAGGAGGAATATACTATTCGGGCGAATATCGCGGCGGATTATATTGCGCATGGCTGGGAGGATTACAAGGAAGCAGATGATTTTGTTGCGCTGGCGAAGCTGTTAGGGGTGGACGAGGTGCATGTGTTTGATGAAAAAGGTAAAATCATTAACGGATCTGTCCCCAAATATTATGGCTTTACAATGGATTCTGGGGAACAGATAGGGTTTTTTAAGCCTATGCTTTCTGACCATACGCTTTCCCTTTGCCAAGATGTAACGCCGAATACGGCAGAGGGCAAGCCTATGATGTATGCGATGGTCTGGGCAGAAAATGACAATGCACTGGTGCAGATTGGCGTAACGCCGGACAGATTGCTGGAATGGATGCAGAATAGTGATATCAGCAAGATTGTGGGGCGGTTGCCGCTGGTTGAAGGGATGTCGATTTATGTTGTGGAGAATGCAACAGGAACGGTGCTTGCCGCAACGAATGATGATATACTGGGGTATGAGATTTTCCCTGAAGACAGAATACAGGATTCTTTGGAGGAAGGAAAACGCTATCAGAAAACGGTTTCGTTCCAAAGCAGCAGCCGTTATGTTGTCTATGAAAAAATGGGGGAATATGATATTCTCGTTTCCTATAAAATTCGTGCCGCGAATAAAACCTTACCGCTTTCTATGGCAGAATTTGCGCTCATTCTGATTGCAGCACTCCTGCTGCTCACGCGAGTGACAAGAAGCTACATCAATTATCTGGAGCGGCAGGGGCGCGAGCTGCGTACCTCCAACATAGCAAAGACGGATTTTCTGCGCCGCATGAGCCATGATATTCGCACGCCGCTGAATGGGATTCGGGGCGTGACTGCGATTGCCGAGTATTATGCGGATGACATGGAAAAGCAGGCGGAGTGCCGCCATAAGGTAATGCAGGCATCCGGCTTTCTGATGGAGCTGGTTAATAATGTGCTGAATATGAACAAGCTGGAATCCGGTGAAATGAAACCGGAAAATAAGCCGTTTGATTTGATTGAGCTTTTGACAGAAACAGCGAGTATCGTTGAGATGCAGGGGCAGGAATATGCCATCCATTTTCAGATGCAGATGGGGAAGCATAAATATCGTCATTTGATTGGCAGTCCGCTTTATCTGAAACAGGTTTTGCAGAATATCGGCGGCAATGCGGTGAAATATAACCGCGCAGGCGGAGCAGTCACGTTTGCTTCTGAGGATGTTTCGTATTCCGATGGGCGCGCGGTGATAAAATTCACCTGTACGGATACGGGGCGCGGCATGAGCAGGGAATTTCTCGTGCATGCCTTTGAACCGTTTTCGCAGGAAAATACGGACGCACGGACAACCTTTACCGGTACGGGGCTTGGACTTGCCATCACGAAGCAGATGGTAGAGCTGATGGAGGGAACGATTTCTCTGAAAAGTGAGCAGAATGTCGGCACAACGATTTCTGTGACGATTCCATTCCGGATAGATGTTGATTATACGGAGCCGCAAGAGGACGCAAAGCCTGCCGATGCTGCTTCTCTGGAGGGCGTGCATGTGCTGCTGGTGGAGGATAACGAGTTAAATATGGAGATTGCACAGTTCCTGTTGAAAAAGGCAGGAATCACTGTAACAACGGCATATAACGGACAGGAGGCCGTGGATGTATTTCGTACGAAGGCGGCTGGCACTTTTGATGTAATCCTGATGGATGTGATGATGCCTGTGATGGATGGGCTGACGGCAGCAAAGGAAATCCATGCAACGAATCGCGTGGATGCGGCGGAGATTCCCATTTTTGCTATGACGGCAAACGCATTTTATGACGATGTGAGACAGAGCAGAGAGGCTGGTATGGTGGAGCACCTTTCTAAGCCCATACAGGAGCAGGAGCTGCTGGATGCCATCCGTCGGCATGTGAAACGGTGAGTGCTTATAAGAGAGAAAAGGGAAATTCCTTAACAGAAGGAGTTTCCCTTTTTGGTTATTACCAACAGCAAACCGCCCAAATCGGGGCGATAACCTCGGTTCGGACGGTTCGGCATTTTCATATTGATGCTCTATCCGTTAGCATTTTAGCGGGTATAAAAGCATCCATTCATTACATGCTGCGAGCGCGGTACAGGAAGGTTACAATCTGCGCACGGGTACAAATGCCGTCCGGCATGAAGGAATTATCACCTGTGCCGGCGGTGATTCGCCCAGTCAACCGCTTTCTCATAGTAGCTGCCCTCCGGCACATCCATGAATGCGTCGGGCGCGGCTCCACAGGCGGCGGCGGTGGTGGCGGCGTAACAAAATATGCCGTAGCCGTTTCTCCCGCAGATAACGGCAAGGTTACACCCGATAAGACGAGCGCGGCAAAGGGCAGCGTTGTAACCATTACAGCAATGGCAAACGATGGCTATGCGCTTGATACAATCAAGGCAACCGATAAGGCAGGCAAGGAAATCAAGCTGACCGATAAGGGCGATGGCAAATATACCTTTACCATGCCTGCATCTAAGGTGGAAGTAAAGGCTGCATTTAAGCAGACTGCATCCAAACCCGGCAAGCCCGCTGAGGAAATGAAGACAGTCGTAGTAATGCAGGTTGGCAGCAAGACGATGTTCGTAAACGGTAAGGCTTACGAAAAGGACGCTGCACCTGTTATCATGAACGACAGAACTCTGGTTCCGATTCGATTTGTAACAGAATCTCTGGGCGGCACGGTTGCTTGGAACGCAGAAACAAAAGAAGTTACTCTCGTGATTGACGGTAAGGAAATTAAGATGACAATCGGCAAGACGATTGAAAAATACGGCGTTGCTCCCGTTATCATCGATAGCCGTACCTTCGTTCCTGTTCGCTTCGTGGCAGATGAGCTTGGCGCAACAACCGCTTGGAACGCTGAAACGAAAACAGTAACCATTACGAAAGCAGTAACCCCTATGAAAACAGAAAAATAAATAGGAACAAAACGAATAACCAGTAGGTTGGGCGTTCATCGGAAACGGTGAACGCCTTTTTTATGTCTATCGCAGTCGTGTTTTGTGATGACATTACCATGAAAATTCTCTTTATGTGATATTAAGAGCCGAACAGGAATTTTTCTATCCAAAAATTTATGGAATTTTTTTGCAAAATTCGATACTTGCTTTCATTTTTTCGGGATATTTAGTGGGAGAAATTTCGAAGCTAAATAACGGAAGGAGGTGAGTCCTATGGAATTATCTCCTTCTGATAAAGGACGTATCGAGCATCAGTTTGACAGTTTTTGCAAACTGGTTCTTGTGTGCGAAATGAAAGATTACAAAAAAATGATTTTAAGAAAAATGGCAAAAGAGATTTTATTTTCGGAGTTTATGCTTATCCATGGCTATGATTTAGAGCATAAGAAGGTGGGGCAGGAAGAAATAAAGGATATTTTCTCAATTAAGGTTATGGGTTTTGATATTACCATTAAAAATATGCTTATAGCCGAAGCTGTTTTGTCACTGACCGAAAAAGGAAGGAATATCGTTTTGATGTCATTCTTCTTAGGAATGACGGATAAAGAAATCGGAAAAATGCTACATTTGGGGCAGAGTACGGTCAACTACCACAAAAACAATAATTTGAAAAAAATGAGAAAATTTATGGAGGAGTATGAAGAATGAGAAAAACAAAACAGGAGAAGCTGATTGAATATGAAATTGTAAAAAGAGCCTCCGAAGGAGATGTGGATGCAATTAATTTGGTTTTTGCCCATTATGAAAGCTACATAAGGAAATTGAGCCTGCGTCCATATACAGATGAGTTTGGTATGACACAATTCTTTGTTGATTATGAGCTGAAGAACAGATTGGAGACAAAGCTGTTGGAGAAGATTTTGGATTTTGAGGCGGTGTAATTTTTTCAAAGAAGCCGTCACATAAACTATAAATTGAGAAGAAGTCATTTCATCAGAAATGGCTTTTTTTATGTAATTCAAAAAAATTATTTTTTTTTGAAAAATTCGATTTTTTTAAATTTCTGTCGGGATATTATATGCGAGGTAAATTCGCAGGGATATTTGAAAACCGAATACGCAACTTGCAGGCAACATTGAAAGAAACTTCTGTTCAGCCACAGTCCGAGCGTGATAACAACCGTCGCAGGCAATGGGAGCAGGTCGCCAAGAGGGGACAGGTGGGATTCCTATGGGCATTTTGCCGTCTGCAAGAGATTTATATTTATTGGAGATTTCATTTCAATCAGCAAAAAAACAAAACGATGTATGTAATTGCAGAAAGCGGAGACACAGGGTTATTGCTTTATAAAAATATAGGAAAGGGAAAGTCCTTATCAATGGAGGATTTCCCCGTTCTTATGTTTAGAGAAGACTGAAGTAACGGTAAACAGGGAGGTGAGATATATGGGGAAGTCGAATATTTCTCAAAAGGATGCCTATAAGCTCATGCTGAAAGAGTATCCGGACATCATGACGGTTGAGCAGATGTGCGAGGTTCTCGGGATTAGTACGAAAACAGGCTATCGACTTTTGCGGGAAAAGAAAATTTGCTGTTTAAAGGTAGGCAGGGCATATCGTATTCCGAAGGCACATCTTTTTACATATTTATGTATCGGCGGAGAAGAAACACCTATTTGATGATAAATACGGCTTGGATTTTTTTGAGAAGCCAGTGAAGTTCTGTTATAATAATTCAGGTACAGGTAGGTGTTTCTGCTTTATGGAAAGGAGGATTTACTATGGTAGCAGGACATCTTAGTGAAAAGAAAGGTTACTATTACGCTGTATTGAATTATAAGGATTATACCGGAAAAAGGAAATCAAAATGGGTATCTACAGGATTGCCCGTAAAAGGAAATAAAAGGCGTGCTGAAAAAATTCTGGCAGATATAAAACGTGATTTTGTTCCGGAAGAACCAAAGCGAATAGAGGCGAGTATGTTATTTTCGGATTATATGGAAAGTTGGCTGAATATAATCAAGGGATCGGTTGCGGTTCCGACATATTCTTCTTATTCGGAAATCGTTAATAAAAATATAATACCTTACTTCCGAGAAAGAAAAATTACACTTCAAGGTTTAACGGCAAAAGACATTCAAGCGTTTTACCTTCATGAGCTGCAACGCGTCAGTGCCTCAACTGTCATTCATTATCATGCCAATATTCATAAAGCACTGAAATATGCTGTAAAGATTGATTTGATTGAGGTAAATCCGGCAGATAAGGTGGAACGCCCGAAAAGGAAGCAGTATGTAGGCAGTTTTTATGATGCGGATGAAATCAATGCACTTTTTGAAGCAGCGAAAGGAACGAAGTTGGAGTTGCCGATTCTTTTTGGTGCTTTCTATGGATTACGCCGCAGTGAGGCGGTTGGTCTGAAATGGGATGCGATTGATTTTGAGGAGAATACCATTGTGATACGGCATACGGTTACGCAATGCAATGTAGATGGTAAAAAAGTTATCGTTGCATCTGATACCACGAAAACAAAATCCAGCAGGAGAACATTACCGCTTGTCCCTTTTGTGAAGGAAAGACTTCTTGCATTAAAAGAGGAGCAGGCGGAAAATCGTCGTTTATGCGGACGAAGTTATATCAAAGAATATCTGGGATATGTCTGCGTAAATGAAATTGGTGATTTAATCAAACCCAGTTATGTGACAAGGAGTTTTTCGAAACTGCTGCAAGCAAACGGGTTTAGGCATATCCGTTTTCATGATCTCAGGCATAGCTGTGCGTCGTTGCTTTTGAAAAACGGTGTTCCTATGAAACAGATTCAAGAGTGGCTTGGTCATAGCGATTTTTCAACCACAGCCAATATTTATGCACATCTGGATTGTAGTTCCAAACTGATTTCGGCTGATGCAATGCTGAATGGTTTGGGAATGGATTCTAAATAAAAAAGCCAGCAGTCGAAAATCAACTACTGACTTATTCCTACGGAGACGGTGGGATTCGAACCCACGCACGGGTTATACGCCCGTCTGCCGGTTTTCGAGACCAGTCCCTTCAGCCACTTGGGTACATCTCCAAAGGTTATCTTAAACAGTATAGCAGAAGAAGGAAGAAAATGCAACGTCTGTATACAGAGAAGTGTTCTTTGATTGAAAAAGCGCGGCGCGCATGATATCATTTGAAGAATGAGAGGAGGAGAAAACGCATGGAATCCATCGGTTTATATATTCATATCCCTTTTTGCAGACAAAAGTGCCTTTACTGTGATTTTCCCTCGTGGGCAGGAAGGGAAGGGCAGATGCAGATGTATGTAGATGCGCTGACGGCAGAAATCCGAGCGCAGGGCAAGCGGTATGAAAATCGCGAGGTTGTTTCGGTATTTTTTGGCGGCGGAACGCCAACAGCACTGGAAATTCCTATGCTGGCACAGCTGATGCAGGCGATTAGGGAAAGCTTTCGGGTTACGGCAGATGCAGAGCTGACGACAGAGGCGAACCCGGGAACGCTGAGCTATGAAATGGCGGCGGCGTTGAAGAAAATGGGCTTTAACCGCCTGAGCATGGGCGTGCAGGCATGGCAAAATTCCATTCTGCACAGGCTGGGCAGAATCCACACGATAGAGGAATTTCTGGAAAATTATCATGCGGTGCGGCAGGCAGGCTTTGAGAATGTGAATGTAGATTTGATGTTTGCATTGCCGGGGCAAAGCATGGCACAATGGCAGGAAACAGTGCGGCAGATTGCGGCATTGAAGCCGGAGCATATTTCCGCTTACAGCCTGATTATAGAGGAAGGTACGCCGTTTTATGAAAGCTACCGCGCCGGAAAGCTGGAATTGGTATCGGAGGAGATGGACAGAGAAATGTACCACTGGACAGTGGACACCCTTACGGAGTGGGGGTATGGACAGTATGAAATTTCCAATTTCGCAAAGGTGGGCAGACAGAGCCGCCACAATCGCATTTACTGGCAGGCGGAGGAATACCTTGGGATGGGCTTGGGCGCACATTCTTACATGGATGGAAAGCGCTTTCACAACAGCTATGATTTGCAAAAATATATTTCTGCGAAAGGAGATACTTCCTTATTAAGAGAGGATACAGAGTTGATTACAGAAACGGATGCATTGGCGGAATTTATGTTTCTGGGGCTGCGGCTGACGGAGGGCGTTTCGTTTGTGCGATTCCGACAGCGATTCGGGAAGGAAATGGACACCGTTTATGGGAAGGAATTACAGGAGCTGGCAGAGCTGGGGCTGCTTTTGCGCGACGAAAGCGGTGTGCGGCTGAGCAGAAGGGGGATTGATGTGAGCAATGCGGTGTTTGAGCGGTTCCTTTTATGAAAGAATATGAATGAATTGTAAACATTTTCAAAAATCATAAAAAATTTCAGATTAGCACTTGACATCTTCGGTGGCTAGTGCTATCTTTATATACAGAAGTTAGCACTCAAGTTAAACGAGTGCTAATAAAAGAAAAAGGAGGCGACGGTATGGCATTAAGTGACAGAAAGATACAGATTTTGCAGGCCATTATCAATGATTACATTGAAACGGCGGAGCCCGTCGGTTCCAGAACCATTGCAAAGAAATACAACTTAGGTATCAGCTCTGCAACGATTCGGAATGAAATGAGCGATCTGGAGGAAATGGGGCTGATTTTACAGCCGCACGCATCCAGCGGCAGAATTCCTTCCGATATGGGCTACAGGCTCTATGTAGACCATCTGATGCAGCAGAAGGAGCTGAAGCCAGAGGAAAAGAAATATCTGCAAAGTGTGGTCGCGCGAGATATCAATCAGATTGACTATCTGATGGAGGAATCTGCAAAGGCTTTGTCCCTGCTGACAAATTACACGACCTTTGTTTCGGAGCCTGTCGGGCAGAGAACGAGAATCAAACAGATTCGCCTGCTCCCGTTTGACAGCAGCTCCGTGCTGCTCATCATTGCAACGGGTGACAACTTCATTAAGAACCATGTCATCAAGATGGACAGCGCACCAACGGAGGAAAAAATCTTCTATATGGGCTGTTGCCTGAACAATGTGCTGCAGGGCTGCGCGCTGAATGAAATCGATGGCGTGGTGGTCAGCAAGCTGCAGGCAGAGCTGAAGGAGTATCAGGAATTATTGCAGCCGATTCTCAAAGCAATTGAAATTACGATGCGGTCGGCGGAAAAGGTACAGGTTCACATGAGCGGTGCCAAGAATATGCTGGCGTTCCCCGAATTTTCGGATATCCAGAAAGCAAAATCTCTGATTCAGACCTTGGAGGAAAAGGATCAGCTGGTAACAATGCTGAAGGAAAGCTCCGGCAATGATATCCAGATTATGATCGGCAGTGAGAACAGCGTGCAGGGCATGCAGGATTGCAGTGTAATCACAGCGACGTATAAAATGGGGGATAATACAAGAGGTACCATTGGCATTGTTGGCCCAACCCGAATGGATTATTCACAGGTTATTTCCGTATTGAATGGAATGGTGCAGAGCATTGAAAAAGTATTGCGGAATCTATCCGATGGGAACCATAAAAATACTTAGAAATGAGGGAACAACGTGGAAGAAATGAAAAAAGACGAAGCTCTGGAGGAACAGCAGACGACGGCAGAAGCAGCAGAAGCTACGGAAGCTGAGGCAGTTCAGGCGGAAGAGATTCCGGATGCTGTGGATGAAACGGCAGAAAAAATCGCGAAGCTGGAACAGCAGGCTGCGGATAATCTGGACAAATATCAAAGAACACTGGCGGAATTTGATAACTTCCGCAAGCGTACAATAAAAGAAAAAGCCGTGATGTATGATGACGGCGTAAGAAGTACCATTGAAAAGCTTCTGACAGTTATCGACAATTTGGAGCGTGCCGTTGCGGTGCAGGAAGGAAAGGTCGATGCGGACGATGCTTTCTTCAAGGGCGTGAAAATGACTCTGGTGCAGTTCCGGGAAATCCTGCACAGCATGGGCGTGGAGGAAATCAAGGCACTGGGCGAGAAATTCGACCCCAACCTGCACGCGGCAGTTGCGCATGAGGATGACGAAAGCTATGGTGAAAACGAAGTCATTCTGGAAATGCTGAAGGGCTATAAGTATAAAGATAAGGTGATTCGCCACAGTATGGTTAAGGTGGCAAACTGAGTACAAAATAAAAACGAACAATGTTCTTTTAGGAGGAATTGATTATGGGAAAAATTATTGGTATTGACTTAGGTACAACAAACTCTTGTGTAGCAGTAATGGAAGGCGGTCAGCCTGTTGTTATCGTAAACAGCGACGGTGCAAGAACGACACCCTCTGTTGTCGGCTTTGCAAAAAACGGCGAAAGACTGATTGGTGAAACAGCAAAACGTCAGGCAATTACAAACCCTGACAACACTATTTCTTCCATCAAGAGCCACATGGGTGAAAATTATAAGGTAAACATTGAAGGTAAGGCATATTCTCCTCAGGAAATCTCTGCTATGATTTTGCAGAAGCTGAAAGCAGACGCAGAGGCTTATCTGGGTGAAACCGTAACAGAGGCAGTGATCACTGTTCCTGCTTACTTCAATGACTCTCAGAGACAGGCAACAAAGGATGCCGGCAAAATTGCAGGTCTGGATGTAAAGCGTATCATCAACGAACCCACATCCGCAGCACTGGCATACGGTCTGGATAACGAAAACGAACAGAAAATCATGGTTTATGACCTGGGCGGCGGTACCTTCGACGTTTCCATCATCGAAATCGGTGACGGTGTTATCGAGGTTCTGGCTACAAACGGTAACACACATCTGGGCGGCGATGATTTCGACCAGAGAGTGATTAACTTCCTGGTAGATGAATTCAAGAAAGCAGAAGGCATGGATTTGTCTAAGGATAAAATGGCAATGCAGAGACTGAAAGAAGCAGCAGAAAAGGCGAAAAAGGAGCTGTCCACAGTAACCTCCACAAACATCAACCTGCCTTTCATCACAATGAATCAGGATGGCCCGAAGCATCTGGATATCACACTGACAAGAGCAAAATTTGACGAACTGACACATGACCTGGTAGAAAGCACCATGGGCCCCGTAAAACAGGCACTGGCTGATGCAGGTCTGTCCACAGGCGAAATCGATAAGGTTCTGCTGGTTGGCGGTTCCACAAGAATCCCCGCCGTACAGGATGCAGTAAAGAAATACACAGGCAAGGAGCCCTTCAAGGGCATTAACCCCGACGAATGTGTTGCAGTCGGTGCAGCAATTCAGGGTGGTAAGATGGCAGGCGATGAGGGCGCAGGCTCTATCCTGCTGCTGGATGTAACGCCTCTGTCTCTGGGTATTGAAACTCTGGGCGGCGTTGCAACAAAGCTGATTGACAGAAACACAACCATCCCCACAAATAAAAAACAGATCTTCTCTACCGCAGAGGATAACCAGACAGCTGTTGATATCCATGTTGTACAGGGGGAAAGACCTCTGGCAAAGGATAACAAGACACTGGGTCAGTTCAAGCTGGACGGTATCGCTCCCGCAAGAAGAGGTGTGCCTCAGATTGAAGTAACCTTCGATATCGATGCAAACGGTATTGTAAACGTATCTGCTAAGGATTTGGGTACAGGCAAGGAACAGAAAATCACAATCACAGCAGGCTCTAACTTGAGTGAGGATGAAATCGATAAGGCTGTCAAAGAGGCAGAGCAGTTCGCAGAAGCCGACAGAAAGAGAAAAGAAGCAATCGATGCGAAAAACGAAGCAGACTCTCTGATTTTCCAGACAGAAAAGGCAATCGAAGAGCTGGGCGATAAGCTGGACGGTGCTGATAAATCCACAGTAGAAGCAGAGCTGACAAAGCTGAAAGATACGGTAAAGGATCTGGCGCCCGAAACAATGACAGATACAGATACAGAAAATGTAAAGGCTGCAACAGAAAGCCTGAAGCAGGAATTCTACAAGCTTTCCGAAAAGCTGTATCAGCAGGCACAGGCTGCACAGGGCGAAGCTGCACAGGGCGGCGACTCCGATGTGGTAGACGGTGACGGGAAAGAAATCTAATTGACAGAAATAAACAAAAAGCAAGGGTGCCTACCGACAGGGCAGGGCATCCTGCTTTGCTGTTAAGATAGCATAGGGGAAGATCCCCGGCAAGGTGGTGAGTGAGTTGGCAAATAAAAGAGATTATTATGAGGTACTGGGCGTAAAGAAGGATGCCACAGATGCGGAGCTGAAAAAGGCTTACCGTAAGATGGCAGTAAAATACCATCCTGACCAGAATCCCGGGGATAAAGATGCAGAAGAAAAATTCAAGGAAGTCAACGAAGCGTATGAGGTTCTGAGCGACAGCCAGAAGCGTGCGCAGTATGACCAGTTCGGTCATGCGGCCTTTGAACAGGGCGGCATGGGCGGCGGTGGCGGCTTCTATAGCGGCCAAGGCTTTGATATGGGCGATTTGGGCGATATCTTCGGCAGTATGTTCGGCTTCGGCGGCTTTGGCGGCGGCGGAGCGAAAAGAAACGGCCCCAGACGCGGGAAGGATGTAAACGTAAGCATCCAGCTGACCTTTGAGGAGGCAGTTTTTGGCTGCAAAAAAGAAATTTCCATTGCAATTTATGATGAATGTGAAACCTGCCATGGTACAGGCGCGAAGGCAGGTAGTCATCCCGAAAGCTGCCCGACCTGTCACGGGACAGGGCAGGAGAGAGTGATGCAGCAGTCCATGTTTGGCTCTGTAACCTCCGTAAGAACCTGTTCCAAGTGCGGCGGTACGGGTAAGGTTGTGAAGGACCCCTGCAATACCTGCCATGGCAGCGGCAAGGTGCGTAAAACAAAGAAATACGAGGTCAACGTACCCAAGGGTATTGATAACGGGCAGACCATTCGTCTGGCGGGCAAGGGCGAAATCGGTGAAAACGGCGGCGGCTACGGCGATTTGCTCGTAACGGTTTATGTACAGCCGAACCGTGTATTTGTGCGTAAGGGTTATGATATTTATTGTGATGTACCCATTACCTTCGTGCAGGCGGCACTGGGCGGTGAAATCACGATTAAGACCATTGATGGTGAGGAGAAATATACCGTCAAACCCGGTACACAGCCCGATACAGTCGTAACCCTGCGTGGCGTGGGTGTGCCGAATCTGAGAAATCCTAAGGTAAGAGGGAATCAGATTGTAACATTGAAGGTAAAAATCCCTACAGATATGAGCGAAAGACAGAAGGATTTGCTGCGTCAGTTCTATGGGGAGGCACCTAAGGCAGCGACAGAAGCAGAGGCTCCTAAGGAGGAGAAAAAATCCTTTTCCAAAAAAATGAAGGACTTCTTTAAAGAAGATTAAGAGAAAAGCAATCAAACAGTTCCCCTGTTCCGAAAAAGGAATAGGGGGCTTTTTTGTGCAGAGTTGCGGTGGTTTGTGGTTGTAATTCGCTTTTCAAAGTGATATGATAATACGATAACCTGATGAAAAAAGAAGATGAAAAAATTGGGGGAAGTGGGTATGACAGGGCTTTTGTTAAGGCTTTTTGTAAAAAATTATACGGATGCGGAGAATACGCAGGTGCGTACTGATGTAGGCAAGCTGGCAGGCGTGGTCGGCATTTTCTGCAATGGGCTTCTGTTTTTCGGCAAGCTTGTGGCAGGGCTTCTGTCCGGCTCGGTTGCGATTGTTGCCGATGCGGTGAATAACCTTTCGGATGCATCCTCCTCTGTGGTGACGCTCCTTGGCTTTCGTCTGGCACAGCAGCCTGCGGACGCAGACCATCCCTATGGACACGCCAGATATGAATATCTTTCGGGGCTGATGGTGGCAGTGCTGATTCTGGTTATCGGCGTGGAGCTGGTGAAATCCTCCGTGGAAAAGATCATACATCCGGAGGCAGTAGATTTCTCTGTGCTGACAGTTGTTATTCTGGTCGGCTCTATTTTGGTAAAGCTGTGGATGTCCTTCTTTTTCGGTAGCCTGGGGAAACGGATTCACTCTCTTACCCTGGAGGCAACCGCGGTGGATAGCCGCAATGACGTAATTACAACGGCGGCGGTTCTTCTGGGGTGTTTCGTTGGATTTCTGTTCCGCATTAAGATTGACGGTTACATTGGTCTGCTGGTTGCGGTGTTTATTCTCCATTCGGGTGTGAATATCGTAAAAGAAACGATTTCTCCGCTGCTTGGGGAACAGGCGCAGCCGGATTTAATTGAGAAAATCAAGGAACTGGTGACAGCACCGGACGAAATTCTGGGTGTGCATGATTTGCTGATTCATGATTATGGCCCGGGGAAATGCTTTGCTTCGATTCATGCAGAGGTCAATGCGGATTTGTACTCTCTGGAGGGGCACGACATCATTGATGAGTTAGAAAGCAGGGCTTTGCGAGAGTTGAATGTCCATTTGGTGATTCATTATGATCCCATTTTGGTGAATGATGCGGAATGGAACGAAATGCGGCAGGTGACACAGGAGATTATCCATGAAATTGACCCTGCGGTGACGATGCACTGCTTCCGCATCGTCGGCGGCAAGGAACAGAAAAATCTGGTGTTCGACCTGATGGTGCCTTATGAAGCGAAGCGCCCGAATGAGGAATTGAAGCAGGAAATTGATCGGAAGCTTCGGGAAAGAAATATAAAATATGGAACCGTCATTCGGTTTGATGGGAAGGAATAAGAAAAAAAGACGATAGGATGTGAAAATCTTATCGTCTTTCTTGTTATAGCTTGCCTTCTTTTTGCAGATATGCCAGAAAGCCCTCCAGACCCTCTATAATGTCATGATATGTGATATCAAAATCACCGGTATACCAAGGGTCGGCAATATCTATGGGGCGACTGCTGAAATCCAGCAGACGATAAACCTTATGGTCGGGGTCCTCCTTGATCTGCCGCATTAAATTGGGAATGTTGTACCGCTCCGCAACCAGAAGATAGTCATAGGCGGCATAATCCTCCTTCGTTACCTGCCTTGCGTGGTGCATATTGCAGGAAATGCCGACAGATGCCAACTTGCGTTTTGCCGGGGGATAGACTCCGTTGCCGATTTCCTCGCGACTCGTTGCGGCGGATGCAATATGGAATTGAGCGGAAAGTCCGCGTTTTTCTACCATGTCGCGGAAAAGATATTCCGCCATGGGGGAACGGCAGATGTTGCCGTGGCAAATAAAAAGCACTTTTATCATGAATATCAAACACCTTTCTGATTATGTTTTTTCCTATTTTACCTGAATTTTCTGTATTTTGCAAAAACCAGAAAGCGTCTGGTGGAAAAGGTGGGCACTTTTTCTCTGCCTCGACAGAGAAAAATACATGCTGCGTTTATTTCTTAAAATTTAATAAATTTTACGCAAATCAGATGCAATTTGCTAAGATGTCTGATAAGATGAAGCTATCCGAAGGGAAGTTCGGGCAAGTAAAAGGAAAACGTATTGCGTAAGGAGGTATGACAGATGAAGAAAAAATTTGTTGTAGTTGGGGCAATGGCAGGCACGCTTATTTTCACACAAAGTGCCCTTGCGGCAGGGCTTGCGGTTACGCCGTCCAAAAACATGCTTTCCGTGCAGTCGGGAGAGGGCGTGCAGACGGTGGAGGCTGTCCCTGCGTATCTGTATCAGGATAATAATTATTTTATGCTGCGCGATTTGGGGAAAATCCTCGGCTATCGTGTCGATTGGAACGAAGCGAAAAAGCAGGCTTCTCTGACAAAGGAAAGTGCTGCGCAGGATTTGCAGCATCTGAGTGCGGCAAAGCAGGCAAAAGCCGTAAAGCAAAGCAAGCAGACCATTCTCGTTGGCGCAACGGAATACGAAAATATGAAGTGCCTGAATATTGACGGTTATAATTATTTCAAGCTGCGTGATTTGGTCGAAATTATGGACTTCACCTGCGGCTGGGACAGCGCAAAGAACCAGATTCAGCTGTCTACAGGTGATCTGCGGAATGAAGATGGAGTCAGCCAGACTGCAAAGGATTTTTTACATGAAGGACTAAATCAGAAGGTCATCGAGGAGGATGTGCCTTATATCCCCGATTCGAAGGATTATGCGGCGCTGGAAGCCTATATGCAGAAGAATGTGGACAAGGACTTCAAGGCATCTGATTTCATCATCAGGGAATCGGAGGAAGGCAGCACTACGTCCAACCTTATCGTGCTGGATATGCGCCTGAATGTAAATGGTGTTCCAACAAGGAATTTCGGCTATCGGGTTCGCTGCATCAATAAAAAGGCGGCTCTGATTACCTTTATCGGGGAAAAGAATCCCGATTTTGATATCACAAAGGCAGGCGTGCAGAAGCTTTCCGATGCGGATGCAAAGCAGATGGCATTAGATATGGATAAAAACAGCTACAAGGCAGAGAAGCAGACGGTTTCCCGCTATTTCGATATGCAGGAGCTGAAGCAGAAATGCGAGGTAGAAACGACCTATATTGACAATGGGGGCGCAACCTTCGTAACGGCGCACGCCTTTGATGCAGAATAACAGCTGATAACTTTATATAGAAGAAACACAAACAGGAACAGCAAAGCAGAATCAGCCTTGATGTTCCTGTTTTTCGTTGGCAATAAGATACAGATGTGCTATAATATTCACATTAAATGTAGCTTTTTGGGGGATTTTGAATACCTCAAGGGCAGAGAGGACGAAGCGAAAATGAAGGATGCACATGCTTCCGAGAGATTGCTGTTGCAGGGTCGGAAAAAACAATGTGAGGCTTTACAGCGTCAGGCAGAATTCGCGGCAGAGCTTGAGATACAAAAGACAGAACGACAGGAGAGGATCGCCTTATGAGACGAAGAAAGCTGCTGATTGCAGACGATTCTGAAATGAACCGCGCAATTCTTGCAAATGTACTGGATCAGGAATTTGAAGTTATTGAAGCAACAAATGGGCAGGAAGTCATCATTGCGTTGCAGAGCTATGGCACGCGGATTTCCGCATTGCTGCTGGATATTGTGATGCCTGAGATGGACGGATTTGAGGTTCTGGAGGAAATGAACCGCAGACATTGGATTGAGGATATCCCCACCATCATGATTTCCGCGGAAACCAGTAATACCTACATCGACCGTGCATTTGAACTGGGTGCATCGGACTATATCAGCCGTCCCTTTGTACCCGGCATCGTTCGCCGTCGTATCATCAATACAATCCTGCTGCATACCAAAAAGCATCAGCTGATGGATGTGGTTGCGGATTGGTTTTTCCGCAGAGAAAAAAGCAACGAGGTTATGATATCAATTCTGGGCTATGCCTTGGGGCTGCGCTGCGGAGAAAAGGGGATGCACATGTCCGGCGTAAGCCGTGTGACGGGGCTTTTGCTGCACTGTCTGATGAATCGGACGAACCGCTATGCGCTGAATCCGGATGATATAGATGTGATTTGCATGGCGGCAAGCCTGCATGATATCGGGAAGCTGCTGATTCCGGAGGAAATTCTGACAAAGCCCGGCAAGCTGACCGCAGAGGAATTTGCCATTGTGAAACGGCATACGGTGATTGGTGCGGAGATTATTTCGGGAATGTCTGTGTATCAGAATGAAAAACTGGTGAAATACGCCACGATGATCTGTCGCTGGCACCATGAGCGTTGGGATGGCAAGGGCTATCCGGACGGGTTGGCAGGGGATAATATTCCCATTGCGGCACAGGTGGTTTCCGTTGCGGATGCTTATGATGCGCTGACGAATGAGCGCAGCTATAAAGAAGCCTTTTCGCATGATACGGCACTTGCTATGATGCATAACGGCGAATGTGGCAGTCTGAATCCGCTCCTGCTTGAATGTATGGATGAGCTTTCGGAGACCCTGCGGCATGGCGTGGAGAAAAAGCCTGTGGGACAGAGCGCGGAGCAGGTATATGAAACGGTGGAGGAGCTTTACAGTGGACAGGATGTCATTGCGGCGCGCATGACAAAGCAGCTGGAGGAGGCAAACACAAAAGCAGAATTTTTCGCAAATCTCAGCGGAGAGCTGTGGTTTGAATATACGGCACAGCCTTCCTCTCTGCATCTTTCCAAGGGTGCGGTAGAGCAGACGGGACTGCCGGATGTGATTGTTGACCCGATGGAAAATGAAGCCTTTCTTTCCGTTTTCGGGAAAAAGACGCTTGCGCTGCTTACCGAGAAATTACAGGAGCTGCCGACTGACCGGACACAGATGGAGTTTATGGCACAGATTACGCTAAACGGAAAGCCGAGTCAATGTCAGACTGCCATTCTGGTTTCGGGCAAGAAGGACAGCGAGGGACATTATAGCTCTCTGCTCGGAAAAATTGTAGATATTGATGAAAACTATAAGAGAATACAGATGTATGATGCCGAAGCAGCGAAGCCTGCTTTGCAGAAGCAGGTGCTGTTGCCCATTCTGGCGAGTGGAGAAAGTGTGATTCGGATTGCGGAGAAGCAGGTTGGCCCTGTGCTGCAGGGATATCGGACGATGTTTGAAACGGTTCGGCTGGTGGACCCTGAAATCTGTATGCAGGTTTCTACAACAAAGGAAAGTCATTCTGTGCAGAAGAATGAGGATTGCTTTGCCCTCTGGGGGAAATCGCGCCGCTGTGAGCGCTGCATTTCGCAGGATGCCATCCGTATGGGGAAGATACAGACGAAGGTGGAGCCGATTGGCAATGATGTCTATTATGTATTTGCAATGCCAATCGAGATAGACGGAATGTCCTATTCTCTGGAATGTGTGAACCCGATTCGCTCGGAGGATATCAACGGCATAGAAAGCGAGCACGTTCTGAATCAGCTGCTTGTGCGGAACAGGCAGGTTTATGTGGATTCTGCAACAAGAGTATATAATCGCCGGTATTACGATGAACGGGTGCGTAACCTGAGCGGAGAATATGCGCTGGCGATGATTGATATTGATAATTTCAAGAAAATCAATGATCGCTTCGGGCATACCGCGGGGGATGCGGCATTGTATTATGTGGCGCAAACAATTCGTTCCATGCTGCGCAGCAACGATGCACTGATTCGCTACGGTGGAGATGAGTTTTTCCTGCTGTTTGATAATATGCCGGAGCAGATTCTGGAACGAAAGCTGGGGGAGCTCTGCCGAGCGGTGCGCAAGATTGAGGTTGCGCAGTATCCGGAGCTGAAGCTGACCATCAGTATTGGCGGTGCGTATGCTTCGGGGCGGATTTCGGATTTGATTCAGAAGGCAGATGCCGCCCTATATGAGGCGAAGAAAGAAAAGAATCGCGCGGTGATTTTTTAAGGAGGGGTATTTATGACGGTAAATGAATTTTATCAGAAGGTTGATGGAGACTATACAGATGCAATCAATCGCCTGCAAAGTGATGTGCTGATTCGGAAATTTCTGAAAATGCTGCCGGGTGACAACAGCATGACGCTTCTGGCAGAGGCAGTGGAAAAATCCGAGGTGGAGCAGGCATTTCGTGCGGTGCATACACTGAAGGGAATGGCACTGAACCTAAGCCTTTCTGCTCTGGCGGAGGTTTGTTCCGCGATGACGGAGCTGCTGCGCGGCAAGGAGGCGCTTCCTGCGGAAACAGGGCAGTATTATGATGCCGTAAGAAGGGAATACGAAAGAGTACGCGAGGCGTTGGAAGAATTGGAGTAAGCGGCGGCGGTCTGAATGAAAAGAAAAGATGTGATTCTTTTGACTTCCTCTCGGAGACTGTGGTAGAATAAGATATTATGGATAGAACAAATTTTGTGCAAGGAGGAAGCGTATGTCTCAGGACAAACAGAAACACATTCGGAATTTTTGCATTGTGGCGCATATTGACCACGGCAAATCCACATTGGCAGACAGACTGATTCAGAAAACAGGTCTTTTAACAGATAGAGAAATGCAGGAGCAGGTTTTGGATAACATGGATCTGGAGCGTGAAAGAGGAATCACCATCAAATCGCAGGCGGTTCGTCTGATTTACCGCGCGCAGGATGGGGAGGAATATCAGTTTAACCTGATTGATACACCCGGACATGTCGATTTCAACTATGAGGTATCCCGTTCCCTTGCGGCGTGCGAGGGTGCGGTGCTGATTGTGGATGCGGCGCAGGGTATTGAAGCGCAGACACTGGCAAATGTTTATCTGGCGTTGGATAATAATCTGGAAATTCTTCCGGTTATCAATAAAATTGACCTGCCCAGCGCAAACCCGAAATGGGCAAAGCAGGAAATTGAGGATATCATCGGGATTCCTGCGGAGGATGCCCCTGAAATTTCTGCGAAAAACGGCATCAATATCGAGGAGGTTCTGGAACGCATTATTACAGATATTCCCGCGCCCGCGGGGGATGTCAATGCACCGCTGAAGGCGTTGGTGTTCGACTCTGTATATGACCAGTACCGCGGCGTTATCGTTCTGATGCGTGTGTTTGACGGCTCGATTCGTAAGGGCAGCAGAGTCAAAATGATGGCAACAGGGAAGGAATTTGATGTTGTTGAGGTTGGCATTTTCGGCCCCGGGCGTTTCCTGCCTGTGGATGAGCTGAGTGCCGGCATGGTTGGCTATTTTACGGCAAGCATCAAAACGGTATCCGATACACGCGTGGGCGATACGGTTACATTGGCGGAAAACCCGACCGCAGAGGCACTGCCCGGCTATAAGAAGGTAAACCCGATGGTTTACTGCGGCATTTTCCCTGTGGATGGGGCAAAATATCCCGATTTGCGCGATGCACTGGAGAAGCTGCAGCTCAATGATGCGGCGCTGTTCTTTGAGCCGGAAACCTCTGTTGCGTTAGGCTTTGGGTTCCGCTGCGGCTTCCTTGGACTGCTGCATCTGGAAATTATTCAGGAAAGACTGGAAAGAGAATATAATCTGGACTTGGTAACAACTGCCCCCAGTGTTATTTATAAGGTATACCTGACGGATGGGACGAGCTTTGATTTATCCAACCCGAGCAATATGCCCGATCCTGCCAGAATCGAGAAGATGGAGGAGCCGATTGTGAAGGCGGAAATCATGCTCCCGAAGGATTATGTCGGCCCGATTATGGAGCTTTGCCAGCAGCGGCGCGGCGAATACATCAGTATGGAATATCTGGATTCCTCCCGTGTGATGCTGACATACCACATGCCGTTAAACGAAATTATTTACGATTTCTTCGATGTGCTGAAATCCAGAAGCCGCGGCTATGCGTCCTTCGATTACAGCCTGCTGGGCTATCAGGAAAGCGAGCTGGTGAAGCTGGATATTTTGGTAAACAGGGAGCCTGTGGATGCGCTGTCCTTTATTGTGCATAAGGATTCTGCAACGGAGCGTGGCAGAAAAATGTGTGAAAAGCTGAAAAAGGAAATTCCCAGACATCTGTTTGAAATTCCCATTCAGGCGGCAATCGGCAGCAAAATTATCGCCAGAGAAACCATCAGCGCAATGCGCAAGGATGTTCTGGCAAAATGCTATGGCGGTGATATTTCCCGTAAGAAAAAGCTGCTTGAAAAGCAGAAGGAAGGGAAAAAGCGTATGCGCCAGATTGGCAGCGTAGAGGTGCCGCAGAAGGCATTTATGTCTGTACTGAAGCTGGATGAAGAATAAAAGAAAAAGGGTGTGATAAATTTTATCACACCCTTTTTGCGTCCTATTTGAATTTCCATTGATATTTTTCCAAATCGACCCTTCCGTTGACTACCTCAATACCATCCGCCTGCAACAGCTTTTCCTGTGCAGCTTCTCCTCCGAAGGCAAAGGAACCGGAAAGCTCCCCTTTGGCATTGACAACACGATAGCAGGGGATATTTGCAGGGTCCGGGTTTTTATGCAGGGCATTGCCGACCGCGCGCGCCATGTTCGGGTCACCTGCCAGCGCCGCAATCATCCCATAGGTTGCGACACAGCCTTTGGGGATTTTTTTGACCGCCTCGTAGATGCGCTTGGTGGGACTATCCGCAATCAAATCGTAGCTTTCGGCAATCATGCGTTTGATATCCTGCGTGGGAATGGTGCCGTCCAGAATAATCGTATTCCAGTGCATTTTGTTTTGATGATAGCCCGCAACCACGGCAGGATAGGTGTTCCGCCAGAAATCACGCCATTCGGGTGCTACCTTTACATTTAGATTGAGATATCCCCCTCGGTCGTAAATCCAGAGAAAGGTCTTTTTGCTGCCCTTGATGCGCACCAACTGCCAGTTTTGGTCGCGAAAGGGTCGTTCTGTGTATACATCCGCAAAGGATAGGGCATAGGCTAATACCTCCTCGCGTGCTGTCATGCAGCTTCACCTCCGATTGCTTTGCTTTTATTGCACTTCCGATAGTTTATTTAAAAGCGTTTTTCCAGCTTCATCAGCCGTCCGCGGATATGAACATCCTCCATCTCCTTGCCGACGAAGATTTTCATTTCATACGCGGGGTTTTCAGGCTGGAGAACAATCGCATTTTCCTTTTTTATCACGCGCTTGAGGGTGGCATCGTCCCCATTGACGGAAACGACGGCGATATCACCGCTGTCCACGTTGCTTTGTTTGCGGATGAGCAGAAAATCACCTTCGTGGATACCGATATTTGTCATGCTATCCCCCTTGGCGCGTAGCCAGAAATATTCCTCGCCGCTGTTTAAATCCTCCAAGGGTGTTTCGATATAGCCCTCGATATTATCCTCTGCCAGAAGGGGCATGCCGCAGTTGACCACGCCAACAATGGGGATTGGCTTTGTCGGGCGAGGGGTATAGGGGATGGCATCCTGCGGCAGATGGTTTCTGTCCTCCAGAAGGGCAGATTTTTCCACACCGAAATACGCCGCCATCCGCTCGATTTTATCAATGCGGGGATAGGTTTTTCCGTTTACCCAGTCGCTGAGGGTGGTATATTTTACGCCAAGTGCTTCGCAAAGCTCGGTTCTTGTTTTTTGGTTTTTTTCCATGTAATAGCGGATATTTTTTGCCAAAATGGTTTTGCTGTTGTCCATAAAATCACCTTCCTATTTTTATTATACGGTTAAATCGTAGAAATGCAATATATTTTGGGAAAATTACGGAAAACCCGTTGACATATACGGTGAAACCGTAGTATGATTGTGTCAGACAAAGGAGCAACTTATTTTTTTAAAGCATAATTACGAATAAACCGTAATGCGAAAGGGGTATGAGATGAAGGAAAGAAGAATGTGGAAAAATACATGGCTGAAGGAGCTTGCAGGTAAGTATGGATTGGAAAAGGGAAAGTCTATTATTGTTGAGGAGCGTTCTCTTTTGAAGGATTATACATATATTACACGGGAAATTCGTCATGGCGTGGTGCTGGAATTATATCCCCACCATTTTTACTGTCAGATGGAAAATGGCAGAAGGGAATCCTTCCGTTATAATGAATTTCTGGGGCATGAAGCAAGGCTTGTCCATCTGAAGGAGGAGCAACAAAAAAGCGTCCAAGCTTGGACGCTTTTTTTATTGCGGAAGGAATCGGGAAGCAAGGGCGCATTGCTTCGCTCTGTCCCAAGTGGAATCCTGAGTTTGCTTTAGTTAAAATAATGTATTTACATCCAGCTCTTTTTCAATCATGCCTGCCTGATACATAAAATCAGCGGTGCGCTGGAAGCCTTCCTTATCCGCGGCAGTAATCTCTGTGGAGAAGTCATAATACTGTGCCATTTCCTTTACGGCATCCACATCCAAATCCAGCTCCGCTGCTGCCATTTCGTAGGCTTCCTGTTCATGGTTCTGCATAAAGTCTGCGATTTCTGCCTGTGCGGATTGCAGCTTTTCGATGATTTCGGGGTGCGCTTCATAGAATTTATTTGTGACTGCTACTGCAATGATGGCGTTAATCAAGCCCTCGCCGTCGGTAATTAGGTGATAGCCCTGCTGCTGTGTCTGATATGCGGCTGCACCTGCCAGCAATGCCACATCCACACTGCCGCCTTCCAGACCTGCCTTTGCTTCGGGAATGCCCATATTCACGAAGTTTACATCATCCACTGTCATATCCGCGGTTGCAAGATATGCCGCCAAGAGCTCATGCAGATTTGTGCCGACAGGGCCTGCAATGGTTTTGCCGCGCAAATCCGCAGGGGAGCTGATGCTTTCATCCTTGGAATACATGCAGAATGCCTTGGGAGAGCGGCTATACATGTTCAGCACCTTGATATCTGCATCATTTGCGGCAGAAAGAATGACAGAGGTTGCGCCAACGGCATACAGCACCTGCACATCTCCGGCTGCCAGTGCCTGTGTCTGGTCTGCGCCGGAGGTGATTTCTGCATATTTCACCTCGATGCCGTCATCCGCAAAGGCTTTTGTGAAAATGCCTTCCTCCTTTTCCACGATAGAGGGCAGGTTCAGGGGAGAGGTGACATAGGTGAAGGTCAGCGAATCGAGAGAGGATGTATCCTCTGCGGTGCCGCAGCCTGTCAGCGCCGTCATAGCCAGAATGGCTGCCATTGCCATGCCAATCAATCTTTTTTTCATTTGTAATACCTCCTAAATTTTTAAATGATAAAATGCTTATTTTAACTGCCGAAAGACAGTTTTTTTATAAATGAAGCTGTGCAAGAATTTCCCGTTTCAGTTCAATCAGTTCCTTGGATAATAAATCGCGATTTTCGCAATCCGTATCCAAAAGAAATTCTTTTTTGATGCACCCATCCTCAAGAAAGGCAATTTTATGCCCCAGAAGCAGGGCCTCATCAATGCTGTGGGTGACGAATAGAATCCCTGTATTTTGGCTTTTTTGCAGGCGAATCAGTTCCTTCTGCAGCTGCGTGCGCGTGAAATGATCCAATGCGGCAAAGGGCTCATCCATCAGAAGGAAGGAGGGCGCATACGCCAAAGCACGCGCGATGGCGGTTCTTTGCTGCATTCCGCCTGAAAGCTGATGGGGATAGGCCTTCTGAAAGCCATCCAGACCAACCGTTTCCAGCAGGGCTTGGATTTCTCCTGTATCATAGGAGTGCTTTTTCAATCCGAAAATAGTATTATCCCACACAGTCAGCCAAGGCATGAGCCGCGGCTCCTGAAACACAAAGGCGGTTTTATGCGTGACCGCAAAGTGAATTTCTCCGCCGTTTGGCTCCTCCAAATCCCCCACTAAGCGGAGCAGGGTGGTTTTGCCGCAGCCGCTTTTCCCAAGAAGGACGGTGATGCTGTTTTCGGGAATCTGCAAGCAGATATCCTTTAAAACGGGGAGCGTCCGCCCGTCTACGGTGTATGCCTTCTGTATATGCTTTAATTCAATTCCAGCCATTTTCACCATTCCCCTTAAATAATTTTTTCAGCAAAAAGCCGAAGCATTTATCGGTTGCCAGACCGACAAGCCCAACCACAAAAATGCCGACAATCACCTTATCGGTGCGGCTCAGCTGCTGCGCGAACAGAATCAAATGCCCGATACCGCTGGAGGCTGCAATCATTTCTGCCGCAATGATGGCACGCCAGCTATAGCCCATGCCGATGCGCATCCCAACGAGAATATCGGCGGAGGCGTAGGGCAGGAGGATATAGCGGAATTTTTCAAATTTTGTGTAGCCGAAGGCATCCCCAACCTCCAATAGCCTTTGGTCACAGCCCGTAAAGCCTTTTACGATGTTCAGATACATCGGGAAGAAGGAGGCCAGCACGATAATAACGGTTTTTGTGGTTTCCCCGATGCCGCACCAGAGAATCAGAAGCGGAATCAGACTCAGCGGCGGCACATTGCGGAAAAACTGCACGATTGCGTTATAATATTTTTCTGCGGCAGGCAGGAGCGCACGGAACATCCCCAGCAGAAACGCAAGCAGAAAAGCGATGCCGAAGCCCTTCAGAATACGGATAAAGGAAATCAGCACATCCCGAAGCAATTCTCCGGAGAAAAGCATGCGCAGAAAGCTGTCGAACACCTTTTGTGGTGTCGGCAGAAGGTAGGGACTAAAAACCTCTGCGCGGCAAAGCAGAAACCAAACCGCAAGCAGGATAAGGATGCCGAGAAACGGCGCAAATGCCGAATGTATTTTTTTCATATAATACTCCTATAAAAAATGAGTCTGCGCAAAAGCGCAGACTCATAAAAAGGAAAATCCCTTTGCTTTTATGATTTTTGTCTGAACGCCTTTTCATGCAGGTGTTGCCCTTTATGGTCAGTACGTTTTGGCGAAATTATTTATATTCGCCGGAAATTTTTGTGATATTTCCGTTTTTATCCAGTGTGAGAACAAGGTCGAGCTTGTCACCGGATTCCAGCCAGTCAATCAGCTTCGTAAGTGTTTTTACGCCGGAAGCATTGGTGATGCTTACCTTGATGTTATCTGTATCATCCTCATCAAAATCATAGCTGAAGGTATTATTGCTGTATTTGCCTTCAATTTTGATGTAGTTCTTGCCAAGCTTGGAAAGCTCCCCCTTTGCCTGTGTTACCTTACCTGTGATTTTTGTAACCTCATCATTTTTAACGGTAGCGGAAACATTCATGGTCTTTTTGTCCTTATAGGCATTATAGAAATCTTCCCATGTTTTAATCTTATCGGAGCCGTCGGTAATGGAGATATCGACATCATCTACATCATCAATATCATAGGTCTTGCTGCCAATTTTTACCGTACCGGTGTCCTTGCTTTCCTTATAGGTAACGCTTGCAACATTGCCGTCCGCATCATCCTTGCTGTCACTGTCGGAAGTGGTTGCTGTAATTTTAGTAACGTAATCCTTTTTATTCAGTGTCAGTGTAACGGTAATGGTGCTATCCCCATCATCGTACAGATTATACAGATCTTTGTAGTCTTTTGTTTTGTTGTCAATCTTTACGGTAACATCATCTGTATCATCGATGTAATATTTTGTGGTTTTATTTTTCAGCTGAATATAGCCTGTTTTGTCGGACTTATCATAATTCACCTTGGAAACCTTGCCCTTTATGGAATCACTGCTGCTGCTTTCCTTTGTGCTGCCTGTGATTTTTGTCAGATTTCCCTTGTTGTCAAGGGTAACCTCAACCTCAATGGTTGTTTTGTCATCCTCTGCCTTTGTGAATAGGTCGTACAATTCCTTCAGGCTATAGCTCTTTTTGTCGATACGGATATCTACATCGTCCTTGTCGGTAAAGGAGTAGGTGCTGTCCTTATCAATCGTGATAGAGCCTTCTTTATCCGTTTTATTATATCTCACCTTTGTCAGGCTGCCTTTGGTTTTTTTGGTTTCCTTATAGGTTGCCTCCAGCTTGGTGATGTGCAGGTTGCTGTCGAGCGTCAGGGTAACATCAATGGAGGTGCCTGCCTTATATAGCTTTACGACATCGCTCATGGTGGCAGAAGAACCGTTCAGTGTGATGGTTGTGCCGCCGGAGGCCAGCATGTAGTAGGCTGCGCTGTCCTTCAGATTAACATAGAAATTTGTCATGGTCGCAACCGTACCCTTCTGTGTGGAGGTGGTCGGGTTGGTGGGTGTTGTCGGAGTTGTGGGTGTGGTAGGTGTGGTTGCCTTTTCCAGTACACCGTACAGATTTGTGACCAGAACTGCGGTTTCTGTGCGGTTCAGTGTCTGCTTGGGGTTGAATTTATTGGAATCGTCCCCATTGACTACGCCTACCCTTTTCAGCAGGGCAACATAGGGCTTTGCTTCTGTGGAAATGCTGCTGTTGTCCTTGAAGGTAGTTGTGGTTTCGTTTGCTGTGTAGGAAGAAACCCCCTTTGTTAAGGCGCGCCCAAGGATGGTTGCTGCCTGTTCTCTTGTGGCAGGCAGATTAGAACCGTTTTTCATGAAGCCGCCCAGGTTAGAGGTAGCCAGAATCCCGTTTTCCAAGCAGTAGGAAACGGCAGGATATGCCCAGCTCTGGATGCCGTAAGCATTCATAATGGGAGTCCATTTCTGGGTTACGCTGTCATCCGCCTTTGCCTTGCCTGTCTGCATCAGCAGCTTATACGCCAGCTGGCAGGATTCGGACAGAGAAACAGAATCTCTGGGGCGGAAATAGGTTTTGCCGTTTCTGGTTTCCCCAACAACCAGACCCAGGCTTGCCGCCTTATTGATAGATGCTTCGGCACCCGCCCAAGGAACCTGATTCATATCGGCAAAGGTTGCCGCATAAACAGAAAGTGGTTGGCATGCCAGCATTGCCGCCAGAGCCAAGGCTACAGTATGTTTTGTCTTTTTCATAGAGAATACCCTCCTTTTCTTTTCATCAATAGTAAGATTATAACAAATTTTTTTCTGCTATAGCAACAGTATACAACAAAATTACAGGCTTTTGTAAAAATCAGTCAAATTTAAAAAACTCTTAAGAATTTCGCCGTCTGCATACTTCAGAGGGGAAAAGCATAGAGTATCCATAAGAATATCTGGGAGGAATGGGCGGATGAAGAATTGGAAGGGAGTATTGGCGATACTGCTGATGTCTGTGCTATCGCTTGGGTTCGGCCTGCCTGCTTTTGCGGCGGAAACGGAAGCATTGCAGCTGAAAAGTAAAAGTGCGGTGCTGATGGACGCAGGCACGGGAACAATTTTATATGAAAAAAACAGTCACGAGGCAATGCCGCCTGCCAGCGTGACAAAGGTGATGACATTGCTGCTGATTTACGAAGCGGAGGCGGCAGGACAGTTTGGATGGGAGGAAACGGTGCAGGTGAGCGAGCATGCGGCGAGTATGGGTGGCTCGCAGGTTTTTTTGGAGCCGGGCGAAACGCAGACAGCCGCAGAGCTGACGAAATGTATTGCGATTGCATCTGCGAATGATGCGGCAGTTGCCATGGCGGAGTTTGTGGCAGGCAGTGAGGAGGCCTTTGTGGAGCGGATGAACAGGAAGGCAGAGGAATTGGGGATGCAGGAAACGCATTTTGTCAATGCCTGCGGACTGGATGTGGACGGACACGAAACCAGTGCGTATGATATTGCGCTGATGAGTCGGGAGCTGATGACGAAATTCCCGGAGGTACAGAAATACACAACCACATGGCAGGATACCATCATACATAAAACGCGCAAGGGGGAGTCCGAATTTGGCTTAACGAATACGAATAAGCTAATTAAGTGGTACGAAGGGGCAACGGGGCTGAAAACAGGCTCTACGGGCAAGGCGCTTTATTGTCTTTCCGGGACGGCGGAGCGCAACGGGCTGCACCTGATTGGCGTTGTGATGGCTGCGCCGGATTTCAAGCTGCGCTTTCAGGAAACCATGAAGCTTCTGGATTACGGATTTGCCAATTACAGCGCGGAAAAGGGACTGCCTGCAGGGAAGGAAATGGGGCGTATTCCTGTGACAAAGGGCATGGAGGACAGCGTTTCGGCTGTGGTGCAGGAGGAGATTTCCATTCTTCTGAAAAAGGATATCGGCGGTGAATGGGAAACGAAAGCGGAGCTTTTGCCTGCCATGGATGCGCCGGTTGCGGCAGGGGAGAAGGTCGGTGAACTGATTTATTTGCTGCATGGGAAGGAGGTCGGCAGGACGGATTTGATTACGGCAGAGGCTGTTGAAAAAGCAAATATCAATACTATGCTGCAAAGAATGTTAAGACAATGGTTTTAGGGGCGGAAGGCGCAGAAAAGGAACTCCTGTCGGAGCAGAATTCGTATGATGCAACGTCGGGTTTTTCGTTGAAAATTAAAAAATTTCCCAATCAACGATTTTGGCAGTATTGTCGCCTCCTGTATGTTTCTGGTGCTTTTGGGCGGTATATCGCTTTTGGGTTTCGGAGAAAGTAAGGTTGGAGCAAAAAATTGTTCCAAAAAATATGGTTGGGAGAGGAGAAGATGCAGCAGAAAATAAGAAAAATTTTTTTATCAGTATTGCCTTTTTTTGCGGTTTTCATTCCGATTCTGTTAGGCGTGCCACAGTCCGCACAGGCGTTGGAGCGGCGGAGGCTGATTCCTGTCGGCAGAACGGTGGGCGTAACGATGGATACAGAAGGGCTTCTGGTTTTGGAAACAGGCAGCGTAGTCGGAGCGGATAACGAAAGCCATGAACCCAGCAAGGGACTTCTGAAAGCCGGAGACCGCATTTTGCAGGCAAACGGCGAGAAGCAGGAGAATAAGGAAGCATTTATGAAAACCATTCAGCAGAGCGAGGGGAAACCGATTTGTCTGCGTCTGGAGCGAAACGGCAGGCAGAAGGAGGTGAAGATTACACCGGTTCTGAGCAATACCGCGCAGACCTATCAGATTGGCGCATGGATTCGGGACAGCATCCAGGGCATCGGCACAGTGACGTATTATGACGCGGAAAACGGTACCTTCGGCGCATTGGGACATGGTGTGTATGATGTGGATACGGATGAACTGATGGTGATTCATGGCGGCTCTGTGGTAGATACCACCCTGACGGAAATTGTGAAGGGGGAAAAGGGTGCTGCCGGTGAATTGATTGGGCAGGTAGAGATGCAAGAGAAGCTTGCCGTAATCGAGAAAAATACGGAAACGGGTATTTATGGCAAGGCGGCGGCAGGCGTTTTTGCAGGTGAAAGCTATCCTGTTGCCACAAAGGCAGAGGTAAAAAAGGGCGCGGCTGTGCTGCTTTCCGATTTGGAGGGCAAGGACGTGCAGGCGTATGCCATAGAAATCGAAAGTCTGGAGAAGAATGGCGGAAGGCAGCATAAGGATATGAATATCCGCATTATGGATGAACGGCTGCTCGCTCTGACAGGCGGCATTGTGCAGGGCATGAGCGGTTCACCGATTTTGCAGGATGGAAAGCTTGTGGGAGCAGTGACGCATGTGACTTTGGCAGACCCGACAAAGGGCTACGGCATTTTTATGGAAAATATGGCAGCATAAATTCTGAGAGATACGCATGGCAGGAATGTCGTGCGTATTTTTCAATTTTTATTTACATATTCCCTTTTTGTGCTTTCTGCTTTATAATTAAAGAAAAAACGGATTTGTGTCTAATTGAAGGAAAGGGGTTTTTTCGATGAAGAATTTAAGAAGGATGTTGGCTTGCGGACTTCTGCTTTCACAGCTTTTCTGTGGGCAGGCATGGGCGGCGGAAGTGCATACACCCTGCTATCGGAACAGCGTGGATACGGAAAACAGTGATTTTGACAAGGGAGAATGGAAATATAGATTTACGGCGGATTCCGGGCAGGAGACTGTGCTGACGGATGGAGAAAAGCATACATTTCTCATCATCAATGGCGGTCTGTCTGCAGAGCATATCATCATTGAAAACGGGCGTGCCTTCATGGAGCTTGGGGCGTTGTGCGATGCACTGGGACTGCAAAGGGAAGAAGTGAAGGATACGGCACTTTCCGGCAAGACAATCTGCGTGGAAAACGAGATTTATGTTCTGGTGCGCGCTTTTGCGACACAGCTTGGTGCGACTGTAACCTATGGTATGCAGGAAGTGATGCCGATGGGGAATCCCTGCATCAATCTGGATAACCGCGCGCAGAAAATCACAAAGGAAGCAGCAGTGCAGAATGTAAAGGAAAAATTGCAGCTTTATGATCCGATGTTCCGGAAAAGCGAGAGCTATCAGAAGCTAACACCGTATGTGGGCGAAATGCAGACAGAATTTCAGAAGCTGCAATGCGTGGATGAAACCGCAAGCTTTTGGGTTATCAAAGGTGTGCGTCTGTTCCTTGTGGATAAAGCAACGGGAGAGATTTATTATAAGCTGGGAGAAAGCGGCACGGGAAGCGGCTCTTATATTGAAACAATTGGAAAATTAGAGGAAACATATGAGGATTTGTTTGAAAATATGTTGCTTTGTGGCTAAGATTTACTTCTGTTGGTGGAAAGGCTGCTCTTACCTTAGGTTAAAATAAACTGAAGTAGAACATATAAATAAATTTAGTTTTATGTCTAAATGAAAAGTGAATAGAGAGTTGCTTCCATTTGGGATGGAGGTGAAGAGGATGTCCTTTCGACAGAAAAGATATATGTAGAGGAATTGGGTGTTTCATACCAAAAGACAGGTAGATTCGATTTATCGGGGTGCTCTATTTTAAAAAGTCAGACAGCCGCAAAGGATTTGAATTTAACTATAGAAAATGCATGGCAGAAGGTTGTAGATGTAATTTGTATTTCAAAAACTATGGGGACAACGGTAACAGAGAATTACTTTAGTGTTTCGCCTGCGTTAATGGAATTGTTGAGCATTCAAGTAACAATACAGAGTGAGAATGCACTCTTATTGGGTACGGAAAAAGTCAGTATTGAGTTGAAAAATGCAAATACGGTGCGTAATTTTGTACCTGTTTTTGCAAATAAAACGGATTTACAGCTTTATACACAAGATGGGAAATTGATTGAGGATGAGGTATTTCCAGCCTTTTTGTGTATAGATAATCAGCTTTATATTAGTGCAGATGCATTAGCAAAAAGCATGAGTATGGAGCACACTTTAGATGGATATGGTTATGGGGATGGAGTTTTTAGAAAAAAATAGAATAAAACAAAAACTTGTTGTAGGAGTAGGATTTTTCGAATTGCGGAATGGTGATTAGGATATCTATGAAAACAATCTAATAATATCATACAAGAACCAAGATGCAGTGGAGGCGTATACGAAAGCGGCGATTATGCAATTGCAGAAATGGGATGATATGTCTGCGGAAAGAAGGGGTATTTGTGAAAGCGTGATGGGATGTTTTTTTGATATTGTGAATTGGATGTTAATAGCAAGAGACACGGTTTATCCCGTGGGAAGAAATAGGAATTGAACTTAGTCGGACAGAAATGTCCGCTTTTTTCGTTATGCTCCCGTGGGTTATTGGTTGCTTTTGCCATACAAGTTTGAAATAGCCATAACTTGGGGTGAGACCTATCAGAAATGAACTGGTCAGCCGATATCTTTGGCAGCCACCAAGAATCCTCCTGCTTTAGCTGTGTGGAGTGTCAAAGCTTGTAACAAAATATATACCGGCTACCGTTTGTGCGATTTTGTACTGATTCGACTAACAAGAAAACAAGGACGTTCATCAAAAAGAAAGAGCGTCCTTGTATTTTTGTTTGCCGTTTTTCAGTTAATTTTATAAGTTTTTTTGCGTGTTACAGATATTTCATCATAACCCGAAGCAAAACATTCATATCGATAGGCTTAGCAACATGGTCATTCATGCCTGCCTCCAGTGCGGCCTGCCGATCCTCAGAAAAAGCATTCGCCGTCATTGCAAGAATGGGAATTTCCGCTTTTTTCCGATCTTCCATCTGTCTGATTTTTTTCGTTGTCTCATAGCCGTTTAGAATCGGCATTTGCACATCCATCAGAATCAAGTCATAATAGCCATCCTCTGCGTGACTGAGCATATCCACACACGCTTGGCCATTTGCGGCGTGCTCCACAAGAAAGCCTGCCCCCTTTAAAAGCTCTAATGCAATTTCCGCATTCAGTGCATTATCCTCGGCAAGCAAAATGCGGCGGGGCTTTTCTTTTGAGAGAGAGGGCTTCTTGGTTTCTTGCTTTCCATAAACATCCTTTTTTTCTGCAATATAAAAAGGAAGGGTTATTGTGATTTTTGTGCCGATGTTTTGCTTGCTTTCCACTTGAATCGTTCCTTCCATCAGCTCAATAATGGATTTTACGATAGGCAGCCCAAGCCCTGTACCCAGAACCTCATTTTTTGCAGAGGTTTCCTCTCTGGAAAATTCCTCAAAGATATGGGAAAGAAACTCCTCGCTCATGCCAATGCCTGTATCCGTGCAAGTGAAAACATACTGCGCCTGTTTATCATCGGATGCCGCCTCATTGAGCGATATATGGATGGTATGTCCGCTTGGCGTATATTTGATTGCGTTGCTCACGATATTTAATTGGATTTCCTGCAATCTTGTTTTATCGCAAATGGCATACTTATGCCGGATATGGATTTCTTCGGAATAATGAAGTCCCTTCTTTTGAATATCCGATTCAAAAACAGTATACAAAGAGTGGAACAGTGCCTCCATATCCTCGGCCTCTAATCGCAGGGTGGCTGTTCCGCTTTCGATGCGGGCAATCTCCAAAACCTGATTGATGATTGTCATTAGGAGGTTACCGGAGGATTGCAGCTTTTTCAAATACACAGAGGCCTTTTTTTCATCCTGTAAATGCTTTTCCAAAAGGTCGGAAAAACCGATGATTGCATTCATTGGCGTGCGGATATCGTGGCTCATGTGAAAAAGAAATTTCGTTTTTGCCTCATTCGCAAGTCTTGCCTGTTCGGTTGCCTTTTGCAGCTCATCGATATATTGCTTTTCCCGATATTTTTTGCTGTAAAGCTGATAAAAAATAGTAGCAGTCATTATGGAGAGAATCAACGAAAAAATGCCTGCAATTACCCACCAGACAGTCGGAATCCATCCGGCAGTCGGGGCAATATTCACATACCAAGTATCATTGGGAATCCCACATTCAACGGTAAGGCAATTTTGGGGCATATCTTTTTGGCTCTGTGCCAAAGTGATTTTTTCGCCTGTTTGGCTGTTTTTTGCCCATATTTCATAGCAATAGGAGGCATCGCTTAAGCGCTCCAAGCCGATTTTATCAATAAACTCATCCCAGTCGATTACCATGATAACGAAGCCCCAGAAGGTGCGGTTGCCAGAAGCATCGGTTTGATAGACCGGATCGAAAAGCAATGCACCGTAGCCGCCCTGTTTTAATGCATAAGGGCCGCCGATGGTATACCCCTTGGTTTGCTTTGCCCGCTGTGCGTCATAATTTCGTTCATGCTCCGTCAGAATATTCATGCCCAGAACCGTTTCATTTTCCTGCTTGGGATAAATTTCCGTTATGATTCCCTGCGGTGCCAGCTCGTACGCTTTGATAATGTTGTTATGATTCGGAATCAGCTGCGCAAGCTTGGAAAAGGTATTTTCATTCAGCTCATAGCCTGAGTTAATCATGTTTTCCAAGAAATCGGAAAGAGCTACATATTGAACAAGGTGTGCGTTGATGCGTTTTACTGTGCTTTGTGCCGTATAGGTTGCACTCATTTTCATTTCTTTTTCCGTATAATTAAAAAAAGCTTGGCTGAGAAGGAGCGCAGTCAAGAAAGCAAAGATTCCGACAAACAGGCAGTATATTTTGGCTCTTTTTACGGCGGTGCTGCATTTATCCATTTCGGGGTACTCCTTTTAGAATAGTATTTTTACGAGATAAATAATCATATTTTCGATGATAGAAACTCATTTACCAAAATATACCATAACATAAATTTTATGAACACGTCAACAGATGGATAAATGAAAATGACACGGTAGAATACTGAAAAAATCTGTCGAAATGTGTCTGTGTTTGTCAAAAATAAATAATTGTTGTGAAAGATTTGAATATGAATTTAGGAGCTTTTCAGGATTGTTCTAAATTGAGCTATATATTGTTAATGAAGATAATTTTAAAGATTGTATTTTGGAAGATTATTGGTATAATTTAAAATTGATTTGTATGCGGCTTTTAGGTGCTACGCACCCAAGCAGGCAACTTATACAAAGAATTTTTTCATGGTTTTATGGAAAGAGAGGTTTTAGAAAGTGAGGAAAAGAATAGTATCATGTGCAATGGCATTTCTGATGGTCTTTACACTTATGCCATGCGCTGCTTTTGCAGGGGAGGCTTCTGCGGAAGGACAGGTGGAAAGCCTTGAGGCAGAAAAACCTGCGGAGGATGACGCATTTGGAGAGGGCGGATTGGATGAGGCGTTTTTCGCCGAGGATGAGGATTCTCTGATTGGCACACTGGAGGCGGATGAAGAAAGTGCGGCATTTGCGGTTTCTGCTGTTACAGGGATTTACCTTGACCAGACGCATGGTAATGATGCAAATGATGGGCTGACAAAGGATACGGCGGTAAGGACACTTGAGAAGGCAAATGAGCTTGCGAATGCAAATGGTACAAGGGATATCTTTCTTGCAAGTGTGTATCAGGTTACAGGAACAGAAAACTGGGACCTTGGCGGAAAAACAATCCATCGGTATAAACTTGGCGGCTATATGATTGAATTGAAGGATGCGTCTGCATCTTTGACACTCAAAGATGTTGTGATTGATGGTGCGGAGTATTCTGTGGCTGCTGAAAATGCTGCGGAAACCGATTCTATTATTAAGGCTGCAAGTGGTGGTACCATTGAGCTGAAAAGCGGAGCCATCTTGGAAAACAATAAAGCGGCTCAGTTTGGTTCCGGCATTTTGGCGATCAATGGTGTCGAGATAACAATGGAGAACGGAGCAGTCATTCGTAACAACACAAATAGGAACTATGAATTGGGCGGCGGCATTATGATTGGCAACGGCAGTACCTTTACCATGAACGGCGGCGAAATTAGCGGAAATACAGCAAATGGCGGCGGCGGCGTTGCAATCATCGGTTCAACGATGGTCATGAACGGCGGCACGATCTCCAACAACAGCACCTACAAGACATCCGGTCAGGGCAGTTATGGTGCAGGGGTTTATGTTGCGGACTATGCCAATGCAAGCGGCGGTGATATATTGTTTACACCTACACCTGCTTCCTTTGAAATGAACGGCGGCAAAATCACCGGGAACACGGCGCTTGACTACGGCGGAGGTGTTCTCACCTTCCCGCAGCAAAATCAGAAAATTACAATCAATATTAACAACGGCGAAATTTCCGGCAATAAGGTTACAAACGGAAGCGGCGGCGCAGTCGCAGCATTCTTCGGCGTTACTGAGCTGAATATCAAGGGCGGTACGCTAACGGGAAATAGCGCGTATCAATTCGGCGGCGGTGTCTTTCTGTATCAAGCAACGAATGTAACGATTTCCGGCGGTACGATTTCCGAAAACAAGGCCTCGGCGGGCGGCGGTGTATGCTTGTACACTGACTCTGCTGTTACGCAGACCGGCGGTTCTATTGAAAACAATGTTGCAAATGTAGGCGGCGGTGTCTGCGGCGGCATTTACAGCGGCATCTATACCATGACAGGCGGTGCCATCAAGGATAATAACAATTCTCTGACCGAGACGGAGAGACTTGCTGCCAAAGGTGACGGTGTTTTTGTAGGCACTGCCTTCAATCTGGGGGATGCTGCAGAAATCAGCACGAATAACGATGTTTATTTAAAAGAAGGTGCAAGTGTAGCAAAAGAAGGCCGCTATATCAATGTGATTTCTTCTTATACGGGTGCAAGCACTGCGAAACCAATTCAAATCCACAGTGAAAATGTAACGGTGGAAGAAACGGAAATCGGTACACAGCTTGTTCGGTATACAAACAGTGCGGGTGGCGAAGCTGAGGCGGCACAGGCGGATGCAAACGGTATTTTCGTTCCAAGCTGGAAAATGCAGAAGGGCTTGGTTATTGGGCAGAGCAAAGCGGCAGGAAAGACGGACTGGATGACCTATGTGCCATCTATCAGGATTCAGTATCAGTGGGTTAGCACAGATAACCCCTCTGATGTGACACCACCTGCGGATGATTATATCCGTACCGGTACAGCCTATACAGCAAAGGCACAGGAGGCAACCCATCAGGGATATAGCTTCAAAGGCTGGTTTACGGATGATGCATGCACACTTAGCTATACAGATGGTACTGTGTTGAGTACAGATACGATTCTTTACGGCAAGTGGGAAAAAATCGCAACACCGCCTTCTTCCGGTGGCGGCGGTTCTCATGTGACAAAATATTATATTTTGCATTATGAATCTAATGGCGGCACAAAATACGAGGATGAAAAATATAAAAAAAATACAGTTGTCATACTCGATAAAATTCCAAAAAGAGTTGGTTACACCTTTACAGGTTGGTATGCAGACAAAGAGCTGACGGATAAAATCACAAGCGTAAAAATGACAAGTGATAAAACCGTTTATGCAGGCTGGCAGGCAACAGATGTTCCAAATTACTTAAATAATGAAAATCATTTTGCGTATATCGTTGGCTACGAGGATGGAACAGTCAGACCAAATGCGAATATCAGTAGGGCCGAGGTTGCGGCAATCTTCTTCCGTCTTTTGAAGGATGATGTGCGGGATGATAACCTCACAGCAAATAGCGTTTTTACAGATGTTGCGTTTGGAAAATGGTATAACAAATCCATTTCCACGATGGCGAAAATCGGCATTGTAAAGGGACGTACAGCAAATGCCTTTGCGCCGAATGCACCTATCACAAGAGCGGAATTTGCGGCAATTTGTTCTCGTTTCGACCGAAGCAATGTCGAGATAAAGAGTGATTTTAACGATATCTCCGGACATTGGGCGGAAAATGAAATCAGACGTGCGGCCTCTCTGGGCTGGATACAGGGCTATACAGACGGCTCCTTTAAGCCAGACCAAAACATCACAAGAGCCGAGGCGGCATCCATGATTAACCGTATGCTGCATAGACTGCCTGAAACGGTGGATGATTTGCTGGATGGCATGATTCAATGGCCGGATAATCAGCCGAGCGATTGGTATTACATCAATATGCAGGAGGCAACAAATAGCCATGACTTTAAGCAGAAAGGCGAAATCAATGAGTATTGGACAAAGCTGACAGAGAATCCGAATTGGGATAGATATAAATAATATTTCGACATAATAGCAAATAGCCAATCAGCAAACAAGGACGTTCAGTGAAAATGAGCTCCCTTTCGGGTTGAGAAGTGAAATGATAAAATCACTGGATACTTGGAAGGGAGCATTGTTACAATGCAAAATGTCGAGGAGGTACAATAAATGGAAAAGCTACCGCTCATTGACTACTTAGCGCAGAAAGTCCGTTGCACTTATATTAGTGATTTACGAAAATTAAAAAGGACAACAAAATTTGATTTGATTGATGCAGTATAGCAGATACCGGAAGAAGCCTATTCTATGGATGATTGAAATGAGGCTTTGATGTATATGAGTAATCGTGAAGCACGGTATTCCTCATTCACTGCTAAAGAAGAAATTCTTGAATTTTTGAAATATGATGTAGAGACTGATTGAAAAACATATACCGACTCCCAATCGTTAGGCTTAAAAGAAAGATTGGGAAGTCGGTATTTTATTGTGCAAAAAACTTGGTTTTTCGGGTAAGAAGAAGCGTGCATCTTATTCACGCAATCAATAAATATTATGACGGATGTTGCAATATTTCGGTGTAAAAAATGTATACATAAAGATAATGTTCGTTGTAATTTTTGTAATATAGTGGTATACTATGTTAAAATTAGGATAACGGAGGTGTGTGTGATGTACCGAATTGCTATGGAAAAGCTATTAAAATGGAAACAAAGTAAACGTCGTAAGCCTTTGATTATTGAAGGGGCTCGTCAGGTTGGCAAGACATGGCTAATGAAAGAGTTTGGTAAGCAGGCTTATGCGGATATTGTATATATCAACTTTGACTCTAATTCAAGAATGGCAGAGCTATTTGCCTCCGATTTGGATACGAAACGCTTAATTATGGGGATAGAGTTGTATGTCGGACGAAAAATCAACTCAGAAAACTGTTTACTGATTTTTGATGAAGTGCAGGAGGTGCCAAGAGCGCTATCATCTCTTAAGTATTTTTATGAAAATGCACCACAGTATCATATTATATGTGCAGGCTCATTGCTCGGCATTGCCCTACATCAAGGCACATCGTTCCCTGTTGGCAAGGTTGATTTTTTAAAGCTTTATCCGCTTTCCTTCAAGGAGTTTTTAATGGCAACCGATAAAGAGCAATTTGCTGAATTGCTTGAGAATCTGGACTTTGAAATGATTACAAGCTTTAAGCAAACTTATATTGATGCATTGAAGCAGTATTATTTTATCGGTGGTATGCCGGAGGCGGTACAAAGCTTTGTAGAAAATAAGGACTTTAATGAGGTTCGATATATTCAAAAGAGAATTCTGGAGGCTTATGAACAGGATTTCTCAAAGCATGCTCCCAACGAAATTGTTCCGAGATTGCGTATGTTATGGAACAGCATCCCGTCTCAGCTGGCGAAAGAAAACAAAAAATTTATTTATGGGCTGGTACGAGAAGGGGCTCGTGCAAAGGAATATGAAACAGCAATGCTGTGGCTTAGCGACTGTGGTCTGATCCATAAGGTTAGCCGTGTCAATGCAGTGGGCATTCCTTTGCGTGCGTATGAGGATTTGAAGGCATTTAAACTCTTTGTAGTAGATGTAGGGCTTCTTAGCTGTATGGTTGGGCTTCGGCAGAAAACCTTACTGGATGGGAATGACCTTTTTGTAGAGTTCAAGGGAGCCCTTACAGAGCAATATGTTTGTCAGCAGCTTAAAAATATGGAGGATTTGGAGATTTGTTACTACACGAATGATAGGGGATCTTGTGAAGTTGACTTTGTTGTTGATACAGGCGAGCGGATTGTTCCTGTTGAAGTAAAGGCAGAGGTAAATCTTAGAGCCAAGAGCCTGAAAACGTATTATGAAAAGTTTTCGCCGGAGGTTTCTGTGCGTACATCCATGGCGGACTATAAAAAAGAAGGGTGGCTTCTGAATTTGCCGCTATATGCGATAGATCAAATTGTGCGATTCTAAATCATAAGGTGTTAGGGTATTGTGATTAGCAGAAATATGATATATACTGCATTAGGAGTAAAAATCAATATATTCAGATCTTTCCCGGTGTCATTGAGAATGGCATCGGGATTTTTCTATTTCCGGATATTTCCAAAAGATTTTTCGGTGTTCGCCTTGTCAATAGCAGCTTGATATGCTATAACAAAAAGAGAACAAACATTCGTTACAGTAAAGAATATATGTTTGATTTTGGGGGTGGGCGTATGGAAAGAACGTATTTATGCTGTGATTTAAAAAGCTACTATGCTTCTGTCGAGTGCATTGACCGAGGGCTTGATCCGATGGCAATCAATCTTGTGGTGGCTGATGCGGCACGCACGGATAAAACGATTTGCCTTGCGGTATCGCCTGCCTTAAAGTCCTTTGGCCTATCCGGCAGACCGAGGCTGTTTGAGGTCAAGCAGAGAGTGCGTGACATTAACTACGAAAGGCGGATGAGGCTTCCGTCAAAGGCGTTTTGGGATAAGTCCTGTGATTTGCGGGAGCTGCAGAACGATCCAACCTTGGAGCTGGATTATATCATTGCTCCGCCCAGAATGAGACGGTACATGGAGGTGAGTGCGAAGATACACGGTATTTTTCTAAAGTATTTTTCGGCAGAGGATATTCATGTTTACAGCATTGACGAGGTCTTTGTCGATTTAACCGCATATCTTCCGTTTTATCGGCTTTCGGCGCACGCACTGGCGGAAAGGGTGGTAAATGCGGTGTTTCAAACAACAGGAATCACAGCCACAGTTGGCATTGGCACAAATCTGTATCTGGCGAAGATTGCTATGGATATTCTGGCGAAAAAAATGCCCGCAGATGAGAAGGGGATGCGGATTGCGGAGCTGGATGAAATGTCATACCGCTATGAAATGTGGGCGCATGAGCCGATTCAGGATTTTTGGCGTGTGGGCAGAGGCTACACGAAAAAGCTTCATGCCGCAGGCTTATACACCATGGGGGATATCGCAAGATATTCCCTCAGCAAAAGAGGAGAGGATAAGCTATATCAGCTTTTTGGCATCAATGCAGAGCTATTGATTGATCATGCGTGGGGCTGGGAGCCGTGTGCGATTGCGGATGTAAAGTCCTATCAGCCGAGGAGCAACAGCATAAGCTCCGGACAAGTGCTGCAATCTCCCTATACGGCAGAAAAAGCGAAAATCATTGTGCGGGAAATGGTGGATCGGCTTGTGCTTGATTTGGTAAATAAGGGGGTTGTCACAAATCAGTTTGTGCTGACGATTGGATATGATAAGGAAAGTCTGACGAACTCGGAGGTAAGATATACGGGAGAGGTGGTGCGGGATGCTTACGGCAGGGAAATACCGAAGCACGCACATGGCACAGCGAATCTGGAGGGATATAGCAGCTCTTCCAAGGAAATAGCAGAGGCGGTGCTGCAGCTATATGACCGCATTGTGAATCAAGAGCTTCTTGTGCGAAGGGTAACGATTGCGGCGTGTCATGTGATTGCTCAGGATGCAGTGAAGAAGGAGCCGAAGCAGCTGGATTTATTTACGGATGCCGAAGAATCGGAAAAACAGAGGAAAAAGGCGGAGGCACGCCGAAAAGAAAAGCAGCTGCAAAAAGCCATTTTGCAGATTCAAAAGAAATACGGAAAAAACGCAGTATTAAAAGGAACAAATCTCTTGGAAGGTGCAACCATGAAGGAACGGAATAACCAAGTGGGCGGCCATCGAGCATAACGGGAGGGGAAAAACAATGAATGACAATAGGTATGAGGATATTATCCATCTGCCGCATCATCAATCGGAGAGCAGGCCGAAAATGTCGGTGCGGGATAGAGCGGCACAGTTTGCACCCTTTGCGGCATTGGTCGGCTATGAGCAGATGGTGCAGGAGACAGAGGGTGTTCTTTTGGCGGATAGACGGAGAATGCTGTCGGAGGATGAAAAGAGCGGTTTAGACCGAAAAATGCAGATATTGCAGGAACAGATAGGTGTTCATCCGGAAATAGAAGTAACCTATTTTATTGAAAATGAAATGGGCGGTGCTTATGCGGTCTATGCCGGTAGGGTAAGGAGAATTGAGGATGTTCCCGCAGCCATTGTATTCATGGACGGCAAGAGGATATGGGTAGGGGATATTGCTTGTATGGAGAGTGAGATTTTTGAGCGATATGAGCTTTGATTGGGATACGCAGTGTTTTATGATGTGTGGAGGCAACAAATAGGGTGTCATTTATAATGGATTAGGCAAGAATCAATAAGCGTTGACAGAGCAAATTTCCTGTGATACTCTAAAGGAGAAAGATGATTAGGTATCGAGGCGTTTGACCGAGATAAATGGTTTAAGGATAGGAAAGCGTTATTATTTTTGTGTCTAAAAGGCATAAATGTAATAGTGCTTTTTTTGTATTTTTTTATAGCAGGATGGACTTCAGATATTTCAAGAGCTGTGTATTTACGTTGGAAGGATTATGATTTCGCAGGAGAGTATCATTGATAAGAAAGGAGAGGGAAAATGTAATGTATCGACATCCCTTATACCTCTTTATGCTGGCGGATGTGGATTATCTGCATCAGATAGAACTGACAATGGCAGAGGATAGAACATTTGATACTGTTTGTGCAAATCCGGAGGATTTAAAATAGAACAAATGTTTGGAAATTTTCTGTGTTCGCTACACAGCACCTTTAATTTGTGCTATAATTTCCATGTAGAAGATAGAGGTGCTATACGGCTGTTTTTTTCGTGCGATAGGATGCTGTCTTGTATTATTTTATTGTAAAAAAGAAAGTCTGTGACCGAAATTCGAAGTTGCCGAAAAGTTAGGCAAATTCGGAATATGTCACAGCTGAAGAATTTGAATTTTTTGTGTGGTATGATGCTATTTTCATGCTCATCGGGAGGAGGAAAAATGGAGAACAAATTTAAGGTGGTATCGAAATATAAACCGACCGGTGATCAGCCGCAGGCGATTGAAAAAATTGCGGAGGGCTTTCAGAAGGGCTTGAAATTCCAGACCCTGCTGGGGGTTACAGGTTCGGGCAAAACCTTTACCATGGCAAATATCATTGAGAAAATCCAGAAGCCGACCTTGGTCATTGCGCACAATAAAACCCTTGCGGCACAGCTTTATAACGAGCTGAAGGAGTTTTTCCCCGAAAATGCGGTGGAGTATTTCGTCAGCTATTATGACTATTATCAGCCTGAGGCGTATGTACCCAGTACGGATACCTATATCGAAAAGGATTCCTCTGTCAATGATGAAATTGATAAGCTGCGCCATTCCGCCACGGCGGCGCTGGTGGAGCGAGAGGATGTTATTGTTGTTGCCAGCGTTTCCTGTATTTATGGCTTGGGTGACCCTGAGGAATACTACGGCATGATGCTTTCCCTGCGCCCCGGCATGGAGAAGGACAGGGATGAAGTCCTGCGCGCTCTGGTGGAAATGCAGTATGACCGCAATGATCTGAATTTTGAACGAGGTACGTTTCGTGTCCGTGGGGATGTGGTCGAAATTTTCCCGATCGGCTCCTCGGAGCATGCCATTCGTGTGGAATTTTTCGGGGATGAAATCGACCGTATTACGGAAATAGATGTGCTGACAGGCGAAATCATCGGGACAAGAAACCATATCTCGATTTTCCCCGCGTCGCATTATGTCACCGCGCCCGAAAAAATGCAGCTCGCCATTCAGCGGATTGAAAAGGAGCTGGAGGAGCGCTTGGCGGAGCTCAAACGAGAGGACAAGCTTCTGGAAGCGCAGCGATTGGAGCAGCGCACGAATTATGATTTGGAAATGCTCAGAGAAATGGGCTTCTGTACGGGCATCGAAAACTATTCCCGTCATCTTTCCCTGCGCGAAGCAGGCAGCACGCCCTTTACGCTGATTGATTTCTTTCCGGAGGATTTTCTTATCATTGCGGATGAATCCCATGTTTCTATTCCGCAGATTCGAGCCATGTATGAGGGAGACCGTTCCCGAAAAACAACTTTGGTGGACTTTGGCTTCCGCCTGCCCTCCGCATTGGATAACCGTCCGCTCAAATTTGCGGAATTTGAAAGCAAAATCAATCAAATGCTATTCGTTTCCGCAACCCCCTCTGTTTATGAAAAGGAGCATTCTCAGCAGACGGCAGAGCAGATTATTCGTCCGACAGGCTTGTTGGACCCCGAAATTTCCGTTCGTCCCATTCATGGGCAGATTGATGATTTGCTTGCCGAGGTCAGAAGAACCACAGAGACAGGGGATAAGGTTCTTGTCACAACCCTGACAAAAAAAATGGCAGAACGTCTGACGGATTACCTGCGTGAAGCAGGGGTGCGCGTGCGCTATCTCCATTCGGATATTGATACATTGGAGCGTCTGGAAATCATTCGTGATCTGCGTATGGATGTGTTTGATGTGCTGGTCGGCATCAACCTTTTGCGTGAGGGTCTGGATATCCCCGAGGTCAGTCTGGTTGCCATTCTGGATGCAGATAAGGAGGGCTTCCTGCGTTCCGAAACCTCGCTGATTCAGACTATTGGGCGTGCGGCAAGAAATGCCAAGGGGCGCGTCATTATGTATGCCGATGTCATGACAGAAAGCATGGATAGGGCGATTACGGAAACCAACCGCCGCCGCTGCCTTCAGCAGGCGTATAATGAGGAGCATGGCATCATTCCGCAGACCATTCAGAAAAAGGTGCATGATGTCATCCAGATTACGAAGGCCGCAACGGAGAAGCAGAAATTCGGTCTGGAAAAGGACCCCGAATCCATGAGCGAAAAGGAATTGAAGCAGCTGATTGCAAAGTGGGATAAGGAAATGAAGCACGCCGCGCTGGAATTGCAGTTTGAACGTGCGGCAGAGCTGAGAGATAAAATTTTGGAAATCAAGAAATTATTGTAAGAACTTGGGCAATCCTCTGAAAAGGGATATCCCAAGAAAAGGAGACGCTATGAAGGATAAGATTGTAATAAAGGGTGCGAGAGCGCATAATCTGAAAAATGTTGACCTCACCATCCCCAGAGATCAGCTGGTTGTCTTTACGGGGGTGAGCGGCAGCGGCAAAAGCTCTCTTGCTTTCGATACGATATATGCAGAGGGACAAAGACGCTATGTGGAGTCGCTCTCCTCCTATGCAAGGCAGTTTTTGGGGCAGATGGAAAAGCCGGATGTAGACCTCATCGAGGGGCTTTCTCCTGCCATCTCCATCGACCAGAAAACAACGAGCCATAATCCCCGTTCCACCGTCGGTACGGTAACGGAGATTTATGATTATCTGCGTCTGCTCTACGCAAGAATCGGGATTCCCCATTGCCCGAAATGCGGCAAGGAAATCAAAAAACAAACCATCGACCAGATTGTAGACCGCATTATGGAGCTGCCCGAGCGGACGAAGCTACAACTGCTAGCACCTGTGGTGCGCGGAAGAAAGGGCGAGCATGTCAAGCTGCTGGAGGATGCAAAAAAGAGCGGCTATGTGCGTGTGCGCGTGGATGGAATTCTGTATGACCTTTCCGAAAAAATCGAATTGGAAAAAAATAAAAAGCATAACATAGAAATCGTGGTAGACCGTCTGATGGTAAAGGAAGGCATGCAGATGCGTCTGACCGAATCCATCGAAACGGCATCGGCACTCAGCGGCGGTCTCCTGATTGTGGATATAAATCAGGGAGAGGATGAGCTGCTGTTCAGCCAGAGCTTTTCCTGCCCCGACTGCGGCGTGGATTTGATGGAAATTGAACCGCGCATGTTCTCCTTCAATAATCCAAGCGGGGCCTGCCCGACCTGTACGGGTCTGGGGATGCAGATGAAGTTTGATGAACAGCTGATTGTGCCGAATGAGGAGCTCAGCATCATGCAGGGCGCAATTACCGCCCCCGGCTATAATTCCGTCAATGCGAAGGGGAGCATGAGTAAGGTTCTTTTTGATGCACTGGCGGCGAAATACGGCTTTTCTCTGGAAACGCCATTTAAGGATTTGCCCCGAAAAATCAAGGATATTATTTTCTATGGCACGAAGGAAAAGCTGCGCATTACCTATAGCAATGTGCGTGGCACAGGCACCTATGATTATGCCTTTGAAGGGGTCATCAATACTCTCCGGCGCAGATATAACGAAACCTCCGAAGCCATGCGCGCGGAATTTGAGGAATATATGACGAATATCGAGTGTCCCGATTGCCATGGGAAACGCCTGCGTCCGGAGGTGCTTGCCATTACTGTCAACGGGAAGAATATTTCCGAGGTGACGGAGCTTTCCATTGGCAAAATGCAGGAATTCTTCCAAAGCCTGACGCTGACGGAACGGGAAAATATGATTGCGGAACGTATTCTGAAGGAAATCCACGCCAGAGTCGGCTTTTTGATTGATGTCGGTCTGGAATATCTGACGCTTTCTAGAACGGCAGGCACGCTTTCCGGTGGGGAATCGCAGCGTATCCGTCTGGCAACGCAGATTGGTTCCGGTCTGGTCGGCGTAGTTTATATTCTGGATGAACCGAGTATCGGTCTGCATCAGCGGGATAATGATAAGCTGCTTGCAACATTAAAGCACCTGCGTGATATCGGCAACTCTCTGATTGTGGTGGAGCATGACGAGGATACCATGCGCGCGGCGGATTTTGTTGTGGATATCGGCCCCGGTGCAGGGCGCGGCGGCGGTGAAATCGTTGCGGCAGGTAGTGTAGAGGAAATTATGGCAGTGGAGCGCTCCGTAACGGGTGCATATCTCAGCGGACGCAAAAAAATCGAAGTGCCAAAGGAACGCAGACCCTTCGTACAAGACCATAAATTAGTCATCAGGGGCGCGGCAGAAAATAATCTGAAAAACATCGATGTGGAAATTCCGCTTGGTGTGTTTACCTGCGTGACGGGTGTCAGCGGCAGCGGCAAAAGCTCTCTCATCAATGAAATTCTGTATAAACGTCTGGCGAAGGAGCTGAACAGAGCCAAAACCAGAGCCGGCAGGCATGAGGAAATGCTTGGGCTGGAGAAGCTGGATAAGGTCATCAATATTGACCAGTCCCCCATCGGGCGCACCCCTAGAAGCAACCCTGCAACCTATACCGGTCTGTTTGATATGATTCGGGATGTGTTCGCGCAGACAACAGAGGCGAAGGTCAGAGGGTATCAGAAGGGCAGATTCAGCTTTAATGTAAAAGGCGGCAGATGTGAAGCGTGCAGCGGGGATGGTATCGTCAAGATTGAAATGCACTTCCTGCCTGATATTTATGTGCCCTGTGAGGTCTGCCATGGCAAACGCTATAACCGCGAAACCCTAGAGGTAAAATATAAAGGGAAAACCATTTCCGATGTACTGGATATGACGGTCGAGGAAGCATTGCAGTTCTTTGAAAATATTCCCCGTATCAAAAATAAGCTGCAAACCTTATATGATGTCGGTCTTTCCTATGTGCAGCTGGGGCAGTCCTCCACAACGCTTTCCGGCGGTGAAGCGCAGCGCGTGAAGCTGGCAACGGAGCTGAGCCGCAAAAGCACAGGCAAAACGGTCTATATTCTGGATGAGCCCACAACGGGTCTGCATACGGCGGATGTGCATAAGCTGGTGCAGATTCTGCAAAGGCTGACCGAGGGCGGTAATACGGTTATCGTCATTGAGCATAATCTGGATGTGATTAAAACGGCGGATTATATCATCGACCTTGGCCCTGAGGGCGGCGATGGCGGCGGCACAATCGTTGCAGTCGGCACCCCCGAAGAAATCTGTCGGGTGTCGGCCTCCTATACGGGAAAATATCTGAAGCCGCTGCTTGATGCAAAAGTCGAAACAAGCCGAAATCCTGATTTCGACTGAGCATAAGCATAAGCGTATATAGGTTCTTATTGACATTTTGTGAAAAACTAAGTACCATAAGAATAATGAAGTACTATGTGATTTTTGGAGGAAGCTATGGCAAAAGAAAAAGGACCGGTAGCAGACTTTGTGCAGACGAGAAAGCGTATCAACGATTATTTCGGCTGCGAGGGGGATTTCTTCATTCATCCGCTGCTCGATTTTGAATGGGCAGTCAGAGAGGATGAGGATTTTACCTTCCTTTGCTATTGGACAGATGAGGGGAAAAAGATAGATGCCGTTGTAGTAAAAAAAAGCGGTACACCTATGATTTACAAAACGAAGGACTACACCATGGTAGTCGCCATCGACTGCGTGAAGATCGGCTTTATCTTCCGCAACGGAAAAAATCAGACACAGCAGTGAAAACGGGATGTGGATTTTTTGGCAGGTCTGAACGGCTGTCTATCCGCATAAACTGATTTATTGAAAGGATCATTGCTAAGGGAAAATCTTTGGCAAAGCAAAGGGGAGAAAGAGATGCAAATGGAAGGATTGCCGGAAAACAATACTGTTCTGATTGCCGGTAAGATCGTAAAAGGCTGTGTCTTTAGTCATGAGGTATATGGCGAAGGTTTCTATACATTTCAGATTTCTTCTGAACGCCTCAGTGATAAGGAGGATATCCTGCCTGTCACCGTTTCCGAACGGCTGATAGATATGAATTTATTGCAGGTAGGGACAAAAGTGGATATTGTGGGACAGTTAAGGAGCTACAATAACTACAACAGTAAAAAAAATCGTCTGGTGCTGACCATCTTCGCGAGGGAGATTTCCCTGCCGGAGGAGGAAGAGGGAAAGAATATCAATCAGGTTTATCTGAATGGTTTTATCTGTAAGCCCCCGATTTACCGTAAAACGCCTTTTGGAAGAGAAATATCCGATATTCTGGTAGCGGTCAACCGCGCCTATAATAAATCGGATTATATTCCCTGCATTGCATGGGGCAGAAATGCCAGATATATCGCAAATCTGGAGGTGGGTGCCAATATCCATATCTGGGGCAGAATGCAAAGCAGAATCTATCAGAAACGCATTGGCGAGGAGGTAGAGGAAAGAGTCGCTTATGAGGTTTCTGTTGCAAAAATCGAGCTGCCGCATAAGGCGGAGCACGAAGCGGAAGAAAAAGGCGCGGACGAGATGGTCTGAAGCAAGAAAAACAGGAGTGAAGATAACGTGAGACAAGGTCAGATTTCAATTTATTATGGTATGGGGAAGGGGAAAACAGCCGTAGCCGTTGGGCGTGGCATGCGCGCCATCGGCGAGGAACAGCGTGTTGTTATGATTCAATTCTTGGATTATCATAACAGCAAGGAAATTGCACTGCTGAAGAAGCTGGAGCCTGATTTCCGTATTTTCCGCTTTGAGAAGGATCGTGCGGCAGAGGATGTGCAGGGGGCTGAAAATGATGAAGCACTGCACAAGGAAATATTCAACGAAATCCGCAACGCGTTTAATTTCGCAAAGAAAATTGTGGATACGGGTGAATGTGAAATGCTTCTGCTGGATGGAATTCTGGAATGTGTGGAAAAAGGATATCTACAGGAATCTGATTTGCATGAGATTATTGGAAAGCGCCCCGATTTTATGGATATCATCCTGACGGGGACGATTCTTCCGGCAGGCATTGCAGGGGAAGCAGAAAATATCTATCAGCTTGTAGCGGAAAAGGAAAAAGAATAAAAAAGAAAATCCTCTGAGATTCCATCTCAGAGGATTTTTTGTGCTTATTGCAGAACTTCCTTCATAGTATATAGACCGGCAGGCTTGCCTGCCAGGAATTTTGCCGCCTTCACTGCACCAACGGCGAAAACCTCGCGAGAGGTTGCGCGATGGGTCAGTTCAATGACTTCATCTCTGCCGGCAAAAATGACATCATGCTCGCCGACGATATTGCCGCCGCGCACTGCATGAATCCCGATTTCGGTTTTTTCTCTTTTTTCACGCACCTGAGAACGATCATATACATAATGATACCGTTCCTCCATTGCCTGATTGATGGCATCTGCCAGAGCCATTGCGGTGCCGCTGGGGGCATCAATCTTCTGATTGTGATGTTTTTCCACGATTTCGATATCGAAGCCGCTTTCTGCCAGAATGACTGCCGCACGCTGCACCAAATCCAGCAACAGATTTACGCCAACAGACATATTCGCGGATTTCAGAATCGCAACCTCCTTGCTTGTTTCCTGCATCAGCGCGGTGGTTTCCTCGGATAATGCTGTGGTGCAGAGCACAACAGGGATTTTTTTTGCCTTGGAAAATGCCAGAAGGGCAGGAACTGCCTTTGCTGTGGAGAAGTCGATGATGACATCCCCTGCAACATCGCAGGCTTCGCAGCTGGGGAATACAGGGAAATCCAACGCAGGGGTGGTGGGGTCGATGCCTGCCACAACCTGACAATCCGGTTCGTTTTTCACTAATTCGGCTACAACGTGACCCATTTTGCCACCGCAGCCATGAATGATTACATTTACCATTTTTTACACTCCTTTTTTTCGTGAGACTCTGCCTCACACTCCGCCAAGGGACTCAAAGCATCTTTCCTTCGGGAAGACGGCTGTGCCGCCGCCTTGTTCTTGGCGGTGCTCATACCCCTTGACTCCCCTTCGCAACACCATGTATATGGTGTTGCAGTATCGGGTTCCAAGGGGATGATCCCCTTGGTGGGAGTTTGAGGGCAAAGCCCTCAAAAAACATCCCCTCAAGAAAAGTAAGTCCTTAAATCAGACCGTAGTTCTTCAGTGCGGTTCTCAATGTTTCCAGATTCTTGGGCTCCATCTCGCATAGAGGTGCTACACAAGGCCCAACCGCATAGCCCATTTCATTCAGCGCAGTCTTTACGGGGATGGGGTTTACTTCGCAGAACAGTGCGGAAATCAATTCAATCGCATCCAGCTGCAGCTTTGTAGCCGCCTTTGTATCCCCATTCAGATAATGCATAACCATGTCGTGTGTCTGCTTGGGTGCTACGTTGGACAGAACGGAGATAACGCCCTTGCCGCCCAGAGACAAAACAGGCAGAATCTGGTCATCATTGCCGCTGTAAATATCGAAATCGGGGCCAACCAGAGCCGCAATTTCAGCCACCTGAGACAGATTGCCGCTTGCTTCCTTCACTGCAACGATGTTCTTTACCTTTGCCAGCTCCGCAACTGTCTTGGGTGCAATGTTGCAACCGGTTCTGCCGGGTACATTGTAAAGAATGATGGGAATATTGATGCTGTTTGCAACTGCTGTGTAGTGCAGAATCAGCCCCTTCTGTGTTGCCTTGTTGTAGTAGGGGGTTACCAGCAGAACGGCATCAGCGCCTGCCTTTTCGCAGCCCTGTGCCAGTGCGATACAGTGTGCGGTATCATTGCTGCCTGCACCTGCGATAACGGGAACACGACCTGCTGCAGCCTCTTTTGCGAAGCGGATACATTCAATCTGTACCTCATCGGACATGGTAGATGCTTCCCCTGTTGTGCCACAGATAATCAGCGCGTCTGTATCATTTGCAATCTGAAATTCAATCAGTTCCTTCATTTTATCAAAGTTTACGCTGCCGTCAGCGTGCATGGGTGTTACGAGAGCTACGCCTGCGCCTGTGAAAATAGACATATGTATGGCCTCCTTCAAATATTGAACTCTTTTTTATATAATATGAATGACTTATTCGTTCATTGCCTTTATGATTTCTTCCGCAATCTGTACTGCATTTGTTGCCGCACCCTTACGAATATTGTCAGCGACTACCCAAAGATTTACGCCGTTTTCTACGCTTTCATCGCGGCGGATACGTCCGATGAATACCTCGTCCTTGCCTGCTGCGGTAACAGCCATAGGGTATTCGTTGTGTGCGCTGTCATTCTGCACAACAACACCGGGTGCATTTTTCAGAACCTCAATCAGCTCATCCAGATCGAAGGGCTTTTCAAATTCCACGTTGATGGATTCGCTGTGAGAATCGAAAACAGGTACACGAACCGTTGTTGCCGTCACGCGCATAGCATCGTTATGCAGAATCTTTCTGGTTTCGTTTACCATCTTCATTTCTTCCTTTGTATAGCCGTTATCCAGGAAGGAATCAATGTGGGGCAGGCAGTTGCTTGCAATGGGGTGAGGAAATTTCTTGGGAGCCTCGCCCTTCATGCCGTTTTCCAAATCCTTCCAGCCTGCAACACCTGCGCCGGATACTGCCTGATAGGTGGAATAAACCACACGTTTGATTTTATATTTATCATCCAGAGGCTTCAGCGCAACCATTGCCTGAATGGTGGAGCAGTTGGGGTTGGCAATGATGTTTTTGTGCCAGCTGATATCCTCAGGGTTTACCTCGGGAACAATCAGGGGAACCGCGGGATCCATTCTCCACTGGGAGCTGTTGTCGATGACGATGCAGCCATGAGCGGCTGCGATGGGTGCGAATTTTTCGCTTGTGCCGCCGCCTGCGGAGAACAGTGCGATATCAATGGGCTTATCAAAGGAATGCTCATTCAGCTCTTCCACAACATAGTCCTTGCCATTGAATTTCAACGTGGAGCCTGCGGAACGGGCAGATGCCATAACATAGAAGTTTTCGATGGGCAGCTGTCTTTCCTCCAGAACCTTCAGGAAAGTTCTGCCTACCATGCCTGTTGCGCCGACTACGGCGAGATTGATTTTCTTCATTTTAAAATCCTTCTTTCTTTTGCGTTAATGTTTTCGATGATAAAAGGTCGATGGGCTGTGCTTTGGAATAGTTTTTCTTGCTATAAACAAAAACAGCCGACGCACGCGCCGACCTCCAAGGAAACTGTGGTATCCTTGAATGCCGCAGTTTGATTGTTCTTTGTAGCGCTCCATTGGGTTTTCCAATGACAGTCGTACAGATATTAGCTGCACAACCAGAAGGGGAAAGATAAGGCTTATCCCTTCTTCGGCGTTTTCCCCTTTCTGCGGGCTTCCTCTATCCCTTATGACATTTGCCCGGATACTCTTGAAAAACGCACCTCTACTTTAGAAAAATATGTATTTGTCTCATAGTCTAACACCAGATAGGTATTCTGTCAAATAAATTTACGAAAAAATATTGTATTTTTTAAAGAGTCATTCGTCTGCGCACAAAATACATGTTTTGGCGGAAAATGTGCATACTGAGTGGAAGGAAAAGGACAGAAAGGGTGATTTGATTGCGAAAAAAGAAGGAACTGACCGAGGCGGAAAAGCGTGATTTGGCGATGAAATACGAGGTTGCCGAGGAGCTGGGGCTTCTGGAGAAGGTGGAGCGGTGCGGCTGGAGGGGACTGACATCGAGAGAAAGCGGACGCATCGGCGGCATTATGGGGACAAGAAAAACGGCGGAGCGAAAGCGGACAGAAGCGGACAAAGCGGACAGAGTGGACACCTAAAAGGACAGGCAGTGGACAGGGGAGCGGACAGGGGTATGGACAGCAGAAAGACATTTCCTGTCTATAAGGATTCCTGCTTGCATTTAAAAACGGATAGAGCTATAATATAAAGTTGTGAACGAATATCTCTCTGTAGAAGGGCATGGAGGAGGGCTTTATGAGCGCATACGAAACCTTTGCATCGGTATATGATCTTTTTATGGAACAAGTGGAATATGACGAATGGCTCGACCACATCCATGCGGTTTGGAAAAAATACGGCATCACGCCGAAAACGATTCTGGATTTAGGCTGCGGGACAGGCAGTATTCTGCTTCCTCTGGCGCAGGAGGGCTTCGATGTGATTGGCGTTGACCTTTCCCCCGAAATGCTAACAGAGGCAGACCACAAGGCGATGGAGGCGGGTGTTTCGGTGCGGCTTGCCTGTCAGGATATGACGGAGCTGGATCTGGGCGAGCAGGCAGATTGTATTCTGAGCCTTTGCGACTGCATGAATTATTTGATTGAAGACGGGCAGTTGGAGAGTGCCTTCCAAAGCATTGCCGCTCACATGAAAAAGGAGAGCCTCTTTTTATTTGACATGAATACGGAATATAAATTTCGAGAGGTGCTGGGGCAGAGGGCGTTTGGCTCGGCAGAGGAAGCAGCGGCGTATATCTGGGAGAATGATTACGACGAGGAAGAGAAAATCAACGAATATTATGTGAGCTTTTTCATTGCGCAGGAGAACGGGCTTTATGAGCGAGTGGAGGAATACCACTACGAAAGAGCCTACAGCATAGAAGAAATAGAGCAGGCTTTGCAGGCGGCAGGACTGGCACTTCTGGAGGTTACGGACGGGTATTGCTTTGCACCGCCGCAGGAGAGGAGCGAGCGTCTGCTTTTTGCGGCAAAGCTGAAATAAGGATAGATTGAAATAAGGATAGATTAGGATAAGAAATAGTCGGAGGAAAACGAATGAGTGATTATATTGTAAGAGCGACGGCGGGCAACGGCAGTATTCGTGCTTTTGCCGCAACAACGAGGGATTTGGTGCAGCATGCAAGAGAGATTCATCATACCTCTCCCGTTGCATCTGCGGCACTGGGCAGAATGTTGACGGCGGCAGCCATGATGGGCAGTATGCTGAAGGGCGAAAAGGATATTGTAACCCTGCAGATTCGCGGCGAGGGCCCCTTGCAGGGGCTTGTGGTAACGAGCGACAGCCATGCGAGAGTGAAGGGCTATGTATTCAACCCCAATGTGGAAATTCCGGATTTATATCCCGGCAAGCTGAATGTCGGCGGCGCAATCGGCAATGGCTACATGAGCGTGATCAAGGATATCGGCATGAGAGAGCCTTATGCCGGACGGATTGAGCTGGTGACAGGGGAAATCGCAGATGACCTGACCTATTATTTCGCACAGTCTGAGCAGACCCCCTCCGCGGTTGGTCTGGGGGTGCTGGTGGAAATGGATACCTCTATCCGCAGAGCAGGTGGCTTTATCATTCAGCTGCTTCCCGATGCAACGGATGAAATGATTGAGAAGCTGGAAAAGAAGCTGGCAACGCTTCCTTACGTTTCGGATTTACTGGATATGGGGAAAACACCGGAGGATATTTTGCAGATGATTCTGGGAGATATGGAGCTGAAAATCATGGATACCGTTCCGACGGAATTTTACTGCAACTGCACACGAGAGCGTGTGGAAAAGGCACTCATCAGCATTGGCAGAGAGGAACTGGAAAAAATCATCAGAGAGGACAAAAAGGCAAACCTGCACTGTCATTTCTGCGGCAAGGAATACGATTTTACGGAAGAAGAACTGAAAAAGCTTCTGGAAGATGCGAAATGAGAGAGTAAGCAAGAACGAAAGAGCCAAAGGGGGCGTTCCTTTTGAAAAGGGATTTTGCGGTGGCTGTGAAGGCTGTCATTATAAAAGAGAATAAAGCACTGGTGCTTTGCCGTTCCAAGCATGAAATGGAGTGCAGCTATATGAACAGCCATCAGAAATGGGATCTGCCGGGAGGCGGACTGCATTTCTTTGAGAAGGCAGAGGAGGGACTGCGCAGAGAAATCCGCGAGGAAACGGACTTACATGTTTCCATCGGACCGCCGTTGTCCTTATTTGATGCCATCAAGCACCACATCCACCTTTGTATTTTTACATACGCCTGCACATGGACGGGGGGCGAGGTAAGGCTCAGCCCTGAGCATGAGGCCTTCTTCTGGATGACAGAGGAGGAAATGGAAGAAAGCGAATTGCCCCACTGGATGAAGCGCGACATTCGTGCGGCATTTGCATCTCTGCGGAAAAAGCAGGAGGGATAAACCTTTCGGAGTACGGAATCTATTCAATTTATTGAATGGATTCTGTGCTCTTTTTTAATTTGTTGAATTTGCATAAAGGAATGACTAAGGAGAGGAGAAAAACGCGTAAAAACAGGAAACAGCTGTTTCAAATGAATAATATTTCACTTAAAAAAGTTTTGTTCAGTGAAAAAAATATTTTCCTGATGGGAAACTGACAAAAATTAGCTGTAAAAAACTGTTTGTTTTATACAAAACATCAAGGGGAGGAGAGGGAAAAACAATCTGCAAAAATTGGAATACAAATAAATTGCATGCGAAAGACCGTTCGCAAACCTTGAAAAATAAAGAGATTTGCTTTTTCGACGAAAGGACTATGATGTATTTTTAACAAACATATCCGAGAAAGAAAAAGGTTTGAGAATTGGACAGAAAATGTAAGAGGATTGACAGATTCATAAAAATCCCGTATTATTTACGGTAAGGATGTGTTTCATATTTCATATATCCTTGGAATTTTCTTGAAAATTCATGAAAATTTCAATCATACCTTCGGAAACCGAAGGGGAAGGAACGAGTGGGACAGGGACGAATCTCTATTTAAATTAGAAAATAATACTGTTATATCTTTAACAAGAAAATTTTAGCGGGAGTTTTAAAGTACCTGTGCAATTTGTTCAATAAAAAAATACAGCAAGTGAGGTGAGTATTGTGGCTTATGAGATCCTGAAAAGCATTGTAGAGGCGGAAGCGCGTGCTGTGGAAATCAAAAAGCAGGCTGTTGCACAGGCTGAAGAAAGGAAGGCCGATGCACTGAAGCAGCAGGAAATCCTGCTGGAGGAGGCAAAACTGCAAGGGGCAAAGGAAATGCACCAAGCCGTAGAAAACGCTGTAGCGGAGAGCCAGGAGGCAATCCAAAAGATTTTAAAGGAAGCGGAGGAGGCTTGTTCTCAGATCAGAGAGCAGGCAGCGCAAAGGAAGGAAGAAGCCGTTCTGGCGGTAATCGGAAAGGTTGTGGGAGAATATGGCAGTTGTTGAGATGCGAAAGCTTACTGTCATTGGTTTGAACAGCAGCCGGACACCCTTCATCCATGAGCTGATGCACCTTGGGGTTGTGGAAATCGACTCGAACGAGGGTGTAATCAACGATGAGGAATGGATGCCCGACATTTTCCGAACCAGTAACAGTGCCGATGTTTCGCGTCTGGAGGCGGATATCAGCCGTGTAAGCACTGCATTGGAGGCCATTGGGAAGTATGACACTGCAAAGAAGCCGCTGTTCCCCTCAAGAATAAAGCTGGACAGAGGCGATTTTGCGAAGTTGATGGATTCCATTAAAACGGAAACGGAGCTGAATGTGGATAAGGCTGTCGAGACTTATAAGGATATTGCCGACAGGCGGACAGAAATCAACCGGCTGCGTGGACTGATTGCAGGGCTGAAGCCTTGGGAAACGCTGGATATTCCGCTGGAAATGAATGAAACGGAGCATGCTCTGGTGCAGCTTGGCGCAGCACCCGTAAAGACCGATACGGTGCAGATGACGGCAGATGTGCAGGCGGTAGCACCTTCTGTGATCGTACAGGAGGTCAGCAAGGATAAGCAGCAGAAGTATTATACGTTCATTTGTTTGAAGGAGGAGAAGGAGCAGCTGCTTGAGGCACTGCGTCCATACAACTTCTCGGCAGTCACGCTGGCAGACCAGAAGGGGACTGCAACAGAAGCGATGCATCGCTATGAAAAAGAAATTGAAAAAAATGAAAAAAATATTGCGGAAGACGAAGAAATACTGAAAAAGCTGGTGGCTTACAGAGAGCATATCGAATTTCTGTATGACAGCCTGATGATGCGCAGAGACAGAGCAAGGGTTGTCGGGGATATGGTCAGCACGGAAATGGTATTCTATTTCGATGGCTGGATGCCGGCAAAGGCGCAGCCTGAGGTAGAAGCACTGTTAAAGGAATATGAATTCTACTATAATATTGAAGAGCCTGACCCCGATGATGAGAGCGTGCCTGTTCTGCTGCAGAACAATTCCATCGTGACCCCCTTTGAGGCGGTTACGGGGATGTACAGCCTGCCGGGGCGGCATGATATCGACCCTACGGCAATTCTGGCACCCTTCTATTTCCTGTTCTTCGGGCTGATGCTCAGTGATGCTGCCTATGGGCTCATCCTGACAACTCTATGTGCAATCATTCTAAAGAAATACAAGCCGGAGGGCACGACCCACCGCATGATTAAGATGTTTATGTTCTGTGGTTTGTCTACCTTTATGTGGGGCGCATTATTCGGCGGCTGGTTCGGGAACTTCTTTACCGTGGCGGCAAAGACCTTTTTCGGGAAGGAGTTTGTTATCAGGCCTTTGTGGTTTGACCCTCTGAGCGAGCCTATGCGGCTTTTGGTAGTGTCTCTGATTTTGGGGGCGATTCACCTGTTTGTCGGCATGGGGGTTCAGGCCTACATGGATATTAAGGACGGTCGTCCGTTGGATGCACTGTTTGATATCGGCTTATGGTATCTGCTGCTGATTGGCATTGTTCTGTTTGCATTCGGCGGAAAGCTGGGCGCAGGAGCGGTCGGCATCGGCAAGATTATGGCAATCGTCGGTGCGGTTGGTATTCTGCTGACAGGCGGCAGAAAGAAAAAAGGCATTTTCGGCAAGCTGACAGGCGGACTTGGCAGCCTTTACGGCATCACAAGCTATCTGTCTGATGTGCTTTCCTATTCCAGATTGCTGGCGTTGGGGCTTGCAACAGGCGTTGTTGCACAGGTATTCAACACACTGGGCTCTCTGGCAGGCGGCGGCATCGCGGGCTCTATCCTGCTGATTGTGGTATTCGCCTTTGGTACGGTATTCAATATTGCAATTAACGCGCTGGGTGCTTTCGTTCATTCGTGCAGATTGCAGTATGTTGAATTTTTCGGTAAATTCTATACGGGCGGCGGAAGACCTTTCGCTCCATTTGAAAGAAAAACAAAATATATCAAGATTCTCAAGGAGGGTAATGACAATGTTAAATAATTTATTAAGCGGTGAATTTTTGGCATTAGGCGGCGCGGCTCTGGCATCTTTGTTTGCCGGCATCGGCAGCGCCAAGGGTGTTGGTATTGCCGGTGAAGCGGCGGCAGGGGTTGTTTCTGAGGACCCCAATAAATTCGGTCAGGTTTTGCTGCTGCAGGCTCTGCCCGGTACACAGGGTATCTATGGTCTGCTGATTGCCTTTATCGTAATGGTTAAGATTGGACTTCTGGGCGGCGACGGCATGATGGAGCTGACAGTGGTGCAGGGTGCTGAAATTTTTGCGGCATGTCTGCCTATTGCATTCGTAGGTCTGATTTCCGGTATCTCTCAGGGTAAGGCAGCCGCAGCAGGCGTTATGCTGGTAGGGAAAAGACCCAGCGAGCTGGCAAAGGGTATGCTGTTTGCAGCGATGGTAGAAACATACGCCGTTCTGGCTCTGTTGGTTTCCTTCCTGATGCTCAACAGCATCCAGCTGTAATCAATAAAACGGAAAAGGAGGAGTAACTCCTATGAATGATGGTAAGATTATCATTGATAAAATCATTGCGGAGGCAGAAGAAGTAGCAAAGGCATCCCTTGCCAAGGGGCAGAAGGAGGCAGATGCTGTTCTGAAGGCCGCGCAGGAAAAGGTGAATAAGGAGCTGGACGTATTCGACAGAAACGCACAGGCGGAGGCGGAAAAGGCTGCCGCAAAGGAGATTTCCGGCGCACAGATGCAGGCGAAAAAAGCCATTCTGGAAACGAAGCAGGAAATTCTTGCGGAAACGATTGCGGAGGCGGAAAAAAGACTGCTTTCTCTGGACGATGCGGCATACGCGAAGGTTATCGACGGTATGCTGAAAAAGCTTGACCGTTCTCTGGGGACGGAAATTCTGGTTTCCGAGAAGGATGCGGCAAGACTGGCGGACGTTGTGAAGGAAAACGAATTTACCCTTTCCGCGCAGACGGCGGACATCAGCGGCGGTTTTATCGTGAAAAACGGAGATATTGAATATAACTATTCTTTTGAATCAATTATTACAGTAGAAAAAGAAGAAATCCAGCAAATCGCAGCAAAAATTTTGTTTTAAGGAGGGGTAGAAAATGGCAAAAGAACGAATTTACCCTTTCGCCGTAGCCAGCGTGCGCTCCATGGAAAATAAGCTGCTGACAAAGCAAAAGCTGCTGCAGATGGCAGAGGCTAAGGATGCAGAGGAAGCACTGCGCTTCTTGCAGGATAGTGATTACGGAAAAACGCAGATTGGGGATGTGCATGAATTTGAGACCATGATTCAGGCGAATTTGGAGGAAGCATATCAGGCAATGGGTAAGCTGATTCCCAATGAGGTTTTCATGGATATTTTCCGATTCAAAAACGATTATCACAATGTGAAGGTGCTCATCAAGGAGGAAATTTCCAAGGTAAACGGCAGGAAATTCCTGATTCAGGGCGGTTCGATTCCCGTAGAGGATTTACGGAAATTCTTCCGTGAAAGAAACTATATGGAAATGCCCTGCATTGATGAGAAGGCTGTAGAAGAAGCCATTGAGCTTTATGCAAAGACAAAGAATGGACGATACATCGATACGACTCTGGATCGGGCATGCTTTCGTGTGATGAGTGATGCGGCAGAAAAGCTTGGTATTCCTTATGTTGCAACCTATGTGCGAAAGCTGGCAGATATCACGAATCTGAAAACGCTGTACCGCATTTATACACTGAAGCGGACGGAGCAGGAGCTGACAGAAAGCCTGGTGCCCGGCGGCGAAATCAGCGCGGAAGCATTGCTGCATGCCTTTAAGAGCGACAACGCAGCGGCGGCACTGAAGGAAACGGGCTATGGCAGACTCTGCGACAGCATGGAGCTTGGCTTTACTGCCTTTGAAAAGGCCTGCGATGATTACCTGACGGAATATGTGAAGGAAGCAAAATACAAAACGCTGACCCCCGAACCCGTTGCGGCCTATATCCTTGCAAAAGAGACAGAGGCAAAATGCGTGCGGATTATTATGACCTGCAAGCTGCATAATATTGATGCAGAAACAATTAAAGAAAGGGTGAGAGAAGCGTATGTCTAAGGTTGGTATCATTGGCGACAAAGACACCGTTATGGGCTTCCTTGCTCTTGGGATTGATATTTTCCCTGCCTATTCCGCGGAGGAAATCAAGAAAACAATCCATAAGCTGGCAGAAAAGGAATATGCGATTATTTACATCACAGAGGAAGCCAGCCTGAAGGCAAAGGAAAGCCTTGCAAAATATAAGGATATGGAATTGCCCGCTATTATTGTGATCCCCGGTATCGGCGGCAGCATGGGGCTGGGCATGAATGAGGTGCGTGAATCGGCAAAGCGTGCCATCGGCGCAGATATATTGTTTAGCGAATAATGAATGATTGTAGGTGAATGAAGATATGAAAACAGGCACGATCGTAAAGGTATCCGGTCCACTGGTCATTGCGGAGGGCATGAGAGATGCCAATATGTTTGACGTGGTTCGTGTATCTGATAAGCATTTGATCGGTGAAATCATCGAAATGCACGGAGATAAAGCCTCTATTCAGGTTTATGAGGAAACGGCAGGACTTGGCCCCGGAGAAGAGGTTGTATCCGTTGGGATGCCTATGAGCGTAGAGCTTGGCCCCGGGCTGATTTCTACCATCTATGACGGTATCCAGCGTCCATTGGAAAAAATGTACGAGGTGGGCGGCACAAACATCCGCAGAGGTGTTGAGGTGCCCTCTCTGGACAGAGAAAAGAAATGGAAATTTGAACCCACAAAGCAGCCCGGCGATGCAGTAGTTGCAGGGGATGAAATCGGTTTTGTGCAGGAAACGGCTGTGGTGCAGTGTAAAATCATGGTTCCCTATGGTTTGAAGGGCGTTATTAAGGAAATCTTTATCGGCGATTTCACCATTGAGGAAACCGTTTGTATCATCACAGATGAAAAGGGCAACGACGTGAACGTAACCATGATGCAGAAATGGCCTGTACGTCGGGAAAGACCCTATAAGAAAAAGGAATCTCCCGATGCGCCTCTGATTACAGGGCAGCGTGTCATTGATACATTCTTCCCTATTACAAAGGGCGGCGTTGCGGCAATCCCCGGCCCCTTTGGTTCCGGTAAAACAGTAACACAGCATCAGCTTGCAAAATGGGCGGATGCGGATATTGTTGTTTACATCGGCTGCGGCGAGCGTGGGAATGAAATGACAGACGTACTGAACGAGTTCCCTGAGCTGAAGGACCCCCGTACAGGAGAATCTCTGATGCAGAGAACCGTTCTGATTGCAAATACTTCCGATATGCCCGTTGCGGCACGAGAGGCTTCTATTTATACAGGGATTACGATTGCGGAATTCTTCCGTGATATGGGCTACAGCGTTGCGCTGATGGCAGACTCCACCTCTCGTTGGGCAGAGGCGCTGCGTGAAATGTCCGGTCGTCTGGAGGAAATGCCCGGTGAAGAAGGCTACCCCGCTTATCTGGGTTCCCGTCTGGCGCAGTTCTATGAACGTGCAGGGCGCGTAGTCTGCCTGGGCAATGATGACAGAATCGGCACACTGACGGCTATCGGCGCGGTATCTCCTCCCGGCGGCGATATTTCCGAGCCTGTATCGCAGGCAACACTGCGTATTGTAAAGGTATTCTGGGGATTGGATTCCTCTCTGGCATATAAGCGTCACTTCCCTGCGATTAACTGGCTGACAAGCTACTCTCTGTATCAGGCAAAGGTTGACGCATGGGCGGATGAAAACGTAGAGCCGAACTTCTCTGCGCAGAGAACAGAGGCAATGCGTCTGTTGCAGACAGAGGCAGAGCTGAACGAAATCGTACAGCTGGTCGGCGTGGATGCACTGAGCCACGGGGACAGATTGATTCTGGAAACGGCACGCTCCATTCGTGAGGACTTCCTGCATCAGAACTCCTTCCATGAGGTGGATACCTACACCTCCCTGCATAAGCAGTATCGTATGATGAAGCTGATTCTGACCTTCTATAAAGAGGCAAATGAAGCAATTAAGCAGGGCGTTACGATTCAGAAGCTGACAAAAATGGATGTGATCGAGCGTATCGGCCGTGCAAAATATGTAGAGGAAATGAACGTAGACAAGAGCTACGATGAAATTGAAAGAGAAATCAAAACAGAGGTAGCAGAGCTGATCAGAAAGGGGGCAGATGAATTATGATAAAGGAATATCGTTCGATTCAGGAAGTAGCCGGCCCTCTGATGGTGGTTTCCGGTGTAGAAGGCGTTACCTATGATGAGCTGGGCGAAATCGAGCTGGCAAACGGCGAGATCAGAAAATGCAAGGTTCTGGAGGTAAACGGCGACACGGCTCTGGTACAGCTGTTTGAAAGTGCAACAGGTATCAACCTGGCGGAAAGCAAGGTTCGTTTCCTTGGCAAAAGCTTGGACTTTGGTGTTTCCCCTGATATTCTGGGACGTGTATTTGATGGTATGGGCAACCCCATTGACGGCGGCCCGGCTATCATTCCCGAAAAAAGACTGGACATCAACGGCGCACCCATCAACCCTGCGGCGCGTGAATATCCTGCGGAATTTATCCAGACCGGTGTATCCGCGATTGACGGGCTGAATACACTGGTTCGTGGGCAGAAGCTGCCTATCTTCTCTGCATCCGGTTTGCCGCACGCAAATTTGGCGGTTCAGATTGCAAGACAGGCGAAGGTTCGTGGTACGGATTCTAAATTTGCGGTAGTTTTCGCGGCAATCGGTATCACCTTTGAGGATGCGGAGTTCTTTATCAATGACTTCAAGCAGACCGGTGCGATTGACCGTTCTGTTGTCTTTGTAAACCTTGCAAATGACCCTGCGGTAGAGCGTATCTGTACGCCTAAAATGGCACTGACCGCAGCGGAATATCTGGCATTTGAGCAGGATATGCACGTTCTGGTTATTCTGACGGATATTACAAACTATGCAGAGGCGCTGCGTGAGGTTTCTGCGGCGAAGAAGGAGGTTCCTGGTCGTCGTGGGTATCCCGGCTATCTGTATACAGACCTTGCGACGATGTATGAACGTGCAGGCAGAATGAAGGGGCATCCCGGTTCTATCACAATGATTCCCATTCTGACCATGCCGGAGGAGGATAAGACACACCCCATCCCCGACTTGACGGGCTATATTACAGAGGGACAGATTATTCTGAGCCGTGAGCTGGATAAAAAGGGCATTAAGCCTCCCATTAACGTACTGCCTTCCCTGTCCCGTCTGAAGGATAAAGGTATCGGTAAGGGCAAGACGAGAGAGGATCATGCGGATACGATGAACCAGCTGTTTGCGGCATATTCTCGTGGTAAAGATGCGAAGGAGCTGATGGCAATTCTGGGCGAATCCGCTTTGTCCGAGGTTGACCTGATTTATGCAAAATTTGCGGATGAATTTGAGAAGAGATATGTTTCTCAGGGCTTCCAGACAGACAGAACCATTGAGCAGACACTGGAAACAGGATGGGATTTGCTGCGTATGCTGCCGAGAAGTGAATTGAAGCGTATTCGTGACGAATATCTGGAAAAATATTTGAACAGCGGGGAGTGATGAAGTGTGGCTAGATTGAATGTCAACCCCACCCGTATGGAAATGACCCGTCTGAAGGGACAGCTGAAAACTGCAACCAGAGGGCATAAGTTGCTGAAGGATAAGCTGGATGAGCTGATGAAGCAGTTCATGGAAATTGTGCGGGAAAATAAGCGTTTGAGAGAGGAAGCAGAGACTGCACTGGAAAATGCTTATAAAAACTTCATCATTGCCAGAGCAGTTCTCAGTGAGGCAAGCTTAGGGGAAGCGCTGATGATTCCCCAGCAGTCTGTATCCGTAAAGGTTACGAAAAAAAATATTATGAGTGTAAACGTACCTGTGTTTGACTTCCAGAAGGAGGGCGGCGGTGACGGGAATATTTTCCCTTACGGCATGGCGTTTACCTCAGGTGAGCTGGATAGTGCGATGCTTTCCTTCTCCGATGCGATGGAGCCCTTGCTCCGTCTGGCGGAAAGCGAAAAAACAGCACAGCTTCTGGCACAGGAAATTGAACGTACCCGCCGCCGTGTAAATGCACTGGAAAATGTTATGATTCCCAATTATCAGGAAACGATTAAATATATCACAATGAAATTGGAAGAAAACGAACGTGCAAACACAACGCGGCTGATGAAGGTAAAGGATATGGTTGCGAAAAAAGCAATCGAAACAAAAAGAAAGCAGGAGGCAGCAGCCTTCGGAGAATAAGAAAAAAGGCATCCTAAAATTTGGGGTGCCTTTTTTGTATGCGGATTTGCACGCTCTTTTCTTTTTTGCATAAGCTGGCAGAAGGGAAAGGAGCGTGGCAGGATGAGAATGAGTCTTTGCATGATTGTGCGGCAGGAGGAAAAAGCACTGGCGCGGTGCTTGGAAGGCATAGCGGATGCGGTAGAGGAAATCGTCATTGTGGATATGGGTTCTACGGACAGAACAAAGGAGATTGCACGGCAATTCACGGATAAAATTTATGATTTTCCTTGGATGGATGATTTTGCGGCGGCAAGAAATTTTGCGTTTTCCAAGGGGACGGGAGAGTATCTGCTGTGGATGGATGCGGAGGATATTCTGCCATCAGGGGAGAAGGAAAAGCTGCTTGCTTTGAAGGCGGATTTGCGGGAAAATCCCTGTGATATGGTAATGATGCTTTTTGATAGGGGCGTTGACGAGGGCGGACGGACGAAATTTTCCTGCTACAGAGAGCGACTGGTGCGCCGTTGTCCGCAGGCGCGGTGGCAGGGGCGTGCAAATGAGAGGATTCCGCCCTTCGGAAGCGTACGGTATGAGGAAATTCATTTTGTGCGGCGGAAGGAAAAGCAGAAATATTCTGACTGCAATCTGCGGATTTATGAAAAAATACTTGCGGAGGGGGAGAAGCTGAGCGCGCGGGAATGGTTTTATTACGGACGGGAATTATTTGCACATGAAAAACAGGAGCAGGCGGCAGAGGTGCTTCGTGCGTTTCTGGAAAATCCGGAGGGAGGGGCGGAAAATAAAGCAGAGGCGGTGCGGATGCTGGCGCATTGCTTGCAGGTGGCGGGAAAAGAGGAGGAAGGAATTTCGTTGCTTTTGGAGGGTTTGCAATTTGCACCGCCGACAGGGGAGCATTGCTGTGAAATCGGGGAATATTTTTATGAAAAAGGGCAGTGGGAGCAGGCAATTTTCTGGTATGAAAATGCGCTGCATGCAGAAAGATGCACGGAGCAGGGGGCGTTTGTGCAGGAGGAATGCTATGGATTTCTGCCTTGTATTCGGCTTTGTGTCTGCTATGGCAGGCTGGGGGAATGGGAGATGGCGAAGATGTATAATGAAATGGCAGGGGTATTCCGACCGGAGGATGCATCGGTGCGGCAGAATCGGGAGTATCTTGCGAAAAGAGCATAAAAAAAGCAGCCGCAAGGAAGATTACGACTGCAAGCATGTGAAAGTACCCGGAGGAAGAAGGAAGGAAATCTCATCATGAGCCGTATGGTGAGATTTGTATATGATGGAAGTTTTCTCTTTTAGGGTACAAGGTCATTGTAACACATCCAAAAAGAAATGTGAAATTGATAGATTTAAAGATTTCTATTAAAAAAAGTAATAAGGGGGCTTACTTTCAACCCGGAAAATTTCACTTTTTGTAGTATTCCCGCAGGAGCTTATAAAAGGCGGACATCTGTGGGGTGACTGCTTTCTGCTCATGACGGAGCACCTGCAGCCATACGGTGAAATCCAGTTCCGGCACATTAAGGGTACACAACTCACCTTTTTTAACGGCATCCTCAACGAGATAAGAGGCAAGCAGGGCAATGCCGCAATCCAGCTTTGCCAGCTCCATGGCGGCGATGGGATTCCAGAGATCAAACCGCGGCTTGATGAGATAGGCGAGGGTGTTTTTGGTGTACTCATTGGACATATCGGAGAAATAGAACTGCTGATTTGTGATAATCACATCATTTTCCGCGATTTCCGCCAGAGTGACTACGGGCTTTTTCGTCAGAGGGCGAGTGGGGGCAGCCACAAAGACATAATGCGCTTCTTTCAGGATGGTTTTGATGAAATTTTTTGTCCTTCGCTGATCATGGACAACGAAGGCAAGATCGACCTCATTCTGGGAAAGCATGCGCTCCGCGAAAAAAACATTATCGGCTGTTTTTACGATGATATCTACCTTGGGGTGCGCGCAGTGATATTCCCGCAGGATATCGGGGAGGACAGCGGTAAAGGGGGAATCGAGACAGGCAAGGCGCAGTGTTCCCTGCAGCTCCTGCTCCTCGCCGCCGATGGCAGCCGCCTGCTGAGTCAGAGCGATAATCTGCTGTGCATAGGCTTCCAGCTCATGCCCTTTTTCCGTGACGTAGATTTTTTTGCCGATGCGGTCGAACAGCTGCACGCCGATTTCTTCCTCCAGTTGCTGAATCTGTACGGTAACTGTGGACTGGGAATAGGTCAGCTGCTCCGCCGCCTTGGAAAAACTGCCTGTTTCAATGATTTTCAGAAATGTGATTAAATTTCGTACTTCCATAAAAATCCCTCTTTCTCTTTCGTATGTGAGGCTCCTTCAAAATTGGTTTTATGATAGCACAAAAATTTTTGGATGTAAATTAAAATCAGAGGAAGATTGGAAAAAAACAGGCATAAAAAACGACCGCGATTTCGCGGTCGTTTATAGATTTCGACTTAAATTTACAGCAGTGCAACACCTGCTGCCTTACAGGTATCAATGGTTTCCTGATCCCAGATGGAGGACTGCACCTCGCCGATATGCGCCTTGCCAAGAAGCAGCATGCACAGTCTGGATTGACCGATACCGCCGCCGATGGTGCAGGGCAGCTTGCCTTCGAGCAACATTCTATGGTAGGGCAGGTTTCTGCGGTTATCGCAGTCTGCCTTTCTCAGCTGTTCATCCAGAGCGGCTGCATCAACACGGATACCCATGGAGGAAATTTCCAGAGCGTTATCCAGAACAGCGTTATAGAACAGCAAATCGCCGTTTAACTGCCAGTCATCATAATCCGGAGAACGGCTGTCATGGGGCTCGCCGGAACGCAGCTTATCGCCAATCTGCATGATGAATACGGTTTTATGCTCCTTGACGATGGCATTTTCTCTTTCCTTGGGGGTCAGGTCGGGGTATTTATCCTCCAGCTCCTGAGAGGTGATAAAGGTTACCTCGCGGCACAGCTCGGTTGTGATGCGGGGGTATTTTTTCTTTACGACTTCGAGCGTATCGCAGATTGCAAGAACGATGCCCTGCACAGTGAATTTCAGCTCTTCGACATTTCTCTTTTCGGGAGTGATAACTCTTTCCCAATCCCACTGGTCTACATAGATGGAGTGCAGGTTATCCAGTGTTTCATCTCTGCGGATGGCGTTCATATTGGTAAACAGACCCTTGCCGGGGCGGAAATCATAACGATACAGTGCCATGCGTTTCCACTTTGCCAGAGAATGAACAACCTCTGCGGTTGTGCCTGTTGCGGGAATTTCAAAGCTTACGGGGCGTTCTACGCCGCTGAGATTATCGTTCAGACCTGTATGGGGGTCAACGAACAGAGGGGCGGAAACACGTTTCAGATTCAGTGTCTGTCCCAGATGTTCTTCAAAAGCGTGGTGGATCACGCCGATGGCATTCTGTGTTTCATATAAGGTTAGTTCGGAATGATAGCCTTCCGGAATATATGTTTTGCTCATCGCAAGCACCTCTTTTCTGCTGTTTCTCATATTTTTTCATAAAATATCATTGATAAAAGCTTATCCATACCATTTAGGATAACACAGAAGCAGATTTTGTCAAGGGAAGTTTCCATCAGAAAAACGGATAGGGGGTATAGGAAAAGGCTTGACAAAGAACTCCTACAGTTGTATGATATAGAAAAAGCAAATCATACATTTGTAGGAGATTGGAGGGAGACGCATGGCGGAGCTGATGCGATTGCCGGATACGGAGCTTGAAATTATGAAGGTGATTTGGGAAAACGGAGCAACGCTTTCTACCTCAGAAATAAAGGCGAGTCTGGAGGAACAACGCCCCTGGAATGTTTCTGCCTTGCAGACCTTGCTGAACCGTTTGATTGACCGTGGCTTTCTGGAAAGCTATAAGGAAGGGAAGAACCGATTTTATACCCCGCTGGTGGCGGAGAAGGAGTATCTGGCGGTGGAAAATAAGGCATTTCTGGAAAAGGTGAATAACCATTCTGTGACGAAGCTGGTGGCAAGCCTATATGACAGCCATTCCATTACCGAGGAGGATTTAGATGAACTGGCGGCATTCATTCGCTCGAAAACGGGAGGTGCATAAAAATGGAGAAAATTTTTCAGACAATCTGGGAAATGAGCCTGTTTGCCGTTCCTGTGATTCTGATTCTGGCAATTTGCTCAAATCTTCTGGGGAAACGCTATGGGGCAAGATGGCGGTATCTGGTGTGGCTTGTGGTGGCGATACGGCTTTGCGTGCCGATACAGCTGAGCCTGCCGGGGCGAATGGAGATAATGCAGGTACAGGTGCCTTCGGTGCAGAGCAGCACACGAGAGGTACTGGCGCAGAGAACACCGGATTATTTTGTGCAGAGGGATACGGCAGAGCCGACAGAGCCGGCAACGCCGATTGCCCCTGCGGAGCAGACACAGGAGGAAAGCGCGGAAAAGAGGGATGCCTTTGATTTTCTTCTTGCATATCCTTATGTGCTGTGGCTTGGCGGTGTGCTTGGGTTTCTGGCTTGGCAGGGATGGAAATATTATGATTTTCGGAGAATGTTGAAGCGAAACAGAAGAAAAATCATGGATGCGTCTGTTCTGGATACCTATTATACACTTTGCAGGGAAACGGGGATGGAAAAGCGACCTACGATTTATTTCTGTGAGGCGTTGCCGAGTCCGCTTTGTGTCGGGCTTTTCAGAACGGCGGTGTATCTGAATTCCGAGGAGCGGGAGCCTGCGGAAATGCGGCTGATTCTGAAGCATGAGCTGACGCACTGCAAGCGGAAGGATCTCTGGTTCAAGGGGCTTCTGCTGTGGGCAAGAGCACTGCATTTTTTCAACCCCTTTGTGCATTGGATGGCACACCTTGCGGAAAAGGACATGGAGCTTTCCTGCGACCTTGTGGTGATGGCGGACTGCGGTATGGAGGAGCGCGAGGCATACAGCATGGCAATCCTGCGGACAGTGCGCGAGGCGAAAAGCAAAAATATGCAGATGAGTACGGCTTTTTCGGGCGGAAAGGAGGAATTGAAGATGCGGTTTGAAAATATTTTCGATATGACGCAGAAAAAGTGCGGCATTGCTTTATTCCTTGCGGCAGCGTTGGTGGTCTGCGGCGGTACGGCGTTTGTCGGCTGTGCGGAAAGCGAAACGACGGAAAAGACACTTTCTGGTACGGTTTACGGAGACTACACAGAGGAAACAGTGCATGAGCTTTATGGCGCGAAGCTGCAATATATCGGCGACCACATCGGCGTTGGAAAAATTCTGGGGTTACTGCCACTGCCCGAAGGGGTGACGAATGACAGCGAGGGAATTGAACTTTATACAGACAAGGAGCCTTACGGCGTGAGAAGGCATCTGCAATGGCAGAGCAATGCGGAAACAGCCTACACTGTGGATGGGGAAAGCTATACGGATGACCGCTGGATGCAGATTCAGGGGATGATTTTCCTTGCACTGGTGGAGAATGCGGGAGATTATAACCTTTCTCTGCACCATGCGGATGCGGCGGACGGACAGGTGGTAACGTCCTTTACTTTTGACAGAGAGCAGGCGAAGAAATATTTCGGGGAGCAGGATTTGCGTGATTTTGCGAGCGACGAGGGAACCTTCCGTAATTTTGTGCTGACAATCAACCGATATTTCTATGAAGGGATTTCGACACCCGAACAGATTCTTGCACTGTCTCAGATGGATGCGGCGGCGGCACAGGAACGGATGGAGGAGATGGCCTCCGGAGATTTTCTCGAAGAAACGAAGGAAGATCAAAGCCTATCCTATCAGATGATTCTGGCGGACAGTCTGGCAAGTGAGATTGCGGCGCAGAAGCTGACCTCCTCCAATCCTGCGGACTATCTGCACTGCACACAGTATGATGAGCTGGTCAAGCTGGGAGAGCCTGCACTCAGAGCGTTTCTTTCCGAATTTGCGGAGGGAAGTATCAGGGATGACTTAGAGGGCTACATCAAGACGAGTGCATGTCAGGATATTCTGGGTGAGCACAGAGATAAGGATGTTCTGCCGACACCGACGGAATGGTATCGGAATTATACTGCAACGGATTCGACGTATTGTGCGTTCTTTACCTATGGCGATACGGATACAACGCTTTATACGGAGGATTTGGCGAAGAAATATTCCATGGGCGGCGCGGATCAATACAGCGTTGTGGCGGCAGGAAAGGATGAACGCCTGCGTGCGGTTTATACGGCGTTGAGTGACAGATTTAACAAATACAGCAACGCCGGATATACCACAACGATTTATGCGCCGCTGATTGAGGGAATGAAGGAAAACGGAAACAAGATGCAGGTGTTTGCGGTGATTTTCGATTCCAGCTATACCATGAGCCGCACGAAGAAGGGCTATGCGCTCTTTGAGCGGGGCGGTTCTGTGGTGCCGAGCAGACTGGATTTTGAAAAGCGGAACGGCAAATGGATTCTGACGGACTGGACACAGGCGGAGGACGGCAGCTATTATGCGGATTCCATCAAGAAGATGTGCGACGGAGACAATGCACTGGCGAAAAAGATGATTTCCTATGATAGCGATGCCTGCCAGATGCTGCTGTGGCAGAATATGATTTATTATATGAAGGCAAATTATGGCGGAATGGAGCTGCCGATTTATTTCGATTCCTATATGGACGAGGAGAATATCAAAAAAATCAGTAAATTTATTGACATTACGCCAACCTACGGCGAGTAAAGAATTTTTGAACCCCTGCGAAGGCAGGGGTTTTTCGCTGTCTGCAAAAGAATTGGAATATTCCTGTTTGATTTTCCATAAATTGCATTGTATGGATACAGTTGCGAAAGAAACGGAGGAAAAGGCATGGAAACATTCAATATTTATCAGGACATTGCGGAGCGGACAGGCGGAGACATTTATATCGGCGTGGTGGGACCTGTGCGAACAGGGAAATCGACCTTTATCAAGCGGTTTATGGATTTGCTGGTGCTGCCGCACATTGCAAACACCTATACGAGGGAGCGGGCGAAGGACGAACTGCCGCAATCGGCAAGCGGAAGGACAATCATGACGACAGAGCCGAAATTTGTGCCGAATGAAGCGGTGGAAATTTCCTTGGGGGACAATGCGGATGTGCGCGTGCGGATGATTGACTGCGTGGGGTATCTGGTGCCGGGGGCAGAGGGCGACATGGACGGGGACAGCCCCAGAATGGTACATACGCCATGGGCGGAGAATGCGATGCCCTTTCGCGAAGCGGCGGAGCTGGGGACGAAGAAGGTCATTACCGACCATTCCACCATAGGGATGGTGGTGACAACGGACGGGAGCGTGACCGAGCTGCCGCGGGAAAATTATGAGGAGGCAGAGGAACGGGTGGTTGCGGAGCTGCAGGAATTGGGCAAGCCGTTTTTGATTCTGCTGAACACCGCCGCACCCTACAGCGACAGCACAGAGAGCCTGCGGAGCGAGTTGGAGAAAAAATACGGCGTGCCTGTGTTGGCGGTCAATGCGGCGCAGCTGAAGGCGGAGGACATTCGGAGGATTTTGGAGCGGATGCTGTATCAGTTCCCGTTGCGCGAGCTTCGGTTCTTTTTCCCCGGATGGGTGGAAACACTGGAGCAGGGACATTGGCTGAAGCAGGGCTTGACGGATGCGCTGAAGGGCGTGATGGCGCAGGTGGAGAAGCTTGCGGATGTGGAGCAGGCAATCGGGGCACTTGGGGAAACGGATTTTCTGAAAAAGGCATATACCGACCGAATTTTGCCGGGAGAGGGCGCGGCGGAGATTGCGCTTAATTTTGCGGATGGGTTATTCTATCAGATTCTGAGCGAAACGGTGGAGATGCCGATTGAAAATGACTATGCGCTTATTTCTACGATAAAAATGCTTTCGGAAACGAAGCAGGAATATGACAAGATTGCGACGGCACTGAACGATGTGCGGCGGAAGGGCTACGGTGTGGTGACACCGGTGTTTGAGGAAATTACGCTGGAGAAGCCTGAGGTGTTTAAGCAGGGAAGCCGTTACGGAATTAAGCTGCGCGCGAAGGGGGAATCTATTCATTTAATCAAGGCAGACGTAGAAACGGAGGTTTCGCCAATCATCGGGAACGAGGAGCAGTCGCGGGAGTTTATCGACCGACTGATTGCGGATTACGAATCGGAGCCGGAGAAAATCTGGGATTTGAATATTTTCGGGCGGACGCTGAGCTCTATGGTCAGTGACGGGATGCAGAATAAAATTTATCGGATGCCGGAGGATGCACAGATGAAGCTGCAGGAGACGCTGCAAAAGATTGTGAACGAGGGCAGCGGCGGATTGATTTGTATTATTTTGTAAAGAATAAGTCGAAATCAGGATTTCGACTGCGGATGCTATTCGGGAAACCACTTACCACCCAAGAAGGGGTGGCAGGCAAAGCCTGCTTTGCGAAGCAAAGTAATGAACAGTTCGTTTCCCGAACCTTTCCGCGGCATCGAAATAACCTTGTTTATAGTCTGAGCCGAGGGAGAAAAATCCTTCGGCTTTTATACGTTATAAAATACGAAATTCGGTTTCGGTTTCCTTGATGGAATGGGGTTTATTTTCCATTTTTCTGATTTTGATGCGTTTGAGGGAATTCATGAATTTCAGCAGGAAGCGGATGCGGCTTTCAAAGCCCTGCACCTCTGCGATAACCTCCCCATTTTCGGCATTTTTTACCCAGCCGGTCAGCTCCAGTCTTTCTGCCATCTGCGCCAGCTCGATGCGAAAGCCGACCTTTTGTACACGTCCGTGGAAGGTGATATGGCGGCGGACAAAGCGGTTTTCTTCAAAATCGGGCAATCGGACGCGATTCACCTGATGGCAGATATAAGTATTTCTTGCGGATTTTAATGCTTCAATGGGTTTCATGCAATCACCACCTATTTGTTTTTCTGTTTATACATTATAACAAAGAAGGAACGCATTTGCCAGCCGTCTTTTGAAAAGATTTTTCTTAGAGTTCGATTAGGGAGGTTTACCTTTTCTTTTTTTTGTATTATAATCAAAATTACTTATGGTATTATGCCCGCAATATGGGGCGAGTGAAGAAAAGGAACAGGGGGATTCCCATGAAAAAAGGTTCCTCAGGGAATAGAAAAAAAAGAAGACCGCCCAGACCGGAGGCACCTGTGAACCGTTATCCCACAAGGGACAATGTCTACAATCTGCAAAGAGAACGGCAGAGACGACAGGCGCAGGCGGAGAGACAGGCACGCGAATGGCAGCAGGCGCAGATGGGCTATGCGCAGACACCGCATCCTGCAAAGAGGAAGAAGCACAGGCAGAGAAGAAGGGGCAGCCACATGATGATGCCTTTGCTTGTATTTGCAATCATTGCGCTGTATCTGGTGGGGCAGATTGGCAGCCTTGCGATAAAGGGCTCTGATATTGATGTGGAAACGGTGGCATACGGCACGATTGATACGCCTGAGGTTTATACGGGGCTGATCCTTCGGGAGGAATATGTGGTGGACAGCACCAGAGATGGGCAGCCGTATTATCAGTATTCGCAGGGGGACTATGTGCCGAAGGGCGCAGTGGTCTGCACGGTAAAGGATACGGATTCAACGGATGCGCTGGAAAGCAAGCTGAACCAGATTGATAAGGATATTCTGAAAAGTCAGAAGGCAAGAACGGATTTATCTGCCTTTTCGGAGGATATTTCCCGTTTGGAGGATAACGTGAGCCGGACGGTGGATGCCTATGCAGGGCGTTCCATGCGGTCGAGCCTTTCCTATATGTATACGCTGAAAAGCCAGGTAACCTCCTTTATGGATCAGAGAAACGAAATCTGGCTGACAGAGAATGTGGACAGCCTTTCACAGCTGACAGAGGAAAGAAATGTGTACGAGCAGCAGCTGGCGCAGAACCAAAGTGCGCTGACGGCATCGGAGGCAGGTGTGCTTTGTCTGAGCTATGACGGGATGGAGAAAAAGCTGACACCAGACAAGGCGGAGCAGGTAACGGAAAAGCAGATCGGGGATGCAAAGACACAGTATATCTCCAAGGCGAAAAGCGTTGCCAAGGGCGATCCGCTCTTTAAGATTATTACGGATAACAAGTGGTATGTGGTTGCATATCTGCCGAACAACGCCGTAGCAGGCTGGGAGGCAGGCAAAACAAGCCGTACCCTGAATATGATGACGGAGGAAGAAACCTACAAAATCAGCGCAGATGTGGAAAGCCTCACCGCAGGAGATAAGCAGACGAAGGTTGTTTTCTCAAGCTATGAGCACATGGAGGACTTCATGGAAAGCCGCACGATTTCCTTCAGCTTAGAGGGGACTGTGACAGAGGGTCTGAAGATTCCCAATGATGCGATTGTGGAAAAATCCCTGCTGAAAATCCCCAGAAGCTGTCTGACGGAAAGCATGGGCAATACGGGTGTTTTGCTTGTGAAGGGAAGCAGCACGAAATTTACCGACATTACCGCTGTGACGAGCGATGAGGATGCGGTTTACATTGAATTGGAGGACAGCGGACTGAAAACAGGCGACGTTGTGCTGCAGGGTACAGGCGAGGATGCCGCACAGGTAACGCTTTCCGAGCTGCTGCCGCACGCAGGGGTTTATGTGGCAAACAGCTCCATCGCGAAGTTTGTTGTAATTGATGTTGTGGAACAGAATCAGGAATACGCCATCGTGCAGGCAGGCAGCACAACGGGGCTGCAGCCATACGATACGATTGTTTCCGATGCAAAAAATATCAAGGAGGGCGACAGCGTTTTTTAAGCGTCCGGATGGATAAAGAGATAGAAAGAAGGCAGAAATATGAGCGTAGTTGAAAATATTCAGAATGTGAGAGCAAAAATTGCGGCAGCCGCAGAAAAAAGCGGCAGAACGGCGGAGGACGTACTTCTGTTGGCAGTCAGCAAGACAAAGCCTGTGGAGCTGATTGGCGAGGCGGTGCAGGCAGGGTGTCTTTCTCTGGGCGAAAACAAGGTGCAGGAAATCATGGAAAAATATGAGCCGATGATGGAATATGCGCCGGAGGGAGAGAGAATCCACTGGCACTTAATCGGGCATTTGCAGACAAACAAGGTGAAATATATCATTGATAAGGTGGATATGATTCATTCTGTGGAAAGCCTGAAGCTGGCGGAGGAAATTGAAAAGCGCGCGGCACAGAAGGATATTGTGATGGATATTCTGATTGAGGTGAACATGGCAGCGGAGGAAAGCAAATTCGGCGTGAAGCCGGAGGATACCGAAGCGCTGCTCAGAGAGATTGCGAAAATGCAGCATATTCGCGTGCGTGGGCTGATGACGGTTGCGCCTTTTGTTGAAAATCAGGAGGAAAACAGAGAAGTTTTTCGTCAAATGAGAGAATTACTGGTTGACATGAACGGGAAAAAAATTGATAATATAAAGATGGATACCTTATCCATGGGGATGACGGGCGATTACGAGGTTGCCATCGAAGAGGGTGCGACCATTGTCCGCGTGGGCACAGGTATTTTCGGAGAAAGATATTATCCCAACAAAGGATGAGCAATAGAAACAGCTTAGGAGGAACGTATTGTGGCGAAGATTTTTGACAGAATGAAAGACTTAATGTTTGGCGAATATGAAGACGATGATGATTACTATGAGGATGATTACGATACAGCGGCACCTGCCCCTGCACCCGTAAGAGAGAATTATGGTCTGCGTGACGCAAGAGAGACGGAATACAGCGCACCTGCGCCCCGTAAGGCGGCTCCGAAGAACGCGGCAAATCCCCAGATTTACAGCGTGAACACAAGCGTACAGATGCAGGTAGTTATCATCAAGCCTGAATGTTACGAGGATGCACAGGAAATCTGTGACCAGATTAAAACCAAACGTCCCGTTGTAGTCAATCTGGAAAAGGTGGAATATCCCATTGCGCAGCGCATTATGGACTTTTTGAGCGGCACCTGCTATTCTCTGGAGGGTTCCATTCAGCGCGTAGCCAATAATATTTTTATTATTGCGCCCGAAAATGTGGATATTTCCGGTGATTTTAAAGAAGAATTAAAAACAAAAGGCGTTCTGCTCCCCTGGATGAACGGGACAAATGCCAGATAAAGGTGGTTTTGCGGATTGAATAGTATACAGGCATTGCTGATTAGTGCGATTGGTGTATTTTTCTATGTATTGGAAATTCTCATCTTCGTGCGTATCCTGTTTTCCTGGCTGCCCTTCGGCGTTGGCTACAACAGCAGCATTGGGCGTTTGCTGTATCAGCTGACAGAGCCGATTCTGGGGCCTGTGAGAAATATGGTAGATAAATCCCCGCTCGGCGGCGGCATGGGGCTTGATTTTTCCCCTATTTTTGCGTTAATCCTGATGAGATTGGTGCAGACCCTTCTGGTTGCAGCCATTCGGATGTTCTGATGCCATGGACAGACAGGCATTATTGAAAAGCGTACCGGAGGGCGAGGAACGGCTGCTGTTTGCAAAGGCGCTGGATCAGGCGATTTTTGCGATGAAGCGCAGAGAGCCTGCGTTCACGGATTTCATGGATCGGGCAAAATGTGCAAGATTTCGGGAACGGCTGCAGGGACTTCGGGAGCTGGAGATTACGCTTTTCGGCGGAACGGAGGACTGCGAGCGGCAGATGATGGGCTTTTTTACAGAACCGCTTGCGGCAGAGGAATTCCCGATTAAAATTGTAAAAATCAGAAGAAAAAGTAAAAAATTCGGACAGACGGATCTGAGCCACAGAGATTATCTCGGCTCCCTCCTTGGGCTGGGCATTGACCGCGGCAAGGTGGGCGATATTCTGGTGGCGGAGGATACGGCGGTCTGCTTTGTGGCGGAGGAAATTTCGCCATACATAACGGCTGTGCTGGAGCAGGTTTCCAGAACCGCGGTAGTGGCGGAGGAAACGGAGCAGGCGGAGGACATTCCCCAAAGGCAGACGGAGGCAAGACGCTTAACGGTGGCATCCATGCGGCTGGATGCGGTGGCAAGTGAGGCATTTCATCTGGCAAGAGGGAAAACGCAGACGCTCATCCATGCGGAAAAGGCACAGGTGAATTGGAATATTGTAACAAGCACATCCCATCTGTTAAAGGAAGGGGATTTGGTGAGCCTGCGCGGCTTTGGGCGGTTTCGCGTGAAGGAAATCGGCGGCAGAACCAAAAAAGACAGAATCGGATTGGAAATTGAAAAATATGTATAAGGAGGTTTTTTCGTGATCACACCGAACGATATCGCAACCAAGGACTTTAAGAAGGTAGCTGTAGGCTATTCCCCCGAAGAAGTAGATACCTTTTTGGATGACATCTATGAGGACTATGAGAAGCTGTATAAGGAAAGCCAGAAGGAAAAATCAAAGACAGAGGCTGTGGCTGAGGATACCGACCGGTTGAAGCATCTCGAAAAATCCATTGAACGTACATTAAGCCTTGCGGAGGCAGCTGCGGAGGAAACAAAGGCGGCGGCAAAAGCAGATGGCGATGCCATCATCAACAGTGCGAAGCAGCAGGCAGAGGATATTCTGGCATCCGCAAGAACAAAGGCGTATGAGCTGGAACAGAAGATTTCCGGACTGGAAAGCCGCTACGAACTGATGAAAACAAGAATCAAGCTGCTGCTTTATGCAGAAATCGAGCTGCTGGACAAGGGCGAGGTTCTGGCAGAAAAAGAAGCAAAGGCACAGGAAACAAAATAAAAAACAGACAAGCTGCGGCGGGGTCTTCTTGCCGTGGCTCGTTTTGTATAATGCAAAAATCTTCCGAAAGGGTGATTGAATATGATACCGATTTTGATAACGATACTGCTGATTTTATTAGACCAGGGGACAAAGCTCTGGGCATTGGGAAGCCTGAAGCCGATTCACGGCATGACGGTGGTGGACGGCTTTCTGGATTTGACGTTTGTGGAAAACAGAGGGGTTGCCTTCGGGATGCTCTCCGGGCAGAGGTGGCTGATTCTGGTGCTGACAGGCGTAATTGCCGGTGCGCTGATTTATTTTTACCGCACACTGCCGAAAAAGAAGGCATATCTTCCCCTGCGCGCGGCACTTTTACTGGTGCTTTCGGGCGCGGTCGGCAATATTATTGACCGCGTATGCCGCGGCTATGTGGTGGATTTTTTTGAATTCACCTTCTTTGACTGGCCTGTGTTTAATGTGGCAGATATTTATGTTGTCGCAGGGGTCATCCTGATGGTGCTTCTGATTGTATTTGTGCTAAAGGATGAGGATTTGGATTTGAAGAAGAAAAAGGATGAATGAAATGGAATATTTTACCTTTGGGGCGGAGCAGGAGGACGTTGGGACAAGAATTGACGTTTTTCTTGCAGATGCCATGGAAAATCTTTCGCGCAGCGGCGTGCAGAAGCTGATTGAGGAAGGGCATATCACGCTGAACGGCGGAAGGACAAAAGCAAATTATAAGCTGCGGGAGAGGGACATCATTGATGTAGAGGTGCCTGAGGTGAAGGAGGTTGAAATTCTGCCGGAGGATATCCCGCTGGATATTTTATATGAGGATGCGGATGTCATCGTGGTGAATAAGCCACAGGGGATGGTGGTGCATCCAGCTCCCGGACATACGAGCGGCACATTGGTCAATGCGCTGATGTTTCACTGCGGAGACGAGCTGAGCGGCATTAACGGGGAGAAACGCCCCGGAATCGTGCATCGCATTGATAAGGATACCTCCGGGGTGCTGATGGTTGCGAAAAACGATATGGCGCATCAGTCTCTGGCGGCACAGCTTGCAGAACACAGCATTACGAGAAAATACAATGCGGTGGTCTACAACGGTTTTACGGAGGACGAGGGGACGGTGGACGAGCCTATCGGCAGAAATCCACAGGACAGAAAGAAAATGGCGGTGACGCAGAAGCACAGCCGCCATGCGGTGACGCATTATCGCGTGATCGAAAGAATGGAAAAATTTACACTGATTGAGGCGCAGCTGGAAACGGGGCGGACACACCAGATTCGCGTACACATGACCTATATCGGGCATCCGCTTCTGGGTGACATGGTATACGGCCCGAAGAAGCAGCCGATTCACTTAGAGGGACAGGCACTGCATGCCCGTGTGCTGGGCTTTATTCACCCGCGCACAGGGGAATATCTGGAATTTGAGGCACCTTTGCCGCCTTATTTTGAAGCATTGCTGGAACGACTGCGGAAATAAGTAGGAGGGAGTAACATGCCGCTGCATAAGAAGGATTTTTTCGGCTTACGGGGAATGTCTGCGGATGATATCCGCTATATTCTTGGGACTGCCGAAACGATGAAATATATTTTGAATCAGAAGGATAAGAAAACACCGCATTTGCAGGGAAAATCTGTTATCATGCTTTTTTATGAGCAGAGTGCCAGAGCGAAGCTGGCGTATGAGCTTGCGGCGCAGTATCTCAGCGCAAATGTGATTGATATGACAAATACGGTACATTCCATTGAGAAGGAAAGCTTGCAGGATATCGGACAGCTGATGGATCAGATGGGGGCGGATTTTATTATTCTGCGTCATTCCATGGCAGGCGCGCCGAGGCTGCTGGCAAGCTGTGTGGAGGCTTCTGTCATCAATGCGGGGGATGGCTTTAATGAAAACCCCGGACAGTCTCTGCTTGACCTTCTGACGATTCGGGAGCAAAAGGGAGGCTTTGAGGGGCTGAAGGTTGCCATCATTGGGGATTTGCTGCACAGCCGCGTTTCCAAAAGCAACATCTGGGGTCTGACGAAGCTGGGCGCGGAGGTCTGCGTTTCGGGGCCGCCGACGCTGATGCTGCCTGCCATCGAGAATTTCGGGGTGGAGGTATATTATGATGCCAGAGAGGCGGTCAATAATGCGGATGTTATCCTGACAACACGCATGCGGATGGAGAAGCAGGATAAGAAATCCCTGCCTTCGCTGGATGAATATAAACGCCTGTTCCGTATTGATGAAAATCTTTTGCGCTATGCAAAGAAGGATGCCATTGTGATGCATCCCGGCCCGATTCAGAGGGGGATTGAGATTTCCTCCGGAGTGATTGACAGCAAGCAGTGTATCATCAATGACCAAATCGGGAACTCTGTTGCGGTGCGTATGGCAATGTTCTATATCCTTTCTCAGGTGGGAGGTGCGTTCAGATGAAGACAGTTCTGAAAAATTGCAGAGTGCTTGGAACAACCCATGATAAGGATATGCTCCATGATATTTATGTGGAGAATGGGATCATTGAAAAAATCGGTCTGAATCTTGAGGTTGAGGGGGCGAAGCAGATTGATGTCGGCGGACATACGGTGATGTCCGGATTGATTGACATGCACTGCAACATCTGCGACCCCGGACATGAATATATCGAGGATATCGCAACGGCTTCCCGTGCGGCACTGCGCGGCGGCTTTACAACGATTACCTGCGAACCGAATACAGACCCTGTCATTGATAATAAAACGGTTGTGGAATATATTGTTTCCAAATCGAAGGAAAAATCTCTGGTAAATATTTATCCCTACGGCAGCATGTCTATCGGCTGTAAGGGACAGGAGATTGCGGAAATCGGGGAAATGTACGATGCAGGGATTGTCGGTATTTCCGATGGGGATGAATTTACGGATTCTGCCGCATTTCTGAGAAATGTGATGATTTATACGAAGATGTTTGATTTGCCCGTGCTGACACATTGCGAGGATCGGTCGCTTTCGGGCGTGGGTGTCATGAATGAGGGCTATACGGCGGCATGCCTTGGACTGACGGGGATGCCGCGAGAGGCGGAGGAAGTGATTGTTGCAAGAAATCTGAACCTTGCGGAGCGGACAGGCGTGCATCTGCATTTATCGCACATCAGCACAAAGGGCTCTGTGCAGCTGATTCGTGAGGCGAAGGGCAGAGGGGTTCCTGTGACCTGCGAAACATGCCCACATTATTTTATTCTGACGGAGGATGCCATCGGGGATTATGATACATTTGCGAAGGTGAATCCGCCGCTCAGGGCAAAGGAGGATGTTTACGCCATTATTGAGGGAATTATGGATGGGACGATTGATGTTATCGCATCGGGTCACAGCCCTACAAATATGACAGAAAAGGAACGGGAATTTGATGTTGCGGCGTATGGCATTTCTGCGCTGGAAACGGCACTTTCTCTGAGCTATACGCATCTGGTGGAGACGGGATATATTACGGTGGAGCATCTGATTCGGCTGATGTCCGCGAAGCCGGCGGAGATTTTGAAATTATATAATAAGGGAAGCCTGGCAGAGGGAAAGGATGCCGATATTATCGTGGTCGATTTTCTGGAAACCCACCGCATTGACCCGGAGCATTTTGCATCCAAGGCGAAATTTTCTCCCTTTGCGGCGGAGGAGGTGCGCGGCAAGGTGCTTTATACCATGGTTGGCGGCAGACTGCTGACCTAAATGAATAAATGAGGTGTAAATGAATGTATTTGAAACGATTGGATTTACAGGGTTTCAAATCCTTTCCCGAAAAAGTGAAGCTGGAATTTAACCCGGGGGTGACGGCGGTTGTCGGCCCGAACGGGAGCGGCAAGAGCAATGTTTCCGATGCGGTGCGTTGGGTGCTTGGGGAGCAGAGAGCCAGAAGCCTGCGCGGCGATAAGATGGAGGATATTATATTCGCCGGAACGGAGAACAGAAAGCCACTTGGCTTTGCGGAGGTTTCCATTCTGATTGATAATCAGGATGGCAGACTGCCTTTGGCATACAGCGAGGTGCAGGTGACGCGGCGTGTGTTTCGCTCGGGTGAGAGCGAATACCGCATTAACGGAACGGCGTGCCGCCTAAAGGATATTCAGGAATTATTTATGGATACGGGCGTGGGACGAGAGGGCTATTCCATCATCGGACAGGGACGTATTGATGAAATTCTGAGCGCAAAGGGAGAGGAACGCCGCCGGATTTTTGAGGAAGCGGCAGGCATTGTAAAATATAAAACAAGGAAAAACGAAGCGGTCAATAAGCTGGAAAAGGAACAGCAGAATCTGTTGCGTGTGGATGATATCATCAGCGAATTAGAGGTGCAGGTGGAGCCGCTGGAGAAGCAGAGCGAGAAGGCAAGGGAATACCTTCGTCTGAAGGAGCGGCTGAAGCAGGCGGAAATGACTGCCTTTTGCAGGGATGCGGCGCGGATTGCAAAAGAAACGGAAATGCTTTTGCAGGCGGAGCAGACCGCGGCGGAGCAGCTTGCACAAAGCCTTGCAAAAAGCAATTCGGAAAAGGCGCAGGCGGCTTCCTTCCGAGAGAAAAATGAGGAACTGGATGCCCTTTTGCAGCAGCAGAATGGCAAAATGACAGAGCTGCGCGCGGAGCTGGAAAAGACAGAGGGCGAGATTCGCCTGCGTGAGGAGCAGCGTGTCAATGACGAGGCAAACCGCAGCCGTATTGCCGGAGAAATGGCGGAAAAGGCGAAAAAGCAGACGGAAAATGAAGCGGAGCAGGAGCTTTGCCGCAGCAAAATGGCAGGACTGAAGCTGGAAATGGACGCAAGACAGGAGGAACTGGATGCCTTGCAGGAAGAATATGCATCCCTGAGCACTGTGCTGAGTCAGGATGAAACGAAGGTGGAGTCCTTTAAGGATGAAATTTTTGAGCAGATTCGGATTGGCACCGAGGCGAAGGGGGAAATCTCCAAGCGGGAGGCCATGCAGGAGCAATTTCTTGCCAGAAAGGCACAGCTTCTGGGCGAAAAGGAGCATACGGAAAGCAGACTGCATCAATTTGCGGTGCATTTGCAGGCATTGGAAAAGCAGGAGAATGACCGAAAGGAGCAGATTCGCTATCTGGAGCAGGAGCTGACTGCCTTGGAGCAGGACAAAGTCCATGCCCAACAGGAGAAGCGGAAGGCAGAGACAAGCCTTTCCGTACAGGAAAGACGCGGCTCTGAGCTGCAATCGCGATTAACACTGCTTTCTGAAATGGAACGGGAGCATGAGGGCTATTACAACAGCGTAAAAAGCCTGCTGAATCTGCCGGATGCGCAGGAAAGAGGCATCTGCGGCGCAGTCGGACAGCTTTTGAAGGTGGAGGAGACCTACGAAACTGCCATTGAAGCGGCGTTAGGCGGCGCATTACAGAACATTGTTACCGAAACAGAGGAGGACGCAAGGGATGCCATCGGCTATCTGAAAAGGCGGAACCTCGGAAGGGCGACCTTTCTGCCTGTGACCGCCATCAAGGGTAGACCGCTCGAAGGCAGACAGGCGATTCTGGCGGAGGTTGGTGTGATTGGTACGGCGTATGAGCTGGTTTCGTTTGAGGAAAAATTCAGACAGCTTGCAATGTATCTCTTAGGGCGGATTCTGGTTGTGGAAAATCTGGACAAGGCGGTACAGCTGGCGAAAAAATATCGCCATCAGTATAAGCTGGTTACACTGGAAGGGGACATTTTGAACCCCGGCGGCGCAATGACGGGCGGCTCACAGCAGAAAAAGGCACTGCATGTTTTCGGCAGGAGCAGAGAAATCCGCAGCTTGCAGGAGGCTTTGCAGACGGCAAACCGAACCATTGCGGAGATGCGCGACAGGCTTGCGCTTGCAAATGAGGATTTGCAGGAGATTGAGCAGGAAACGGTTGAGAAAAAAATGGAGCTGCAAAGGGTCATGGTGACGCAAAGCAGTGACAGCGGCGAAAAGGAAAAAACACTGGCGGAGAAGCAGGAGGCTGCCGAAAAGCTTTCCCTTCTGGAGCTGGAGGAAAAGCAGCTGACGGAGCAGACGGAAAATGCCGAGAAGGAAATTGCGGCACTGCGCGAAAGGGCGGCTTCCTCGGAAACGGCAATGGAAGCGGCAAATGCACAGCTGACCGCCTTTCAGGACAGCCTGACGGGCGGCAAGGAAGAAAAGGACATGCTGATGGAGGAGATTACGCAGAAGAAAATTGCGCTTTCTTCCATCGGGCAGAATGTATACAGCATGGAGGAAAAGCTGCTTCGCTTGCAGGAGGAACAGAAAGCCCTCCGGACAGAGCAGAAAAAAGCAGAGGAGCAGGCGGCACTGTATGAAAAAAATACGGGTCTGCGGCTGGAGCAGCAGGAAACCCTACAGCAGAGGGCGGCGGAGCTGGAGCAGCAGGCGGAGACCCTGCAAAGCCGACTGAATGAAACGGCGGCAGAGAAGCAGGAGACTGCGGAAAAAGCCGCAAAAGCCGAGGAAACGGCGGCAGAATGGAAGGAAACGGCAAACAAGCTGGAGAATGAGCAGCTGCGCATTTTGGCGAAAAAGGAAAAGCTGGAAGAAGAAAAGCAGCGCATTACCGCCCAGATGTGGGAGGAATACGAAATGACGCTGCGGATGGCGCAGGAATATACGGCAGGACTGCCACAGGAGCAGGAGCAGCTTTCCGTGAAGGAATGGAAAGGGAAAATCCGTGCACTGGGGGATGTGAATGTCGGTGCGATTGAGCAGTACAAGGAAGTGAAGGAGCGGTTTGAATTTCTGACGGCGCAGAGAGAGGATATTCTTGCGGCGGAGGAAAAGCTGCGGCAGATCATTGCGGAGCTTTCGACTTTGATGGAGCAGCAGTTCCGCGAGCAGTTCAAGGTGATTTCCGAGAATTTCAGCGAGGTATTCCGCGAAATGTTTGGCGGCGGCAGGGCACAGCTCAGACTGACTGATGCGGCGCATGTTCTGGAATCCCCGATTGAGATTGTAGCGCAGCCGCCCGGGAAAAATTTGCAGAACATGCAGCTGCTTTCCGGCGGGGAGCGTGCATTGACCGCGATTGCAATTTTATTTTCCATTCTGAAAATGAAGCCCTCTCCCTTTTGTATTTTGGACGAGATTGAGGCGGCGTTGGACGATGCGAATGTCAGCCGCTATGCACAGTATCTGAAAAAATTTGCAGAGGAAACGCAGTTTATTGTCATTACCCACAGAAAGGGCACGATGGAGCATGCAGATGTGCTTTATGGCGTGACGATGCAGGAGAAGGGCATTTCCAAATTGATTTCCGTTGACTTTTCGGAGGCGGAAAAAAGTATTACAGCGTAAGGATGAAAAGGAGACCGAATATGGGTTTATTTGATTTTTTTAAGAAGAAAGCCACGGAGGAGCAGCCGCAGACAGAGGAGCAGCAGGAAGGCGTTCTGGAGCTGGATGGCGTGGAAGTGGAAACGGACGCGCAGGATGCGGATATTGTTCTGGATGTGGAGGATGGTCAGGATATGAACCGGGCTGTCCATGCAGTGATGGATGAGGAGGAAATCCAGATTGACCGCGCAGGAGATGATATTCTGTATCGGGAGGAGGCAGAAGAAGCGCCTGCGGAAGCGGAAATCGAGATTACCTTCGAGGACGCGGACGGAGAGGAAATCCTGACGGCGGAGGATGCGGCGGAGGCCGAAGCAGTTCTGGATGAGCTGACAGAGATTGCAGGGGAAATTCTTGCGGAAAAGCCCCTTGCGGAGGATGAGGTTATCGTTGCGACAGAGGACGGCGAGATTTTTACGGCGGACAATGATGCGGACGGCAGGGCCTTTGTAGAGGAACTGGCGGACGAGGTTGCAGAAGAGCTGAATCAGGAGGAGACGGCAGAGGAAGCACAGGAAACACCTGCGGAGGAAAGCGCAGAGGAGGAAAAACCTGCGAAGATGGGCTTTTTTGCGAAGCTGAAGGCGGGTCTGGATAAGACAAGAAAGAACATCCTTGGCGGTGTGGATGGCGTTCTGGGCGCGTTTACGAAGATTGACGAGGATCTGTTTGAGGAACTGGAAGAAGCACTTATCATGGCGGATATGGGCGTGCAGACAACAATGGATATCGTGGAAAACCTGCGAAAAAGGGTTAAGAGAGAGCATGCGACCGACCCTGCGGTAATCAAGGATATGCTGATTGATGAGATTACGGCGATTTTGCAGGAGGGCGCGCAGGAGGACGAAAATTTGCCCTCTCCTTCCGTTCTGCTAGTCATTGGTGTAAATGGTGTCGGCAAGACAACGACCATCGGCAAGCTGGCGCATAATTTCAAGGAGGACGGGAAATCCGTACTTCTGGCGGCGGCGGATACCTTCCGTGCGGCGGCAATCGACCAGCTGGAAATCTGGGGGGAACGTTCCGAGATTCCTGTGATCAAGCATGAGGAAAATTCTGACCCTGCGGCGGTGGTATATGACGCAGTGCATGAGGCAAGAAAGCAGAATACTGACCTTTTAATCTGCGATACGGCAGGGCGTTTGCACAACAAGAAAAACCTGATGGAGGAATTGAAGAAGATTGCGCGTGTCATCGAGAGAGAATACCCTGCGGCACACAGAGAGGTATATCTGGTGCTGGATGCCACAACGGGACAGAACGCACTGCAGCAGGCAAAGCTGTTCAAGGAAGTGACGGATATCACGGGAATTGTGCTGACAAAGCTGGACGGCACAGCCAAGGGCGGCATTGTGGTTGCAATTAAGAGCGAATTACAGATCCCTGTACGCTATATTGGGGTCGGGGAAGGGATTCACGATTTGCAGAAATTTGATGCGGCTGAATTTGCAGGCGCATTGTTCGGAAGGGAGGCATAAGAGATGGCAGAGGAAAAGAAAATCGAAAATGCCGTTTATGAATATGATGTATTAGAGGAAAGAACGGAACGCCGTCCGGCGGCAGTGACCCCCTATGAACGGGAAATCTGTCAGCACATGGAGGGGCTGTTTCCGCATCGTGTGACGAGAGTGTATCGGGAGATAGATTCCGAATTTCTGAGTGTGAATGTTTTTGTGATGAAAGCACCCACGAAGAAGGATTTTCATGTGCTGTATACCACAGGAATGAGCGCGATGCCGATGAAGCTGCCGCAGGAATTTCTGCCGAAATATAAGGATTTGGAGCGCGCGGAGCTGCTGCTGTTTCTGCCGGCGGAATGGGATATTCTGACAGGATATGAAACAGATGCGGATGTGCCTGACCGCCTTTGGTGGCCTGTACGGCTGATGAAATATCTGGCGAGATTTCCGCACGAATTCAAAACATGGCTGGGCTGGGGGCATACGCTGCCGAATTCAGCCGATTGTGTGCCGTATGACGAAAGTACAAAGCTTTGCGGCGCGATGCTCGGAGCATTGCAGGAAAATATCAGCATGTTCCGTACGGAGGATGATACGCAGATTAACATGTACTGCGTGATTCCGCTGTATAAAGAGGAAATGGAGTACCAGAAAACCGCGGGCACAGAGGCGTTGATGCAGAAGCTTTCTGTACTGAATGGGTATGGGATGATTGTGTTTCCTGACAGACCGAATGTCTGCGCAGAGGAAGAATAAAAGAAAAAGGCGTATGGAAAGATTTGAACCGAGCTGTTTTGTGCTGTCTGCACAAAATGACTCGGTTCAAATCTTTCCATACGCCTTTAAAATATAGACTGTTTTTATCACCGGTGTGAGCTAGATGTCATTCCTTGCGGTATGCCACAGGCTTCTGTGCTGCCTTCTGGATGGTATTTTTTAATTCATAATCCTCATATTTCAGGTCGGGAATTGCCTTCATGCGGTTTTGCCGTTCAACCAGAAATTCCATATACAGCAGTAAATCCGCCTTACTGTCCTCTTCCAGCAGGGTGTAATATCGACGAAATTCGTTGAACGCAGCGGTTTCGTCATCAATCACATAGGGATAGCGGATATCATTGACACCCAAAAGATAATCCATAGAGACATTGAAGATGGAGGCAATTTTTTTTAAATCGGAAATAGAGGGCTGGTTTCGACCGGATTCATAGTTTGCAATCGCTGTATAGCCATAGTTGAGCATTTCGCCTAACTTGACCTGTGTCAGCTTTTTTTCTTTTCTCAATGCCTTCAAGCGGTCTTTAAATTCCATGTCATACACCTCTTCTTTTATTTGAATTTTTACAGACAAAGCCGAAAAAGTTTGCGCTTTTGGTCGGTTTTGGAAATGTATAAAGTATCCCCCAAATAACAATATTTATTATACGGATAAATTTTCACGGGGAAAAGGCTGAACCACAGATGCAATGAAAATCTTGATAAAAATTTGCGATGCGTGAAGTTGAGTGTTTTTTCTCAAAAAAAGCAAGAAATTTTTATTTTTTTGGAAAAATGTGAAGAAATTTATTGACATATATCAGAAATGGTGCTATATTCAAATCACATAAAACATATAAAGATACTATGATATATAAAGAGATTGAGAGGAGTATTCTTATGCCGACAAAATATTATTTTGATAACGCAGCAACAACACCCGTAAGGGAGGAGGTATTGCAGGAGATTCTTCCTTACTTCAGAGAATATTACGGCAATGCATCCAGCATTTACAGCATTGCAAAGGAAAGTAAAAAGGCGCTGGAGGCAGCAAGGGCAAAGGTAGCGGCTGCGATTGGTGCGACACCCGATGAAATTTATTTCACAGCAGGCGGCTCCGAAAGCGACAATATGGCACTGCGTGGCGTGGTAAACGCAAGCAAGAAAGAGAAAAAACATATTATTACAACAAAAATTGAACATCATGCGATTCTGCATACCGCAGAATTTCTGGAAACAAAGGGTGTGGATGTGACTTATCTGAACGTAGACGAATTCGGGAAGATTTCTTTGGAGGAGCTGGAAAATGCCATCCGTCCCGAAACCGTTCTGATTTCCGTTATGTTTGCGAATAACGAAATCGGTACGATTCAGCCTATCGCAGAGATTGCTGAAATCGCGAAAAAGCACGGCGTTCTGTTCCACACAGATGCGGTACAGGCTGTCGGTCATGTACCTATTGATGTAGAAAAGCTGCATGTTGATTTGCTGTCCATGAGTGGGCATAAGCTGGGCGCACCGAAGGGCATCGGCGCGATTTATATCCGCAAGGGGACAAGGATTTCTCCGCTGATTTTCGGCGGCGCACAGGAAAAGAAGCTGCGTGCAGGCACAGAAAATATTGCAGGTATCGTTGGTCTGGGCAAGGCTGCGGAGCTGGCAGTGGCTGAAATGGAGGAAACAACAAAGAAGCTGACTGCACTGCGGGATAAGCTGATTCATGGGATTCTGGAAAGCATTCCCGATAGCCGCCTGAACGGACATCCGACAGATCGTCTGCCCGGCAACTGCAACATTTCCTTCTCCTATATTGAAGGCGAATCTCTGCTGCTGCTGCTGGATGCACTGGGCATTGCGGCTTCCAGTGGTTCTGCGTGCACATCCGGCTCTCTGGACCCTTCTCATGTGCTGATGGCGATTGGTCTGCCTCATGAGATTGCACATGGCTCTCTGAGACTGACAATAGACAGAGAAAACACGGAGGAACAGGTAGACTTTATTCTGGAAAAGCTGCCCGGTCTGGTACAGCGGCTGAGAGATATGTCTCCCGTTTATCCTGGCAAAAAGGCTTGATAGAAGAAAAACAGACGTTTACTTTAGACATTCATATAAATTGGAACACCAAGGAGGAACTTTGAAATGGAATATAGCGAAAAGGTAATGGATCATTTTATGAACCCAAGAAATGTAGGCGAAATTGAAAACGCAAGCGGCGTTGGACAGGTCGGCAATATGAAATGCGGCGATATCATGAAGGTATATTTGCAGATTGAGGATGGCAAAATCGTTGATGCAAAATTCAAAACCTTTGGCTGTGGTGCCGCAGTTGCGACAAGCTCCATGGCGACAGAGCTGGTAAAGGGCAAGAGTATTCAGGAAGCATTGGAGGTAACCAATAAAGCAGTCATGGAAGCGTTGGACGGTCTGCCTCCCGTAAAGGTACACTGTTCCTGTCTGGCAGAGGAGGCGCTGCGTGCCGCTCTGTGGGATTATGCACAGAAGAACAATATTGTCATTGATGGACTGGAACCTCCCGTAAATGACATTGACGAAAGACATCATCAGGCTGAATGATAGAAGTACCAAAGAAAAAGGAAAGGAAACGAAACAGAACACAGAAGATAAAACTCATAAAAACTCAGAAATTTTCAAAAAACTCTCAAAAACTCATTTTATTACACCCCTCTAAACCAATAAAAATCCCTTTCCGAAAGGAAGGGGATTTTTTATGCAGAAATTTTTTATTTCAAAAGGGATTCATAGCACTGCAGGACAGCTGAGAGACCTTCTTCAAGGGTGCCGTTATTTTCTGCAATGGCTTCTGCCGCCGCGGTATAAAGGGGCAGGCGTTCCTGATAAAGCTTCTGTGCCGCCGCCTGATCGGGGGCAAGGGGTCTGCCGTTGCCCGTCTGGAGCAGGTCTGCATCGCGTTTCAGCCAGATGAGTCTGCCGTTGCGCTTAAGGTATTCGACATTCAGGGGGTTTTTGATGATGCCGCCGCCTGTGGCAATGACGAGGTTATTCCGGGAAGAAACCTCATGGATGACCTTTGTTTCGATTTCGCGGAAGGCGGGCTCTCCTTCCTTTGCGAAGAATTCGGCAATGGGCATTTTGATGCGCTCGATAATCAAATCATCGGTATCGACAAAGCCTTTGCCCAGCTTTTCTGCCGCCCTTTTGCCAATCGTGCTTTTGCCGCCGCCGCTCATGCCAACCAGAACAAGATTGGAGCGTTCCTTTAAGAGGGGCGTATTGATTTCGGCAATGCGGGCATCCTCCAGATGGGTATCCAGAAAGATTTCTACGGCATATTTTGCCTGTGCAACGAGCATTTCCAGACCGCCTGCGGCACGAATCCCACGCTTTTCCGCCTCCAGAACAAGCTGGGTACGCAGGGGGTTATAGACAACATCCGCAACGCCTTCGAGCGCGGTGAAGCGGTCTAAATCAATGGGGCAGTCATCGGAGTTCGGATACATTCCGACAGGAGTGGTATTCACGATGATTTTTGCATCGGCATGATTTTTATAACATTCTGCATAGGTGACGGTTTCCGGATATTCCTTATAATATACGGTGATAATTTCGGATGCGCCCAATTCCTCCAGAACGGCAATGACAGCCTTGGACGCGCCGCCCTTGCCCAGAACCAATGCTTTTTTGTCGGCAACATCAATACCGTTTTTCTGGAGCAGATAACGGAAACCGTAAAAATCCGTATTATAGCCGCAAAGCCTGCCGTTTCTGTTGACAACCGTATTGACTGCGCCGATTCTCTGCGCGCGGCTGTCCACCTCATCCAGATAAGGGATAACCGTTTCCTTATAGGGAATGGTTACATTCAAGGCAGCAAACTGCTTTTCCCGCAGGAAAGCATCCAATTCATCTCTTGTTAAGGGAATCAGATCATAGGTATAATCCGCCAGCTGTTCATGAATGATTTTAGAAAAGCTGTGTCCCAGCTTTTCTCCGATTAGTCCGTATCTCATCAGAAAGTCACCTCGTATCTTTTGTATTTTCTATGGAACAATAGTTTCTCTCTATCTTAATGCAAATAAAGGATTTATGCAATCTCTTTTACAAAAGAAAAGATTAAAGTTTTTGTAATATTTTTCATTGTATTTTTGTGGTACAATAAATAAAATAAAAATCAAATGGGAAAACAAAGGAATCAGGTGAAAAAATGAATCGATTTTTGAAAAAAATATGTACCGGCATTTTATGCGGTGTGCTTGGTGTGGTAAGCATCGGGGCGCAGGAGGCCTTTGCGGCAGATGCGAAGGAGATGCGTGCTGTCTGGATTTCAACGGTATACAGTGCGGACTATCCTTCTACAATGAATAATGCAGAAACGCAGAAGAATGAATTTATTCAGAAGCTGGAGCAGGCGCAGGCGTTGGGATTGAATACGGTTGTGGTGCAGGTGCGCCCGAAGGGGGATGCGCTGTATCAGTCCGATCTGAATCCATGGAGCGCTGTGCTGACAGGAGCGCAGGGGACAAATCCCGGCTATGACCCGATGGCGTTCATGATTGCGGAAGCACACAAGCGCGGCATGGAATTTCACGCATGGATGAATCCTTACCGCATTACGACATCCGGAACGGATGTATCCGCACTTTCTGCGGACAACATGGCAAGAAAGCATCCGGACTGGATTCTGACCTACAACGGGGCAATGTATTATGACCCTGCGAATGAGGAGGTACAGCAGTATATCTGTGATACGGTAAAAGAGGTTGTGGAAAAATATGATGTGGATGCCATCCATTTTGATGATTATTTCTATCCTTCCAATTATCCTCTGCCTGAGGGTGAAACAAGGGAAGGTGCAGTGGCGCAGGAGCGCCGCGACAATGTGGATACGTTAATCAAAAAGGTATATCAGACGATTAAAAATACAAAAGCCTCTGTGGAATTCGGCATCAGCCCGATGGGAATCTGGAAAAACAGCACCTCTGACGAGGCAGGCTCTGCAACACGCGGCTCCGAAGGCTATTATACGGTTTACGGAGATGCGAAAAAATGGGTAGAAAAAGGCTGGGTAGATTACATTACACCGCAGATTTACTGGGAGCAGGGCAATGCCTATGCCGATTATGAGACACTGGTGAAATGGTGGAGCGACGTGGTTGAAGGGACTGACGTAAAGCTTTATATTGGACAGGGGATTTACAAGGATTCCGTTGCGAAGGAGATTGCACAGGAAATGCAGGTCAATGAAAAATACAACGTGGACGGCAGTATGTTCTTCAGTCTGCGGGATTTGCTGAACAACAGACAGGGCTGTGCGGATGCGGTGAAGGCATATTATCAGACAGCGACAAAACCGACAGAGCCTACAACACCGACCGAACCGACCACCCCGACCGAACCGGAAGCACCTGTTACGATTGAAAAGAAATATGCCTACGCAGGCAGGGCAAAGGTAACGGTGAACGGCAAGGCGGTGGATTTCCAGACATACACGATTGACGATTATACCTATTTTAAGCTGCGCGATGTTGCAGGTGCGGTAAATGGGACAGCAAAGCAGTTTCAGACCTACTGGAATGAAGGCAAGCAGGCGATTGAGCTGTTCCGTGGTGTGCCGTATTCCTCCTCTGTGAGCGGCGCGGCAGGCAGATATGGCGATACCTATGGCACAACCTCTACTGCAAAGCTATACTGCGACGGGGAAAGAAAGAGTGTGAGTGCCTATACCATCAACGATTATACCTATTATAAGCTGCGCGATCTGGCGAAGCTGCTGGATATGGGCGTGACATGGGAGGAAGGCTCGGCTACCATCGGTATCAACACCGCAAAAAGCTATCAGTAAGCCATTGACGGGTCGGAAGGAGAAAGAGATGTCCCTTTTTAAGAAATTGCAGGAAAAGAGAACGGCGGAGCGTGTGCGAAAATCCGAAAGAATGCAGGGCTTTACCATGCAGGCGGAATTGAGCGCGACCATCGTCAGTGTAAGGCTGTTGGACGGCACGGAAGCGGAAACGAGATTTCTGGTGGAATATGCCAACGGCGAGAAGAAGGAGGAAGCTGTTAAGAATGACAGTGAAAGATTTCGGGAGCTGAGCATGTATTTGGGCTAAAGGGAATTTCTTGCACGGTTCCGAAGCGCTGCGAGGGAATTTTCTGAAAAAGCCTTGCAAACAAAGGAAAGAAGTGGTATAGTAATACAAAGTAATGATTATAAACGTTGGTGAAAAGAGTGGGTAGAACAACCCGCTCTTTGTTATTGTAGGGGGAAAGCCCCATCGGATTTTTGTAAGACGGAAAAAGAAAAACGAAAAAGAGGTGTAAAAATGGCGAAACCAAACAATACAGAAGCAAAGGTGCTGCCCATTCTGGAGCCGATTATTGCAGAAAAGGGGCTGGAGCTGGTAGATTTGGAATTTGTAAAGGAAGGCGTAAACTGGTATCTGCGTGTTTATATTGATAAGGACGGCGGTGTAAATATTGATGACTGCGAAGCGGTCAGCCGTGCGCTTGAGGTGAAGCTGGATGAAAAAGATCCCATCGAGCAGGCCTATATTTTGGAGGTAAGCTCCCCCGGTATCGACAGACCGCTGAAAAAGGATGCGGATTTTGTGAAATATCAGGGAGAAATCATTGATGTGAAGCTGTATAAGGCGCAGGACGGCAGCAAGCAGTATCAGGGCAGGCTGCTGGGTCTGGAGAATGGTGTGCTTTCCATCGAGGAGGAAAACGGAAACGTAGTGAAATTTGAACAGAAGGATATCGCCAGCGTGAGATTGGCAGTTATTTTTTAAGCTAAGGGAGGAATTTGGAAAATGGACAGTAAAGAATTTTTGGATGCGCTGAATCTGGTTGCAAAGGAAAAGGGTATTGATAAGGAAGTTGTATTTGAGGCAATCGAGGCATCCCTGGTTTCTGCATGCAAGAAAAACTTCGGCACAAGCCAGAATATTAAGGTGGTTATCGACAGAGAATCCGGCAATGTTGCCTGCTATGCGCAGAAAACCGTTGCAAGCCCTGTGGAAGATCCGCAGCTGGAAATTTCTCTGGAAATGGCAAGAGTGCTGAACCCCAACTATGTGGTTGGCGATGTGGTGGATCTGGAGGTAACACCGAAGGACTTCGGCAGAATTTCCGCACAGACCGCAAAGCAGGTGGTGGTACAGAAATTCCGCGAGGCAGAAAGAGAAATTCTCTTTAACCAGTACATTACAAAGGAAAGAGAGGTTGTAACTGCCATCGTACAGAGAAAGGAACGCAGAAATGTTATCGTGCAGATGGGCAAGATTGATGCGATTCTTTCCGCAAACGAACAGATTCCCGGCGAACAGTATAACTTTATGGATCGCATCAAGGTATATGTACTGGAGGTAAAGCAGACCACAAAGGGTCCTCAGATTTTTGTTTCCAGAACACATCCTGAGTTGGTAAAGCGTCTGTTTGAACAGGAGGTGCCCGAAGTACATGACGGCACAGTGGAAATCAAGAGCATTGCAAGAGAAGCCGGAAGCAGAACAAAGATTGCCGTTTATTCCAAGAATGAAAACGTGGATGCGCTGGGTGCCTGTGTTGGGCAGAATGGCTACCGTGTCAATGTAATCGTAAGCGAGCTGGGCGGCGAAAAGATTGATGTGATCAACTGGAGCGAGGACCCCAAGGAATTTATTGCGGCAGCACTCAGCCCCTCTAAGGTTCTGGAGGTTGCGCTGAACGAAGCAGAGCAGAGCGCGAAAATCGTAGTGCCCGACCATCAGCTTTCTCTGGCAATCGGCAAGGAAGGGCAGAATGCAAGACTTTCCGCAAAGCTGACAGGCTGGAGAATCGATATCAAGAGTGAAACACAGGCAAGAGAAACAAACTTCTTAGCAGAAGACCCCGTAACGGAAGAAGCGGCGGAGGAAACAACGGCAGAAGAAACAGTAGATGAGGCTGTAGAAGAAGCAGCAGAGGAAGATGTAACAGCGACAGAGGAAACGGCAGAAGGCGAAGCAGAAGCGTAAGAGGGAGGAGAGTATATGAAGCAAAGAAAAGTACCTCTCAGAAAATGTACCGGCTGTCAGGAAATGAAAAATAAAAAGGAACTGATTCGCATTGTACGAAATGATGCAGGCGAATTTGCCTTAGACCGTACGGGAAAGCTGCCCGGACGCGGTGCATATATCTGTCCCAATGCGGAATGTCTGGCGAAGGCGCAGAAATCCAAGGGGCTGGAGCGCTCCTTTAAGGTGGCTGTGCCGAAGGAAGTGTATGAGCAGCTGCTTCAAGAATTGGAGAAACAGACCAATGAATAAATTTTTTTCCCTTCTGGGGCTTTGCAAGCGGGCGGGAAAGCTTGTTGCAGGCGAGGTGGCCGCAGAACAGGCGGTGCGCAAAAAACAGGCATATCTGCTCATTTTAGCGCAGGATGCATCGAAGAATACAAAAAAGAAATTTACAAATTCCGCAGTGTATTATGAACTGCCCTTGGCAGAAATCGGAACCAAGGAAGAACTGGGCAGAGCCATTGGCGCAGAAATGCGCTCCATTATTGCGATTACAGAAAAGGGCTTTGCAAAAAAACTGAAAGAGCTTGCGGATGATAATATAGAGAATAGAACGAAGGTCGGTGAAGGCTGATTTTCGAGAAAGACGAGGTGTTGTGGAATGTCCAAAATCAGAATTTATGAACTGGCAAAGCAGCTTGGCGTTGCCAATAAAGACTTAGTAGCAAAAATCAACAGCATCGGCATTGAAGCAAAAAGCCACATGGCAATGCTGACAGAGGAAGAAGCCGCAAAGGTGACGGCGTTATATCAGCCGAAGAAGGAAGAACCCAAAAAGGATGCACCGAAAAAGGATGCACCCAAGCAGAACCAGCCCAAGCAGAATCAGCCGAAGCAGGATGGGCAGAAAAAGGAAAATGACCGCAGACAGGACGGCAACAGACCTGCGCAGAAAAAGGACAACAGAAACGAAGGCAGAAGCAACGAAAGCAGAAACGAAAACAAGCAGGGCAAGGGCAATAATAACAACAATAACAACAATAACAATAATAATAACAAGCAGGGCGGTCAGAATAACAAGGGCGCACAGCAGCAGGGCAAGAAGGACAACAATAAAGGCAAGGACAAAAAAGACAAAAAGGGCAACAAGAACGGTCAGAAGGTAAGAGAAAACCCCATGGAGCGCAGAAGACGTGAAATGGAGGAGGAAGCAGCACTGATGGCAGAGCTGGCTGCACTGGAGGCGGAGGAAGCAAACGCAGATCCCGTTATCAAATATATTCCCGAAAGCATTACCGTAAAGGATCTGGCTGAGGTTCTGGGCAAAAAAGGCTCCGATCTGGTTATGAATCTGATGAAAAAGGGCAAAATGCTTGCCATCAATGCAACACTGGATTTTGATACCGCGGCTTCCATCGCAGAGGAATACAACGTGATTCTGGAGCAGGAGGAAGAAAAGGATATCATGGAGGAAGCCTTTGGCGCAGAGGAGGAAGAGGATGAATCCAAGCTGGAGGAAAGACCTCCCGTTGTTGTTGTAATGGGGCATGTTGACCACGGCAAAACCTCTCTGCTGGATGCCATCCGTCATTCCAGCGTAACAAAGGGCGAAGCAGGCGGCATTACACAGCATATCGGTGCATACACCGTTCAGATTGACGGCAAGCCCATTACCTTCCTGGATACACCCGGTCACGAGGCATTTACGGCAATGCGTATGCGCGGCGCGCAGATTACAGATATCGCGATTCTGGTTGTTGCGGCGGATGACGGTGTAATGCCCCAGACAGTAGAAGCAATCAACCATGCGAAGGCAGCAGGCGTTGAAATTATCGTTGCCATCAACAAGATGGATAAGCCCTCCGCAAACCCCGACCGCGTAAAGCAGGAACTGACAGAATACGGTCTTCTGGCAGAGGACTGGGGCGGCACAACCGTTTGCGTTCCTGTATCTGCACACACGAAGGAAGGCATTGATAACCTGCTGGAAATGATTATTCTGACAGCAGAAATGAAGGAGCTGAAGGCAAACCCCAACAAGAAGGCAAGAGGTGCTATCATCGAAGCACAGCTGGATAAGGGACGCGGCCCTGTTGCAACCGTACTGGTACAGAGCGGCACCCTGCGTGTGGGCGATCCTGTGGTTGCAGGCCCTGCATACGGGAGAATCAGAGCGATGACAGATGATAAGGGCAGACGCGTGAAATCCGCAGGTCCCTCCACTCCTGTTGAGATTCTGGGGCTTTCTGAGGTTCCTGCAGCAGGTGACAGCTTCTATGTAGCGGCAAACGAAAAGCAGGCAAGACAGCTTGCGGAAAGCGTTATCGCAAAGAACAGAGAAACACTCATTAGCCAGACACCCCAGAAGGTATCTCTGGATGATCTGTTCAACCAGATTCAGAGTGGTAACATGAAGGAGCTGGGGATTATTGTAAAGGCGGACGTACAGGGCTCTGTAGAGGCAGTACGTCAGTCTCTGGAAAAGCTGACAAACGAGGAGGTACGCGTGCGCGTGATCCATGGCGGCGTTGGTGCGGTTACGGAAAGCGACGTGCTTCTGGCATCCGCATCCAATGCGATTATTATCGGCTTCAACGTGCGTCCTGAGCCTGCGGCAAAGGCATTTGCGGATGAGGAAAAGGTGGATATCCGTCTGTATCGTGTTATCTATAACGCAATCGAGGATATTCAGGCTGCCATGAAGGGGATGCTTGATCCCATTTACGAAGAAAAGGTTCTGGGCCATGCAGAGGTACGCCAGATCTTTAAGGCATCCGGCGTTGGTACGATTGCCGGCAGCTATGTAAAGGATGGTAAATTCGTGCGAAATTGTCAGGTTCGTATCGTGCGTGACGGTATCGTTGTGTATGAAGGCGATCTGGAAAGCCTGAGACGCTTCAAGGATGACGTAAAAGAGGTTGCAGCAGGCTATGAATGTGGTCTGGTGTTCAAGAAATTCAATGACGTGAAGGAGGGCGACTGGATCGAAGCCTTCACTATGGTAGAGGTACCTCGCTAATTTTGAAATAAAAGGTGAGAGATTATGAAAACAAATAACAGACTTTCTCGCATCAATGACGAGATTATGAAGGAGCTTTCCCAGATTATTCGGGCAGAGCTGAAGGACCCTCGCATTGGTGTGATGACAAGCGTGATCCGTGTGGAAACGACGCAGGATTTGAAATACTGCAAGGTTTATGTTTCTGTACTGGGTGACGAAAAGGATAAGGAAAATGTAATGAAGGGGCTGCAGAACGCAGGCGGCTTTATTCGCCGGCTGATTGCGCAGAGAATTAACCTGCGCTATACCCCTGAGCTGCGCTTTAAGCTGGACGAATCCGCAGAATATGCCATCCACATGGATGAATTGTTCAGCAAAATCGATAAGGAACGCAAGGAAAGAGATGCAGAATGAAAAAAGCAAACAACTCTTTTGATGAAATCATGGAATGGGTTCTGTCGGCGGAAACGATTGCGCTGGCAGGACACACCAACCCCGATGGGGATGCCATCGGCGCATGTCTGGCACTCGGCGGCGCACTGGAAAAGGCAGGGAAGCAGGTGCAGGTCATTCTGGAAAAATATGCGGATAAATATCAGCTGATTCCGAATGGACATCTGGTCTGTGCGGCAGAGGATGCAAGGCTTCCTGAGCTGTTTCTCGTACTGGACTGCGGTGACGAGGGACGCTTGGGGGATGCGGCGGAAATTTTCCAAAAAGCAGCGAAGAAAATCAATATTGACCACCACGAAAGCAACACCTATTTCGCAGAGCTGAATTATGTGGCGGCGAAGGCCTCCTCGACCAGTGAGATTGTGTTTCAGCTTTTGGAAAACAGACTGCCCATGACGGCGGCAGAGGCGGCTGGGCTTTATGCCGGACTGATTTATGACACAGGCGGCTTCCGTCATTCCTCTACATCTCCTGAAACCATGCGGATTGCAGGGGCCCTAATGGGGTACGGGATTCCCTTTACGGAGATTTATAACCGCTTTTTCGACAGCCGCAGCTTTTCGGAATTAAAGCTGATGGGCAGAGCCCTGAGCAATGCAGAGCTGCTGTTTGGCGGCGATGTGGTCTGCTCTCAGATTACGGCGGCGGAGATTGCGGAGCTGGGCGGCAGCAGCAAGGAGCTGGATGCCATCATCAATTATCTGAAGGGCGTATTGGGCGCAAAGGTGGCCTGCTTCTTCTATGAAAAGACGGAAACGGATGTAAAGGGCAGCTTCCGCGGCAATGACGGCTATGATGTATGCGCATTGGCGCAGAAATTCGGTGGCGGCGGTCATGTGAAGGCGGCAGGCTGTACCATTTCCGCACCCATTGCCAAAGCCAAGGAAATGGTTCTGGCAGAGGTGGAAAAAATGCTGTAAAAAAGAATTTAAGGAGGTACTGTTTTTTGGACGGTATTTTCAATATTTACAAAGAAAAGGGATTCACCTCCCATGATGTGGTTGCGATTGTTCGCAGAACCATTCACATGAAAAAGGTGGGGCATACCGGCACGCTTGACCCCGATGCGGAGGGCGTTCTGCCGGTTTGCGTGGGCAAGGCAACCAAGCTTTCGGATGTCATTATGGATGGCAGAAAAAGCTACCGCGCCATGCTCCGCTTAGGCGTGACCACAACGACGGAGGACGCTTCGGGCGAGGTTCTGGAGACAAAGGCGGTTGTGTTTGATGAGGGAAAAATCCGCGCGGCTGTGGCAGCCTTTATCGGCAGACTGGAGCAGGTGCCGCCGATGTATTCCGCAGTGAAGGTGAATGGGAAAAAGCTGTATGAGCTTGCCAGAGAGGGCAAGGAGATTGCACGAAAGGCGCGCACCATTGAGGTGTATGATATTCGGATTCGCAGATTTCTGCCGCCAGACAGAGTGGAGATGGACATTGACTGTTCGAAGGGGACATATATCCGCACGCTTTGTGCCGATATCGGCAAGGCACTGGGCTGCGGCGGACACATGGCGGAATTGCTGCGGACAGCAACAGGCAGCTTTTCTCTGGAAAACGCCATCAAGCTGGATGATTTGAAGGCACTGGCGGAGCAGGAGAGAGCAGAGGATGCCCTGCTGACGATGCAGGAGGCGCTGAGAGACTTTCCCGTGATAAAAATTGCGGAGGGCTCGACCAAGCTGCTCTATAACGGCGGAAAAATACAGGAAAAATATTTTACAAAGCAGCCGAAGGCATTGCAGGAGGATGAAATCGCAGCGGTTTACGATTTTGAGAATCACCTTGTTGGACTGTATACACTGAAAAAAGAAGAAACGAATTTTTACATCAAACCGTTTAAAATGCTGGTATAAAGCAAGGATTTTTATATTTGTAAAAGGAGTAAAAAAATGGAACATATTACTGACACGCGAATTGAGCAGAGTGAGCCGACGGCTGTGACTCTGGGGAACTTTGATGGTCTGCATCAGGGGCATCGTTCGCTGATCAATCTGACAAAACAATTTGCGGAGGAGGAGGGACTGAAAAGCGTGGTGTTTACCTTCTCTCCCCACCCGATGTTTGTCTTTCAAAGAAAAGAAGATTTTGCCTTAATCGTTGACCCTTCGGAAAAGAAATTCCAGATGGAGCAGATGGGCATTGATATTTATATTGAATATCCCTTTGATATGAACTTTGCGGCAATGGACCCTGAGGACTTTGCAGTGAAGCTGATTTTTGAAAAGCTGAAATGCCAGGTGCTGGTGGTCGGGGAGGATTACCGCTTTGGCAAGGGCGCGGCAGGCAATTATGAAATGCTGAAGCGCCTTGGTGCAGAACGCGGCATTAAGGTCATCGGTGTGCCGAAGGTGCTGCATGGGGATGAGAGAGTCAGCTCCTCCCGTATCCGCAGATGCCTTCTGGAAAAGAATCTGGAAGAAGCAAACCAGATGCTGACGGTGCCTTATTTTATCCTTGGTACAGTAAAGGAAGGGAAAAAGCTGGGCAGAACCATCGGCTTCCCTACGGTAAATATCGAGGCGCATCCGCTCAAGCTGTTCCCGCCCAATGGGGTCTATGCAACAAAGACATTGTATAAGGGGAAATATTATTACGGTGTGACCAATATCGGCAAAAACCCCACCGTAAACGGCACAGTGAAGATTGTGGAAACGTATTTACTGGATTTTAATGAAATGATTTACGGCGAACAGCTACAGACATTTTTCTATAAATTCCTGCGCAGTGAACAGAAATTTCCCAGTGTGGAGGAGCTGCAAAGGCAAATTGCGATCAATGCGGAGCAGGCGAGAGCCTATTTTCACTCTGCGGAGTATGCACATTGGAGAAGCGAGCAGGAAAAATAAAGGCGTGAAAATCGAAAAAAAGCCTGCTTTTCTTGGGAAACTTGCGTAATTTCCTTGAATTTTCCTTGCAAAAATGGGCTTCGTATGGTAATATACTAATGTTGTAAAACCGAGACTCAGTTTCCGGACACTCCGACCATTACTTAGTCTTTGGGGATACAGAAATAAAAAAACATAAGGTTTTTAAGGAGGAAAACAACAATGGCAGCAACAATCAACAAACAGGAAATCATCGCAAAATACGGCAGAACACCTAACGACACAGGTTCTCCCGAAGTTCAGATCGCACTGCTGACAGCAAGAATCTCTCTGCTGACAGACCACCTGAAAATGCACAAGAAGGATCACCACTCCAGACGTGGTCTGCTGAAAATGGTTGGTCAGAGAAGAGGTCTGCTGAACTACCTGAAGGAAATCGATATCGAAAGATACCGTGCAATCATTGCAGAACTGGGTCTGAGAAAGTAATTTACAGATGACAGAAAAAGGGAGGAGTCAATCCTCCCTTTCTTTTTAAAAAGCAAGAAACGAGTAGGAGGCACTATAGATTTCCAACTTTTTTTGCAAGAAGGGACAGGCTTGCAGGCGAAGTTGAAGATCTATGGTGCGAAAAAACGACATTCAAGAAAAGGAGAATGATTATGTTTAGAAGCTATTCCATGGAACTGGCAGGAAGAACACTGACAGCTGAAATCGGCAGAGTGGCAGAGCAGGCAAACGGCGCATGCCTGATGCGTTACGGCGATACAACCGTTCTGGTAACTGCAACTGCATCCGATAAGCCCAGAGAAGGGATTGATTTCTTCCCTTTGAGCATTGATTACGAAGAAAGACTGTATTCCGTTGGTAAAATTCCCGGCGGCTTTATCAAAAGAGAGGGCAGACCCTCCGAAAAGGCGGTTCTGACAGCAAGATGTATCGACAGACCTCTGCGTCCGCTGTTCCCCAAGGATTACAGAAATGACGTTGCTATCGTTGCAACCGTTATGTCCGTAGATCAGGACTGCGCACCTGAGGTGCTGGCAATGATTGGTGCTTCTCTTGCGCTGAATATTTCTGATATTCCCTTTACAGATCCCGTATCCTCTGTGAATATCGGCTACTGTGACGGCGCACTGGTGGTAAACCCCACTGCGGCACAGAGAGAAACAACCAGACTGAACCTGACCGTTTCCTCCAAGGAAGATAAGGTTATGATGATTGAAGCAGGCGCGGACGAAATTCCCGATGCACTGATGATGGAGGCCATTCATCTGGCATTTGATACCAACCTGCAGGTTGTGAAATTCATTCAGGAAATCACAGCAAAAGAGGGTAAGGAAAAAGCGCCCTACACAGAATATGTAATTCCCGAAGACGCATATCAGCTGGTAACCGGCTTTATCACAGACGCAAGAATGGAGGATGCCGTTTTTGCGGAGCTGAAGCAGGACAGAGATGCAAAGATTAAGGCACTGACCGAGGAGGTTACAGAAGCCCTGACAGAGCAGCTGACAGCAATGGTTGGCGAAGAAACGGATATCGACGCACTGATTGGCGATATTATTTATAAATTCCAGAAAATGACGGTAAGAAGAATGATTCTGAGAGACCACAAGCGCCCCGACGGTCGTGGCATTGAAGAAATCAGAAAGCTGTCCGCAGAGGTAGACGTTCTGCCTCGTGTGCATGGCTCCGCGCTGTTCTCCAGAGGACAGACACAGGCATTGACCGTAACCACATTGGGGGCAATCAGCGAAGGACAGAGATTGGATGGTCTGGATACAAACGAAACAGGCAAGAGATACATCCATCACTACAACTTCCCCGGCTTCTCCGTAGGCGAAGCAAAAACCTCCAGAGGTCCCGGCAGACGTGAAATCGGGCATGGCGCACTGGGCGAAAGAGCATTGCTGCCCGTTATTCCCAGTGAGGAAGAATTCCCTTACGCAATCCGTCTGGTTTCCGATATTTTAAGCTCCAACGGTTCTACCTCTCAGGCATCCATCTGCGGCTCTACACTGTCTCTGATGGCGGCAGGTGTTCCCATCAAACGCCCCGTTGCAGGTATTTCCGTAGGTCTGGTAACAGGTGAAAATGATGATGATTTCATCGAAATCACAGATATTCAGGGCGTAGAGGACTTCTTCGGCGATATGGACTTTAAGGTTGCAGGCACAAGCGAGGGTATCACAGCTATCCAGATGGATATGAAGATTCATGGCTTGACCTTCCCGATGATTGAGCAGGCATTTGCGCAGACAGGCAGAGCAAGAGATTACATTCTGAATGAGGTTATGCTGAAGGCAATCGCAGAGCCCAGAAAAGAGCTTTCTCCTTATGCACCGAAGATTGCACAGATGCAGATTGATGTGGAAAAAATTGCTGAGGTTATCGGCGCAAGAGGTAAGGTTATCAAGAAGATTGTGGAGGAATCCGGCTGTGAAATTGATACAGAGGATGACGGCACCATCTACATCAAGGGCATTGATCCCGCAGGCATCCAGATGGCAAAGGATATGATTACCGCAATCGTTTCCGATCCCGAACCCGGCACGATTTATCAGGGTACTATCACAAGACTGATGACCTTCGGCGCATTTGTTGAAATCGCACCCGGCAAGGAAGGGTTGATTCATATTTCCAAGATTTCCAACAAGCGTGTGGCAAAGGTTGAGGACGTTCTGGCTGTTGGCGATAAGGTTTCCGTGAAGCTGATGGAAATTGACAAGCAGGGCAGACTGAACTTCTCCATGAAGGATGCCATGGAAGCAGAAGAAAACAAATAAGATTTTGAAAATAAAATAGCAGTAAAACGCAGGCAGGGGCTGTTTGCAGGTGTAAGCCTGTAAACCTCCTGCCTTTTTGTCAGGCGCAGAGAGAAATTTTATCGGAAAGAGGATGGAAAAGACTGCATAAAAACAGAAATTTTTCTCATGATAGAAACAGAAAGCTGATTTAGGAGAGATGGTATGGTTACAATCAGAACACTGGACAACGGCATAAGGGTCGCACTGGAATCCATTTCCTATGTCCGCAGCATTTCCTTCGGGATTTGGGTGAAAAACGGCTCCCGAAATGAACTGCCGCAGGAAAACGGCGTGTCGCATTATATTGAGCATATGATGTTCAAGGGGACGAAAAGCCGCACGGCAAGGCAGATTGCGGAGGAAATGGATGCGCTCGGCGGGCAGATTAACGCATATACCACGAAGGAATATACCTGCTATCATACCCGTGTGCTGGATAAGCATATTGACCGCGCACTGGATGTGATGAGTGATATGCTGCTGCATCCCTTGATTGCACAGGAGGAGGTGCAGAAGGAGCGCAATGTCATTACAGAGGAAATTTATATGTACGACGATGCGCCGGAGGAGCTGGTGCATGATGCCTTGCAGGATGCCATCTGGCGTGATACCTCCCTGGGGATGCCGATTCTGGGGACGGAGGAAACAATTGCTGCCTTTGATGCGGATTTCATTCGGGCGTATTATGAACGGAATTATCATCAGGAAAATATCGTGCTTTCTGTGGCAGGAAATTTCGAGGAGAAGGAAATGCTTGGGAAGCTGAATGAAAAGCTGGGCGGATGGAAACGGGAAACGCCCTTTGTGCAGCATGATACCCATGCGGCGTATCAGATTTCCTGTGTGGAGAAGGAAAAGGATATTGAGCAGGTGCATGTCTGCCTTGCTTTTCCCGGACTGACCAGAGAGCATCCGCAGAAATATGCACTGGCAATTTTCAATACGCTTTTCGGCGGCGGCATGAGTTCGCGCCTGTTTCAGAAAATTCGAGAGGAAAACGGGCTGACCTATTCCATCTACAGCTATACGACTGCCTTTGCGGATACGGGTGTTTTCACGATTTGCGCGAGCATGAACCCTAATCAGACGGAGCGGGTGTTTGAGCTGATTGCAGAGGAGCTGAAGGAAGTGACGGCGGAAGCCTTCCCGGAACAGCTGATTGCGGTGACGAAGGAGCAGATGATTTCCAATTTCATCATCGGGACGGAAAGCACGCTGAACCGTATGACGGCGGCAGGGGCCTCTCTGCTTCTGCGCGGAGAGGTGCAGGAAACAGAGGAAGTAATTGCAAAAATCGAGGCAGTGACGGCGGCGGATGTGCTTGCGACGGCGAGAGCAGTGTTCGACACTGAGAAAATCAGCTATTCCGCAGTGGGCAACCTGAAGGGGAATGATTTCGGCGCACTGGTGGAAAAGTTTTTTAAATAAAAAAGGCACTCCTTAGAAATACTATAGATACGGATTTATCCCGAATTTTTTGTATTAAGGAGGAATTATCATGAAAGCAACAAATATGATTGCGCTGACCTTAGTGGTTATCGGTGCGCTGAACTGGGGATTGATTGGATTTTTCGGCTTCGATTTGGTGACAACCCTTTTCCACGGCGGTCTGTTTTGGGTGGCAAGAGTGATTTTTGCTCTGGTGGGGCTGGCAGGTCTGTGGTGCCTGACGCTGTATCATAATGTTGGGCAGGAGCCACAGATCAAAATGACAAAGCAATAAAAGCAACAAAGGAAAAAGCGGGCGTTTTTGCCCGCGTTACATACAAAAGGGAAAGAAGAAAAGGAGTGAAGGAATATGCGTTTTACAAAAATGCAGGGCTGCGGGAATGACTATATTTACATAAACTGTTTTGCAGAAAAGGTGGAGAATCCCGAAAAGCTGGCAATTGCCATGAGTGAGCGCCATTTTGGGGTTGGCTCGGACGGATTGGTTCTGATTATGCCTTCCGAGGCTGCGGATTTTCGCATGAGAATGTTTAATCTGGATGGCTCGGAGGGGAAAATGTGCGGCAACGCTTCTCGTTGTGTCGGCAAATATGTTTACGAAAGAGGACTGACGGAGAAAACAACGGTGGCACTGGAAACATTGGGCGGCATCAAGATTTTGCAGCTGCATGTAAAGGATGGCATTGTGGAAAGCGTAACTGTGGATATGGGTGAGCCTGTGCTGGAGGCAGCAGAAATTCCCGTTCTGAGTGACAAACATCCTGTTATCGGTGAAACAGTGGAAATTCTGGATCGGAAATTTGATTTTACCTGCGTTTCCATGGGAAATCCTCATGCGGTTACCTTTGTGGAAAACGTAATGGAATACCCCATTGAGAAATACGGCAGAGTATCCGAATTCCATCCCATTTTCCCTGACAGGGTGAATACGGAATTTGTGGAAATCGTGGATGACAGCCATGTGAAGATGCGTGTCTGGGAGCGCGGCAGCGGTGAAACATGGGCATGCGGCACAGGGGCGAGCGCAACGGCGGTAGCCTGCGTGCTGAACGGCAAAACAGACAGAAAAGTAGATGTAGAATTGATTGGCGGCACATTGACCATTGAATGGAATGCAGAGGACAACCATGTTTATATGACGGGGCCTGCGGAATTTTCCTTCGATGGGGAATGGCTGCGGGAGGTATAAGATGGCGAAGGAGTTACACGAGCTGAATGAGCTTGAGGAGAGAGTCATTCTGGTTGCGGTGGAGATGGATGAGAGAAGTAGCCGCTCTGCAATGGATACGGATGCGTGTCTGGATGAGCTGGAGGAGCTGGTAAAAACAGCAGGAGGGACGGCGGTGGCGCGCTCTGTGCAGAAAAGGGAAAGGATTCACCCCGGACATTACCTTGGCACAGGGAAAATTGAGGAGCTGAAGGCGATGCTTTTGGCGTATGATGCAACAGGGATTGTCTGCGATGATGAGCTTTCTCCTGCACAGCTGCGGAATCTGGAGCAGATGCTCGGTACAAAGGTGATGGACAGAACGATTGTGATTCTGGATATTTTTGCAGCAAGAGCCTTATCGGGCGAAGGGAAGATTCAGGTGGAGCTGGCGCAGCTGAAATATCGCCTTTCCCGACTGACGGGGATGGGCGCATCCATGTCCCGTCTGGGCGGCGGCATTGGGACAAGGGGTCCCGGGGAAAAGAAGCTGGAAACAGACAGACGCTACATCAAGGAGCGAATTGCAGAGCTGAATAAGGATGCGCAGGAAATCCGCACACACAGAGAGCTGCTTCGCGCGCAGAGAAGCAAAAAGGGGACACCTGTGATTTCTCTGGTGGGCTATACTAACGCGGGGAAATCCACGATTCTGAACCGACTTTCCGATGCAGGCGTTCTGGCGGAGGATAAGCTTTTTGCAACATTGGATACAACCACAAGAAAAATTGAACTGCCGGGCGGCTCGGAGGTTTTTCTGACGGATACGGTAGGCTTTATCCAGAAGCTGCCGCATCATCTGGTGCAGGCGTTCCGTGCAACACTGGAGGAATTGCAGTATGCAGATATTCTGCTGCATGTTGTAGATGCTTCGGATGCAAACCGTGCGGAGCATATCGAGGTGGTATATGATACGCTGCGGTCGCTTGGGTGTGAGGACACTCCTGTGATTACGGTCTTTAATAAGATGGACAGAGAGGTGGAGCTGCCCTTGCCGATGGATACCATGGCGAGAGATATCGTGCAGGTTTCTGCACAGAATGGGGACGGCATGGATGTGCTTCTGGAGCGGGTGGAAAAGCTGCTGCAAAGCTTCCGCAAATCCATTACGGCGCTTGTGCCTTACACAGAGGGCAGCTTAATCGGGTGGATTCACGGCAGATGCGAAATTATCCGCGAGGAACACACAGGCGAGGGTGTTCTGCTGGAGGTTTATGTGGATGAGGAATCTGCCAACAGACTGGAAAAATTTAAAGTGAATGAATAATAGAAACGGCTCCGTACAAAATGTACGGAGTTTTTTCTTTTTTTAGAATAGATTAAGAAAATTGTAAGAAAAGGGGTATTTTTTTTGTAACAACTCTATGGTACTATAAATTTACATTAAAATTCGATTAAAAGGATAGGAAAATCCTTTGAGAGGGGAGGAATGTCCGTGACGGAAAACATCATTCGTATCCGAAATGTGACGAAGGTATTTCAGATGGGGAGTGAGTCCATTCATGCGGTGGATAATGTATCGCTGAATATCCATAAGGAGGAGGTCTGCTGTCTGTTCGGGAAATCCGGTTCGGGCAAATCAACACTGCTGAACTTGATTGCAGGGCTGGAAAAGCCGACAGAAGGAAGGATTTTGTTTCACAATAAGCACATCGAACGGATGAATGAGGATCAGCTTGCTGATTTCCGCAGACAGTATGTCGGGTTTGTGTTTCAGTCCTATCATTTACTGCCGACATTGACAGCACTGGAAAATGTGACTTTGCCTCTGATTTTCAAGGGTGTTTCCGTAAAGGAGCGAAATGAGCAGGCAATGGAGATGCTTGAGGCGGTCGGTCTGGCGGACAGAGCAAATCACAAGCCATTTGAAATGAGCGGCGGTCAGCAGCAGCGTGTCAGCATTGCAAGAGCATTTGTTAACCGCCCGCCTGTGGTGTTTGCGGATGAGCCGACAGGCAATCTGGATACAAAAACAACCTATGAGATGATGGATTTGATTACGGGTATGGCACAGAAAAACCATCAGACACTTGTCATTGTTACCCACGATCAGGAGCTGGCAGAATATGCAGACCGCATCGTGGTGCTACAGGATGGAAAGATTGAGAAGATTCAGAAACGGATACGGGAAAAAAAGGAGAATGTGTATGAATAAGAAATGGCTGCGACGCATACTGGCAATGGCAATGGTGTTTTCTCTTGCAGCAGGCTCGTGGGTAACGGGCTATGCGGATGACGGGGAAGGGAATATCGTCATCAGTGGTGACGGTGTATATGAAGTAGAGGCAGGAAAAACAACGAAAATCGAATTACAGGTGAAAAACAAAGGAACGGGGACGGCGGAAAATGTGAACCTTCAGCCGAGAGTGTCTTCGGGCGTTGCGCCGTTTCGCGTAAAGATGCAGGGCAACGGCGACCTTGGCGACATGGGCGCAAATGCCTATAAAAAGGTGACATTGCAGGTAACGGTGGATGGGGATGTGCAGGAGCGCAGCTACAGCCTGCCCATCGAATATACCTACAGCAGCCGCGGCGGCAGTGCAAGAAGCGGCTCTATGACGATTTATTTGAAAATGAAGGGCTTTGATTTAGAGCCGGGGTTTGCGTTCCGGGATATGAAGCTTTCCCCTGAGGATATGAGTCCGGGCAGCAGTGCAAGACTGAGCGGACGGCTGATGAATACGGGCGGACAGGATATGTATCAGGTGGAGCTTTCTCTGGATAACCTGACAACCGAAGGCATCAGCCTGACGGGTGGCTTTAACAGCAAGATGGTTTCCAAGATTCCCATTGGCGGCAGCACTGCCTTTCAGTTCCCTCTGGTTGCGGCGGCGGATATGGCGGCAGGGAATTATCCCGTTGCGATTAAGCTGAAATATCGCGACCAGTTCGGTAAAAATTACGAAAAGACGAATCAGTTTTATGTGAATGTCGGCGGTGTGGCAGGCAGAAAGGCGATTCTGGAAATTCGGAACATGCAGGAGCCGGGTGGTACCTACGGCGTGAATCAGAACTTCACGGTTTCCTTTGATCTGAAGAATACAGGTGCGGTTGCGGCGAAGGATATCGTGGTAACAGCGGAGGGCGTGGACAGCGCAGCGGTAGTTCCGAAATCCGCAAGCATGAAGAATATTCAGTCCTTGGCTCCGGGAAGCAGCGCAAGTCTGAGCTTTACTTTTGCGGGTACATCGCAGTCTGCGACACAGAATCAGGCAATTCAGTTTACGGTGGAATACACTTCCGGCGGTACGGCAAAAACAACCTTCAAGCAGTACGCAGGGGTAAATATCAGCAATCCCAGCAAGGAGGGCGAGGAAAACACCAGTAAGCCGAAAATCATCGTAAGCAATTATAGCTGCGATCCGCTGATTGTGATGGCAGGGCAGGAATTTGATTTGAATTTGACCTTGATGAATACGCATAAGCAAAAGGCGGTCAAGAATATCAAAATGTATTTGACCTTGGCAGAGGAAACATCTTCCGAGACGCAAAAATCGGGGAATATCTTTACCCCTGTGAACAGCAGCAATACCTTCTATTTTGATTCCATTCGCCCGAAGGGAACCGTCAATAAGGCACTGCGGCTGTATGTTGTGCCGGAGGCACAGCCGAAAACCTATACCCTGACGGTCAATTTTGAATATGAGGATGCCAAGGGGACGGAATATACCGCAACAGAGCTTTTGGGTATCAATGTGAAGCAGGTTACAGAGCTGCAGATTGACGATTTTACCATTCCCGAAACAGTGGAGCAGGGGATGCCCGTAACGGTTGGCTTCAACTACTACAACACAGGGAAGGTTACCCTGAACAACGTGATGATTAAGGTTGAGGGGGATGTGGACTGCCAGAATAAGAATACTTACGTTGGCAACATGGAATCCGGCAGCAGTGATTATTTTGAAACGACATTTACGCCTTACGAGACGGGCGAGGTGCCTGTCAGCATTGTGATTACATACGAGGACCCGAGCGGCGAGACAGTCGAACAGCGCAGGGATATGATTATGCAGGTGACAGAGCCTGCAATGCCCGATGATACGGAAAATCCGGATGCAAGTGCGCCCATGGATAAGAAGCATATTGCGATTGGGCTTGGGCTTCTGGTGATTCTGGCAGGGGCATTGGCGTTCTTTGTGAAAAATCAGAAGGAGCCGCCGAAAAGCACAGCTGAAAGCGTGAGCAGTGCAGAGGATTTGGAGGATGATTTCGAGGAGGATGATTTTGTAGAGGAAGTGACAGAGGTAATCCACGAGGATGATAAAGAGGGGATGTCCTTATGAACAAACGTGACATGATTGATATGGCACTGCGCAACCTCTGGAAGCGAAGGCTGCGGACGGCGCTGACGGTGCTTGGCGTTGTAATCGGGACGGCTTCTATCGTGGTTATGGTTTCTATTGGTATCGGCATGAATAAGGGCTTTGCCAGTCAACTGGAAAACTGGGGCAGCCTGCAGGTGATTGACGTTTATCCCAGTGGCGGTATGGAATATGACAAAGCAACAGATTCCATGAAGCAGACAAAAAAGCAGGATGAGCTGAATGCAAAGGCGGTTGAGAACTTTCGGCAGATGGAGCATGTGCAGGCGGTTTCGCCCGTGCTTGAGGATTATCTTTACCTGACAGCAGGAAAATACATGGCGGATGCAAGCTTTATCGGCATTGAGCCGGGGGCAATGACCGCCTTGGGCTATCAGGTAGAGGATGGACGTGCCTTATCGGAGGAGGACAGCAAGGCCATTGTGATTGGCGGCGGGGTGGAATTTTATAACCCGAAGCTGAGTTGGGAAATGCGCAATGCCTCCGAGCCGCCGCAGGTGGATGTGCTGAATGAAAAGCTTGGTGTGACATGGGATTGGAGTTACGGCACACGGGACGCAGACAAAACCATTAAGCCTGTGAAGGTGGATGCGGTTGGGAAGATGTCTGCCGACGGGAATAACGGCTGGACGGTCATCATGCCGATTCGAGAGCTGGAGAAGATACAGAAGGAAAAGCAGGCATGGGAGCAAAAGCAAAATGGCGGAAGCAGCAACGGCAATCGCCAAAAGTCCAAGGAATATCAGCGTGTGATGGTAAAGGTGGACGAAATGGAGCATGTGCAGCAGGTGCAGCAGAAAATCAAGGACATGGGCTTTCGTGCCACCAGCCTGACGGATGAATTGGAGGCCATGAAGGAAACCACCCGTATGCTGCGCTTGGTTCTTGGGGCAATCGGCGCGATTTCCATGGTGGTTGCGGCAATCAGCATTACGAATACCATGGTTATGGCAATTTATGAACGCACGAAGGAAATCGGTATCATGAAGGTTATCGGGGCATCTTTGAAGGATATCAAGGGACTCTTCCTGACCGAGGCGGCTTTTATCGGCTTTTCGGGCGGTATTATTGGGATTATCGTCAGCTATGGAGCTTCGTTTCTGGTCAATTTCGTTGCACAGCGACAGGGAAGCACCATGCAGTCGGCAATTCCCATCTGGCTTGCTTTGGGCGGCGTTGCCTTTTCTACGGCGGTAGGCGTAATTGCCGGATATCTGCCTGCGAAGCGTGCAATGAAGCTGAGTGCATTGATGGCAATTAAAACAGAATAAAAAACCTTTTTGGCTGACCTTTCGGATATACCTAAGGTCAGCCCTTTGCTTTTGGCAGAAACTTTTCTGATAGTTTCCCTTTTTCTGCGAAAGCTAAGAGAAATCGGGCAGAAAGGAGAAGCGGAATGCTTGTGGAGCTGGCGAGTACACCTGTTGCGGCAGGGTTATTCTTCCTTTATATCAAGGATAAATATGAAAAGGAGCCTTGGAAAATGCTGTTTCTGGGTGTTCTATTCGGGCTGTATACAGCGGCGGTGGTATATGCCCTCGGCAGCTTTTTAGAGGAACGGTTTCCGCATGAGGAAATACCGTTTTACACGGCTTTTTTCAGCTCGGCGGGGGTGGAGGAGGCTGTGAAGTTTCTGTTTCTGTTTTTTCTCATCTGGGGCAACCGCAACTTCAATGAGCCGCTTGACGGGATTGTATACGGCGTATTTGTTTCGCTCGGCTTTGCCTGGGCGGAGAATGTGATTTATGTGACGCACCCGATTCTTGGCGGCTATGAAACGGCACTTGAGAGGGCGCTGCTTTCCGTGCCCGGACATGGGCTGTTCGGTGTCCGGATGGGATATTATTTTGCGCTGGGGAAATACCGCAATCGGAAAAGATATCTGCCGCTTGCCTTTTTCAGTCCTTATCTTGCCCATGCATTGTATAATTATTTTCTGCTGAAAAGGGAACCTGTCTTTTGGTTATTTTTTTCGGTTTTAGAGGTGCGGCTCTGGGTTTTCGGGTTAAAAAGAATCAAAGAGCTGCAAAATTGCTCGCCGTTTCGGGAAAAAATATCAAAAGAGTCTTAGCGGAGGGAGAGAATCTTTTGGAAATACCTTGAAAAAGGATAAAAAACAGGATATACTATAACCAGTGCAAAAACTGAATAGGCGGGAGGAAAAACGATGATAGAAGCAGTCAGCTGCGGTGGCGTTGTGATATACAAGTGGAAGATCCTTCTGCTGTATAAAAATCAGAATGGCAGATATATGGGCTGGGTTCTTCCCAAGGGAACTGTGGAGGAAGGCGAAACCTATCGGCAGACGGCTTTGCGCGAGGTAAAGGAAGAAAGCGGGGCAAATGGCGAGATTATCAAATATGTCGGCAAGACCCAATATACCTTTAAGGGCAGTGAGGATACTGTAAATAAAACGGTACATTGGTATCTGATGAGTGCCAATTCCTTTTACTGCAAACCGCAGAGTGAGGAATACTTTGCCGATGCCGGTTTCTATAAATTCCATGAGGCTTATCATCTGCTGAAGTTTAACGATGAACGCCAGATCTTGAAAAAAGCATACTATGAATATAGTGAAATGCGCAAAAACAAAGAGTTTCTGAGAAGAAAATTCGGTGAAAGCAAATCATAAAAGGCAAAAGGAGAGATGCGATTATGAAAAAATATTTTGAAGCTACACCCAACCTTGACGGTTTGAAGGAAAAAATTATCGTTCTGAAAGACGGAGAGGATAGAAAGACACTCATTGCTGTAATCGCACTGGTAGCAGCTGTGCTGATTGCGGTAACGGCAGGTGTGGTTTATCTTCTGAAAACAAGAATGGATGATGAATACGAAGAAGATTGGGATTATGACTGGGATGATCTGGATGATGAATTCTGTGAGGATGACGAATGCTGCTGCACAGATAAGGATGTAGATGATTCCGTAAAAGTAGAACAGGCGTAAGAAAATCAAGAGGGTATGGTAAAATTTTGCTGTCACCCTCTTTTTTTGAGGCAAATGGGACATAAAATGAACTTGTGGGATAAAAGATAGCCAAATAAGGTGTGTGAAGAAAAATGGAACATAAATTGCAACTGATTAAAAAAATCGCGCCGGATTTGACAGAGGAAATGATCAAGCGGTATCGTGTTCTGAAAACGGTCAGACTGCTGCAGCCCTGCGGCAGGCGGCTTGTGGTGCTTTCTCTTGGCATGACGGAGCGGACGGTGCGCAGCGAGATTGAACGGTTGAGTGCGCAGGCACTGGTTCATATTTCTAAAATCGGCATGAGCCTGACGGAAGAGGGCATGGAGGTTCTGGAGGGACTGGAGACAATTTTTTCTGCCTTGACGGGGCTTTCCATTCTGGAGGAACGGTTGACGGATGCCCTTGGGGCGCAGAAGGTCTTTATTGCGCAGGGAGACAGCGACAGCAGCGAGCGTGCCAAGAAGGAAATGGGGCAGCTTGCGGCGCGCGTGCTTTCTGAAAATACAACAGAGGATTTGCGGATTGCCATTGCAGGCGGCTCTGCCATGGCGGAGCTGGTGCAGGCGGCACCGGAATCCGCTGTGCCGATGGCGAAGATGGTACTGCCGGCGCGTGGGAGCATCGGGCGCAGATTGGAGCTGCAGGCGGATACCCTTGCGGCAAGACTGGCGGAAAAGCTGCAGGCGGATTATCGTTTGCTGCACCTGCCGGATAATTTAAGCCCAAGAGTGCTGGAGGAAATGAAAAAGGACCCTGATATTTCCGAAACCATTGCGGAAATGGAGCAGGCGAATATCCTGCTTCTGGGCGTAGGAAATGCTTTGGAGCTTGCGGAAAAACGCCGCTTGGATGAAGCTGTTCGCAAACAGCTGGAAAAGGACAATGCCGTTGCCGAGGCGTGCGGCTATTATTTTGACGGCGCAGGCAAGGTGGTCTATGAAACCCGTTCTATTGGGATTGATTTTAATGATATTGATAAAATGGACTGCATTATCTTAGTGGCAGGCGGCAAAAAGAAGGCAGAAAGCCTGCTTGCAGTCAGCCATAGCATCCCTAACGGCATTTTTGTGACGGATGAAGGTGCAGCTTTGGAAATGTTAAGGCTTGCGGGAAAGTAAATCTTATCGTATAATAGCTTTTGAGGGACGTTTTTTGTCCCAATTAAAGAGCAATTACTTTCATAATAGAGGGAAGATTCGGGAAAACTGAATAAGCAGTTTTGTCGGCAGAAGCACCGACAGCCGTATCGGATAAAGAAAGGAGCAGGACAGATGCTGAATAAGAAAACAGTGGATGATCTTAAGGTAACAGGAAAACGCGTATTGGTAAGATGTGACTTTAACGTACCTCTCAAGGACGGCGTGATTACGGACGAAAACAGAATTACAGCGGCTTTGCCGACCATCAAAAAGCTGATTGACGAGGGCGCAAGGGTAATTCTCTGCTCACACATGGGCAAGCCCAAGGGCGAGGTAAAGCCTGAACTTTCTTTGGCTCCCGTAGCAAAAAGACTTTCCGAATTACTGGGCAAGGAGGTTGTTTTCGCAAAGGATGACAATGTAGTCGGTGAAAATGCAAAGGCGGCGGTTGCAGCAATGCAGAACGGCGATGTTGTGCTTCTGGAAAACACCCGTTACAGAAAGGAAGAAACAAAGAACGAAGAAAATTTCAGCAAGGAGCTGGCTTCTCTGGCAGATGTTTTTGTAAATGATGCCTTTGGCACAAGCCACAGAGCGCACTGCTCCACAGTTGGCGTAACCAAATTCGTGCAGGAATCCGCAGTGGGCTATCTGATGGAAAAGGAAATCGCATTCCTCGGCAATGCCGTAAATAACCCCGAAAGACCCTTTGTGGCAATTCTGGGCGGCTCCAAGGTTTCCGATAAAATCAACGTAATCAATAACCTTCTGGAAAAGGTAGATACACTGATTATCGGCGGCGGCATGGCATATACCTTCGCGGCGGCAAAGGGCGGCAAGGTTGGTAATTCCCTGCTGGAGGAGGATAAGATTCCCTATGCACTGGAAATGATGAAAAAGGCAGAGGAAAAGGGCGTGAAATTCTTAACTCCCGTGGATACGGTGATTGCAAAGGAATTTAAGAATGACACAGAATATAAAACCGTACCGACAGGCGAAATTCCTGATGGATGGATGGGTCTGGATATCGGTGAGGAAACCAGAAAGCAGTTTGCGGATGCCATCAAGGGCGCAAAAACCGTTGTATGGAACGGGCCTATGGGCGTATTTGAATTTGAAAATTTTGCAAAGGGCACAAAGGCAGTTGCAGAAGCAATGGCCTCTATCGATGCAACCACAATCATCGGCGGCGGTGATTCTGCGGCGGCAGTTAATCAGCTGGGCTATGGCGATAAAATGACACATATTTCCACAGGTGGCGGTGCATCTCTGGAATTTTTGGAGGGCAAGGAGCTGCCCGGCGTTGTTGCGGTGGATGATAAATAAGAATTTGTAATAGAATTTGTAAGAAGTAAGAGAGTGTAAGGAAAATGAAGAGAAGAAAAGCAATCGCGGCTGTGCTTGCGGCAGTGCTTTCGCTTGTTTCGGCTTCTGCGGCGTATGCAGAGGAGCTTTCGGAGCAGGAAATGACGGAGGTTTTGGAGCAGGAACCGACAGAGCAGGAGACAGCAGAGCCTCCGCAGGAGGATGCAGCAGAACAGCTATCTTACGGAAAGGTTGTTGATGCGGCGGAGGATGCAGAGTCGCTGGAGGGGGAATATATCCCCGTCCTGATGTACCACCATTTTGCAATTCGCAATATGGGAGTTGGCAACGGCGTTGTGACAACCACAAAGGAATTGGAGGATCATCTGCACTATTTCCAATCGCAGGGCTATAGAATCATTTCCTTAGAGGAACTGGACAGCCTGCTTACGGCGACGGAAAGGGATACCCATGCGGAAGGTCTTGGACTTGGTTTGGGAAAGAAATATCTTTGTATTACCATGGATGACGGCTATTTCAGCAATTATGATCTGGCATATCCGCTGTTCAAAAAATATCGTGTGCCTGCGTCTGTGTTTGCAGTGACGGATTATGTGACGAATCGGATTGGTATCCAGAAATTCACATGGAATCAGGCGGCAACGATGGAAAAATCGGGTTATATGAAGGTTTACAGCCATACGGCAGACCATCAGCCTGTTGTGGCAGGGGAGGAAGAGGCGTTCCTTGATTCCATGCGCAGAAGCGAGGAAATGCTGACCGAAAACCTCGGCACAAAGCATGTGAAGGCAATGGCTTACCCCAATGGGCGTTATACAGAGGCGGCACAGCAGCTTCTGGATGAGGATGGCTATGTGCTGCAGTTTACCGTGGAAAACAGCGTGATTACAAGAAAGACCAAAAGAGATGCAATTCCGCGTATCACGATTGAATCCGGCATGAGCGGTGAGGACGTGGTGCGGAAGATTGAATTAACTGCAGAAAATACATTTGCTGCGGAAGGAGAAGGAAACGAGACATGAGGAAAAAAATCGTTGCAGGCAACTGGAAAATGAATAAAACACCGAAGGAAGCGGCAGAGTTCTGTAAGCTGATGAAGGAAAAGGTCGTTTCCGATGCGGTTGAGGTTGTATTCTGTGTGCCTTTTGTGGATTTATATCCCGTTCTGGAGGAGTTGAAGGGCACAGGCATCGGCGTTGGTGCGGAAAATATGCACTTTGCGGAAAGCGGCGCATATACCGGCGAGGTTTCTGCACAAATGCTGAAGGAAATGGGCGTTGGCTATGTCATTCTGGGACATTCCGAGCGCAGACAGTATTTCGGCGAAACAGATGAAATGGTCAATCAGAAGGTGAAAAAAGCTCTGGAAACAGGTATTGTGCCGATTCTTTGCTGCGGCGAAACCTTGGAGCAGAGAGAAGCAGGCATTACGATTGAATGGGTACGCATCCAGATAAAGTGCGCTTTGGCAGGCGTTTCTGCCGAGGATGCAAAGAAGGTTGTTGTTGCCTATGAGCCTATTTGGGCAATCGGCACGGGCAAAACCGCAACCTCTGCACAGGCACAGGAGGTTTGCCATGCAATTCGTACCGTTCTGGCAGAGCTGTACGGCAAGGAAGTTGCGGACGAAATTCGTATCCAGTACGGCGGCAGTGTCAACAGCAAAAATGCGGCAGAGCTGTTCGCAATGGAGGATATTGACGGCGGTCTGGTCGGCGGCGCAAGCCTGAAAGAGGAATTTGTTTCTATCGTACACTATTAAAGCATTTCCTATGCAAGCAGGCTCACCATCATATCCCTTGGGGTTCGGGGAGAGGATTCCTCGAAGAATGGAGGAAAAAATGGAGAAAAAAACAACAGTTTTGATGATTTTGGATGGCTTTGGTCTGAATGATAAAGCAGAGGGCAATGCCGTAAAGCTGGCAAAGACCCCTGTTCTGGACGGACTGATGCAGAAATATCCCTTCGTCGAGGGCTATGCCAGCGGTCTGGACGTTGGCCTGCCGGCAGGGCAGATGGGCAATTCCGAGGTTGGGCATCTGAATATGGGCGCAGGGCGTGTCGTTTATCAGGAGCTGACACGCATCACAAAGGCGATTGAGGACGGCGATTTCTTTGAAAATCCCACACTGTTGGAGGCGGTGGAGCATTGTAAGAAAAACAATTCCGCACTGCATCTGTATGGTTTACTTTCCGACGGCGGTGTGCATAGCCACAATACCCACCTGTACGCTTTGCTGCAGCTGGCAAAAAGAAACGATTTGGAGAAGGTTTATGTGCATGTTTTTCTGGACGGCAGAGATACCCCTCCGACCTCCGGTGCGGAATATGCCGCACAGCTGGAGGAAAAAATGCGCGAAATCGGCGTAGGCAAAATTGCAACCGTAATGGGCAGATATTATGCCATGGACAGAGATAAACGCTGGGAGCGTGTGCAGGAGGCATATAACGCCATGGTGCTTGGCAGAGGAACCACTGCGACCGATGCGGTGCAGGCAATCAGGGATTCCTATGAAGCAGGCAAGACGGATGAATTTGTTCTGCCTACGGTAATTGTAAAAGAGGACGGCATGGCAACAGCGAAAATCAGTGACCATGATGCAGTGATTTTCTATAACTTCCGTCCGGACAGGGCGAGAGAAATCACACGCTCTCTCTGTGATCCCGATTTTGACGGATTCCAAAGAGAAAGTGTGCCGCAGGATTTGAAATATATCTGCTTTACAGAATATGATGTGACGATTCCCAATAAGGAGGTTGCATTCAAGCCGCAGAAGCTGAAAAATACATTAGGGGAATATATTTCCTCTCTGGGGCTGAAGCAGCTCAGAACGGCAGAAACAGAAAAATATGCACACGTTACGTTTTTCTTCAACGGCGGCGTGGAGGAACCCAATCCCAATGAGGATCGTTGGCTGGTGCCCTCTCCTAAGGTTGCAACCTATGATTTGCAGCCGGAAATGAGCGCAGTTGCCGTAACCGATGGTCTGGTAAAGGCAATTCGCTCCGGAGAATATGATTTGATTATTGTAAACTACGCAAACTCTGATATGGTAGGGCATACAGGCGTGCTTTCTGCCGCAATTAAGGCGGTGGAAACGGTGGATGCCTGTGTAGGCAGAGTGGTGGATGCACTGCTTGCGGTGAATGGGCAGATGTTTATCTGCGCCGACCATGGCAACAGTGACCAGATGATTGATTATGAAACCGGACAGCCCTTTACAGCACATACCACAAACCCCGTTCCCTTCATTCTGGTGAATTATACCGACGGCGTGGGATTGCGCGAGGGCGGCAAGCTGGCGGATATTGCGCCGACCTTATTGGAAATGATGGGATTGCCCAAGCCTGCGGAAATGACAGGCACTAGCCTTTTGACAGGCAAATAAAATTCTGGTAAGTAAATTTTGGACAACAGCATTTGTCAAAAATTAAGGAGGATAAACGAAATGAAAGGTTATTACGAAATTACAGATGTATACGCAAGAGAAATTCTGGACTCCAGAGGCAACCCTACAGTTGAGGTAGAGGTTATTCTGGATGACTGCATTCTGGGCCGTGCGGCTGTTCCCAGCGGCGCATCTACAGGTGCATTTGAAGCAGTGGAGCTGCGTGACGGCGGCGACAGATACAACGGCGTTGGCGTGCAGGATGCTGTAGATAACGTAAACGATATCATTGCAGATGCTATCATTGGTATGAATGCACTGGATCAGGTTGCAATCGATAAGGCGATGATTGCACTGGACGGCACACCCAATAAGGGCAAGCTGGGCGCAAACGCAATTCTGGGCGTTTCCATGGCAGTTGCAAAGGCAGCGGCAGAAGCACTGGATTTGCCTCTGTATCAGTATCTGGGCGGCTTTAATGCAAAGACAATGCCCGTTCCCATGATGAATATTATGAACGGCGGTAAGCACGCAGATAACACCGTAGACGTACAGGAATTCATGATTATGCCTGTTGGTGCATCCTCCTTCAAGGAAGCACTGAGAATGTGCGCGGAAATTTATCATAAGCTGAAAAAGGTGCTGAAGGATAAGGGCCTTTCTACAGCAGTTGGTGACGAAGGCGGCTTCGCACCCGACCTGCCGACAGCAGACGCTGTGATTGACTTGATTCAGGAAGCAGTTGTAGCCGCAGGCTATAAATGGGGTGAGGACATCAAGATTGCACTGGATGCTGCTGCAACAGAGCTGTATGATGAAAAGGACGGCAAATATCACTTCCCCGGCGAAAGCAAGATGCTTGGCAAGGAAATCGTAAGAACCTCCGAAGAAATGGTTGATTTCTGGAAGGCTTTGGTTGCAAAATATCCTCTGGTTTCTCTGGAGGATGGTCTGGCTGAGGAAGACTGGGCAGGCTGGCAGCTTCTGACAAAGGAATTGGGCGATCAGATTCAGCTGGTTGGCGATGACCTGTTCGTTACAAATACAGAAAGACTGCAGAAGGGCATTGACCTGAAGGCAGGCAACTCCATTCTGATTAAGGTAAACCAGATTGGTACATTGACAGAAACCTTCAATGCAATCCAACTGGCAAACAGAAACAAGATGACAGCAGTTGTTTCTCACAGAAGTGGCGAAACAGAGGATGCAACGATTGCAGATATCGTTGTTGCTGTAAATGCAGGGCAGATTAAAACAGGCGCACCTGCAAGAACAGACCGTGTGGCAAAATATAACCAGCTGCTTAGAATTGAAGAGGAACTGGATGATGCAGCAGAATATCTGGGCGTTGATGCATTCTTCAATCTGAAATAATTAAAAATCGACACAAAGAAAACCGCTACCTATTTTCCGAGGAAAGTAGGCGGCGGTTTTTGTTATCATTCGTAGGTTTCCTCTGCGGGGGCACCCTTTCTGCCGGTTGGGGTTGTGCCAAAGCGTTTGGAATAAGCACGCGTGAAGGAGGAATAGCTGCCGAAGCCGGAAAGGAAGCAGCTTTCCGTAGCGGAAACACCCTGCCGAATCAGCTCTCTGGCGTGAAGCAGACGACGTTCCTGTAAATAGCCATGGATAGAATAGCCTGTTTCCTGCCGAAAAAGGCGCATCATGTGATACTTGCTGATGAAAAATTCCTCTGCCAGACGTTCAATCGGAATGTCCTCGGTCAGGTGTGCATCTATATAGTGCAGGATATCCAGAATACGGCTGTTGGTCGGCACGATGGGCTTTGCAAAGGCAGCATCGGGGTTCTGCATCCGGCGCGCAAGTGCAATCAGAAGGCGCAGAAGAAGGCCATTGCTGAGAATGACTCTGCCGTAGGCGTTGCCCTCCAATTCTTGCTCTAAGCTATCTGCCAGTGTCCAGATGGCTTCGGGATTTTCCAAATGCAGAACTGCGCCTTTTTTGCCATTGAAGATTTCCTCCAGCTGACAATCGGGCGTAGATTGCTGCTGCAAGAACTGCGGCGAGATATAGATAATGATACGCTCATACAGCACTCCCGGCTCAAATTCCGGACGATGGACACATTGACTGCCGATTAAAACCGCATCGCCTGTTTTTAAATCATACCGCTGTCCGTCTACGGTATAGCCGCCATAGCCGCTGCGCAGGAGCAGCAGCTTGCAAAATTCGTGATAATGATAGTCGATATTTGTTCCGTTTTTATCCTTCAAATGAAATAAACGGAAATCATCCAAAAGATAGCCCCGTTTTTCATAATTCGTTTCCATATTATTTCTCCTCTGGTAGCACTTTTTGCAATAATCATAGCATAAAATGTATTTTATTTGCAAGTTGTGCTTCGTAAAATAATAGTAAAGAAACAGAGGTTGATAGAAAGGGGAATCGGCTATGTTAATCGTAAAAAAATTCGGCGGCACCTCCGTAGCAAACAGAGAGCGTATTTTGCATGTGGCAAAAAGATGCAAAAAGGAATATGAAAAGGGCAACGATGTGGTTGTTGTGCTTTCTGCTATGGGCGATGTGACAGACCGGCTGATTGACAAGGCAAAGGAAATCAACGAAACCCCCTCTGAGAGAGAAATGGATATGCTCTTTACGATTGGTGAGCAGATGTCCGTTGCATTGATGGCGATGGCATTGGAAGGCCTTGGTGTGCCTGCGGTTTCTCTCAATGCGTTTCAGGCGAAAATCCACACCACTTCTGTGCATGGGGATGCAAAAATTACCCATATCGAAACAGAACGAATTCGGGAGGAGCTGGCGCAGAAAAAAATTGTTATCGTGACAGGCTTTCAGGGCATCGATGAAAATGATGATTATACCACACTTGGCAGAGGCGGTTCTGATACAACGGCAGTTGCTTTGGCGGCGGCATTGCAGGCAGATGCCTGTGAAATTTATACAGATGTCGATGGTGTGTATACCGCTGACCCCAGAAAGGTACCGACGGCAAGAAAGCTGGACGAAATCTCTTATGATGATATGTTGCACATGGCGTTAAATGGCGCGCAGGTGCTGCACAGCCGTTGCGTAGAACTGGCAAAAAAATTTGAAATCCCCTTGGTGGTGCGCTCCAGCATGAATGAGAGAGAAGGAACAGTGGTCAGAGAGAAAACAGTTTGCCCTTGCAGATAAAAAGCCGATAGAATTTTATGTATGAAAAAAAGCCCTTTTGCAGAGAATATCCGCAAAGGGGCTTTTTGTGTCAGGCTTTCAAAATCAAGTCATTTCAGAAGAAATCAGCCCTGATTTTTTTCAGCCATCATCTGTTCCTGCTTTTCAATCATCTTTTTTACCATATAGCCGCCTACATAACCATTCTGTGCAGATGTCAGGTCGCCGTTGTAGCCCTTTTTCAGGGGTACGCCGATTTCGTTTGCCACCTCAAATTTGAACTGCTCCATTGCCGCCCTTGCTTCGGGCACGTTGATTTTGTTGCTGTTTGTATTGTTGTTGCTCATGTTTATAACCTCCTTGTTGTTTGCTGATTTTTGTGTTTTGTATTGCTTGGTGTTGCAAGGTTAGTATGTGCGGCAGGCGGCGGTTTATGTTAGGAACATCCTGCCATGAAAATTGGCGAAAATCAGGAAGAAGCCGCAGAAAAAAGAAAATCCGTTTTTATGGATATTTTTTGTCGAAAACGTGATTGACAGAAGGATTTTTGAGGCATATCATAAATAGGAATGACAATTTTAGGAGGAAAAGAAAAATGAATGTTTTAAGCCATCTGGGTTGCGATAAAGTTTTTGATTATTTTGAAAAAATCTGCGATATCCCCCATGGAAGCTTTCACGAAAAAGCTCTGAGTGATTATATTGTTTCTTTTGCAAAGGAAAGAGGGCTTTACTGCCGTCAGGATAATAAAATGAATGTTCTGATTAAAAAGGGCGGCACAGCAGGCTATGAAAGCTCTCCTGTATTGATTATGCAGGGGCATATTGATATGGTCTGTGATAAAAACGAGGATACAGAGCATGATTTTCTGACAGAGCCCCTCGAAATTTATATTGACGGGGACGATATCAAGGCGAGAGGGACAACCCTTGGTGCGGATAATGGCATTGCGGCGGCGTATATGTTGGCACTTCTGGATGCGGAGGATATCGCACATCCGCCACTGGAATGTATCTTTACCGTCGAGGAAGAAATCGGTATGGGCGGTGCAACAGATTTTGATGCCTTTGATTTGGAAGGCAAACGCTTTTTAAATATGGATACCGAGGAGGAAGGGCATCTGATGGTAAGCTGCTGCGGCGGCAGACGGATGCGTGTGTATCTGCCGATTGAAAAAGAGAAAAAGCAGGCAGGCACAACCCTTTCCGTTCATATTCGCGGCTTGAAGGGCGGTCATTCCGGTTCGGATATTCATTTGCAGCGGGCAAGTGCGAATGTGCTTCTGGGCAGATTTCTTTTTGAGCTGCGTGAAAGAGTAGATTTTGCACTGGTAAGCGCAAATGGCGGCAATATGGATAATGCCATCTGTCGGGAAGCAGAGGCGGTTGTTGTAGTTGCGCCGGAACAGGTGCAGACCGTAGCGGCTGTGATTGAGGAAGCAGAAGCTATGTTCCGAGAGGAATATAAAGACCGCGAAAGCGATATACTGATGACAGCGGAGCAGATGCCGGAAGCAGCCGAGGTGCTGACGACAGAAACGAGAGATTATGTAATTGCATTGCTGCGGCTTCTGCCCTATGGTGTACAGACAATGGATACCAATATGGATGGATTGGTGGAAACCTCCAGTAATATCGGGATTCTGAAAACAAATGAGGATCATATTTTCATTGATAATGCAGTGCGCGGCTCTATGGAAAGCAGAAAGGATGCTATCTGCAAAAAGATTGAGGTTCTGGGCAGTCTTTGCGGTGCAAAGGTGGTCGGCGTGCATGATTACCCCGGCTGGCAGTATAACCCCAATTCTGAGCTGCTGCGCATCTTCAAGGAGGTCTGGGTGGAAAAATTCGGCGAGGAACCCAAGGTGGTTGCCATCCATGCAGGTCTGGAATGTGGGCTGTTTGCGAAAAAAATCCCCGGTCTGGATCTGATTTCTCTGGGACCTAATATGTACGATGTGCATACACCCGATGAAAGACTCAGTATTTCCTCTACCATCCGTATCTGGGAATATCTGAAGCTGGTTTTGGCAAGGCTGAAATAAGAAAATCAAAAAAATTCGTGCGAAAGAGGGCGGCGTATGCGGCTTCCGTGGAATAGAAAATACATGGAAATCGGTTTTCACGTCATTCTTACCGTTTTGCTTCTGGTGGGGATGATTGCACTGCTGTTGCGGCTCTCTGTGGCGAAAAATGTCATATTACAGACGGCGGGGACATTCCTCGCCGTTTTTGCGCCCGTTTTCTGGGCGTTTTTCTTTACACTGCTGCTTGAACCGCTGACTGCATTCTGGCAGAGGTTTTATGAAAAGCGGTGTACATTATATCACCGCAGCCGCATCCGCAACCGCAAGGCAGGCGCAACGCTGACATATCTTTCCATCGGGCTGATTCTCTTTCTGATAGGCGGTTTTCTGGCAAGAAAAATCGGACAAACGAATCTGTCTGCCCTGACGGAGCAGATTGGTGACTATATTCGGCAGGCAGGAGACATGCTTGTGCTTCTGAATTTGAAGCTGGCGGAAATGGGAATTCTCCGGAATGCGGAGTGGATTTTTTCTCGGTGGATAGAGCAGGCGACGCGTTGGATGCAGGAGAGGATGCTATGGCTGGCGGATGTGATTCCGAATATCGGCGGCAGTCTGCTGGACGTTCTGCTTGGGGCAGTGGTAGCGTTTTATCTCCTGATGGAGAAGGAAAAAATTCGTGGGATTGCGGGCGAATTGAGCAGGGTTCTTCTGGGAGAAAAAATCACGAAACACGCAAAAAATCTTTTTCATGAGGTGTATACGGTTTTTGCGGGCTACCTCAGTGGGCAGCTTTTGGATGCGTCTGTTATGGCGGTGTTGTTTTCGGCGGCGTTTACGATTGTCGGTCTGCCGCATGGAATTCTGATTGGTCTGGTTTCCGGCTTTTCTAATCTGATTCCGTATTTTGGGGCGGTGATGGCGTTTTTCCTGGCGGTGCTTGCAGGACTTTTCAGCGGCGTGCCCATGAAGGCGGTTTATGCGTCTGTGCTGATTCTTCTCTTACAGCAGGTGGACAGCATTTTCATTGTGCCGAAGGCAGTCGGGCAGAAATTGGAGCTGCATCCCGTTCTGGTTCTGCTTTCTCTGGCGGCTTTTGGGCGGATGTTCGGCTTCTGGGGGCTGCTGTTTGCGGTTCCCTTGGGTGCGCTTTGCAAAAATTTTGTGCTTTGGTGCTATCGCAGAAAAAAATCTGACATTTGTCAATAATTCCACGGAAAACTACTTTTTTTTATGACGATTTTGTTGTATAATGCGATAAGGTTAGAAAAGTAATAAAATGAGTTTTGAGCATATACTGTGCCCTGCCTTCAGCAAAAGCGGGATGCAGGGAAAGAGATAGAAAGGTGGTTACGCGTATGAGAGGTATCGTACATGAAGTAAAAGGCGATCTGGCAATGGTAAAAATTCAGAGAAAAGAAGCCTGCGGGGAATGCAGAGCTTGCTTTTCCGGCATGATGAAAACGGAAATGGATATCGAAGCAAAAAATCTCTGCGATGCAGAGGAAGGCGATTGGGTGGAGCTGGAGCTGCAGGAAAACGCATTTTTTAATGCAGTAATCGTGATGTATGGACTGCCCTTTATCGGCTTTATCGTAGGCATTGTGCTGGGGTATTTTGGTGTGCCGAAGCTGATTCCGAATATTTCTCCTGTTTTGCCTTCTCTGGTTCTGGGCGTGCTGGGTATTGTTCTTGCAATGCTTTGGATTCACAGCCAGAATCACCGTTGGGAAAGCGGCAAATATCGCCCTCTGGCAACAAAGATTGTGGAGGAAGATGAGCCTGAAATGTGCGGCGCATAAACACGAGAAAAAGAGATGCTCTATTAGGTGTGTCCCAATAAGAAAACATGAAGAAAATGAAATAGCTGAAAGACTGCGGGTACAAGAAAGTTTCCCGCAGGCATCCTTTGACTTAGGCTGTCAAGGGGAACTGACGCAGTAGCCGTAGCTTTCAGCATTTCAGAATTTATGGTTTCTTATCTGGGCGCACCTTTCAGGGCATCTTTTTTTATGTCTTGTGGCTTTACAGTCACACTTTGTCCCGTTTTTCATAATATATAGAAAAAAGGGGGCGAGGGGAATGCTGAAGGAGCGCATCCGCACAGATTGCGGCAACGGGGATAACTGCTCACAGGTGATTCTGCGCGCAGTGGCAGAGGAATATGGCATTTCCCTGTCGGAGGAGCTGTTCTGCGCCTGCTGCGGCATCCATGGCGGCTTTGGCATCAATGGGATGTGCAGTGGGATTGTTGCAGGGGTGATGGCGCTTGGGCTTTTGTGCGAGGAGGAGGAGTTGAAGCTGAAACGGATTCTGTTTCTTCTTCGGGTACAGAATCGATTCGGCAGTCTGGATTGCTGCACGCTTTCGGCTCTGGGCGCGGATTGCAGCGGCGTTTTGGAGGAAATCGGGGGAATTTTACAGGAGGTGATAGAAGAATAAAGGGCAGAAAGCAAAGTCGGCTTCTTCCCGGTTTCTTATTGGAACACATGCAAGGATAGTATTGCTTTTTATTCTTTACACAGAGGCGAAAGCCTATATTTTTTTGCAGATGCAATCGTATTTTTGAAGCTTCTGTGTTACAATGATTCTCACGGAGGGATTACCATGAAACTGATTGCACCTGAGTATTATACAAAATTTCACTGTATTGCCGATAAATGTAGGCACAGCTGCTGTGTCGGCTGGGAGATTGCGATAGATCCCGATAAGCTTGTGTATTATCGCAGTATTGAGGGAGAGTTTGGCGCTCGCCTGCAAAAGGGCATTGCGGAAGCGGATGATGCGGCGCAGTTTATCTTAGATGATGAGGAGCGATGTCCCTTTCTGAACCGAACAGGCTTATGCGATATGATTACGGCCTTGGGGGAGGATGCGCTTTGCCAGATTTGCCGCGACCATCCCCGTTTTCGTAATTTTTACGCCGACCGAACGGAAATCGGCTTGGGGCTTTGCTGTGAAGCAGCAGGAGAACTGATTTTGTCGCAGCAGGAGAAGCTGACGCTTATCACACTTGAGGATGACGGCGCGGCAGATTTGCCGGATATTGCAGACGAATCCCTGCTTGCGTGGCGAGAGGAGCTCTTTGCTCTTGCGCAGGACAGAAGCAAGCCAATCGAACTGCGCGCCGCGGAAATTTTGCAGACGGCGGGGCGGACGCTTTCCCATTATTCGTGGGCAGAATGGGCGGAGATTTATCTGGAGTTAGAGCGTTTGGAGCCAAGCTGGACAGACCGCCTTCTGGAGCTGAAGGAAACCGATTTGACGGGGATTTCCCTGCCGGATGCGATGGTGTGGGAGCCTGCGTTGGAGCAGCTTCTGGTGTATTTTCTCTATCGGCAGATGCCCCTTGCGCTGGATGATGGAGAATATGAGGGAAGAGCCGCCTTGGCTGTGCTGAGCTTTGCCATGATTCGCAGGCTTTTATTGGTGCATTTTGCATTGCACGGCAGCGTTGTTTTGGCGGATTTGATTGAAATTGCAAGGCAATATTCCGCAGAAATCGAATATTCGGATGAAAATGTTGAAATTTTGTTATACAGAATACAGGAAGTATTGTAAAGAAAGTCGCCTTTTGGCGGCTTTTTTGCGTTCTCGATGTACAGATGTAGAGAATTGTCGGGTTTTGTTTGCAGGACGAGGACTTTTCATGCTATAATATTACCTATTATACTTTATTAAAGATGCGCTTTATTTTGTGATTTTGTAAAGTGATTCTCGAAACGGAAAAAGAGGAGGAAAGGAAAGAAAAATGAGTTCCAAAGACTGTAGCGTAAACAACATTTATCAATTAGAGGGCAGGGTGCCTTTGCTGAAAGCCATTCCCTTTGGCTTACAGCATATTCTGGCAATGTTCGTTGCCAATCTGACCCCGATTACTATTATTGCGGCGGCAGGAGGGCTTTCTCAGGCGGAGATTGCAGTGCTTCTGCAAAATGCAATGTTTATTGCTGGGATTGCAACGCTGATTCAGCTGTATCCCGTCTGGAAGGTCGGATCGGGTCTGCCAATCGTTATGGGGGTCAGCTTCACCTTTGTAACGGTTTTATGTACGGTTGCGTCTAATTATGGGTATCCCTCGGTTGTCGGGGCGGTGCTTGTCGGCGGTCTTTTTGAAGGCACACTGGGGCTTCTGGCAAAATATTGGAGAAAGCTGATTGCACCTGTGGTTGCGGCATCTGTTGTTATTGCAATCGGGATGTCCCTGTTTTCTGTTGGCGCAAGATCCTTTGGCGGCGGCTATGCAGAGGATTTCGGCTCTGCGCAGAATCTTCTGTTGGGGACGATTACGCTTGTGGTCTGTCTTGGTTGGAACTGCTTTGCAAAGGGTTATCTGAAGCAGCTTTCCGTTCTGGTGGGGCTGCTTGTGGGCTATGTAGTGGCAATCCTTATGGGCAAGGTGGATTTGTCCGTTATTTTCGCAGGCGGCTTCGTCTCCCTGCCAAAGCTGATGCCCTATAAGCCGGAATTCCATGCAGGTGCGATTCTTTCCGTCTGTATTATTTTTCTGGTTTCCGCAGCGGAAACGATTGGGGATACCACAGCCATGGTTGCGACAGGGCTGAACAGAGAAATCGAGAGCAAGGAAATTTCCGGCTCTCTGGCGTGTGATGGCTATGCGTCCTCGTTGTCCTCCTTGATAGGCTGTCCTCCTGTGACATCCTTTTCCCAGAACGTCGGGCTGCTGGCAATGACGAAGGTAGTTAATAAATTTACGATTATGACAGGTGCAGGCTGCATGATTCTGGCAGGGCTTCTGCCGCCTGTCGGGAACTTTTTCGCATCTCTGCCCGAATCTGTTCTGGGTGGCTGCACCATCATGATGTTTGGTACGATTATGACAAGTGGGATGCAGATGCTTGCAAAGGCAGGCTTTAATCAGAGAAACGTGACCATTGCCGCATTGTCTCTGGCAGTCGGCGTTGGCTTTACGGCTGCAAGCGAAATTGATTTGTGGCATATTTTCCCCGAAATTGTGCAGTCTGTATTTTCCGCAAACGTGGTAGCGGTGGCATTTGTAGTGTCTATCATTCTGAATCTGGTTTTGCCGAAAAATATGGATGTGGATAAAATTTCGGAATAAACAATCAAAAAAACAACAGCATCGATGGAGGATGGAGCATCGGTGATAAAAAAGAGAAGGAATTTAGAGAACAAGAGGAAGAAGAAAGAAAAAGGAGGAGCTTATGAGTCGTTTATCTATTGAAACGCCAGGACGCGCCCAAAATGTCTTAGATGGTCTGCATCGGGATATGGAGCGCCGCATTGGTGCCAGTGCCTACGGACTGTGTCCGGTGGATATGTCTTTGAATTACCTGCGGCTGTGCCATGCGCAGACCTGTGGGAAATGTGTGCCCTGCCGCATTGGTCTGGGACAGTTGGAGGTGCTGATCGAGCAGGTGCTTGACCGTACCGCAACCATGGAAACCATTAACATAATTGAGCGTACCGCAAAGGTGATTGCCGATTCCGCAGGCTGTGCGATTGGCTATGAAGCGGCACACATGGTTTTGAAGGGGATTCGCGGCTTCCGCGAGGATTATGAGGAGCATGTGCAGCATGGACGCTGTATCTCTGTGCTGAGCTATCCCGTTCCCTGTGTTTCCGCCTGTCCTGCGCATGTGGATGTACCCGGCTATGTGGCGCTGGTGAATGAGGGCAGATATGAAGAAGCAGTGAAGCTGATTCGGAAGGACAACCCCTTCCCATCCGCCTGTGCGTATGTCTGCGAGCATCCCTGTGAAGCACACTGTCGCCGCGCGATGGTGGATGATGCTATCAATATCTGTGGTCTGAAACGCTTTGCAGTGGATCATGCAAAGGCAGAGCCTGCGAAAATCCTGTATGAGAAAACAGGCAAAACCGTCGGCATTATCGGCGGTGGCCCCGGCGGACTGACGGCGGCGTATTATCTGGCACAGATGGGGCATCAGGTAACTGTATATGAGCAGCGTCCTAAGCTGGGCGGTATGCTTCGCTATGGTATCCCCGATTATCGTCTGCCGCAGGAGGTTCTGGAGCGCGATATCGAGCATATTCTGACAACAGGCATTAACGTGATTACGGATGTTTCCATCGGCAGAGATGTGACAATGGAGGATATCCAGAAAAGCTATGATGCAGTTTATATTTCCATTGGCGCGCATAATGATAAAAAGATTGGCATTGAGGGCGAGGACGCAGAAAATGTTGTCAGTGCGGTCAGCCTGCTGCGCCGCATTGATGAAGGCAATGCGCCCGATTTCACGGGTAAGAGAATCTGCGTTATCGGCGGCGGCAATGTTTCTATGGATGCCACCAGAACGGCAAAACGTCTGGGAGCGGAAAGCGTCACCTGTGTATACCGTCGCCGTGTGGATGATATGACCGCGCTGGCGGAGGAAATCGAAGAAGCAATGGCAGAGGGCTGTCAGATTTTACCCCTACAGGCACCTGCACGCATCGAAAAGGATGCAGAGGGCAAGGTTGCGGCGCTGTGGACAGTTCCGCAGATTATCGGGCCTTACGGCAAGGATGGCAGACCCAAGCCCATTCCTGCGGATGTACCCGAATTCCGTATCGCATGTGATTATGTGATTGTTGCCATCGGGCAGGCGATAGACGCGCGTCCCTTTGAAGCCATCGGCATTAAGACCTTTAAGGGCATGATTCAGGCGGAGGATACCAGCTCTGTTGCGGATGTGGATAACGTATTCGCCGGCGGTGACGCGGTTTCCGGCCCTGCTACGGTCATTCGTGCCGTTGCGGCAGGGAAGGTTGCGGCAGCGAATATTGATGCCTACCTTGGCTTTGAGCATAAGATTAAGACGGACGTTGTGGTTCCTCCGGCGCATCTGACAAATGCACCTCCCTGTGGGCGTGTAAACTTGAAAAGCCACTGCACACCGGACTGCAAGGGCAACTTTGATCTGGTTGTGGAAGGCATGAGCAGAAAAGAGGCGGATCAGGAATCCGAACGCTGCCTGCGTTGTGATTACTTCGGCTTTGGCAGCTTCAGAGGAGGGAGGACAGGAGAATGGTAAGAATAACGATTGATGGACAGCTTGCGCAGGTGCCGGCAGGAACGACGATTATGGAGGCGGCGAAGGCGGTCAATGTAAAAATCCCTCATCTTTGCTACCTGAAGGGAATCAATGAAATTTCCGCCTGCCGTATCTGCTGTGTGGAAATTGAGGGTGAGCGCGCGATGGTTGCAGCCTGCAGCAACCCTGTAAAGGATGGCATGGTGGTGTATACGAATTCCCCTCGTGCCAGAATGACACGCCGCACAAATGTAGAACTGATTTTGTCTCAGCATGACTGCAAATGTGCTACCTGTGTACGCAGCGGCAACTGTCAGCTGCAGGAGGTTGCGAATGATCTGGGTATCCTTGAGCTTCCCTTTGAAACACAGCTGCAGAAGGGGCTGCGCAGTGCGTGGACAAAAACATTTCCGCTTTATCGGGATGTGAATAAATGTATCAAATGTATGCGCTGCATCCAGATTTGCGATAAGGTGCAGACGCTGAATATCTGGGATTTGGCAGGGACAGGCAGCCGCACAACGGTGGATGTTTCGGGCAACCGTGTCATCAAGGATTCCGATTGTGCGCTTTGCGGTCAGTGCATCACGCATTGCCCGACAGGCGGCTTAAGAGAAAGAGATGACACCGCAAAGGCAAGAGCGGCTCTGGCAGATAAAGAAAAAATTACGGTCGTACAGGTTGCGCCTGCGGTGCGTACCGCTTGGGGCGAATATTTCGGGCTGAAACGGGAAGAAGCGACCATGGAGCGCATGGCAGGCGCACTGCACCGCCTTGGATTCGATTATGTATATGATACAAACTTTGCGGCAGACCTGACGATTATGGAGGAAGGCAATGAATTTCTGCATCGGCTGAAAAGCGGCGCATTGGTACGTTGGCCCATGTTCACAAGCTGCTGTCCCGGTTGGGTGCGTTTCCTGAAAGGGCAGTATCCTGAATTGACAAATCAGCTTTCTACGGCAAAATCTCCCCAGCAGATGTTCGGCGCGGTTGCGAAAACATGGCTGGCGAAGAAGCTTGATGTGGCACCCGAAAAAATCTGCTGTGTTTCCATCATGCCCTGCGTAGCGAAGAAAGCGGAAGCAGATTTGCCGACCATGCGTGGCGAAAGCGGTGCGGATGTGGATATCGTGCTGACAACAAGGGAGCTGGTGCGTATGATGCGTGCAGACCATCTGGACCCGCATTTCATCGAGGAGGAAGTACTGGATTCCCCTATGGGAACACATACCGGTGCAGGCGTGATCTTCGGTGCAACCGGCGGCGTTATGGAAGCGGCTCTGCGTACTGCGGCGTATGTGCTGACGGGCGAAAATCCGAATCCGGATGCCTTCAGTGAGGTGCGGACAGGCCCCGGACTGAGAGAGGCAACCTATACCGTTGCGGGAATTCCTGTGCGCTGTGCGGTTGTCAGCGGTCTGGGCAATGCGCGTAAGCTGATTGAACGGCTGAAGGAGGGCAAGGTGCAGTATGATTTTGTAGAGGTCATGGCTTGTCCCGGCGGCTGTGTCGGCGGCGGCGGTCAGCCTATCTCCGCAGAGGATGAGGAGCTTTACGGCGTGAGAGGGGAACGGCTTTATACCCTTGATGCGGAAAATCCGATGCGTTTCGCTCATGAAAATCCTGAGGTACAGGCATTGTATCATGAATATCTGGGCGAACCCTTGGGAGAGACAGCACACCATCTGCTGCATACGGACCATAAGGCATGGAATATGCCCATGCAGAAATAAACGAAAAGAAAATACAAAGGCTGTTGTACTTTATTGTACAGCAGTCTTTTTTATGCAAAAAAATGCTGAACAGAGAAAAATTTCTGTTCAGCAAAAGAATCAGATTTAGGAATATAGCTTACGGACGGAAACCCGACTCAGCTTTTTGATGATATCCGCCCAGAAGGCTGTCCCGAACAGGAAGGTCAGCAGAAGGGAAACAACCATAATCTCCAGAACGGCAAGATAGCCATTTGCACTGAGCAGCTCATAAAAGCCGCCGTAAATGAGGAAATCCTTAAACAGGCGGTGCAGGATATAAATACCGATGGTATTTTTCCCGAATTGGCAGAGGAAGGTTTCCTTTTTCGGGCAAAGGATAAACAGACCAAAGAGCATCAGCACAACCGCCGCCATCCACAGGATACAGATGAGCGGTGCAAAGGGAAACAGCTGACTTTTCAGCTGTGCATAGGGGGCAATCCCGAAGAAGAATACCCCCAGATATTTCTGTACCCCTCGTCCATAGGGAATCAGCATGCAGGCGGAAAGCAGCAGAACGGCAGGCAATGCTTTTCTGCATTTCGCATTGTTGATGACTGCCTGAAACTGCTCCTTCTTGATGTAATACCCCATGAGGAAGAAGGGCAGAAAGTGAATGGTGCGGGAAAGGCTTAAAAATTTCCCGACCGGCTCCTGATAATGGATGACTGCCGCCAGAAGGACTGCTCCAATGAGGACATATTTCGGTTTCATATTTTTTGTCAGGTAAAGAAAAATATGCCACCAGATTAAAGAAAGCAGATACCACGGTGCCGCCCCAACTGTCAGCATATTGATTTTCAGAAGAGAGAAAATCAGAACGCCCAGAATAAATGCTTTTCGGAACAGCGCGGATTTACTGTACGCAAAAGAGAGCAGCCAAATGCCGCCGCAGAACAGCAGAACAATGAGAGTCCAGACGGAAGGGTGGTGTGCCGTTTCAAAATATGGTCGCTCAAAGATGAAATGTACCAGCTCGATGGCATCCTTGAACAGAAGATAGAGCCATGCGAAGGAGAGCAGCTTTTCCGCCTTATATTCCTTTGTGAGAAAGCCCTTTGCCAGATAGCCCGACATGAAGATAAACCCCGGCATGTGAAAAAAATAGATAAAGGTTCTCACGCCTGTGGCAAAGGCAGAATGGGTTTCCTGCAAATAGCCAAGCATGTGTCCCAGAACCACCAGAAAAATCAGAACACCCTTGATGTTGTCGATATGAAAATCTCTTGCTGTCTGCTGCTTCATGATGAATGACTCCTGTTTCATTTCTGTTTGATGTTTTCTTCCCAAAGAGTATGATAAAGCGCAGGCTTTCTGTCCGCCTTGACAGGAAAGCTATTGCGGTATGCGTCTGCCTCGCTTAGGTCGATATCTACAATCGTCAGCCCGTTGCCGCCCTCTACATGCGCCAGCACTTCGCCTGTCGGGGAAACTGCCATGCTGTCACCGATATAGGAAAGACCGCCGCCCTCGCCGCTGCGGTTCACACCGAGGATGAAGCACTGGTTTTCGATGGCGCGTGCCTTTAGGAGTGTCATCCAATGCTCTCTGCGTGCCGTAGGCCAGCTTGCGATAACGGGAATTACCTTTGCCTGCTCGGATACAATCTGAAAGATTTCGGGGAAACGTAAATCATAGCAGATTAACGGTGCAACAGGTACACCCTTTACCTCGCAAAGCTGCAGCGCATTACCGCCGGTATAATGCTTTGCCTCTGCGCCGAAGGAGAAGGGATGAATTTTTGCATAATCTGCAAGCTGATTCCCGTTCTCGTCCAGAATGATGCAGTGATTTGTGGCAACTCCGTTTTCATATACGGGCAGGCCATAGCAGATGGCAACATGGTTTTTCTTTGCTTCTTCGCGGAAAAACGCCATGGAGGGACTGTTTTTTCTGTCCTCGCCGTAGGTTTCGGGGTTCAGCGTAAAGCCTGTCAGCGTCATTTCGGGGAAAATGACAAAATCCACCTGTTTTTCCTTTGCCTCTGCAAGCAGCCTGCTGCAAAGTGTCATGGTCTTTTCCTTTTCTTCAAAGCCCATATCAATCTGTCCCAATGCGATTCTCATAGGATTTTCCTCCTTTTATTCTTAAATGTTATTCTCAAATGCAAAACTGATTTTTTATTCCCAATCCTTCCAGATATCGGGGCAATAGCCCAGTGTAAACGCTTTACCGTTGCGTACAATCGGTGTGGCGAACAGCTCCGGATTTTCAAACAGCGTCTGCTCGCGCTTTGCCTCGTCGATATAATCCATGTAAAGCCTGGTGTATGCCTTTGCCTTGCGGTCAATCATATCCTCAACGGGGATACATTTTTTCGCTGCTTCAAAGACTGCCTTTGCCATGCCGAATTGGTGCAAATCAATATATTGATATTTTATTTTTCTCTCTTTAAAATAACGTTCCGCTTTTTTGGTATCAAAGCTTTTCTTGGAGCCGTAAATTTGGATATTCATGCGAAAACCATCCTTTCTGTGATACCTCATTTTATAATATTTTTTCCGTGGGGGCAAGACAATAGAGAATGATTCTGTTATACTTATGTTATTTTCAAGCGAAGGAGGCAGAAAAATGAGATTCATTTCATGGAATGTAAACGGCTTACGCGCCGCAGTAGGCAAAGGCTTTTTGGAATATTTCAAGGAAGCCGATGCGGATATATTTTCTCTACAGGAAACAAAGCTACAGGCAGGGCAGATTGATTTGGAAACAGAGGGCTATCATCAATACTGGAATTATGCCGAAAGGAAGGGCTATTCCGGCGTAGCGGTGTTCACGAAGCAGGAGCCGCTTTCTGTTGCCTATGGTATTGGCGTGGAGGAGCATGACCACGAGGGGCGTGTGATTACGCTGGAATTTCCCGAATTTTACCATGTGACGGTATATACCCCCAATTCTCAGCAGGAAAACGCCCGTCTGGCATACCGCATGGAATGGGAGGATGCGTTCCGCGCGTATGTAAGCGCTCTGGATGCGAAAAAGCCCGTCATTATCTGTGGGGATTTGAATGTAGCACATAATGAAATTGACCTGAAAAATCCCAAAACAAACCGCAGAAGTGCCGGCTTTACGGACGAGGAGCGCGGCAAATTCACAGAGCTTCTGGGTGCAGGCTTTGTGGATACCTTCCGCTATTTTTATCCGGAGCAGGAAGGCATTTATTCCTGGTGGAGCTATCGCTTTAAGGCAAGAGAGAAGAACGCAGGGTGGCGGATTGATTATTATGTCGTATCCAAGCGATTAGAGGATAAGCTGGTGGATGCAAAGATTCATACAGAGGTGCTTGGCTCTGACCATTGCCCTGTGGAGCTGGAAATCAATCTGTAAAAGAGGAGAAATATGGAACCGTATTATTATCAAACCTTATCCAAGGCGGAGCAGAGCAGCTATCAGGCGATGCAGGCAGGACTGCAGGCGTTTGCGCCCTCCTTTCCTGTACCGCTTCTGGAAAACAGAGCGTTGACGGATGTTTTCATGAAGCTGCGTCTGGATTGTCCGCAGCTGTTTTATGCAGGGACATTTCAATATCGCTATTATCCCGATTCCAGAAATGCAGAATTGATTCCTGCGTATCTTTTTGAAAAGGGAAAGCTGAAGGAGCATCAGAAGGCGCTGCAGTCACGCGTGGAAAAGCTGGTTCGCCCTGTGGCAAGGTGCAGCGATGAGGAAAAGCTGCTGTATATCCACGATTTTATCTGCAAAAATGTACGCTATGATAAGCTGAAAAAGCAATATTCCCATGAAATCATCGGTGTTCTGGGGCATGGCGTTGGCGTTTGTGAGGGCATTGCAAAGGCAGTCAAGATCCTCTGTGATGCACTGCAAATCCAGTGCATCATTGCCTTGGCGGAAAATAACCCCGAAAAGGGCGTGAAGTATCGCCATGCGTGGAATGTGGTGCGGCTGGATAAAAAATATTACCATCTGGACTGCACCTTTGATCTTTCCTTAGGGAATCCTGAGGAAATCCGCTATGATTATTTTCTGCTGAGTGATAAGCAGATTTTTCGCGATCATGAGAGACTGGTCTGGCGTGTGCCTGCCTGCGAGGATGCAGACAGATTTTATTATAAGAAAAAGAAGCTCTCCTTCACGAAGACGGAGGAGGTGCAAAAGCGCGCGGCGCAGGCGGTGAAAAAGGGAAAACCACTGCTGTTTCATTGGCGCGGCGGCTATATGACAAGGGAAATCGTGCAGGAATTTCTGCGGATTTTCAAGGAAGAAGCGGCTAAGAAAGAAAAATTCGCGCAGGTTTCGCTGAATTGGGCGCAGGCGATTGTGAAGGTACACTTTATCGAACAATTACCGACACAGGAATTGACCATGGAAGAAGCCAATGAAGGCGAAAAAGAGGAATAAATCAAGAAAAGAAAATCAAGAAAAGAAAAACCCGGGGACAAAAAGCATCCTCGGGTTTTTATATAATAAGGGGTAGTGAGTTATCAAGGGTTTTTGGGAAATTTATGCTTCAAAGGCAGTCAGCTTTTCCAGAAGAAGATTGCTTCTGTCGATGAAGGCGGTCATTTCCTCGGAGGTCAGCGGACGGTGGCTCATCAGTGCCAGATCATACAGCTGATGGCACAGAAGGGTTGCATCCTCCTTCTTTTCCTCCTTGCCTGCCATGGAAAGCAGTGCTTTTACCAGTTTATTATTTTTATTCAGCACCAGAGTTTCATCGGGCTTCATATTGGCAAACATTGCCTTAAATTCTTCGTTGTTGGCGTAAGCCTCCATCATTTCCATCATACGTCTGGATTCCTCGGAAAGCAGAATCATAGCGGAAACCTTTTCAGCCTTCAGCGCTTCCAGTTTTACATGCAGCTTTTCATTTGCAACCGCCGCGCGGAACAGCTCCTGCATCTGATTTGCTTCAAATTCGTCTGCCTGCTTTTTCGCTTCGGAAATTTCGGCATCCTCTTTTTCCTGCAAGGAATCAATATCCGCATCGACACGCTGTACTTTCAGCTTGATATCCTGATTTTTGTATTCCAAGAAGGAAACGAAGGGCTTATCCACAGGCGTATCCATGATGGCAGCCTCCAGACCCTGCTCCTTGAACAGGCGGATATACTGCGCCTGCTGATTGGTGTCGGTTGCAAAATAAATTACGTTTTCGTGCTTTTCCTTATTCTTTTCCAGATATTCGGCAACGGTTTCATAAACGCCGTCTGTTGTTTTCAGCAGAAGGATATCCTTTACCTTATCATACAGCTTTTCTTCCTTCATGCAGCCGTATTTGATGAAGATATTGATATCATCCCAGAAGCCCTCAAAGGCAGAACGGTCGGTTTTGAACAGCTGGTTCAGCTTGTCCGCAACCTTCTTGGTGATGTAGGCATTCATTTTTTCCACATAGCCGTCATTTTGCAATGCACTTCTGGAAACATTCAGCGGCATATCGGGGCAGTCCAGAATCCCTTTCAAGAGTAGCAGGAATTCGGGGACAACCTCTTTTACGTTATCCGCAATATAAACCTGATTGCAGTACAGCTTTACCTCGCCGTCCATCATGTCCATCTGCTCCACCAGCTTCGGGAAATAGAGAATCCCTTTCAGACGGAAGGGGTAATCCATATTCAGATGAATCCAGAACAGAGGGTCATTCAAATCATTGAATACCTGATGATAAAAGGCTTTGTAGTCCTCATCCGTACATTCGGAGGGCTTTCTCTGCCAGAGGGGGTTGGTGTCATTCAGCGGCTTGGGCTCCTCTGCCTTTGCTTCTTCTGCGGCATCCTGCTGCTCCTGCAATAAATCCATGGCACCCTCGGTGGTCAGCTTTGCGGCTTCCTCGGGGGAAACATGAACGGTGTTTTCTGCTTTCTTTGCGGCTGCCTTTTCCTCCTCTGTTTCTTCCTTCAGCACATCCACAAAGATGGGAACGGGCATGAAGGCGCAGTATTTTCTCATAGTGGCGTAAAGCGTTGCCTCATTCAGAAATTCCTCGCCGTCTGCGCCGATAAAGAGGGTGATGGTTGTGCCGCGTTCGGTTCTTTCACCGGCCTCCATTTCATAATCAATGCCGCCGTTGCAGCGCCATTTTGCAGGCTCTGCGCCCTTCTGATAGGAAAGGGAATCAATCTCGACCGTATCGGCTACCATAAAAGCAGAATAGAACCCCAGACCGAAATGTCCGATAATCTCACTGCCTTCATCCTCGGTTTTTCCTTCAAATTTGGAAAGGAAATCGGTTGCACCGGAGAATGCAATCTGGTTGATGTATTTCTTGATTTCATCCGCCGTCATGCCGATACCGTTATCAATAATCTGCAATGTTTTCTTGTCCTGATCCAGAACAACATGAATTTCGTATGTTTCCTCTGCGGGAATATCCGCTTCCCCCATCATGGAAAGCTTCTGCAGCTTTGTTACCGCGTCACACGCATTGGATACCAGTTCACGAATGAAGATGTCCTTATCTGTATAGAGCCATTTTTTGATAATTGGCATAAAATTTTCACTGTTAATAGAAAGATTGCCTTTTTCCTGCATACTGCATACCTCCTAAAATTTTTTTACAGAGCCAATGTGTTTGGCTCTCATCACTCTATATTGTAGCACCTGAAACGGAAAAGTCAAGAAAAAATTAGCACTCAATAAAAATGAGTGCTAACAAATTCAGGAGAAAAAAGAAGGAGATTAACTCTCCTGCTTCTGGATGCCGATGGCATTTTTTTTGAAAAACTTTAAAATATACTCCTCCCAGAGCCGCTCGGAGGATTTATCCAAAGAAAAGGCTTCCTGCGAAATGGCGGTGGTGCAGAGGATGGTATGCTCCTTAAAGAGAATATTCAGAAATGCCGCCTTGGTATTGGGGAGATTGGCAAGCTTTTCCTCCGCAAGGGAGAACACAAGCTTGATGCTTTTCGGCAGCTTATTCCCCTTGATTGCCTGAAATACAAAGGGACGCATTTCCTCCCAATGCACATAACGGGAAAGCCCTGCCTCCTGCTCCTCGGCAGTATAAAAATCCATATTGCGCTTGCCCTCAATGAGAAAAGAAGCGAAGGTGGTCAGCTCCCCCTGACGGAACGAAAACGCATCAAAGGTATCTCCCTTCAAAAGCAAATTCATAAATGATTTTGTATCATTGACAGTGAACGCAAGCATAAAAAATCCTCCCAAAACAATTCTGTCCTTCTATTTTACATGCTTTGAGAGGATTTTTCAATTTGTTTCTCATTTAAAAGAGATGGTCAGCTTTCCGTCAGCCCATTGAATAAACTTGGAATCTGAAAAAATCGGATGCGGAGCAGTGTCCCGATAAACCTCACCTGTGCGGAATACAGAAAGCAGTACGCCTGCCAATGCCATATTGATGAGCAAAGCCGTTGCCCCATAGGAAAGGAAGGGCAGGGCAATCGGTGCGATGAGCCATATACCCAGATTTGCCGGAATATAAAGCAGGATTTCCGCTGTGAAGGTGCAGAGAATCGTCAGAGAAACCATCTGCCCGAAAATGCTTTTCTGTTTCAGCGCTTTGCGGAAGCCAAGCCCCAGAAAGACCGCCAGCAGCAGAACCAAGCCGCCCGAAACCGCCCAGCCGTAGTGATAGGTCAGATAGGTCAGCAGATAATCGGAGCGAAGCATAGAGGCATCTGTCAGCAGAAAGGCTTGTGTTTCCGAAAGGGCTGCACCTTCGCCCAGAAGAACGCAGTGGGAAAGGATGGTTTTCAACTGTGTCGAAAGGTAGCCGCTGCCCATAGGGTCACCGGAAGGGACGAAAATCGTATACAGGCGTTCCCAGCCATACCGATACCGAAACGGTGCATAAAACATCAGCAGGACAATCAGGCAGACCACCGCTAACAGAAAAAGCAACAGCAGAATTGTCTGATTTTTCTTGCCGAACCATTCCTTTTTTGCGGCAATGAGCATGAGAATCCCTGCGGAGAACACAAATGTCAGAACGCCGCTGAAGGTGTGACAGTATGACAGAAACAGGCAGAAAACCACCGCCAGAACGCCGCTGATAAGATAGCCCCTTCTGCCCTGACTTCTGAGCCGATAAAACAGACCGCAGAAGGCAAGGGGAAACAGCAGAGAGAGTGCAAGCGGACTGAGGGCAAAGGAGCCGAGAGTGAACCATCTTTTTCCACCATAGAATTCCCCGAACAGCTGTGCCGCAAGGTCAACCATCAATAAGCCGAGCGGCAGTACATAGGGATGCTTTCCGAAAAAGGAAAAATCCAGAAAATACATCCCGACAAACGTCGCTAAGCTAAGTGGCAGAAAGACGAAAAGCACCTGTGCGGAGCGCGTCGCTAACGCATCATTTCCTACGGGTATCGTTTTCAGCAGCAGCACCTGAATGATGCCTCCCAGCACAAACAGCAGCAGTACCAGCCCGATTATCCCCCATTGGGGCGCAGGCTTATGTGTCTGGTCTAACGCCGCACCGACGGATACAGGGTCACCCATCTGCAGCAGTGCCTTTTCTTCGGCAATGCTTTCGGAATCTCCTGCGGCAAGGTAGGCGTTTTTCTGGTCTGTCAGATGATCCTCAATTTCCTGTGCAACGGCAGGATGCGCCTTTTTCCAGCGAATCTGCTCACAGACCTTTTCGGCATAACGATGAAACGCATCAGAAACATTCACAGCAAAGACCTCCTTCCAGAATTTTGCTGACGGCGGAGGAATATTCCTTCCATTCGTCTGTTTTTTCCTGTAAAAATTTTTTTCCCTTTTGTGTCAGACGGTAATATTTGCGAACGCGTGCGGAATCCGCGTGTTCCTCATAGGATTCCAGAAGTCCCTTCTTTTCCAAGCCGTGCAAAAGGGGATAAAGCGTGCCTGCCTTCATCTGAAAGACGTTGTTGGAACGGCATGCCAGCTCCTCAATAATCTGATAGCCGTACATATCACGTCCGTCCAGAAGCTTAAGCACAAGAGTGGCAGAGCTGCCTGCCAGCAGGGTTTTATCCAGTGCCATGCGATGCACCTCCTTATATATCGAGTATCTATATATCTGCATTATATATCGATGGTCTATCTATGTCCAATCAGAAAAACGAATGGCATTTTATATATAGATAATCTATATATATACGCAAAAAAAGTTTACGCATTTCTTGCCATCAAAGTCTCAATGTATTATAATAAAATATCATACTGCATTTATGAAAAAATCTGAAAAGAATGAAAATACAGGAGGGCGACCAATGGCTGAAGAAAAAAACACAGAAAACAACAGCGGTCTGGGTGCAACGGGCAATTTTATCCACAGTTATATCCAGGAGGACTTAAAGGGAGAACTGAATAAAATCCACACCAGATTTCCGCCCGAACCAAATGGCTACCTGCATATCGGTCATGCAAAATCCATCTGCCTGAACTTTGGCTTGGCAAATCTGTACGGCGGCAAATGCAACCTGCGTTTTGATGATACCAACCCCACAAAAGAGGATGTGGAGTATGTAGAATCCATTCAGGAGGACGTAAAATGGCTTGGCTTCGATTGGGAGGACAGACTTTTTTATGCGTCCAGCTATTTTGATAAATATTATGAGGTTGCGCTGAAGCTGATTAAGGAAGGCAAGGCTTTCGTGGATGAGCTTAGCGCAGAGGAAATGAGAGAATACCGCGGCACCCTTTCCACACCCGGGAAGGAAAGCCCTTATCGCAACAGAAGCGTGGAGGAAAATCTGGATTTGTTTGAAAGAATGAAGGCAGGCGAATTCCCCGACGGCTCTAAAACACTGCGTGCGAAGATTGATATGGCTTCTCCCAATATCAACATGAGAGACCCTGTGCTTTACCGTATCTCCCATTCTACCCACCATACCACAGGAGATAAATGGTGCATCTACCCGATGTATGACTTTGCACATCCCCTGGAGGATGCGATTGAGGGCATCACCCATTCTATCTGTACGATGGAATTTGAGGACCACAGACCTCTGTATGATTGGGTAGTCAGAGAGGCAGGCTATACCGAAAATCCGCCCAGACAGATTGAATTTGCCCGTCTGGGGATGACAAATACTGTGATGAGCAAAAGAAAGCTGCGTGCTTTGGTAGAAAACGGTCTGGTTGACGGCTGGGATGACCCCCGTATGCCGACCATCAGCGGTCTGCGCCGCCGTGGCTATACCCCTGCATCCATTCGTGATTTCTGTGAACGCATTGGTGTTTCTAAGGCAAACAGCATGGTAGACAGCGGCTTGCTGGATTACTGTATTCGTGATGATTTGAAGGCAAAGGCGAAGGTGGTTATGGCTGTGCTTGATCCCTTGAAGCTGGTTATCACTAATTATCCTGAGGATCAGGTGGAAATGATGGAGCTGGAAAACAACCCCGAAACACCAGAATTGGGCAAACGTCTGGCACCCTTCACCAGAGAGCTTTATATCGAAAGAGAGGACTTCATGGAAGAACCCGTGAAGAAGTTCTTCCGTCTGGCTCCGGGGAAGGAAGTGCGCTTGAAGGGGGCATATTTCGTAACCTGCACCGATTTTGTAAAGGATGAAAACGGCATTGTGACAGAGGTTCACTGCACCTACGACCCCGAAACCAGAAGCGGCAGCGGCTTTGAGGGCAGAAAGGTAAAGGGCACACTGCATTGGGTAAGCGCAAAAGAAAACGTACAGGCAACGGCAAGACTGTATGACTATATGATGCTGGATAACCCCGAAGACCCTAACGGCGAAATGATTATGAACCCCAATTCTCTGGAGGTAAAGGAATGCTTCATCGAGCCTTCCGTTAAGGATGCAAAGAAGGGCGATAGATTCCAGTTTATGAGAAATGGCTATTATATTGTGGATACAAAGGATACAACAGAGGAGCATCTGGTATTTAACCGCATTGTTCCGCTGAAAAGCTCCTTTAAGCTGAAATAAAGAACAGATAGGAAGGAAGAAGGTAAGTCTTTGGATTTGCCTTCTTTTTTTGTTGGCGCATTTATGCGTGGAAATAAAGCCCCAGTTCTACTGGGGGAAGAAAAAAACTTTAGTATATAAAAACCTCCTTGTTGTAAAATAGCAGTGGTTTGGCGACCGCATTGCTATAAAAAACAAGGAGGCTTTTTGTCTATTGTCTACTTTTTACGGACCTGTTCATATTTTAATGCTTATGTATTTTCTTTTTCTTTTGGTGCAGGATTCACGAAGGAAAGCAGCAGCACCGCCGCAACGATGAAAACAAAGCCGATATAATCAATAAATTCCAGATGAACCTTGAGCCACACAACGGAAACAACGGTAGATGCCAGCGGCTCTGCGGAGGCATAAAGGCTGCTTTTGGTAGGCCCGATGTATTTTACGCCGTTGAGGAACATCAGATAGGGGATGGTTGTGCCGAAGATGACGATGAAAACCATTGCCAGCACGGTGGAGGTGTTCCAGTTGCCTGCGTAGTCCCACGAGGGATGCACAAAGTGCATCACGAAGCTCAGAACCAGTATCGACCACCCAATCAGGAGCATTGCATCATATTTTGCCAGAAGGCGCACAGGATAAACCGTATAAAACGCAAGCGCAATGGAGGAAAGCGCCCCCCAGAATAATGCCTGCGGCGAAAGGCTCAGGCTTTTCAGATTGCCATGCGTTGCCAGAAGGATTGTCCCGACCAGACAGCCGAAAACGGCGATACATTCCAGCTTTGTCGGCAGCTTTTTCTCCCGAAATGCCAGATAGACCACAATCAGCACCGGCGCGGTATATTGCAGAACGGTTGCGGTTGCGGCATTGGAATGGGCAATGGCGGCAAAATAGCCATACTGCATGAAAAGCATGCCGCCCAGCGCAAAGATGATGATGCCGATTCTATCCTGCTTATCCATCCAGATGGAAAAAACACCGCCGTGCTTCACCTGATAAAACACCAGAAGCAGCAGCCCTGTCAACAGACAGCGCGCAGAAACGAGCCATTCCGGCGAAATGCCTGCCTGATTGAAAAGATATTGCCCAACGGCACCCGAAACGCCCCAAAGACAGGCACTCAGAATACAGAAAACAGACCCAATCCATACTTTGCTTTTGATTCTCATGCAATCACCCTATAAAAAATTACTACATTATATTTACCGGAAATTTCCACTTGAAATTGTATTTTTTCGGAAACTGATTTCATACTATCATGTTCATTTTTAAAAGTCAATGTTCCTAAAATTGCAAATAAAAAAAGATTTCGATTGAAAAAATTGATTGCAGATTTTGCATAGATTTAACAAAAGTATGATTTTTCATTTAACCTTTCTGCCCTATACTCTTAACTGTAAACGAAAGGAAAACAGGAAAAAAGGAGAGAAATGAATATGAAAAAGGTATTTGCAGTTGCTTTGGCAATGACAGTAGCAGTCGGAATGTTAGCAGGCTGCGGCAGCAATGACAGCGCACAGGGCGGCGCGGCAGACGGCGCGATTACGGTTGTTTCCCGTGAGGATGGCTCCGGCACAAGAGGCGCATTTATCGAGCTGTTCGGCATTGAAGAAAAAAACGACGCAGGTGAAAAAATCGACAACACCACAGACACAGCGGAAATCACAAACAGCACAGCCGTTATGATGACAACCGTGGCAGGCAATGATAACGCTATCGGTTATGTTTCCCTCGGCTCCTTGAATGATTCCGTAAAGGCACTTTCCATTGATGGGGTCGAAGCATCTGCTGAAAATATTAAAAACGGCACCTACGCAGTCGCAAGACCCTTCAATATTGCAACAGGCAAGGAGGTCAGCGAGGTGACCCAGGATTTCATCAACTTCATTCTGAGCGAGGATGGGCAGGCGGTTGTTGAGGAAAACGGATACATCAGTCAGGGCAATACGGGTGCATTCAAAAGCACCGAAGCAGAAGGCAAAATCGTTGTGGCAGGTTCTTCTTCCGTAACCCCTGTGATGGAAAAGCTGAAGGAGGCATACCTTGCCATCAACCCCAATGCAACGATTGAGGTACAGCAGTCCGATTCCACAACAGGCATGACCTCTGCAATGGAAGGCATGTGCGACATCGGCATGGCATCCAGAGAGCTCAAGGACAGTGAACTGGCGGCAGGACTGACCCCGACAGTGATTGCGATGGATGGTATCGCAGTTGTGGTAAACCACAACAACACAGTTGACAATCTGACAAGCGAACAGGTGAAGGAAATCTTCACAGGCAAGCTGACAGATTGGTCCGCTGCACAGTAACAAGGTTCCCAAGTATGAAGGGGGAAATGAAATGAAGGAAGCTGTAATGAAATGGGTGTTCATGGCTGCTGCGGCAGTATCCATTCTCGCAGTTGGATTGATTTGTATATTCCTGTTTGCCAATGGCGTGCCTGCCATTGGCAAAATTGGCGTAGCGGATTTTCTTCTGGGGAAAACATGGAAGCCCGGAAATAATATATATGGCATCTTCCCGATGATTGTCGGCAGTGTGTATGTCACCGCAGGGGCAATTATCGTTGGTGTGCCGCTTGGCATTCTCTGTGCGGTTTTTCTGGTGTGGTTCTGCCCGAAGCGGCTGTATAAAATCATCAAACCTGCGGTAGAGCTTCTGGCAGGGATTCCCTCCATCGTCTATGGTTTTTTTGGTCTGATGGTGCTTGTGCCCATCATGCAGAGCCTCTTTGGCGGCGGTGGCAAGGGGATTCTGACCGCATCCATTTTGCTGGGGATTATGATTCTGCCGACTATCATCGGTGTTTCGGAAAGCAATATCCGCGCCGTTCCCATGAGCTATTACGAAGGCTCCTTAGGGCTGGGGGCAACGCATGAAAGAAGCGTATTCTTCGCTGTGCTGCCTGCGGCAAAGCAGGGGATTCTGGCAGGGGTTGTGCTTGGTATCGGGCGTGCCGTCGGGGAAACCATGGCGGTTGTCATGATTGCAGGGAATCAGCCTGTTCTGCCCGACAGCATTTTCAGCGGTGTCCGCACCATGACGGCGAATATCGTTATGGAAATGGGCTATGCAACGGATTTGCACAGAGAAGCCCTGCTTGGTACGGCGGTGGTGCTGTTCGTATTCATCCTGATTATCAATCTGAGCTTCTCGCTTTTGAAAAGGAGGGCTGACTGATGCAGGCAATCAATCAACAAAGCAGGAGAGAAAGGCTGGCTGCCTATCGCAGAAATCCGTTTTCGCTTTTTCTGGCGGCACTGGTAACGCTTTCTGCGGTGATTACACTGGCAGTGCTGATTTCTCTGATTATCTATATTTTATATAAGGGGATTCCGAATTTGAAGCCATCCCTCTTTGCATGGAATTATAATACCGAAAATGTTTCCATGATGCCCGCGATTATCAATACACTGAGCATTACGGCAATGACGTTGCTGTTCTCGGTGCCTGCCGGTATCTTCGCAGCGATTTATCTGGTGGAATATGCAAAGCGCGGCAACAAATTTGTTTCCGTCGTGCGCATGACAACAGAAACGCTTGCAGGGATTCCCTCTATCGTGTTTGGTCTGTTCGGGTATCTGTTTTTTAATATCTATCTGAAATGGGGCTACTCCATTCTGGGCGGCGCGCTGACGCTTTCCATCATGGTGCTGCCGCTGATTTTAAGAACAACGGAGGAGGCACTTCGTTCCGTTTCGGATACCTACCGCGAGGGCAGCTTCGGGCTTGGCGCAGGGAAGCTGAGAACCGTATTTCGTATTGTGCTGCCCTCCGCAGTGCCGGGGATTCTGGCAGGGGTCATTCTTGCCATCGGGCGTATCGTCGGGGAAACGGCGGCTCTGCTCTATCCCGCAGGCACAGCGCCGCAGGTGGCAGATGGGCTGTTTTCCTCGGGGCGCACGCTGGCGGTACACATGTATGCCCTCCTGAATGAAGGGCTTTATACGGAGCAGGCGTATGCCACAGCAGTTGTGCTGCTGGTTCTGGTGGTCTGCATCAACGCATTGTCCTCCTTTGCTGCAAAGAAAGCCGGTGTGAAAGAGAAATGACGGAAGTGAAAAGAGAAATGAAAGAAAAGGAAAAAAGTATGAATCAGACAAAGCTATCTGTATCCAATCTGGATTTATATTATGGTAATTTTCATGCGCTGAAAAACATCAATCTGGAGCTGCCGGAAAAGGAAATTACGGCATTCATCGGGCCCTCCGGCTGCGGCAAATCCACTCTGCTCAAAAGCCTGAACCGTATGAATGATTTGATTGAGGGCTGCCGCATCACAGGGCAGGTGCTTCTGGACGGCGAGGATATCTATAAGGGCATGGATGTGAATTTGCTGCGGCGCAGAGTCGGCATGGTGTTCCAGAAGCCGAACCCGTTTCCGATGAGCATTTATGATAACATTGCCTATGGGCCGAGAACGCATGGCATCCGTTCCAAGGTAAAGCTGGATGAGATTGTGGAAAAGGCACTGCGCGATGCCGCCATCTGGGATGAGGTGAAGGACAGACTGAAAAAGAACGCCCTCGGCATGAGCGGCGGGCAGCAGCAGCGGCTTTGCATTGCCAGAGCCTTGGCGGTGCAGCCGGAGGTGCTTCTGATGGATGAGCCGACCTCCGCCCTTGACCCTATTTCCACCTCTCGTATTGAGGAGCTGGCGTTGAAGCTAAAGGAGGATTACACCATTATTATGGTAACGCATAATATGCAGCAGGCAACCCGTATTTCGGATAACACCGCCTTCTTCCTGCTGGGCGAGGTTGTGGAGTATGACAATACGGAGCGACTGTTCTCCATTCCGAGAGACAAGAGAACAGAGGATTACATTACGGGGAGGTTTGGTTAAGCTATGGTACGCAGTCGTTTTGATGCTCAGCTGGAGCAATTAAATGTAGAGCTGATTAAAATGGGGGCATTATGCGAGGAAGCAATTACGGCTTCTGTTTCTGCCCTGATGAAATATGACCGCACGGTGGTGCAGATGGTCTTTGAAAAGGATAACGAGATTGACCACATGGAGCGTGATATTGAAACCTTCTGCATGCGCCTGCTTTTGCAGCAGCAGCCGGTAGCAAGGGATTTGCGGACGATTTCCTCCGCCTTGAAAATGATTTCCGATATGGAGCGTATCGGTGATCAGGCAGGGGATATTGCGGAAATCATGCTAACGCTCGGCGCGCAGGATACGCAGAGCAAGCTGCATATTCAGGAAATGGCACGCGCAACGGTAAAGATGGTAACGGATGCAGTGGAATCCTTTGTGAAAAAGGACTTGACACTGGCGCGTTCTGTTATGCAGTATGATGATGTGGTGGATGGTCTGTTTGATAAGGTGAAGGAGGAGCTGATTCGATTGATTCTCGAAAATCGGGAAAACGGCGAATTCTGCATTGACCTTCTGATGATTGCAAAATATCTGGAAAGAATCGGTGACCATGCAACAAATATTGCAGAGTGGGTAGAATTTTCCATTACGGGGCAGCATGTTATCGCGGAGGAGGAACGTGCATGATTACCTACGAGGAAATACGAAAAAATGAGGACATCCGCACCTATATCCAAAGTGCGGATGAAGCCCTTGCGGCGCTTGGCTTTACGGAGCATTCCTTTGCGCATGTGACGAAGGTAGCGGAATCGGTGAAATATATTCTGGAAACGCTTGGGTTTTCCGCGCATGCGGTGGAGCTGGGCATGATTGCGGCATATCTGCACGATATCGGCAATCTGGTCAACCGCGCGGAGCATTCGCAGAGCGGCGCAGTGATGGCGTTCCGTATTCTGGACAGGATGGATATGCCTGCGGCGGATATTGCGACGATTGTAGCCGCCATCGGCAACCATGATGAAGGGACGGGCGTACCCGTCAATGCCATTGCGGCAGCACTGATTCTGGCGGATAAAAGCGACGTGCGCAGAAGCCGTGTACGCAATCCTGAGAAAAAAACCTTTGACATCCATGACAGAGTCAATTACTCTGTAGAAAAGTCCCTTTTGAAAATCAACCGGGAGCATAGCCTGATTAAGCTGAAATTATCGGTTGATACGCATTATGGCTCTGTGATGGATTATTTTGAAATCTTTCTGGAACGAATGGTGCTGTGCCGTAAGGCGGCGGAAAAGCTGGGACTGCAATTTAAGCTGATGATTAACGAACAATCTTTGATTTGAGGTGGAGGAGATCCCATGCTGATTTATTTGGTAGAAGATGACAACAGTATCCGTGAGCTGGTGGCGTATACGCTGCACAGCGCGGGATTTGAGGCGGAAGGCTTTGAGAGACCTTCTGCTTTTTGGCGCGCCTGTGCCGAAAGACGACCGGATTTGGTTTTGCTTGACCTGATGCTGCCGGAGGAGGACGGCATCAGTATCTTGAAGAAGCTGAGACAGGCACCGGAGACCGCAAGGCTGCCGATTTTGCTTCTGACGGCAAAAAGCAGTGAATATGATAAGGTGCTGGGACTGGACAGCGGCGCGGATGATTATGTGGCGAAGCCCTTCGGCATGATGGAGCTGCTGGCAAGGGTGAAGGCACTGCTGCGCCGTACGGAGCAGGCAGAGAGCGAGGAGGTCTATCGCCTTGGCGCGCTTTCCGTGAATAAAACAAGGCACGAGGTATATGCGGCAGGGCAGGAGGTTGCGCTGACGCTCAAGGAATTCGATTTGCTTTGCCTGCTTCTGGAAAACAAGGGACGCGTGCTGACGAGAGACCAGCTTTTAAACCGCATCTGGGGCTATGGCTTTGACGGAGAAAGCCGTACGGTAGATGTGCATATTCGTACCCTGCGGCAGAAGCTGGGGGAATGTGGCGAATATATCGAAACGGTGCGCGGGGTAGGCTATAAAGTAGGTGGAAATATATGACGAATCGTATTTTTCGGGCAATTTTTCTGGTGGCGGCGGCAGTTATGCTTGCCGTTTCTCTGCTGACCATGGGGATGATGTATCAGTTTTCCGCGGAGGAAACGACGGAAAAGCTGCAAAGGGAGACAGAATATATTGCCTGTGGCATTGAAACGGACGGCGTGCGGTATCTGGAGAAAATCAAGGACGCAGAAACGAGAATTACTTGGGTTGATGCAGATGGGACAGTGCTGTATGATTCCTCCGCGGATGCATCCGAAATGGAGAATCACAGCGACCGTGAGGAAATAAAGGAGGCCATGCAAAGCGGCGAGGGCAACAGCAAGCGCATTTCCGCAACGCTTTCCGGACAGACGCTTTACCATGCGGAACGGCTGACAGATGGGACGATTCTGCGGCTTTCCGTGGAAACGATGAGCGTGGTTGCGGTATTTCTGACGATGGCATTTCCGTTGGTGCTGATTCTGGCAATGATGATGGCGGTTTCCGTTTTTCTTGCCTTCCGCACGGCAAAAAATATCACAAGCCCCATCAATGAGATTGATTTAGAGCATCCCGAACAGGCTGAGGTTTATGAGGAACTGACACCGCTTTTGCGGCGAATTGCTGTGCAGAATCGGGAAATCCACCGCCAGATGGCAGAGCTGAAGCGCAGAAAAGAGGAATTCGATACGATTACCTCGAATATGCAGGAGGGTCTGCTTGTGATGGATGGCGAGGGGGATATTCTTTCCTATAACGCCGCGGCGAAAACGCTTCTGGGCGTGGATGCCGTAACGGAGGGCGAAAATATTTTTTCTCTGAACCGCAGTGCTGCTGTGCGCCGCAGTGTGGAGGGCGCGCTGGCAGGGGCGCATCGAGAGGAGCGGCTGGAGGCAAACGGCAGAATCTGCCAGATTTTCGCAAACCCCGTTTTTCGGGAGGAGGAGGTTGCCGGCATGATTCTGGTGCTTCTGGATGCAACGGAAAAGGAGGAGCGCGAGCAGCTTCGGCGCGAATTTACCGCCAATGTTTCCCATGAGCTGAAAACACCGCTGACCTCGATTTCCGGCTTTGCGGAGATTATGAAAAACGGCATGGTGCCGCCTGCGGATATGGGAAAATTCGCAGAAAAGATTTATAACGAGGCGCAGCGGCTGATTGCCCTTGTGCAGGATATCATCAAGCTTTCCAAGCTGGACGAAAAGGATACGAGCCTCTGCGAGGAGGAGGTTGAACTGGATGCACTGGTGCAGGAGGCATGCGAACGCTTACAGCCTGCGGCGGAAAGGAAGCGCGTAACCCTTTCGGCGGAGACCGAACCGATTCTGTTTCGCGGCGTGAAACAGGTGCTTTCCGAAATGATATACAATCTCTGCGATAATGCCATTCGCTATAACAAGGAGGGCGGCGCGGTTTTTGTCACCCTGAAGCAGAAGGCGGACAGGATTTCCCTTACCGTAAGGGATACGGGCATCGGCATTGCGAAGGAGGAGCAGGGGCGGATTTTCGAGAGATTCTACCGTGTGGACGCAAGCCGCTCTGCGGAAAACGGCGGCACAGGCTTAGGGCTTTCTATTGTCAAACATGGTGCGGCACTGCATAACGGAAAAATTTTTATCGAGAGTGAAATCGGAAATGGGACAAGCATTGAGATTTCCCTGCCATATTCAATAAATTGAATATACGAAAAACATACTGAAAACCCCTTCTCTGTTTTCCTCAGGAGAGGGGTTTTTTTCGTGGAGTGAAAACGCATGGGGAGGGGGTTCTGTCTCCGGTGAAAAAATGGGCGAATTAGACAAAGTAACCGGCGTGCCGACCCATCGGAAAAGCATAAAAAACAGGGGAAAGGAGGTGGAAATCTTTGGTTGGTTTTCTGTATACATTATCTTGCATGCGAAATAAGGTTGTGCTAGAATGATAGCGAGAGTGAGAATATGAGGAGCAATTTTAGGGGAAATGAGCGTATGGTTCCGCATATCAGGGTACACCTTTTGGATGTGCGCTTTTGTTGGGTAGTATATTTAGAAAAAAAGGTGAAGGTTATGAGCAAGTTTGAAAGTAATGTACAGTATATCAAATATCTGGTAAACAGGGAATGCGCGAGCCGCTTCTTCAATGGGGAGCTGGATAAGGAAATCAATATGGAAAAGGAGATTGCGGAAGCGATCATTCCGGGGCCAAAGGCATCCTTCCGCTGCTGTATTTATAAGGAGCGCCATATTATTGAGGACCGTGTGCGTCTGGTTCTGGAGCCGACAGAGGGCGACCGTGTAATCAACGTGCTGGATTCCGCCTGTGACGAATGTCCGATTGACCGTTTCGTGGTCAGCGATTCCTGCCGCGGCTGTCTGGGGCATAAATGTCAGGAGAATTGTCCGAGGCACGCCATTTCCATTGTAAACCACAGAGCATACATCAATCAGGAAATGTGTATCGAATGTGGACGCTGCAAGCAGGTCTGTCCCTTTGGTGCCATCAGTGAGGTCATGCGTCCGTGCATGCGTGCCTGCTCCGTCAATGCGGTCAAGATGGATGAAAACAGAAAAGCGATGATTGACCATGATAAATGTATTTCCTGCGGTGCCTGCGTGCAGCAGTGCCCCTTCGGTGCGATTGTGGATAAATCCTTTGTTATGAACGTGCTGAATCTTCTGCGCGATTCCTGGAACAACACAAGCTACCACGTTTATGCCGTGGTTGCGCCTGCGGTTGCCAGCCAGTATACGGGCATCAAGGTTGGGCAGGTGTTTGCCGGCATAAAGGAGCTTGGCTTCTATGATGTGGTTGAGGCGGCGATTGCCGGTGATATGGTTTCCGTTGAGGAAGCAAAGGAATTTGTGGAAACCATTGAGGAAAAGAAATGGAAAACAACCTCCTGCTGTCCTGCCTTTGTGGAATATGTAAGAAAAAATCACCCCGAATATATGGATCATGTATCCACCGTGGTTTCTCCTATGATTGCCATGGCAAGAGCCATCCGCGCGAAGGATAGAAAGGCGCGTATCGTCTTTATCGGACCCTGCACGGCGAAAAAGGTCGAAATCAAGCAGGATGACGTAAAGGGCGCAGTGGATTATGTGCTGACGTTTGAGGAGCTGCGTGCCATCCTTGACGCAAGAGGATTGGAGCTGGCGGAAATGCCGGAGATTACCGCAGGGGAGCCCTCCTCCTACGGACGGATTTTTGCAAGAACGGGCGGCGTGGCGGAAAGCGTGCGCCGTGTGGCAAAGCTGGAGGGCATTGAAACGGAAATCAACCCCATCCGCTGCAGCGGCATTGAGGAATGTATCAAAACCATGAAGCTGGCATCCTTCGGCAGATTGGAGGAAAACCTCATTGAAGGCATGGCGTGCAAGGGTGGCTGCACAAACGGCGCAGCGTCCATCTTTCATGACCAGAGAGGGATTCAGCGAGTGAACGATTTCAGCCGCCTTGCGCTGACGGATAACCCAATGGAAGGGATTCGCGGCTATGATATGGCAGGCGTGAATATGGAACGTGAATTTCCTGAGCTGGAAAAAATGAAGGAGGTTACCGCAGGCGAGAAAAAAGCCAAGAAGCAGGCGACCGCAAAAGCGAAAAAGGAAGCGATTGCGAAGGGCGAGATGGAATAACCCCTTTGTATACAGCATAAAAATAACCCCGAATTTCAAGCAGAACGCTTGGGTTCGGGGATTTTTTGCATAAAAGGAAAATAAAAAAGACCGAAGCGAAAACCTCGGTCTGAAATGAGTCATCCGGGACTCGAACCCGGGACACCTGGATTAAAAGTCCAGTGCTCTACCAACTGAGCTAATGACCCGCAACGAAAATTAGTATATCGCAGGAGACGGGTTTTGTCAACAGCTTTTTTGGGAAAAGCGGAAGTTTTTTTATTTGTGCAAATTCTGCGCGGCTTTGGGGCGTATTTTTTCCGAACCTTAAAGAAATCGTAAGAGAAAGCAGTTTTTTTTGTCGGAAAAACGTGATATGCTATAAAAAATGTGTAAAGGAGACATAGGAAATGGAAGAATTTAACATTCTGGTTTGTGATGATGACCACAGTATTGTGGATGCGATAGAAATATATCTGAAGCAGGAAGGCTATCGTGTCATCAAGGCGTATAACGGCTTGGAGGCATTGAAGGCGTTGGAGGAAAACGAAATTCATCTGATTATACTGGATATTATGATGCCGCAGCTGGATGGGCTGCAAGCAACGGTGAAAATCAGGGAAATCTGCAATATTCCCATTCTGATGCTTTCCGCAAAATCCGAGGATACGGATAAGGTACTGGGGCTGAATTTCGGCGCGGATGATTATATTACCAAGCCGTTTAACCCGTTGGAGCTTCTGGCGCGCGTGAAAAGCATGATGCGCCGCTATACCTCCTTGGGCAGCATTGCCGAGAAGAATAACGTGATTCGTATCGGGGATGTGGAGCTGGATAAGGACGCGAAGGAGGTGCGCGTAAATGGCAAGCTGGTGAAGATGACGGCGACGGAATACGGCATTTTACAGCTGCTGATGGAAAACGCAGGGAAGGTATTTTCGATTGATGAGATTTACGAAAGGGTCTGGAATGAATCCTCCTTTTCGCCGGAAAATACCGTTTCCGTACATATTCGGCGGATTCGGGAGAAAATCGAAATTAACCCGAAGGAACCAAGATATCTGAAGGTGGTGTGGGGGATTGGCTACAAAATCGAAAAAATCTAAGCTGTATCGACTGAGATATAAGGGAATTGCGGTGTTTCTTTTTTTCACCTTTGCGGTGTCGATTTTCTTCTGCGGCATTGTGGGCGTGAATATTTCCAGAAACTGGAGTTGGGATGTCATCAATGCAGATACGGTCTATGATACGGAGGAATTCCGCGAGGCCTTCAGCCGTACGCTTGACCGAGCGGTGCAGGCGGATATTTATTATCAGAATGAAGACCGCGTTTCCAAGGGCGCAGCGGTTGACCGCAATGACCTACTGAACGGCTTCAAGCGCTATTACGGCATTATCGACGGCATTATTACGGGCAATACGGAAATCAATGCCGCCTATGACGGGCTGCTTCTGCATGGGGAGATTCCCGAAAGCCTGCAAGGAAATTTGGAGGAATATCGGAATCTGGTGGAAAGCCGTCTGCCTGCTTATTATAAAATGTATATCCAGAGACAGCTGGATGAATATAAAAACTGCATCCGCTATCTGGCAGGGGTCAGAAACTTCCTATATTATGTAGAGGATGAAAACGGCAATGTTGTCGGCGGCAATGCCGCGAAGGGCGAAATCAGCCAGGAGGCGCGCACGCTTGTGCTTTCCGCAGGCTTCAGCAGCGACCATCTGGGCGAAAATCCGTATTATTTTGATACCTACGAGAATCCTGTTCTGGAAAAAAGCAATTTCAAATTTTACGGCGCGATTCGTGACCCCCTGCTGCCGGGGGATGAATTTTATGACCTGTGGCAGGGCTTCGGCTTCGCAAAAAAGAGCATCCCGATTCTTTCCTGTGTTTCGGCGGTTTCCCTTCTGGGGATGCTGCTTTCCGTCATCTATCTGGTGCGGGTGACAGGGCAGACGGAGCGGCGCGGTAAAATTCAGCTTGGCATGGTAGACCGTCTGTATAACGAGGTGCATTTCCTTCTGGTGGCATTTTTTGGCTGTATTGCAGGCTTTACGGCGCATACCCTTGTGGATACCATAAGGCAGGGAGCGGTGCTGTTCTGGAATTATGTTTTCGCGACCATTCTGGGCGTGCTGTATCTGGTGACGGCGGCAATTCTGCTGAATTATCTGCTTTCCGTTGCAAGGCAGCTGAAAAATAAAAGCTTTTTCCGCAATACATGGATTTCCGTTTCCATCCGCAGGATGAGCGAGCTTTTCACAGGCAGCACCTTCCGCGGCTGGATGGTGATTGTCATGCTCTGCTATGCGCTGGGCAACTGCGTCATCATGGGCGTAATGGTGATGGCACCGTATTACGGCTACGCGGAGCTGGCGGTTCTGGCAGGCGTGGTGCTTGTGTGCTTCAATGGGCTTTGCATGTATTGGTTTGTGCGCGCACTGCGTTCCTTGAAGGAGATTATGATTTCCGTGAAGGAAAGCGCAAAGGGGAACTTTTCCTATCAATTAGATTTGAATAAGATTTCGCCCTCGTTCCTAAATTTTGCGGAGGATGTGGCGAATATTCAGGAGGGCTTCAAAAATGCCGTGGATGATGCCGTGAAGGGCGAGCGGATGAAGGCGGAGCTGATTACGAATGTTTCGCATGATTTGAAAACGCCGCTGACCTCCATCATTTCCTATGTGGAGCTTTTGAAGCACGAAGACCTGAAAAACGAGCGTGCGAAGGGCTTTATTGCCGTGCTGTATGAAAAATCCTACCGATTAAAGCACCTGATTGAGGATTTGATTGAGGCGAGCAAGGCCTCCAGCGGCAATCTGGCCGTTGCGAAAATGCGCGTGGATTATAAGCAGCTGACCCTACAGGCGATGGGCGAGCTGGAGGATAAAACAAATGCGGCAGGGCTGACGTTTAAGCTCAGCTGTGACGATCCTGTCTTTATTGATGCGGACGGCGGACACATGTGGCGGATTCTGGAAAATCTGCTGTCCAATGTGATAAAATACGCCATGCGCAATTCCCGTATCTATGTGGATATTTTCAAAATGGACGGCTACGGCGTGCTGGTTATGAAAAACATTTCCGCAACGCCGATTGATTTTGACGAAACCAGACTGACGGAGCGCTTTGTGCGCGGCGATGCCTCCCGCACCACGGAGGGGAGCGGTCTGGGGCTTTCCATCACGCAGAGCCTTGCGGAAATACAGGGCGGCACCTTCGGGATTCAGGTGGATGGCGATTTATTCAAGGCAATCGTAAGTATTCCTCTGTGGGAGGAGGACGAGGAGGAAGAAAATGAGGTGGATACGCTGTGATTAACGCGTTTTATAAAAAATATCAGAAGCATTTTGATGTGAGCGAAAACAATTTTGCGCATTTCGTGATGTGGAGCTGCGGCGGCATCTGCATCGGCTTTGTGATTGGGCTGGTGGGGATTGCGTTCCACCTTGCACTGGAATGGGCAACGGAATTTCGCACCGCGCACCCGATGCTGCTCTGGCTGCTGCCCTTCGGCGGTCTGGCGATTGTGCTTGCCTACCGTCTGGCAGGGCAGGAGAAGGACAGAGGGACGAATTTTATTCTGGTTGCGGTGCGTGCAAATGAAGCCGTGACGCTAAGAACTGCACCGCTGATTTTTTTCAGCACCGTTGTGACGCATCTTTTAGGCGGCTCGGCAGGCAGAGAGGGCGCGGCACTCCAGCTGGGCGGCAGCATTGCCTCCAGCTTCGGGCGGATATTTCAGCTGAATGAGCGGGAGGGGCGCATCATGACGATGTGCGGCATGGCGGCAGGCTTTGCGGCACTTTTCGGCACACCGCTGACCTCTGTTATCTTCGCGATGGAGGTTATCACCGTTGGGGTCATGCACTATTCCGCCATTGTGCCGTGCATCATTTCGGCACTCGTTGCGGCAGGGCTTTCGCAGGCTGTCGGGATTGCGCCGACTACCTTTTCCATCGCACATATTCCTGCAACGGTCGGCTTGGAAAACTGCTTTCGGGCGGCGGTGCTTGGCGTACTCTGCGCGGTGCTGAGCGTGCTGTTCTGCATTGTGATGGAGCATGTCGGGGGTGCATATCGCAGGATATTCAAAAATCCCTTTGTGCGTGTGTTCTGCGGCGGCTGCATCGTCATTGCGGCGACCTATCTGGTCGGGTGCAGGGATTACAACGGCGCAGGCATGAATATCATCGCACAGGCATTGCAGGGGGATGCGAAGGCGGAGGCATTCCTGCTCAAGATTCTTTTTACCGCGCTGACCTTAGGCGCAGGCTTTAAGGGCGGCGAAATTGTGCCCTCCTTCTTCATCGGGGCAACCTTCGGCTGTGTGGCAGGGCCATTGCTTGGGCTTTCCGCACCGTTTGCGGCTTCGCTCGGCATGGCGGCGGTATTCTGCGGCGTAACGAATTGCCCGCTTGCGTCCATCATGCTCTGCATTGAGGTGTTCGGCGTTCATGGAATGGCATATTATGCACTCTGTTGTGCGGTCAGCTACATGCTTTCCGGCTATTACGGGCTGTATACCGAGCAGAAGATTATGTATTCCAAGGTAGAGCCGGAGTTTATCAATAAGAATGTGCATTAAAATGTGCATTGAATAAAAATGAATAAAATGATTTTATACAGTATTTTATACATTTTTTATATTGTATTTTGTATTGCATCCTGCAAAAACCGCAGGCGAAAGCGGTTGTTTCTCTTGAAAATATCGCGGTTCTGTATAAATTTTATAAAAAGAAAAGAGAAAAAAATAATTTATTGTGAAAAATGATTATTGTATTTTATGCACTTAAATAGTATAATTCCAATATCAAATATTACAGAAGAAAATCATTTTTAGGAGGAAGAGGACAATGAAGAAATTTATGAAGGGCCTTCTGGCTACAACAATGGTATTTGCAATGATGACTTCTCTGGCAGGCTGCGGCGGCGATGCGGCAACAGATGACAGCGCAGATGCAAAGAAGGAAACACTGGTTATGGCAACAAACGCAACATTCCCTCCGTATGAATATTACGAAGGTCAGGATATTGTCGGTATCGATGCGGAAATCGGTCAGGCACTGGCAGATAAGCTGGGCATGGATTTCAAAATCGAGGATATGGAATTTGATTCCATCATTCCTGCGGTAACAAGCGGCAAGGCAAGCATGGGTATGGCTGGCATGACAGTTACACCGGATCGTCTGAAAAGCGTAGACTTCTCCGATACCTACGCAACAGGCGTACAGGCAATCATCGTAAAGGAAGGCTCCGATATCACATCTGTGGATGATCTGTTCGCAGAGGGCGCTTCTCATAAAATCGGCGTACAGACAGGTACAACCGGTGACCTGTATACAACAGATGACATCGAAGGCGCAGGTCTGGGTACGGTAGAACGCTTCCAGAAGGGCGCAGACGCAGTTCTGGCGCTGACACAGGGCAAAATCGACTGCGTTGTTATCGATAACAACCCTGCAAAATCCTTCGTTGCGGCAAATGAAGGTCTGAAAATTCTGGATACAGAATATGCAGTAGAGGATTATGCAATCTGCCTGCCGAAGAACAGCCCTCTGACAGAAAAAATCAACACAGCACTGGCTGAGCTGACAGCAGACGGCACGATTCAGAAAATCATTGATAAATACATCAGCGCTGAATAATTTCAAGGTGAAAGGCTTTCAGGGGTGACAAAAAAACGTCACCCCTGTTTTATGGTTACAGGAAATGCAAGGGAGGAATTTTTGGAATGAGCCTGAAAGAGAAATTCGTATTCAACTTTATTGATGACGGGCGTTGGCACTACATTGTGGACGGGCTCAAGGTTACGCTTGAGGTAACCTTTTTTGCGGTGCTTCTGGGCATTGCGCTTGGCGTGATTATCGCAATCGTTCGCTCTACATACGATAAAAACAAAAGCTCGATGCGCGGCTTCAGTAAATTTATTGTGGTTCTGCTGAATTTCATCTGTAAGATTTATCTGACCGTCATCCGTGGGACACCTGTGGTGGTACAGCTGATGATTATGTATTTCATCGTTCTGGTATCCTCCAATAATAAGGTGCTGGTTGCGGTGCTGGCGTTCGGCTTCAACTCCGCGGCGTATGTTGCGGAAATCTTCCGCAGCGGCATTATGTCCATTGATGAGGGACAGTTTGAGGCAGGGCGCAGCCTTGGCTTCAATTATGTGCAGACCATGCGCTATATCATCATTCCACAGGCGTTCAAAAACGTACTGCCTGCACTGGCAAATGAATTTATTGTGCTGCTGAAGGAAACCTCTGTTGCCGGCTACGTTGGTCTGGCAGACCTGACAAAGGGCGGCGATATCATCCGCAGCCGTACCTTCCAGGCATTCATGCCGCTGATTGGCGTTGCGGTAATTTATCTGGTGATGGTAATGTTCTTCACATGGCTGGTTGGGATTCTGGAAAGGAGGCTGAGAGACAGTGAGCGCTAAGGAAACACTGATTAAGGTTGAAAATTTACAGAAATATTATAAGGGCGGTGCGATTAAGGCACTGGACGGTATCAATACGGAAATCAAAAAGGGCGAGGTTGTTGTTGTCATCGGGCCCTCCGGCTCCGGCAAATCCACCTTCCTGCGCTGTCTGAACCTTCTGGAGGTGCCGACAGGCGGACATATCCTCTTTGAGGGGACGGATATTACGGATGAAAAAACAAACATCAATATCCACCGTCAGAAAATGGGGATGGTGTTCCAGCATTTTAACCTTTTCCCTCACATGACGATTCTGAAAAACATGACGATTGCACCCATGAAGCTGCTGAAAAAGAGTGAGGCAGAGGCAACAGAAAAGGCGATGGAGCTGCTCAAGCGTGTCGGCTTGGAGGACAGAGCGAATGCGTACCCCTCTCAGCTTTCGGGCGGACAGAAGCAGCGTATCGCCATTGTGCGTGCGCTTTGCATGGAGCCTGAGGTGATGCTGTTTGACGAGCCCACCTCCGCGCTTGACCCCGAAATGGTCGGCGAGGTGCTGGATGTTATGAAGCAGCTGGCGAATGATAGCATGACGATGGTTGTGGTAACGCATGAAATGGGCTTCGCGAAGGAGGTCGGCACACGCGTGATGTTCATGGCGGACGGCAAGCAGGTCGAGGAGGGCAGCCCCAAGGATATTTTTGAAAATCCCAAAAGTGAACGCCTGCAGCAGTTCCTTGCAAAGGTGCTGTAAGCATAAAAAAAGAAACAAAAAAGCGAAGGAGTATTCCCCAAAAAGGGAGCTTCCTTCGCTTCTTTTTATATGTTTTCGATTTCCTCTGCGGATTTCAGCGGAATCCCTGCATCCGCAAGGGCTTGGGCAAACAGCCCCTTGCCGGGTATCTTTTTTCCGGAAAAGGAACCGTCGTAAATCTCTCTGCATCCGCAGGAGGGACTGCGCGGCTGTAGGATGGCAAGGTCGATTTCCTCACCGGAAAGACGCGCCATGGTCTGCTCCACGCCGCGGCGGAAATATGCGGTCACATCCTCGCCGTTTTTGTTGACAGCACGCCCGTTTTGCAGCTCCACAGGCACACGAGGCACAGGCAGACCGCCCGTCACCTCCGGACAGACGGGGATAACCACATGCCCCTTGAGGAAATCCAGAACCGCCTGACTGCGGTTGTTGCCGCCGTTATATTTGCAATTTCGCCCCAAAAGACAGGCACTGACTGCGATTTTCATAAATATCCCCCCTCTTAAAAGCAATTCAGACGATATTGCAGGGTATTGAAGAACAGGGAAAGATGGTAGCCGTCCATGCAGGCGTGGCTGATGGTAAGCGTGAGGGGAAGGGTAAATGCGCCGTCCGCCTCGGTATATTTCCCGAAGGTGAGAAGCGGGAAAAGATTGGGCGCGCCGCCGTAATTAACGGGGCAATACGCCGTATAATCGAGCCAAGGCACGCAGGAGATGCAGAAGAAATTCGCAGGCTGTCCCTCCTTCACCTTGATGCCCTTTTTATCCTGATACTGCTCCGCGTCCGTGACAAGATTCTGATAAAAGGTGTCAAAATCCGCATCATATTCGCTCCAGACATCCGAAAAGGTCTTGTCATCCTCGTGGAAGATGGTGAAATTCGGGTTGAGGTAGGAATAATAGCCGGGGGTGCCGTTCTCGTCCACAGCGGTACACATTTCGGGGATGGACGCAATGACCTGTCCCGTCAGAGCGGCAAAGGCAGGGAAAAATTTCAGATTGCGCCGCTTCACCTCCGCCAGAAAATGCGTCACATCTATCCGCACGGTCATGCTGTTGACGGATTTGACAAAGCCCTTGGTATAATATTGAAAATGACTGCTCCTTGCCCAATCGGCAGGGAAGGGGGTAAAGGTTGCCTGTTTCATAATATCTCATCCTTTCGATTAAGTCGAAAGCAGGCTTTCGACTTGTTTAGGCAGAAGAATAAACAAACGAGTTCCATCGGCTGAAAAGCCTTGAAACTCGTTGTTTTCCTCGCCGGAACTGAATTCCGCCTGCGGATTTTATTCAGGAAACCCTTGGTTTCCCGAACCCTTCCGCGTATTCTCCTTAATACTTTAATGTAACGGTTTTTGTTGCGCTGTTCCAGTCAAGCTGTGTGCCTTCGATTTCCATTATGCTCATCCAATCTCTGAGGGAAACGAACAATCTGCCGTCCTTCAGCTCCGCAGGGGTGGAAAGCTGGATGGTTTCGGTGCCCTTTTTATACGTTGCTGCATTGGGGGTAAGCATCGTCAGCTTATCATTCACGAAGGTATAGGCTGCGTTTTCCGTTGCGCTCCATTTTACCTCCTGTGCAGGATTGGAAACCGCAAGCAGTGCGCGCAGGGGCAGCATGGTGTAGCCGTTTTTGATATAGGGGGCAACGTCTGCGGTATGGGAAACTGCGCCGTTTTTCAGAATATCCGCCTTGCCGATGGTCAGCTGATAGGTATTTGTGGTTTTGGTTTCGTCCGTTTTGGTTTCGTCTGTTTTGGTTTCGTCCTTTTTCTCGTCCGTTTTATCGTCCTTCTTCACCTTATTCTTTGCGACAAGTTCTACGGTATCATCAAATTCGTCATAGGCTTCGGCATAATCGAACCAGTTTTCTCCCTGCTTGGTGGAAGAATTTTTGGTTACGAGAATGCTGTTTTTATTGGCGTTGTCCTTCGGGAAGGTCACCTTAGCGTCATCCTGTACGCTGATGATGGGATTTTTGCCCTTCGCCTTTTCGATATAAATGACATGCCCATCGGGGTCTGCCGCAATTTCTACGCTGTCATAGAAGGTAACAGGGCCCTGCTTTGCATAAATCGCACTGGCGGAATAGCTGTCCGTCACGATTTTCAGCTTTCCCTTGCCCTCGAAGGTCAGCTCACCCTCGCAGTAAATCCCGTCGCAATGATAGGAAAGGGTGTTCAGGCTGTTATTGCTGCCCTTGACACGCACCGTGCTTTCATCGGGCAGATAAATTGCCGCGCGCTCCTCCAGCTTCCCTTGCGGAACGGTGAGGGAAAGGTTTTCAACGGTCAGCGTTTGGCTGCTTGCATCCCAAGCCCAGCCTGCGTCCGTATCCGCTGCATCCTTTGTCATGCTGCGGAAATCAAGGGGATTTTCCAAATCTGCCGCGAAAACGGCGGTAGGGCATGCGCCCATCAGAACTGCGGCGGAAACCACACCGCAAAGATATTTCTTCGTCATAGAGATTCCTCCTTTTTTGCTTAATTTCTTCTAGTTTACCATGCCTGACGGAAAAAACCAAGACGGCAAGGCTTAATTTTATCTAAATGTTTGACGTTAAAACGGTTTTATTTGTTCCGCAGGGGGACAAAAAATGCTGCTTTGCCGGAAAAGTTGAAAAAAACAAATGGTACATTCGGTAAAAGTATAGTATAATGAAAGGTAATCTAAAATGGGTGATTTATGTAAATTTGCGTGCCGCAAGGATAGAAACGGAGGATTGGCATGAAATATATCAAGGAACTGAGAGAGGGCGAAAATGTCATTGAGCATTACCTTTGCAAATCCAGAGCAAGCATGAAATCCCGCAACGGAAAGACCTATCTTTCCTTAAAATTGCAGGATAAAACAGGCATTGTGGATGCGAAGGTCTGGGATATGAATAAGGATATCCAGAGCTTTCAGGAAAATGATTTTATCAAGGTGGATGCGTTTGTAACGACATTTAACAACGAATTGCAGTTAAACGTCAAGCGGATTCGCCGCAGCCGCGAGGGTGAATATGACCCTGCGGATTTTATCCCCAGTACGGATAAAAATATTGACGAAATGTATACACAGCTGCTGGCGTATATCAAAACCATACAAAGCCCCTATATCAAGAAGCTGTTGGAGGAAATCTTCCTCAGACACCCTGTCATCAGCAAGGATTTTAAATATCATTCCGCGGCAAAAACCATGCACCACAGCTTCCGCGGCGGTCTGGTGGAGCATACGCTTTCCGTAACGCAAATCTGCGATTTTATGGCACCGCGCTATGAATTTGTGGATAGAGATATTCTCGTTGCCTGCGCCATGCTGCATGATGTCGGGAAGATTATGGAGCTTTCCGATTTCCCCGAAAACGATTATACCGACGAGGGGCAGCTTTTGGGGCATATCTTCATCGGGGCGGAGCTGATTCGGGATACCGCGGCGAAAATCGAGGGCTTTCCGCAAAAGCTTGTCATGCTGCTGATGCACTGCATCCTTTCCCACCACGGCGAGCTGGAATATGGCTCTCCCAAGGTGCCGGAAACCATCGAGGCCTTTATTTTGCACTGCGCCGACAACATGGACGCAAAAACGAAGATGTTCGAGGAAATGCTTGCCGCAGACAACACACAAGGCAGCTGGGCAGGGTATCACCGTATGCTTGCCAGAAATATTCGTAAGAGTGATTACAAATGATAGAAAGAGAAACCATATCCGCGCACGAAATCAATAAATATGACTACTGCCCGTATCAGTGGTATTATGAACGGCTCTACGGCAGGGCGGAGCTGCGGCGGCTTTATACAGAGAGAAACGCACGCCTGCATTTAGAGGATAGCATGAGTGCCAACTTCCGTAAGGGCGAGGGCTATCATCAGAGGAGCTATTTTCTGCTGCGTCTGCGGCGGATGGCTTGGAAGCTCGCCGTTCTGCTGTTTGCGGCGGCGGCCTTCGGCGGATATGTATGGGTGAAATACAGTGGAATGGGTTAAAACAATCGGAAACGGCTTCGGTACGGCGGATTTGGTGCTGCTCTGCGTGGCAGTGCTGCTGGCGGTGCTTTTGTGCATTAGGCATGGCAGACCTGCGTTAAAAAAGCTGACCGCAAGGGATGATATCCCCGGCTATGCGCTCCTGTATGCCGACCGAAAGCAGGATAAAAACAAGGATTTCGGCAGACTGCTGTATTCCGCGAAATACGATTTGCAGGGCAGACCCGATTATGTCTTTTGCAGTCGGCTTCTGGGGCGTATCGTTCCCGTGGAGCTGAAAAGCGGCTGCATCGGTGAGGCGGAGGAGCCACACCACGGCGATTTTTTGCAGCTTGCGGCGTATTTCCTGATTCTGGAGGATGTCTATGGCAAAAGACCTGCCTATGGGCGGCTCGTGTATCGGGATTATATGTTTGAAATCAAGAATACGGCGCGCGTCCGTAGGGAGGTGCTGAAGACTGTGCAGGAAATGCGGCAGATGCTTCGGGATGGAATTGCAGAGCCGAAGCCGAGCTTTGCCCATTGCCGCCCCTGCGTCTGCAACGGAACGGTCTGTCAGTTTTCGGAAACAGAAATAGAAGGAGTAAATGATGATTCCTGTAGAGAAGAATAAAACGTATGAAATCAAAATAGCTGCACTGGGCAGTAATGGCGAGGGCATCGGGCGGATAGAGGGCTATACCGTCTTTGTAGAGGGGGCATTGCCGCCAGAGACCTGCCTTGTGCTGATTGTAAAGACAAGAAAGCATTTCGGCTATGGCAAGCTGCTGGAAATCCTGACCCCCTCGTCCGACCGCAGAGAGCTCTGCTGTCCTGTTGCGAAGCAGTGCGGCGGATGCCAGCTGCAGCACCTTTCCTATGCGGCGCAGCTTGCGTATAAAACAAAGGAGGTGCAGGACGACCTCGAACGCATCGGCGGCATTACGGATGTGACCGTAAGACCTGCCATCGGCATGGATGCGCCTTGGCGCTACCGCAATAAGGCGCAGTTCCCCGTGGGGCAGGGCAAGGACGGCTGTGCCATCGGCTTTTACGCCAAACGCAGCCACCGCATTGTGGATACCAAGCAGTGTTTTTTGCAGAATGAACGGAACGATGCCATTGTTGCCCTTGTGCGCGATTTTCTGAATGAATTTCAGATTCCTCTGTATGATGAGGAAACACACACAGGGCTTGTCCGCCATATTCTGACACGCATCGGCAGAAGCAGCGGCGAGGTGATGGTCTGCATCGTACTCAACGGGAAAAGACTGCCGCACAGCGAGGTACTGGTGGAACGCCTGCAAAGGATAGAGGGCATGGTTTCCATTGTGCTGAACGTAAATCGGGAGAAAACAAACGTCATCCTCGGCAGAAAAATCATCACCCTTTGGGGGAAGGATACGATTACCGATTCTCTGGACGGCATCGAGTTCGAGATTTCGCCGCTTTCGTTCTATCAGGTGAACCCCGTGCAGACAGAGGTGCTGTATGAAAAGGCTGTGGAGCTGGCGGATTTAAAGGGGGACGAAACGGTGCTGGATTTATACTGCGGCATCGGGACGATTTCTCTTTTCTTCGCAAGAAAGGCAAGGCAGGTGTTCGGGGTGGAGATTGTGCCGGAAGCCATTGCGGACGCGAGAAAAAACGCGGAGCGAAACAACATCACCAACGCAACCTTTGCCATCGGCGCGGCGGAGGAGGTCATCCCCAGACTGTATCGGGAGGAGGGCATTGCGGCAGATGTGGTTGTGGTTGACCCGCCCAGAAAGGGCTGTGATGCACGCCTGCTGGAAACGATTCTCCAAATTGCACCCGAAAAGGTCGTGTATGTTTCCTGTAACCCTGCGACACTCGCACGGGATTTGGCTGTGCTTGCGGCGGGCGGCTACCATGTGCGCGAGGTGCAGCCTGTAGACCAGTTCCCTCATACAAATCATATCGAAAACGTCTGCCTGCTGACGCGGGAAAACTAAATCCAATCCTCTTTCTTTTTACAGAAGAAGGAGGATTTTTTATTGCCTTTTTTGCTCTTTTCTTCACATCGAGACTATGTGAGACTACAGAAATGGTATACAGAAAGAGAAGCAACGAAAGGGGGGAGAAAAAATGGAGAGAGAAAGCTTTATCTTCTACCGCAGCTTTTACGATTCCATCAAGGGCTTAGGGGACGCGGAATTTGCTGAATGTATGCGTTTTCTGTGCGAATATGGGCTGAATGGAGCGGAGCAGACAGGCGGCACACTGGCGGAGGTGGTTTTGAAGATGGCGAAGCCGCAGATAGATGCGAATAACCAACGACGAGCAAACGGCGCAAAGGGCGGCAGACCAAAAGCAAGCCCCTCCGCACAGGAGCAGGCGGTATCCGATAGGAAAACCGATGGTTCTGAGACGGAAAACCATAGGTTACGGGATGCAAAACCTAATGTAAATGGTAATGGTAATGTAAATGAGAATGGTAATGGTAATGGTAATGAGAATGAGAAGGGTAATGGAGAGGGGAATGAGAATGCTTCGCAGGACGGACAACCACACCCCTTTCATCCCCCTTCTGTGGAGGAGGTACGGGCGTACTGCGAAAGCAAGGGCTATCGTATCAGTCCGGAGCGGTTCATGGATTATTACACCGCCAACGGCTGGCGGCTTGGCAAGTCCGAGATGAAGGACTGGAAGGCAGTGGTGCGAAACTGGGAGAGAAAGGAAGCGAAGCAGACGGAGAATGTGAGTGGATATTGCCGTCAGGAGAGCGGAAAAGGAGTGAAGGGGTATGGTAGATGTGAAGGCGCTGATGCAGGCAGCGAAAAATACGACGGCACTGTCCTGTGAGGAGCGGATGGCGTTATACAACAGCAGAAGGGGCGACCTGACGGGGTATGACTGCCCGATTTGCCGCAACAAGGGGTTTGTGTTTTTGATGAAGGATGGGTATGAATACACCATGGAGTGCGAGTGCATGGAGAAGCGCAGGGGCAAGTGGCGGCTGAAACGAAGCGGCTTGCAGGACATGGCGGAGCGGTATCGCTTCGAGACCTACGAGGCGAAAACAAGCTGGCAGAAATCCATCCTTGCGGCGGCGGAGTGCTTCTGCGAGGAAAGGGAGGGTTGGTTTTATATCGGCGGACAGGTCGGGGCAGGGAAAACGCATATCTGCACCGCCATTGCGAATCGGCTGATGCTTCAGGGCAAGGGTGTGCGCTACATGATCTGGACGGAAGAAGCCACCAAGCTAAAAGCCCTCAAGACGGATGATGAAAACTATGCGCGCGAAATCAACAAATGGAAAACGGCAGAGGTGCTGTATATCGACGATTTTCTGAAAACCAGAAACGGCGCACTGCCGACCGATGGGGACATCAATCTTGCGTTTGAAATCATCAACGCACGGTATAATAATCGCGCCCTGCGGACGATTTTTTCGGGGGAAAGAGGGCTGAATGAAATCATGGAGCTTGACGAAGCCATGGGCAGCAGAATTTATCAGCGGTGCGGCAAATATAAGCTGAAAATCGGATGGGGCGAAGGGCGGAACTACAGAACGAGAGAGGAGGGCGTGGTGTAGGGCAATCCCTCCGCGGCAACTGCGCGTTGCTTGCGCCAAGGCGGCGGTTCGAGTATACTGGAGAAAAGGCGGTGAAGGATATGGAAACAAAAAGTATGGAAACAAAGGATATTTTATTGCAGCTGCGCACAAAGGCAGGGCTTTCGCAGGATGAGCTGGCGGAAAGGATGTTTGTGACCAGACAGGCGGTATCCCGTTGGGAAAGGGGAGATACGATTCCGAATACCGAGACATTAAAGCGACTATCCAAGCTGTTCGATGTGTCCATCAACACATTGCTTGGCTCGCCGAGAGAGCTGATTTGCCAATGCTGCGGCATGCCGCTTGCGGATGACAGCATCAGCAGGGAAAAGGACGGCTTTCTGAATGAGGATTACTGCAAATGGTGCTACGCCGATGGGGTGCATCTGTACAGCGATATGGAGGACTTGATTGAGGTGTGCGTGAAAAATATGCCGAAGGATACCTACACAGAGGAGGAGGTGCGTGCCTATCTGCGGCAGCTGCTGCCTCAGCTTGAGTATTGGAAAAGGGCAGGAGAAAAATAAGGACATAAAAAAAGACTTTGCTCATCCAAGCAGATGAGCAAGGCCTTTTTAAGTTTCAATGGGTTTCCGGAAATTGTTCAGATTATTCCCACTCAATCGTACCGGTGGGCTTGGGTGTCAAATCGAACAGCACGCGATTTATGCCCTTAACCTCATGTGTGATACGGTCGGTGATATGCTGCAGCAGCTCAAAGGGTACATTTTCTACGGTTGCGGTCATAGCATCGATTGTATTTACGGCACGGATGATGGCGCACCATTCATCCACGCGCTTATTATCCTTCACGCCAACGGATTTCAAATCGGGGATAGCGGTGAAATACTGCCAAACCTTGCCCTCCAGACCGTTCTTTGCAAATTCCTCACGCAGGATGGCATCGGATTCGCGCACAGCCTCCAATCTGTCTCTTGTGATGGCACCCAGACAGCGCACGCCCAGACCGGGACCGGGGAAGGGCTGTCTGTAAACCATGCTGTCGGGCAGACCCAGAGCTTTGCCGCAGGCACGCACCTCGTCCTTAAACAGCATTTTCAGAGGCTCTACCAGTGCAAAATTCAAATCCTCAGGCAGACCGCCGACGTTATGGTGAGATTTGATTACCTTTACGGTTTTTGTGCCGGATTCGATGATATCGGGGTAAATCGTTCCCTGACCGAGGAATTCAATGCCTTCCAGCTTTCTTGCTTCCTCCTCGAATACGCGAATGAATTCCGCGCCGATGATTTTACGCTTCTGTTCGGGGTCGGCAACACCTGCCAGCTTATCCAGGAAGCGGTCAACCGCATCTACATAAATCAGGTTTGCATCCATTTCATCGCGGAACACCTGAACCACCTGTTCGGGCTCGCCCTTGCGCAGCAGACCGTGGTTTACATGCACGCAGGTCAGCTGCTTGCCGATGGCACGAATCAAAAGCGCCGCAACAACAGAGGAATCCACGCCGCCGGAGAGCGCCAGCAGAACCTTTTTATCGCCAACCTGACGCTTGATGAGTTCAATCTGGTCGGCAATGAAGTTTTCCATGTTCCAGTTGGCTTCTGCCTTGCAGGTATCGAATACGAAATGCTTCAGAACTGTTTCTCTTTCTGCATCATCCGCAGGGAAAGCCGCGCCGCCTTTATGGTCTGCCTTTAAAATAGGAAGGCCTGCGTTGTAAACCGCCTCGGATGCATCAATTTCCACGCCATCCACCACGCGGTTCACGCCGCCGTTTAAGATAATCCCCTTTACGCCGGGCAGCTTTGCCAGCTCCTCTGCGGTAATATCGTGGGGATGAATTTCCGTATAAACTCCTAATGCACGAATCTCGCGGGCAATCTTGGGATTTTCCTCACTGCCCAGATCCAGAATCAAAATCATGTCCTGCTTCATAAGTACCTCCTAATGCTGATAACCATGTAACTGTTCTGTATGATATTTACTATGATATTTTATTGTACCATAGCGAAGGGAATCGGAAAACAGAAAATCGATATTTTCCGAAAAATTATTTTGCTGCCTTCACCGCGCGGATAATTGCCTGCTCCGCTACCCTTGCGGCAAGGATACCGACCGTATCTACGGGGTTTTCGGGGAATTCCAGCTCGCCTGTGGAAAGGCAGAAAATCGTATCCCCGTCAAGGGAGGTATGAATCGGGCGGATGCAGCGTGCCAGTCCGTCATGCGCCATGCCTGCCACCTTTGTTGCCTGTGCCTTTGTCAGCTTCACATTGGTTGCGACTACGCCGATGGTGGTGTTTTTGCCGCTGATGGAAAAATTGGATGCCATCTGCAAAAAGCCCTCCTCCGTAGAGGTAAAGCTGCCGTCATCTGCCCTTGTGCCTGCGATGATGCTGCCGTTTTCGTAAACATCCCCGATGGCATTGACCGCAATCAGCGCTGCCACGCGAATCCCGTTTGGCGTTTCCTCGCTCCATGAGCCGATGCCGCTGTTTGTGCAATGTGCCATGCCGCGCAGCTTGCCGACCGTTGCGCCGCAGCCTGCGCCGTAATCACCTTCCAGAAGGACAGAATCGGAGGCGTTTTCGCATGCCTGCATGCCCATTTCCTTATCGGGGCGAACGAAGGCATCCCCATATTCCAAATCAAACAGCACCGCAGAGGGGACGATGGGCACGCTTGTTACGCCGACATCAAAGCCGATGCCCCTTTTTTCAAGCCAGTTCATGACACCGCTTGCCGCCTCCAAGCCGAAGGCAGAGCCGCCCGAAAGCACAACGGCATGCACCTTCTCCACGGTATTGATGGGGTTTAAGAGGTCGGTTTCTCTCGTGCCGGGGCCTGCGCCGCGCACATCCACGCCGCAAATCGCGCCATCCTCCGCAAGCACAACGCTTACACCTGTTTTCGCAGTCGGATTTTCTGCCTGTCCCACCTTTATGCCCTTTATATCAAGGATATTTCTTTTTAATTCCATCTGAAGCACTCCTTTTTGTCCAAAAGTATCGTTTCCTCTTGATTTTAGCTGTTTTTCTCTTTTTTGTAAATATAAAACACGCACCGAATAGGCTTTCTGCCGATAGCATGAGGGTAAAGGAATTTTTGGAGGGAACGCCATGGGGACATATCTGGTGCGGGGCGGGAAGCGGATAGAGGGAGAATTTGCGGTGCGGGGGAGCAAAAATGCCGCTTTGCCCATTCTGGCGGCGTGCGTGCTTGCGGCGGATGAGGTGGTTCTGGAAAATCTGCCGCAGATTCGGGATGTTTCGCAGACCTTGGAAATCCTCAGAGAACTGGGCTGCTCGGTCACGCTGACGGAGCGGACGGCGGTGATAGACAGCCGCGAGATGCAGGCGGCCGCGCTTTGCGGCGAAGCCGTGCGAAAAATGCGTTCTTCCATCCTCTTTCTGGGGGCAATGCTCGGCAGAAGCGGTGCGGGCAGGATTGCGTATCCCGGTGGCTGTGCGATTGGCAAACGCCCGATAGATTTGCACCTTGCCGCCTTTCGCAGGATGGGCGTTTCCATTGCGGAGGAGAACGAGATTCTTGATTGCAGGGCGGAGCGGCTGCAGGGATGCAGGATTGATTTGCCGTTTCCGAGCGTGGGTGCAACGGAAAACATTCTGCTTCTGGCGGTGTGCGCGGAGGGGGTAACGGTGCTGCATAATGCCGCAAGAGAGCCGGAGATTGTAGCTTTGGTGCGGTTTCTGCGTGCCATGGGGGCGGAAATTTACGGCGAGGGAACGGGCAGCCTTCTGATTGAGGGGGTGAAGCGGCTGCATGGTGCGGTTTTCACGATTCCTGCCGACCGTATCGAGGGCGGTACGTTTCTGTGCGCCGCCGCCATGACAGGGGGAGAGCTATGCCTGAAGGGACTGGAGCGGGAGCAGCTTGGCGCGGTTTCGGAAGCCCTGCGGATGACGGGCTGCCGGCTTTTCTGGGAGGAGGGAGGTCTCCTGTGGATGCGTCCGCCAAGGCGGCTGCTGTCGGATTTTTCGATTATAACGGGACCGTTTCCTGCCTTCCCGACGGATATGCAGCCTTTGCTGATGGCTTTATTGACATTGGCGAAAGGACATTGTATGATTAGTGAAACAGTGTTTGAAGCCCGTTTTTCGCAGGCAGAGGGGCTTTGCCGCATGGGAGCCGATATCCGCATCGAGGGGAGAAGGGCTTCGGTTTTCGGCGTGGAGCGGCTCTTTGGTGCGGAGGTTTTTGCCAGGGATTTGCGCTGTGGGGCGGCGCTTTTGTGCGCGGCACTTGCGGCGGAGGGCGAAAGCCTTGTGCATGGCGCGGAATATGTGGAGCGTGGCTATGAAAAAATAGAGACTGCGCTTTCACTTCTTGGCGGCGAGATTCGGCTGACAGAGCAGGGCTGATAGAACAGAAAGGATACGATATGTTTCATCGGAAGAACAAACGACAGAAAAAATCACAGGAAATGCTTGATATTGACCTGATGGAGGAAATCGGCTACTATCAGAAAAAGCCGCAGAAAAAGGGGCTTGACCAGAAAATCGTGATTGCGCTGGTGCTTGTGGTGGTTGTGGCTGCATGCGTGCTGTTTTCGCCGTTGTTTTCGGTGAAAAAAATAGAGGTGGAGGGCGCAAGCCAGTTTACGACATCGGAGCTTTGCGAAAAAATCGGTCTTTCCAAGGGGGATAATCTGCTTCTGTTCAGCAAAGGCAGAGCGGAAAAAACGCTTGAGAAAAGCCCGTATATCGCCTCTGCGAAGCTTTCCGCCAAGCTGCCCCATACCATGAAAATCACGATAAAGGAAAGAAAGGCGAGAGGGTATGTGCCCTATATGGGGTCGTACCTCTACATAGATGAGGAAGGGCGTGTGCTTGAGGTGGCAGGCAGTTGTAGGGATGCACTGCCGCTGGTCAAGGGGCTGAAATTTGACAGCTTTACGGAGGGGGAAATCCTTCCCGTGCAGAATACGGATGCGCTTGCGGTGATTCTGGAAATTTCGCAGCTGATGGAAAAATATGAGCTTCTGGATGAGGTGGTGGAAATTGATGTTTCCAAGCCGAAGGATATTTATGCCTATGTGAACCAGGTGCAGATTCATCTGGGGAATATGACGAACGGCGATATGAAAATTCAGTATATGCAGCAGATTGTAAAAACGATTCCCAAGGAGGACAGAGGGATTTTAGACCTCAGCGGATTGGACAACCCCAAGGCGAATGTTACCTTCCAATACCTGACCTGATGGGACGGAGAAAAAAGAAAACGGCACTGAAATATTTTTTGCTGAATTTGTGATTTTCTGCTTGAATAAAAAGAGAAAAGATACTATGATAGAATATAACTGACAAAAATGGAAAAAGGCGTTTAAAAAAAAGCAAAAATTCGTAGGAAAACTTGTTTTTGCTATGGCAATCGGCTTTTCTTTCGTGTATAATATAAGTTGATAAATTTTCAGAACAACCTAGGAGGAGATTATAGCATGCTCGAATTAGATATCCCTATGAGTAATATGGCGCAGATTAAAGTAATCGGTGTTGGCGGCGGCGGCAACAACGCAGTAGATAGAATGATTGAAGACGGCTTGGATGGGGTGGAATTCATTTCCATCAATACAGACGGACAGGCTCTGTCCAAATCCAAATCCGCAACGAAAATTCAGATTGGCGAAAAGCTGACAAAGGGTCTGGGCGCAGGCGGCAACCCTGAAATCGGTCAGCGCTCCGTGGATGAAACACAGGATGATATCGCGCAGGCACTGCGTGGTTCCGATATGGTATTCATTACCGCAGGCATGGGCGGCGGCACAGGCACAGGTGCGGCTCCCCGCATCGCGTCCATTTCCAAGGAGCTGGGCATTCTGACAGTCGGCGTTGTGACAAAGCCCTTCAATTTTGAAGGCAAGAAAAGAATGGGCAATGCGGAAAAGGGCATTGCAGAGCTGAAAAAGAACGTAGATACGCTGGTTATCATCCCCAACCAGAGACTGCTTTCCATTATTGATAAGAAAACAACCCTGACAGAAGCCTTCCGCAAGGCGGATGAAATTCTGCTGCAGGGTGTACAGGGCATTGCCGATTTGATTTCCAAGCCCGGCGTGATCAATCTGGACTTTGCCGATGTCAGAACCATCATGGCAAACAGAGGCATTGCACACATGGGCATCGGTCGCGCAAGCGGTGAAAATAAGGCTGAGGTTGCTGCGAAAATGGCAATCCAGAGCCCTCTCTTGGAAACAACCATCGAGGGTGCAAAGCATATCCTGATTAACTTCAGCGGTGACATGAACCTTGGTCTGATGGAAACAGAGGAAGCAGCAGAGCTGATTAGAGAAGCTATTGACCCCGAAGCAGAAATCATCTTCGGTACTACACTGAATGAAGAGCTGAATGACGAGGTTGTGGTTACGGTTATCGCAACAGGTCTGGAGGATGAAGCGCACACAGAAGCACCTGCCAGACGTTCCTTTGCGGAAACCATTGCTGCAAGAGGCGAAAGAGCAGAAAGAGCAGAAAGAGAAGAGGAACATGCTGCGGAAACAGAGGAGACTTCCGAAGAGCCTGCACAGGAGGACGCACGTCCTGCCGCAAGAAGATTCGCAGATTTGGATTATGATTATGAATCCGAAATCAAGATTCCCGATTTTCTGACAAGAAAGAAATTCTGATTTTCTGCAATCAATTCAGACAAAAAATTACATAATGCGATTTTTAAACCTCATATCCGTGGAGTCTGTTCTGCGGTATGAGGTTTTTTTGTGGAAAACAACCGAAATAAAGCACAAAAATAAGAGGAAAAATATTGTTCTTTTGTAGAAAAAAGCAGATAGTAAATAAAGATAAGATTGTTTTTTTGTCAAAACAATTTATTTTGTGCCTTTTTCAGTTTGAAAATTGTGTATTTCGTTCGGAATCTGTAGCAAAATCAGATAAATTATCTTATAATGAAAAACGGAAGAGGGGCATCTTCCTCCTTCTCTTTTGGAGAAGGAGCAGCAAAGTAAGAATTGGGGTGTATTTTATGAAAGAACAAGAAAAAACAAAAGTGGTACTGGCGGATCGAGACGGATTTTATCTGCAACGCTTGAAGCGCTGTCTGGAAAGAAGGGGGGATATGACAGTGGTAGGCATGGCGGATAACGGCGTAGCCCTGCTGGATTTGGTGATACAGAAAAAGCCTGCTGTGCTTCTGACAGACATCCTGCTAGGGGAGCGGGATGGCTTATGGGTTCTGGAAAACATCAAAAAGAGGGGACTTCCGTGTATCTGCATTTTTATTTCCGCGATTGACAGCGATAAGCTGGTGCGGCAGGCAATCAGCCTTGGTGCGGAGTATTATATGGCGAAGCCGATTCAGGGGGAGCTTCTGCTGGAGCGCATCCATCAGATGCTGAAGCAGGAAACGCCAACAAAGGAAGCAGCGAAACCGAAAGCAGCGGAGCGGAGGGAAAATCCTTTCGAGGAGCTGGAAAGCGAAATTTCCATTTTGCTCAGTCGCATGGGAATCTCTGCCAGCATAAAGGGGTATCACTTTATTCGCAAAGCGGTGATGATGGCAGTGGAAAATCAGGACGTGCTGGTCGGCATTACGAAGGGGCTGTATCCCGATATTGCCAAGCAGTATAAAACAACCGCAAGCAAGGTGGAGCGTGCCATTCGCCACGCGATTGAAAGCGTCTGGAAAAAGAACGGGCCGCAGATTTATTTCGAGATTGCAGGCTATCTGCCGACCGAAAAGCCCACAAATGGGCAGTTCATTGCCGCCCTGTCGGAATATTTTCGTATTAAGGAAAAAGGAAAATCGAAAAAAATCAGCTGAAAATAAATAGGAAGGAAAAAAGAACGAAGCTTGTTGTATGACAATTCGTTCTTTTTTTCGGTCGAAATTCACAAATTTTCATTGTAATTCTTGCCATATCATTATAAAATAAGAAACTAGAAAGAGTATTTTTGAGAAAAACAGAAAAGGGGCGGTTGGGATGGATACGAAAAAAGCAGTGCTGAAAGGCGTTTTGACGATGGTGGTTGTTGCATTGGCAGGCTTTCTGCTGTTCAATGGCATCGGGCGGCATCCCTATCAGCCGGATGAGCTGGAGGGCGTATTCCGTAAGGAGGCAGCCGCGCGCAGTATCAGCGGCGAGGGTGAGGTAATTTCCGAAACCTATGGCAACAGCATTACCTTTGCCATGCAGACGGCAGACGGCAAGCGAGCATGTGCAACCTATGGACGCAGCATGTTTTTTGATAAATATAAGGAGCTGGAATTTTATACCGGCGTGCAGGGAGAGGAGCCTGCGGAAAATATTGTTTATGCGGAGAGGAATGACACCATAACGGGTGACAGCATCACCTATTCCGTAAACGATGGCGCGATTGCCTATCAGGCAACGGTTCGCTTTGGCAATGACATCGGGATTCAGTTCAGCGATGAGGTGAGACCGATGATGTATCTCAAATTCATGGTTGTCTGCCTTGCGGCAATGGGCATCTTCGGGGTGCGTATCTTCCTTGGCAGACGGCAGGCATGAGTACAAAAGAAAATAATGAGGTGAAGAAAATGGAATTATCGAAAAAAGCAATGAGCATCAAACCTTCTACAACAATGGCAATTTCCTCCCGTGCGGCTGAAATGAAGGCAGCGGGGGTGGATGTGGTTTCCTTCGGCGCAGGGGAACCCGATTTTGATACCCCTGCACACATCGCGCAGGCAGGCATTGATGCCATTCAGAACGGGCAGACACGCTACACCCCTGCGGCAGGGACACCGGAGCTGAGACAGGCGGTTTGCGATAAGCTGAAACGGGATAATGGTCTGGAATACGAACCGGCACAGGTGGTAATCAGCAACGGCGCAAAGCATTCCCTGATGAATACCTTCATGGCAATCCTGCATGAGGGGGACGAGGTGATTATTCCTGCGCCCTTCTGGTTAAGCTATGCGGAAATGGTGCGTATTGCCGGCGGTGTGCCTGTGATTATTCATACGAAAAAGGAAAACGGCTTCATGATGACCAAGGAGGAGCTGGAAAATGCCTATTCTGCAAAAACAAAGGCAGTTGTGCTGACAACACCCTCCAACCCCACAGGGCAGGTGATGAGCAGAGCAGATCTGGAAATGGTGGCGGAATTTGCAGTCAGCCATGATATTCTGGTGGTTTCCGATGAAATTTATGAAAAGCTGATTTACGAGGATGATAAGCAGCACATCAGCATTGCATCCCTTGGGCAGGATATTTATGACAGAACCATTGTCATCAACGGTGTTTCCAAAAGCTACGCTATGACAGGTTGGAGAATCGGCTATGCGGCGGCACCCTTGCCGATTGCAAAGCTGATGGCATCCCTGCAGTCCCACATGGCTTCTAACCCCAACGCCATCGCACAGGCGGCAACGGTGGTTGCGCTGAATGGTCCGCAGGATTGTGTGGCAGAAATGTGCGTGGAATTTAAAAAACGCAGAGATTACATTTATGAAAGAGAGGAAGCCATCCCCGGCATTTCCGCACTCAAGCCCGAAGGTGCCTTCTATCTGTTTGTGGATGTTTCCGGACTGTACGGCAAGGCATACGAGGGGCAGAAAATCGAATCGGCGGCGGATTTCGCATCCATTCTTCTGGAAAAGAAATATGTGGCCGTTGTGCCCTGTGCCGATTTCGGCATGCCCGATTATATCCGCCTTTCCTATGCAACGAGCATGGAGCTGATTAAAAAAGGCATGGACAGAATCGAAGAAATGGTAAAGGAATTGAAATAAGAAAACGCAGGCGGTGCATCTTATATCTGAACGATAAAGGGAGTGCCGCCTTTTCTCAGGAGAAAGGGAGCGAGCCAATGAGCTATGAGGTTTTGGAAAGCAGGAAAACCTATGAAGGGAAGATTGTGACGATTACGGTCGATAAGCTGCGGATGCCGGATGGCAGTGAGGCCTATCGCGAAACCGTAATCCGTAAGAAAAATGCCGCAGGCGTGCTTGCGGTGGATACGGATGGGAGGCTTCTGTTTGTCCGCCAGTATCGGCACCCGTTTCGGGAAATGCTGCTGGAAATCCCTGCCGGTGTGATAGAGGAGGGCGAAAGCGGCGAAGCAGCCGTGCTGCGCGAGCTGGAGGAGGAAACGGGCAAAAGGGCAGGCAGAGCGGAATTTCTCTGCGAGCTGTATCCCTCTGTCGGCTTCTGTACGGAAAAAATTCAGCTTTTCTTTGCCACAGAGCTGACCGCAGGCACACAGAAGCTGGATGCGGATGAATTTGTGGAGATTGAAAAATATACTTTGGAGGAAGCCATTGCAATGATTCATAAGGGCGAAATCAAGGACGGAAAGACCATTGCGGCGCTTTTTGCATGGCAGGCAAGAAAAAACGCATAATTAAAACAGACGAGCCATACCTTGTATCAGGGGGGATGGCAATGAAAAGGCAGAAACGAAGGACAGACAAACAGCTGCAACGAATTATAGGCATTGTCTGCCTTTCTTTTTTATTGGGGACGGCAGGCGGCGCGCTTCTGGCGAATCTTCTGCCGCAGGGGCAGCAGGGGCAGCTTTCTGCATTTTTGCAGCAGGCGCTGGCAGATGGAGACGAAATCAGCTTTGCGGCAATTTTCTGGAAATATCTGAAATATGATATCATCATCTGGTTAGGGGGATGGATGCAGCTGGGGCTTTTCTTTGCGGGGGCGGCGTTCCTGTTTCGGAGCGTCTGTGTCGGCTTCACCTCTGCCATGATGATGGCGGCGTATGGCATGAAGGGGGTGCTTCTTTCCGCGACTGCGTTTCTGCCGCAGAATCTTCTGCTGATTCCCTGCTATATCCTGATGATGTCCGCCTGTGTGTATTATCTGCTTTCCTGGCAGGAGGAGGGCGGCAAGCGGACGCTGAAGCGAGAAAAAAGGCGAAAGCAGCTGGAATATTGTATTCTCTTTGGGGGATCTGTGCTGCTGCTTGCGGCGGCTTCTGGGGTGGAACGGATGCTTTTACTGCTGTGAGGGCTTCTTATCGAAAAAAATAAACGTTGTTTTGTAAAAAATTCATGTGAAATTTTGCAAATTGTTCACAAAAAGTTCACAAAATTAACATTTTTCAGCAAATCATATCGACAAGCCATGGAAAAATAAGTATAATTTAAAGAACTAAAGACGAAGGGGATTGTTGAAATGGAACAATGTATTGCTGATTTTACCGCATATTTACGGAATGAAAAAAAATCACCGGAAAATACTGTTCTCTCCTACAGCAGAGATTTAAAGGGGTTCTGCCGCTTTATGCAGGAGGCGGGAGTTTCGGATGCCGCAAAGGTGAATCGCACGAATGTGATGGCGTATGTCTATGAGCTGCAAAAGCAGAAAAAGGCAGGGGCAACGGTTTCCAGAAATATTGCGTCCATTCGTTCTTTTTACCAGTTTTTGCAGAGGAAGGGCATGGTGACGGAAAACCCTGCGGCGGATATAGAGCTGCCGAAGGTGGAGAAAAAAGCCCCTGAGATTCTTTCTCTGGAAAAGGTGGAGCTGCTTTTGGAGCAGCCGAGAGGGGAAGAGGATAAGGAGGTGCGCGATAAAGCCATGCTGGAGCTGCTTTATGCGACCGGCATTCGTGTGACGGAGCTGATTTCCCTGAAGGTTTCGGATTTGAATCTGCCCTTGGAATATATCCATTGCGGCAGCGAAGCAAAAAGCCGTATCATTCCCATCGGCGCACAGGCGAAGGCATCTCTGCATAAGTATATGGAACGGGTGCGGGAGCACATGATTTCCGTTCCGGAGGAGGAGGCGCTGTTTGTCAACTGCAACGGCAGACCCATGACCAGACAGGGCTTCTGGAAGATTATCAAATCCTACGCAAGGCGAGCAGGCATCGAGGAGGATATCACACCGCATATTCTGCGGCATTCCTTTGCGGCGCACTTAATCGAAAACGGTGCGGACTTGCGCTCTGTGCAGGAAATGCTGGGTCATTCCGATATTTCCACCACGCAGATTTATACGAAGCTGACGAATCAGAAGCTGAAAAATGTATACGCAAAAACGCATCCCCGTGCGTAAATCCATAAGAAAGACGAAGCTCTCCAACGAGATTTGGAGGGCTTTTTTGATAGAGAAAATCACTCCACGGAGCGTTTGTTGCTTTCGGAAGGCGGATAAAGTAAGATAAGAAAGAAGGTCTGTTCCGCAAAGGGCTGTGAGAAATATTTGTCGAGGCTTTAGGAGGGACAGCCCCTTTGAAGAAACGCAGAAAGTATGCTATACTGGAAAAAATATACCGAAAAAAGAATTTCTGTGCAAAAGGGGGAAGAAGCATGAAAAAGGTATTGTTTGTGGATTGCTGCATCCGCAGGGAGGCTTCCCGCTCCAAGGAGCTGGCGGAGTATTTTATCCAAAAATTAGAGGAAACGGGTGCGTATGAAATTGAGCGGCTATGCCTGATGGATGAGAATTTATCTTATTTTTCCGATGGATTCTTTTTTCAGAGAGAAGCCCTTCTGGCGGAGGGAAAATTCGACCATCCTCGTTTCCGCTATGCGCACCGGTTTGCGGCGGCGGATAAAATCGTCATTGCTGCGCCCTTCTGGGATTTAAGCTTTCCTGCGCTCTTGAAGGTGTATATTGAAAACCTCTGCGTGGACGGCATTACCTTCCGCACGGATGAAACGGGGCTGCATGGGCTTTGTAAGGCAGACCACATGGTTTTCCTGACGGCAAGAGGCGGCATTTATACGGATTCCCCCATGGAGCAGGGTGCGCGCTACTTGGAGCAGATGGCGGCGTTCTTCGGCATTGCAAAATTCGACTGCGTTGCCGCGGAGGGGCTGGATATCGGCGCATGGCCTGTTGTGGAGCTGATGGAGCAGGCAAAGGAGAAGGCGGCAGTGGTCGCAAAGGCATTTTAAATAAAAGAAACACGGTATGACATGGCTCTGATTCCGAAAGGGGTTTTCTGTGATACCGTTTTTTATTAGGAAGGATGCGGGAGGAACTATGAAGCTATTTCATATCAGTGATTTGCATTTAGGCAAGCGGATATATGAATTTTCCATGCTGGAGGAGCAGAGGGAGCTGCTTTTGGAAATTCTGCGGAGCATAGACGAGGAACAGCCGCAGGCACTGCTCATCAGCGGTGATATTTACGATAAGCCTGTGCCGCCGACAGAGGCGGTGAAGCTGTTGAATGATTTTCTGACGGAAGTATCCAAACGAGGACTGCATACCTATCTGATTGCAGGCAACCATGATTCCGCACAGCGTCTGGAATTCGGCAAGGAAATTTTCGGCAGGGAAAGCATCCATATCAGCGGCAGTATTGGCGAGGGATTGGCGCATGTTACGGAAACGGATGAATATGGTACGGTGGAAATCTGGCTGCTGCCGTTTTTCAAGCCGGCGCATGTGAACGCCCTGCTGCGCGAGGAGGAGGCTTCTTCCTATGCGGCGGCGGCAAAGCTTTTGTTGGAACGAGAGAAGATTGATTTTTCCAAGCGAAACGTGATTCTGGTGCATCAGTTTGTGACGTGGAGAGGGGCGGCGGAGCGCAGTGATTCCGAAACGCTTTCCCTGGGCGGCGTGGATGAAATTGATGCAGGGCTGTTTTTTGATTTTGATTATGTTGCACTGGGGCATCTGCACAATCCGCAGAAGTTGGGAAGGGAAACGGTGCGCTATGCCGGCTCTCCCATGCCATATTCCTTTTCGGAAATCCGCAGGAAAAAGGGCATTACGGTTGTTGAACTCAAGGAAAAAGGTGTGGTTTCTCTGGATTTTATCCCACTGGAAACAAAGCGGCAGTTTCGGGAAATCAAGGGCCCGTTGGAGGAAATTCTTGCGGCAGGAAGGGAAACGGGCGGCTCGGAGGATTACATCCGCTGCATCCTGACGAACAGCGAAGCCCTGCTTGACCCTGTGGGACAGCTGCGGCGCATTTACCCGAATTTAATGACACTGGAATTTGAACAGCAGGCAGCTACGTTTTCCGATGAGGTGCTTTTGGATACAGAGACTGCCCGTCCGGAGGAATTGTTTGCGCGCTTTTTTGAAAGGCAGAACGAAAAGGAACTGGATGAAACGCAGAAAAAGCTATTGGAGTGCATCTGGAAGGGAACGGAGGAGAAGGCATGAAACCATTAGAATTGACGATTTCCGCCATTGGCCCCTTTGCGGAGCAAACGGAGATTTCCTTTGAACGGCTGGGAAAGCAGGGGCTTTTTCTCATCAGCGGCGACACAGGCGCAGGGAAAACCACGCTCTTTGATGCCATCTGCTTTGCGCTGTTCGGTGAGGCGAGCGGCTCGAACCGTGGCGTGGACAGTATGCGGAGCGATTTTGCGAAGCCGCAGACCAAAAGCTTTGTTTCGCTCACGTTTTCCCATCAGGGCAGACAGTATCGCGTGGTGCGCAACCCTGCGTATCAGCGTCCCAAGCTGCGCGGCGAGGGCATGACGGCGGAGAGCGCGGATGCGGCGTTGTATCAGGAATCGGGCGCGGAACGGGCAACACTTGCGACCGGCTTTACGCCTGTGAAAAACGAGATTGAAACGATTTTGGGCGTGGATGCAAAGCAGTTCAAGCAGATTTCCATGATTGCGCAGGGGGAATTTCTGAAGCTGCTTTATGCGGACAGCACAGAGCGCGGCAATATTTTCCGCAGGGTGTTCCATACCGACCTCTATGCCGCCTTTCAGAAACGGCTGAAGGATGCGGAGCGAGAAAAACGCATTGCCTTGGAGGACAGCGAAAAGCAGCTGTTGAGACATTTCAGCGAAATGACGGGGGAAGCCTTGGAAAAGGAAGCGCTTTTCGACGGGGAGGAGCTGCTTTCCGTGCAGGAAAAACGCTTGCAGGAAATGGAGCAGAGCCTACAGGAAACAGACGAAGCCCTGACAACACAGCAAAAACGTCTTAGCGAGCTGGAGCATGCCATCAGCGAAGGCGCGGAAACGGAGCAGCTTTTTGCGAAGGCGGCGGCAGCACGGCGGCTTTTGGAAACGCAGGCGGCACTTCTGCCAGAAAAACAGGCAGAAACGGCAAGGCTGAGAAAGCAGCGAGATGCGCTTGATTTTGTTTTCCCCTTGGAGCAGGCTTGGAAAACGGCGGAAAAAACGCGAGTAAACTGGCAGAGAGGTGCCATCGAAAACGCGGAAAAGGAGAAGCAGGCGGAGGAAATACTTGCCCGTTTACAGGCGGAAAAGCTGCTTCTGGATGCAGAAAAGCCACAGCTTGAGGAAAAACGAAGCCTTCTGCGCAGACTGAAGGCGGACGAAGAACGGGTTTGGCAGAGGGAAAAAACAAAGCAGGAGACAGAACGGCTTGCTGCGGAGAAAAGCGCGGCGGAAGCTGAGATACAGGCGTTGCAGGAAATGCTCACGGCGCAGGAAACGGCACAGCAGGAATGGCAGGCGATGCTTTTTATGCAGGAAAAGCTGCTGTTGGAGAAGAAAGCACAGGAGCAGACGATTACCCGAAAAAAAGAATTTATCGAAAGCATCGAAACACTTCTGCAACAGAAAGCGGATATCGCCAAAAAGGAAAGGGATTTGCAGGGCATGCAGAAGAAATACCTCGCGTCGGAGGAGGCATGGCAGGCGGCGAAGGCAGCGGCAACGCAGGCGGAAACGCTTTATCTGCGCGAACAGGCAGGCTTTCTAGCGGAAAACCTCACGGAGGGGATGGCTTGCCCTGTCTGTGGCGCAACGCACCATCCCCATAAGGCGGCGCTGACGGAAAATGCCATCACGCAGGCGGAATGGCAGGAGAAAAAGGCGCAGGAGGAAACGGCAAGCGCGGCTCTGCGAAGGGCATCCGAGCAGGCGAAGGTTGCAGGGGAAAAGCTGCTCTTGGCGCAGGAAGCGTTCCGCACAGGCTGTGAAAGGCTGGGGACTGCTGCGGAGGGGCTTTATGCGGAAAAGGAAACGGCAGAAGCCGCATTAAAGCAGGAAATGGCACTTCTGGCAGAGAAGCAAAGGAAGATAGACGAAGCAGAAGCCCTGCGCCCCGAAAAGGAAGGCTTGCAGGAACGCATTGCGAAAAGCCAAGCCGCCTTGGCAGCATTGCAGAAAAGGGCGGAGGAAACGAACACCGCTTTGCGGCAGAAGCAGGGCGAATATGGTCTGTTGCAGGCGCAGCTTGGAAATCTGACTGCCGCAGTGCTGACAGAGAAATGCGCCGCTTTGCAGAAGGAAATTTCCCTTGCGGAGAAAAAGGAATCCGACCTGCAGGAGACTTTGCAGCAGACACGCGAGAAAAAGGAGCGTTTCCTTGCCCTGCGGAAGCAGGCAGAGCAGGAGAGCCAAGCCGCCGCAAAGACGGAGCAGGGAGCGGAAGCAGAATTTTTTGCCGTTTTGCGGGAAAAGAGCTTTGCAAATCAGACAGAATATGAAGCATATCTCACAGAGCGCACGGCATTGGAGCGTGCGGAGGAAGAAAACAGGCAGTTTTTCGCAGATTTGGAAAAGCAGAAGCAGCTGGCAGAAATGCTTGCGGAGAGCTGTGCGAAAAAGGAGCGGAAGGATGTTTTCGCTTTGGAGGAGGAGAGAAAAACGCTTTTGATGGAACGCGCGGCGAAAAGGCAGATGGCAGATGAAACAAGAAAACAGGCTGCTGTTCTGGCAAATCTCCTGCAAAATGCAAGGAAGGAATGGCAGGAGAGGATGCACGCTGCGGCGGCGTATCTCCCGATTCGGGAGCTTTCTCGCACTGCCAACGGGGAATTGCCCGGTAAGGAGAAAATCGCCTTTGAACAATTTGTGCAGGGGGTTTATTTCCGAAGGATTTTGCAGGCGGCAAATCTGCGTTTGCAGGATATGACAGAGGGCAGATATCTTTTGCTGCACGCAGAGAAGGCGATGAATAAACGCTCGCAGGCGGGCTTGGAGCTGGAGGTGTTGGACCATTATACGGGTAAAAGCCGCTCGGTGCGTTCACTTTCGGGCGGGGAAGCGTTTAAGGCTTCGCTTTCCTTGGCATTGGGGCTTTCCGATGTGATTCAGGCGCACGCAGGCGGTGTCCGTGTGGATGCGATGTTCATTGATGAGGGCTTCGGCTCTCTGGATGAGCAGTCAAGGGAGCAGGCGGTGCAGGTGCTGCAAAGGCTTTCCTATGGGAATTGTCTGGTGGGGATTATTTCCCATGTTTCCGAACTGAAGGAAAGCATTGATAAGAAGATTATCGTGAAAAAGGGCAGTGCCGGCAGTAGCATTGCATGGCAGGAATAAAAAAGAAATAAGGGAATAAAAAAACCTCTTTCCTCAAAGCGTATGAAAATGCTAAGGGGAAAGAGGTTTTATTATTATCAGAAAAAATTATTCATCCCAGTTATGGTAGGTGTTCTGAACATCATCGTCATCGTCGAGCATTTCCAGAAGCTTATTCATCTTCTTGATATCCTCTTCGTCTGTCAGCTCCGTATAGGTCTGGGGAATCATGGTTACCTCGGCGCTTGCCATAGGGATGCCTGCTGCCTCCAGCGTTTCGCGCACTGCGGAGAAATCATCGGGTGCGGTTGTGATTTCGTAGCTGTCCTCCTCTGCGGCGAAGTCCTCTGCGCCTGCATCCAGAGCAGCCATCATCAGCTCTTCCTCGTCCATATCGATTTCTTCCTTATCAATCACGATCAGACCCTTTTCATCGAACATGAAGGATACACAGCCGCTGTTGCCCATGTTGCCGCCGCCCTTTGTGAAGGCGTTTCTGACATTGGCTGCTGCACGGTTTCTGTTATCTGTCAGCACTTCTACAATAACAGCTACGCCGTTGGGACCATAGCCTTCGTAGGTTACGTTTTCGTATTCTACGTCTTCACCGCCGCCGGCAGCCTTTTTGATACTTCTGTCGATGGTATCGTTTGGCATGTTGTTGGCTTTGCATTTTGCGATAACATCACGCAGCTTGCCGTTTACGGCAGGGTCGGGGCCGCCGGCCTTTACCGCAACCTGAATTTCTCTGCCCAGCATGGTAAAGATTTTACCTTTTTTTGCATCGTTTTTTTCTTTTTTATGTTTGATATTTGCAAACTTAGAATGTCCTGACATTAGGAACCCTCCTCCTTAAAATTTCACCAAAATATTTTATCATTATTTTCTGCATAATTCAAGGAATTTCGTATCGGAAAGCCTGTTTTTTATAGAATTTGGCAAAAATCGTCTTATTTTCGGATTTCCTCCTGCTCATAGGGGAAAACCTCTGTCAGGAAATGCTTGCGGCGCAGGGCATCCTCAATCTCATCCAGAATTTCCTCGCTTTCGGCGGAAACATGGTGAAAATGATACCCTGAGGTGACATTTAAAAGGGGAGTGGATTTGCCGCTTTCCAGATTTTTCAGAAACGCCTGTACATCTCTGCGGTTTTTGATTTGCAGGGGAGCGGAAACCTTCCCATAGACTCTGTGGTTTACCATGACATCCACGACACAGCCGCCTAAATCCACAATGGTTGTCAGCTCCTCCTCTGTTGCCGCGGCATCATGGAAGACCTTGAACAGCCGCATGGTATCCGCAGGCTCTTCCAGAAGATAGCCCCTTGCCGTTGCCAGAATGGAATAGCCCTCTGTGCGAAGCAAAGCAATATCCTGGACAATCACCTGACGGCTGACCCCTGTGGCAGAGCCGAGCGCACCGCCGGAGAGAGGTGTTTTTGATTCCCTCATCAGATTTAATAATTTCTTTCGTCTTTCTGTGCCAGTCATTTTTTCAATCACTCCTGCTTATTCCACCGCATGGAGATTTTTCAGGCTGATATCCAGAATGGGTGCGGAATGGGTCAGCGCACCGCTGGATACATAATCTACCCCAAGCGCTGTGATGGTTTTGATATTTTCGATTGTCATATTGCCGGAGCATTCGGTTTCTGCTCTGCCGTCAATGATGCGGATGGCCTCCGCCATTTCCGCAGGGCTCATGTTATCCAGCATGATGATATCTGCGCCGGCTTCGACTGCTTCTCTTACCATATCCAGAGTTTCCGTTTCGATTTCGATTTTGCGGACGAAGGGAGCATACGCCTTTGCTGCGGCAATGGCCTCCTTTACGCCGCCTGCTGCGCCGATATGGTTATCCTTCAGCATTACGCCGTCGGAAAGATTATAGCGGTGATTCGAGCCACCACCGACGGTTACGGCATATTTTTCAAACACTCTCATACAGGGAGTGGTTTTTCTTGTATCCAAAAGGGTTGTTTTTGTACCCGCAAGCAGCTTTGCAACGGCATTCGTATAGGTTGCGATGCCGCTCATGCGCTGCAAATAATTGAGGGCGGTGCGTTCTGCGGAAAGCAGAACACGGATATCTCCCGTCACGGTTGCCAGAAGCTGCCCCTTTTTCACAGCATCTCCATCGGCGGCATGAAAGGCAATTTCTATTTTTTCATCCAGAAGCTGAAACGCCCTCGCGAACACATCCAGACCGGCAATGATGCCGTCCTGCTTGCAGATTAAATCGACTGTGCCAAGCTGATACCGCGGCATGACTGCGTTGGTGGAAACATCCTCGCTGTTGATATCCTCCTCCAGAGCCATGCGGATATATTTATCTGCTACAATTTGCATGGTAATCGGGTTCATTCTAATCCTTCCTTTCCTGCAATGTGCTGTGCTGCTTTTTCTGCGAAAACAAGGCTTTCCAGAAGGCTGTTGCTTGCCAGTCTGTTTTTGCCGTGTACGCCGTTGCAGCTGGTTTCGCCAATAGCATAGAGATGCTCCATGGTTGTTTTGGAATGGCGGTCTACATGGATGCCGCCCATAAAGTAATGCTGTGCCGGCACAACGGGCGCAGGCTCTTTTTTGATATCATAGCCTGCCTCCAGACAGGTTTTGTAGATATTCGGGAAATGATTTTCAATATCCTCCGCAGGAACGGGAGCAAAGGAAAGCCATACATGCTTTGTACCTTCCTTTTCCATTTCTGCATGGATGGCAGCAGAAACCTTGTCTCTGGGCAGAAGCTCATTGACAAAGCGTTCGCCCTTGCTGTTGAGCAGAATTGCACCCTCGCCGCGGGCAGATTCGGAAATCAGAAAATGTCTGCCGGGCTTTTCGCTGTAAAGGCTGGTGGGGTGAATCTGCACATAGTCCATATTTTCCAGCTCCACGCCGTATTTTTCTGCCAGACGGAGTGCATCCCCCGTCAGGGAAGGGAAGTTTGTAGAATGTTCATACAGACCGCCGATACCGCCTGTTGCCAGAATTGTGTTTTCCGCATGAATCCGCAGGATATCGCCGTTTTCTGCCTTCGCAACGATGCCATGGCAGGTGTTTCCCTCCACCAGAAGGTCTTCCATCACGGTATAGTCCATAATGGTGACATTGGGCAGTGCCTGCACATTTCTAAGCAGTGTTTCTGTGATTTCCTTCCCTGTGATGTCCTTATGGAAGCAGATACGGGGCTTGGCGTGTGCGCCTTCTCTGGTATATTTTAAACTACCGTCCGCCTCCTTGTCAAATCTTACGCCGAGGGCAAGCAGGTCGTTGATCACGGCTCTGCTGTTGCGAATCATGATATCCACGCTTTCCTTGCGATTTTCGTAATGCCCTGCCTTGAGGGTGTCCTCGAAGAAGGAATCGTAGTCGGTTTCATCCCTCTGGACGCAGATGCCGCCCTGTGCAAGCATGGAATCGCAGCTGGGCAAATCCTCCTTGCAGATGAGAAGAATGTTCTGCTCCTTGGGCAGCTTGAGTGCGGCATATAAGCCGCTGACTCCTGCGCCGACGATGACGGTGTTATAGGTAAGCTCTTTTTCCATTTTATGCTCCTCCTTATTTGCTCAGCTCCAGCATGCGTGTCAGGGTGTTGCCTGCCGCTTCTGCCTGTGCCCGGTCTACGGATGCCTGATTTTCCTCTGTCTGCAAAACATGCAGCACCTTTTCCAATGTAATCAGCTTCATGTCCCTGCAGGTGGGTGCTGTTTTCGGGAAATAGAAGGTCTTATCGGGATTGCGCTTTTTCAGCTCATACAGCACGCCGATTTCCGTCCCGATGATAAATTCCTGCTTTTCACTTTCGGTCGCATGCTTGATGATGCCTGTGGTGGAGCCGATGTAATCTGCCAGCCTTGTCACAGCTTCAGGACATTCGGGATGCACCAGAACCTCTGCATTGGGGTGTGCGTCCTTCAGCTCCTGTACCTCGGCAGGAGAGATATTCTGATGGATGGGACAGTAGCCATTGACGAGAATGATATTTTTTTCAGGCACCTGCGCCGCAATGAAGCGACCGAGGTTCTGATCGGGAATAAAGAGGATATTCTGATTGGGCAGGTTGCGGACAATCTGCACCGCGTTGGCGGAGGTCACGCTTACGTCAGACCAGGATTTGATTTCCGCTGTAGAATTGATGTAGCAGACAACCGCCAAATCCTCGTAGGCTTCTCTTGCCGCGTCCACCTCTGCCTTTGTTACCATGTGCGCCATGGGGCAGTCCGCGCTTGCATCCGGCATCAGCACCTTCTTTTCGGGGCTTAACAGACAGCCGCTTTCCCCCATGAAGGAGACACCGCAGTAAACGATGATGGGGTTGGGCAGGGTTGCCGCCGTTTTGCTCAACGCGAAGGAATCCCCGACATAATCGGCGATTTCCTGAATTTCATCCGCTACATAATAATGCGCCAGAATGACTGCATTTTTCTGTTCCTTTAAGGCTTTGATTTCATCTTTGATATTCATGCTTTTCCTCGATTCTACTGTATTTTGTAAATAAGTATTGTAAATAAATTTTTTTGCAGTGGAATTAAGTATAGCACAATTATTTACAAGTGACAAGACAGATGAAAGAAAAGTTGTATTGTTTTGTATTTTTTTAGAAACAGCTGTTGCGCCGAACAAAAAACAAAAACCTCCGCAGGGGCGCGCCCCACGAAGGTGATTTGCTTTCGACTTAGTTTTTATTGGCAGAGAAGAAGATAAATATCATTTACGTTTGTGCCGGTTGCCCCTGTGATGAGAAGGGCATCTGCCGCCGCCAATGCGGCATTGGAATCGTTCTCCGCAAGAACCGCAGGAATGGATATGCCCTTTTCCGCAAGGATACCGCAGGTTTTCCCGTCCACAATACCGCCTGCGGCATCGGTCGGCCCATCCGTACCGTCAGAGCCTGCCGCCGCAATCACAATGCCTTCCATGCCGGCAATGCGCTCCGCCGCCGCAAGGGCAAGCTCCTGATTCCTGCCACCCTTGCCCTTCCCGGTGATATGCACAACGGTTTCGCCGCCGCAGAGAATGGCACAGGGCGGGCGCAGGGGCAGACCGTCCTTCCGGATTGTTTTTGCGATGGATGCAAGAAATCTGCCGGCCTCCCTTGCCTCGCAGTCAAGCATATTCGTCAGAACCAGAGGGGTATAGCCAAGCTGCTCTGCCGCCCTTGCCGCATCGGCGCAAAGCTGTGTCACGCTGCCTGTGATTTCCATGGTGACGTTGGCAAGCGTTTTCGGCGTTTCCATGGCAAGCTGCTTTCGCATTTCCTCTGTCAGCTTGAGCTTGTATTTTTCCGAGATGGCAAATGCTTCTGCCACCGTGGATGCATCCGCGCAGGCAGGACCGGAGGCAATGGAATCGGGGCGGTCGCCCAGAATATCGCTCAGAGCAATGCAGTACACCTGTGCAGGGGCGCAAAGCTTCGCAAATTTGCCGCCCTTTACGGCAGAAAGATGCTTGCGGATGGTGTTGATTTCCACGATATCCGCGCCGCATTTCAAAAGCTGGTCGGTGATGTCCAGAAAATCCGCAAGGGTCAGCTCGCCGGCAGGACATTCAAAAAGTGCAGAGCCGCCGCCCGAAACCAGAAAGAACACCGTATCCTTTTCAGTTAAACCGGAAACGGCATCCATGATTTTCTGTGTGCCGAGAATCGTATTTTCATCGGGAAGGGGATGTCCTGCTTCAAGGATGGTAAAGCCGGGGATTTCGCCCTTCGCATGGTTATATTTCGTCAGAACAATGCCTGTATCAATCCTGTGGGGGATATTTTCCGCCGCCGCCTTTGCCATGTTCCAAGCCGCTTTGCCGATGGCAATGACAATCACCCTTCCTTCAAAAGCGAAGGTCTTGCCGCCGATGAACTTTTTTACGGCTTCATCGGGAAGGGATGTCTGAATGGCATTGTGAATTATCTTTTTTGCATCAGATAAAATCTCATTCACAGAAAATGCACCTCTTTCTTTTGTATATCGGTTTTATATTTGTTTTTTCAAGTATAGCAAATCAGAGGGGAAAAAACAATCGAAAAAGGCGTATATAAGGCGTATATAAAGGGAAAAGAGCCACCGGGGAAGTGGCTCTCTGTAAAGGGGAGGGTATGTATACTATGTTTATTCATTATCCTCTTCTTTGAGGACATCTTTATCATATCCTGTCAATATGAATCTGGTGTGGCTGAAATATGAACGTTTTGTAAACAATGAGGGAATCTCTTTGAAAACCCCGTTGCTTTTGCTGATTTTTCGCGGAAAATATGATACTATCTTCCTTAGAAAGACGCAGGAAAAGAAGAAAGACGAAGGAAAAGAAAGAGGCAGGAAGGGAGCAGATGAAAATGTTTGGAAAAGAAGAAGTAAAGGTATTTCTGAAGGAAAAAGGAATCCCCTTTCGTTGGGTGGAGCATAAAGCGGTTTATACCATTGAGGAGATGGAGGAGCTAGGTCTGGAAAAAATGGAGGAGACGGCAAAAAATCTCTTTTTGCGAGACCAGAAGGGAAAAAATCATTTTCTTGTGGTAATTCGTGCCGATAAGCAGGCGAATCTGAAGGAGCTGGGCGAGAAGCTTGGCGGCGTAAGGCTTTCCTTTGCATCGGAGGAGCGTCTGGAAAAATATCTTGGATTGAAAAAAGGGGCAGTGACACCCTTGGGCATTTTGAATGATACTGCCTGCGCCGTAAAGGTTTTTCTGGACAGAGATTTTCTGGAAAAGGAGGAAATCGGGGTGCATCCCAATGACAATACGGCATCGGTTTATCTGAAAACGGCGGATCTTATGCAAATTATAAAGGAGCATGGCAACTCGCTTGAGGTGCTTTCCTTTGCGTAAGCCTTTTCTGTAAGTTTTGGGGAAAAATCATTGAGAAAGCAGGGAAGGTATGCTATACTGAAATATACTTGTGAAAGACTGTCTTTTCATAAGAATTCAGTTTCGAGAGGAAGAAAGAATGGAAAGGAAAGCTGGAACTGCTGTTAAGCCGGGCGAAACAGAGCTGGCAAGACAGCTGGAATATATCCGCGCCATTCGTGCGGAAAATGATGCCTTTGCGGCAGAAAACGGCAGAAAGAAAAAATTCTATTCCCTTGCGATGGGCTGTCAGATGAACGCGCATGATTCCGAAAAGCTGGAAGGGATGCTTGATGAAATGGGCTTTGACAGAACAGACGAGGAAACAGAGGCCGATTTTATTATCTACAACACCTGCTGTGTGCGCGAAAACGCGGAGCAGAAGGTATACGGCAAGCTGGGCTGGCTGAAGCACTATAAGGAAACAAAAAATCCCGATGCGGTGATTGCGCTTTGCGGCTGCATGATGCAGCAGGAAACGGTTTTGCAGACCCTGCGGCAGAAATATCGCCATGTGGATATCGTCTTCGGCACATTTAATCTCTACAAGCTGCCGGAGCTTGTGGCAACACGCATGGAAAGCGGCGAAACGGTGTATGATATCTGGCAGGAGCAGCGTGAGGTTGTGGAGGATTTGCCTGCGATTCGGCATTTCCCCTATAAGGCATCGGTCAATATTATGTTTGGCTGCAACAACTTCTGTTCCTACTGCATCGTGCCGTATGTGCGCGGCAGAGAGCGCAGCCGTACCCCTGAGGATATCCTCGCGGAGGTAAGAAGGCTTGCGGCGGACGGTGTGAAGGAGGTTATGCTTTTAGGGCAGAATGTAAACTCCTATGGCAAAAATCTGGAAACACCCGTTTCCTTTGCAGAGCTTCTGCGGATAGTGAACGAGGTGGAGGGGATTGAACGGATTCGTTTCATGACCTCTCACCCGAAGGATTTGTCCGATGAACTGATACAGGCAATGGCGGATTGTGATAAGGTATGTAAATATCTGCATCTGCCTGTGCAGAGCGGTAGTGATGAAATTCTGCGCCGCATGAACCGCCATTATACAAAGGAATCCTACATGGAGCTGGTGCGCAAGGCAAGAGCGGCAATGCCGGATATCACCCTGAGCACGGATATCATCGTGGGCTTCCCCGGGGAAACGGAGGAGGATTTCCAAGAAACCTTGGATGTCATCCGCAAATCCCGTTACAGCACCGCGTTTACCTTTATTTATTCCAAGCGGACAGGCACCCCTGCGGCAACTATGGAAAATCAGGTGCCGGAGAATGTCATTAAGGATCGCTTCGACAGGATGCTCAATATTCTTAACCCCATCGTGCATGAGGTGCATGAGGAGCAGCTGGGCAAGGTGATGACGGTATTTGCAGAGGAAGCAAGCAAGCAGGATAAGACTGTTCTGACAGGGCGTGCCGATAACAATATGCTGGTGCATTTTAAGGGCACGGAGGACTTAATCGGGCAGATGGTTCCTGTGAAGATTACAGAAAACAAAACATTTTATTTAATAGGCGAAAGGATGTAAGGTGAAGCATTATGGCAACGATTTTTGAAATGGCAAGAGCATTGGGTGAGGAATTGCAGAAAACTCCTCAGGTGGAAGCACTGGTAGCGGCAAAGGCTGCATACGAAAGTGACCCCGAAATTGCAAAGCTGGTAGAGGAATACACAAAGCTGCATTATGATTTTGAAGCAAAGATGAATGCAGGCGGCATTTCCATAGAGGAACAGAGAGCCTTCAATGAACAGATGAAGGCAAAGGGCGAAGCAATCAGAACCAATAAGCTGGCATCTGATTTGTACGTTGCGGAACAGAATTTCAATAACTTCGTAAATTCCGTATTCAACATCATCACAGCAACCCTGACAGGCGAAGAACCCGAACAGGGCGGCGGCTGCGATCCCAGCTGCTGCTCCTCCTGCGGCGGCGGCTGCCACTGATTCAAATAGAAATAAAGGAAGAAAAGCCCGAATAGAGAATCCGTTCTTTATTCGGGTTTGCTTGCAGAAAAAGGAGAAGGAGGACAACATCCATGGCGAAAATCACACCCATGATGCAGCAATACTTTGAAATTAAAGAACAATATAAGCATTGTCTGCTTTTTTTTCGTTTAGGGGATTTTTATGAGATGTTTTTCGAGGATGCGGTCATTGCCTCGAAGGAGCTGGAAATCACCCTAACGGGGAAGGATTGGGGGCAGGAGGAAAGAGCCCCTATGTGCGGCGTACCTTTCCATTCTGCGGATGGATATATTGCCCGTTTGGTGGAACGTGGCTATAAGGTTGCCATCTGCGAGCAGGTGGAGGACCCAAAGACGGCAAAGGGCTTGGTCAAGCGCGATGTTGTGCGTGTCATTACTCCGGGGACGGTTGTGGATAACACTGTTCTGGATGAAACAAAAAATAACTATATTCTCTCCGTTTTCAGCAGCGCAAATGGCTATGGCATTGCGGTCTGTGATGTGACGACAGGCGAATTTCAGACAACGGAATTTCGCAGCGTGCAGGCGGCGGCAAAAATTCTGGATGAAACGGCAAGGTTTTCCCCTGCGGAGCTTGTCTGCAACAGCGAATTTCTTTCCACCCCTTTGGCGAAGGAAATCGAGGAACGGTTTCACCTGTATCTGAATGATATTGACAGCCGCATGTATGAATATAATACCGCAAAGGATACCCTGCTTGCGCATTTCAAGGTGAAAACACTGGAAAGCTTCGGTCTGCAGAAAAAGCTGCTGGCGGTTTCGGCTTCGGGTGCGCTGATGTGGTATCTGAATGAAACGCAGAAAAACGATTTGAGCCATATTTCCGCCCTGAAATATTACACAACAGGGGATTTCATGCTGTTGGATGTTTCCAGCCGCAGAAATCTGGAGCTGACGGAAACCATGCGTGAGAAGAACAAAAAAGGCTCGCTTCTGAGCGTTCTGGATAAAACCCAGACTGCGATGGGCGCAAGGCTTCTGCGCAAATGGGTGGAGCAGCCCCTGCTTTCTAAAGAAGAAATCAATCAGCGTCTGGATGGGGTGGAGGAGCTGTTCCAAGACCTGTTCCTCAGAGAGGAAATTAAGGAAATTCTCCATTCCATGTATGACTTTGAACGCATTATGTCCCGTGTGGTGTATCAGAATGCAAACGCAAGGGATTTGGCGGCGCTGAAAAATTCCGTGGAAAATCTGCCGTTGCTGAAGAAGATTCTTTCTCGCTGCAAGAGTCCATATCTGTCCACTCTGCATGACAGACTGGACACGCTGGAGAATATCCATGCGCTGATTGCGCAGTCCATCGTCGAAGACCCTCCGTTTTCCGTGCGCGAGGGCGGCATGATTCGTGAGGGCTTCAATGAGGAGCTGGATACCTACACCAAGGCGAAGGAAAACGGCACCACATGGATTCATCAGCTTGAGGAGGAGGAGCGCGAAAAGACGGGCATTAAAAACCTCAAGGTGCGCTACAATAAGGTGTTCGGCTATTATATTGAGGTCACAAAATCCAATCTGGAGCTGGTGCCGGAAGACTATATCCGCAAGCAGACGCTTGCCAATGCGGAGCGTTTTATTACGCCTGAGCTAAAGGAGCTGGAGGAGCTGATTCTCGGCGCGGAGGATAAGATTACCACTCTGGAATACGATATGTTCTGCGAAATTCGCAATGCCGTTGCGGCAGAGGTGGAGCGGATTCAATATTGTGCGTATATCGTTTCTGTTATTGACTGCCTGCAGTCCCTCGCAGAGGTGGCGCAGAACAGAAGCTATGTGAAGCCGCTTGTGGATGACGGTGATGTAATTGAAATTAAGGGCGGCAGACACCCCGTTGTGGAAAAAATGATGGACGGGCAGTTTATCCCGAATGACACCTATTTAGATCGGGAGGGCACCAGACTTGCCATCATCACAGGCCCGAATATGGCGGGGAAATCTACATATATGCGGCAGACCGCGCTGATTGTGCTGATGGCGCAGATTGGCAGCTTCGTTCCCGCGGAGCAGGCGCATATCGGCATTGTAGACAGAATCTTCACCCGTGTCGGTGCATCGGATGACCTTTCCGCAGGGCAGAGCACGTTTATGGTGGAAATGACAGAGGTTGCGAACATTCTGCATAACGCAACGAACAAAAGCCTGCTGATTCTGGATGAAATCGGGCGAGGCACAAGCACATTTGATGGGCTTTCCATCGCGTGGGCGGTGCTGGAATATATCGCGGATACGAAGCAGATTGGCGCGAAAACGCTTTTTGCAACGCATTATCATGAATTAAGCGAGCTGGAGGGCAAGCTTTCCGGCGTGAAGAATTACTGCATTGCCGTGCAGGAGCAGGGCGAGGATATTATTTTCCTCCGAAAAATTCAGCGCGGCGGCGCAGACCATAGCTACGGCGTGCAGGTGGCGCGTCTGGCAGGTTTGCCGAATAAGGTGATTCGCCGCAGCGGACAGATTCTCAAGCAGCTGAACGCGGCGGATATTACGAAAAAAGCAAAGCAGATTGCAGTGGAATCCAAGGAGCAGCAGGAGGAAACCGCACAGCAGATGGATATGTTCCATATTGCGGAAACGCAGCTTGCGGATGAAATCTCCAAACTAGATGTGATGGCGATGACCCCTATTGAAGCACTGCAAACGCTTTTTGAATTGCAGAAAAAGGCAAAAGGGTTGTAAACCGAGGAAAGGAGGAGGTCTATGCAGAAAATCCGACTGTTGGATGCAAAAACCATCAATAAAATTGCGGCAGGGGAAGTAGTAGAATCTCCGAAATCCGTTGTAAAGGAGCTGACGGAAAACGCCATTGATGCAAACGCCGGCAGTGTGACGATAGAAATTAAGGAGGGCGGCATTTCCTATATCCGCATTACCGATAACGGCACAGGGATTCCCAAGGAGCAGGTGAAGGAAGCCTTTTTGCGCCATGCTACAAGCAAAATGTCGCAGATTGAGGATTTGGAGCATATTTTTACACTGGGCTTTCGCGGCGAAGCATTGGCGAGTATCGCGGCGGTGGCGCAGGTGGAAATGCTGACAAAAACCAGAGACGAGGAAACGGGCACGCGCATTGTGATTCATGCCGGAGAAATACAGGAGCTGGAGGATGCCGCCTGTCGGGAGGGCACTTCCATTACGGTGCGGAATCTTTTTTACAACGTGCCTGCGCGCAGAAAATTTTTGAAAAAGCCTGCGACCGAAAGCGGCTATGTTTCGGATTTGGTAAACAAAATCGCACTGGGGCATCCTGAGGTTGCGATTCATTATATCAATAACGGCAATACTGTTCTGCATACGGCAGGGAACAATGACCCGAAAACGGCGGTATTTTATGTTTACGGGAAGGATGCGGCAAACAGCATGCTCCCCGTTTCCTACCACAAGGGGGAATATGCCGTCAGCGGACTGATTGGGAAGCCCGAATTTTGCCGCGCGAACCGCAATTATGAAAATCTTTTCATCAACGGCAGATTTATTAAGAATCCCGTGGTTTCTGCTGCGGTGGAGGATGCGTATAAAACAAAGCTGCTGATTGGGAAATTTCCTGTTTTCGTGCTGAATCTTGCGGTTGAGCCTGCACAGGTGGATGTGAATGTGCATCCTGCGAAGCTGGAGGTTCGCTTTAAGAATGACGATGAGGTGTATGAATTTTTCTACAACGCGGTTGCGAAGGCATTGCAGGAAACGGTGCTGATTCCCAAGGCGGTTCTGGAAAAGAAGCCGAAGGAAAGACTGCCGCAGGCGGAACAGCAGACCCTTGCGGATATGCCAAAGGAAGCGGCGCAGCCAAAGGAAAGCATCCTGAAGGAAAGCGAACCAAAGGCAGAGCCGACAGCAAATCCCTCTAAAGAAATTCCGCTCCCGCAATCGCAGGGCGTGATTCTTTCCAAAGAGGAAAGGGAAAAGCTCCTGCGTGCGGCAGAAAAGCCGCAGACCCCCACATCGGGCGGACGCAGTGTGGATGAGCTGCTGAAGCGCACCCCAAAGGCGGAGAGCTTTGCACAGACGGCAGTGCCGTACCGCAGGGAAGAGCTGAAGCCGAAAGAGGAACAGCCGATAGAATTGAAGCCGATTGTTTCTGATGAAAAAACGGAAGAGGTAAAGCCGACAGAAGAAAAGCAGCCGTTTTTCCAGAATTATAAAATCATCGGGCAGGTCTTTCGCACCTATTGGATTGTGGAGCAGGGCGATTGCCTGTATCTGATTGACCAGCATGCCGCACATGAACGGGTGCTGTATGAGGAATTTATGAATAAATTCAAGGAAGAAAGGGTCGCCTCGCAGCGGTTGCTGACACCTCTGATGCTGCAGCTGACACCAATGGAAACAGAGGTACTGCGGCGCAATCTGGCACTTTTGGAAAGCTTCGGCTTTGAGCTGGAGGAATTCGGCGAGAAATATGCCCTGCGCGCAACGCCGTATCTCTTGCAGAACCCGACAGAGGTCGGCTTTTTTACCGATATTCTGGACAGGCTGACAGAGGAGCGCATTTCCAATGTGTATGATACAAAGATACTGGCAGTGGCAACGATGGCGTGTAAGGCGGCGGTCAAGGGGCATGATGTGCTGAGCACGAGAGAGGCGGAGGAGCTGATTCACAGACTGCTTGGTCTGGAGCATCCCTTTACCTGCCCCCATGGCAGACCGACGATTATCGAGCTGACGAAATATGAAATGGAAAAGATGTTTAAACGCATCCAGAATTGAGCAGGTGAAATGATGAAAAAACCATTGATTGTGATTGGCGGCCCAACCGCCTGCGGCAAAACAGGCTTTTCGATTCGGCTTGCAAAGGAAATCGGCGGCGAGGTGATTTCTGCCGATTCCATGCAGATTTACCGCTATATGGACATTGGGACGGCGAAGGTGACACCCGAAGAAGCGGATGGCGTGCCGCATTATCTCATTGATGAACTAGACCCCGATGAGGAATATAATGTTATGCTCTTTCAGCAGAAGGCAAAGGCGTATATGGAGGAAATCTGGGTGAAGGGGAGGATTCCCATTCTGGTCGGCGGCACGGGGTTTTATATCAATGCCCTGCTGTATGATAATGATTTTACCGAAACGGAAAATGATACCTCCTATCGGGAGGAGTGCTACCGTATCGCCAAGGAGGAGGGGCCGCAGGTGCTGTATGAACGCTTACGGAAAATCGACCCTGCCTATGCGGAAACGATTCATGCGAACAACGTCAAGCGTGTGACGCGTGCCTTGGAATACCATTACCTGACGGGACAGAGATTTTCCGAGCATAATGCGGAGCAGAAGGAAAGGGAAACCCCCTACAATGCGGCGGTGATTCTCCTGACGATGGAGCGGGAAGCACTATATGCACGCATTGAGCAGAGGATTGATTTGATGATGCAGCAGGGGCTTCTGGCAGAGGTGAAGGGACTTCTGGACAGGGGCTATTCACCGAAGCTGGTTTCTATGCAGGGCATCGGCTATAAGGAATTTGTGCCGTATTTCAACGGAGACTGCACGCTGGACGAAGCAGTTACGCAGCTGAAAACCAATACGCGCCGCTTTGCAAAGCGACAGCTGACATGGTTCCGGCGGCAGATTGAAGGGCTTTGGATAGACATGAGCAAAACAGACGGGGCAGGCGCACTGGCGCAGACGATGACATATTTAAAGGAACGGGGCGTTTTGCAGACAAATAACAATTCATAAGGAAGGGATTGCGATGTGGTCAACCGTTTGGTTTTCGTTTACTTTTTTTGAATTATATGCGTATTTTATGATTTACAGCTTTCTGGGATGGGCAATGGAATCAACGTATGTTTCTATCAACGCGAAAAAATGGGTGAATCGCGGCTTTATCAATGGCCCGTTCTGCCCCATTTACGGCACAGGCGCACTGCTGATTCTTCTGGCACTGAAGCCTGTTTCGGATTCGATTTTGCTGCTGTTTCTGGGCGGCTTTGTGATTGCAACCGTTGTGGAATATCTCATCGGGCTGATATTGGAAAAGCTTTTCCATGCCACATGGTGGGATTATTCCCAAAAGCCCTTTAATATCAAGGGGCGCGTCTGCCTGGAGCGTTCCGTGGAGTGGGGCGTTCTGACAGCCTTCGTGATGCGCGTGGTGCAGCCTGTGATTGCAGATTTTGTGGCGGCGATTCCCCGTGCATGGGGCGAATTTGCGGCAACACTGCTGCTTGCATATCTGGCTGTGGATACCACGATTACGGTGCTGCATATCCTGCGGTTCAACGAAAAGCTGGCATCCCTCAGCGAAGCGCACGATGCGCTGCAGAAAAAGCTCGAGGGAACGAGGCTTTATGCTTCCCGACAGGAAATCATTACGCGTTTCGAGAGCATGCCTGCTGCGGAATTTCTGCGTGAATTTAAGGAACGCATGGCAGAGGAAAATGAAAGGCTGGAGCAGCTGCGCGAGGAGGAACGTCTGCGTCGGCAGCTGGTTCAGGAGGAAATCAAGGAAAAACTGGAATCCCGTATCAATGCTTTGCAGAAGAGCAGCCTTATCGAGCGCCGTTTGATGCGTGCATACCCCGGTATGCATTCCAAGCGGTTTGATGAAGAATTGAAGGCGTGGAAACGGGAGCTTATGGAAAAGAGAAGTAAGAAAAGCAGAAAGGATGTTTCAAAATGAAAAAATCTTTCGCAAAACTGACTGCCTTATGTCTGGCGGCGGCGGTAGCGTTTGGTGCAGCCGGCTGCGGTAAGGAGAAGAAGGAGACACAGCAGGATAAAAATGCTGTGGCAGCGGATGATACAAAGGAAGACAAGAAAACCGAAAAAGCGGCGGATGCCTTGCAGACAGCAGTAATGCTTGCGGATCAGGCACCTGAGCTTCAGGCGGAGGCTGCAATTTTGATTGAGGCATCTTCGGGGACAATTCTGTATGAAAAAAATGCCACCCAGAAGATGTATCCTGCCAGCATGACAAAAATGCTGACCGCTCTGGTGGCGTTGGATTATTTCAAGCCGGAGGATTTAATCGTGGTCGGCTCTGAAATCAATGAGGTTTCTCTGGATTCCAGCAAGGCGGGGCATGAGCTGGGCGAAACGCTGACAGTAGAAAATGCCATCCGCGGTCTGATTATCCCCTCCGGCAATGACTCTGCAAATGTGGTTGCGGCAGCAGTTGCGAAAAAGGCGGAGAATGACGAAAACATGACCTTCGGTAAATGTGAGGTTGTTTTCACAGACCTGATGAATAAAAAGGCGGAGGAACTAGGCGCAACCAACAGCCATTTTGCAAACGCGCACGGCTACCATTCCGATGACCACTACACCTGCGCGCACGACCTTGCGCTGATTGGCAGAGCGTTTATGGAAAATAAAACGCTGGCAGAAATTGCGAAGGAAAAAAGCTATTCCGGCAACGGCGCAGAGGGTTTAGTCAAAGCGGAGGATACTTCCGTAAAAACACAGGATTACAACTGGCGCAGCCATAACCTGCTGATTACGGATGGGGAATATAATTATCCCTATGCCATCGGCATTAAGACAGGCTTCACCGATGAAGCAGGGGACTGCGTGACAGCAGCGGCAGAAAAGGACGGCGAGGAGCTGATAGCGGTTATCTTCAAATCCGAAGACCCGAACCGTTGGCTAGATGCAAAAAATCTCTTTGAATACGGCTATAACCAGTATGAAAAGATTACAGTTGCAAAGGCAGAGGAAGCTATTGCAGATGCACCTCTGACAAAGCATAAAAAATCCGAAGGGAATACGGTTCCTGTTGTATTCCGGAAGGAGGTTACGGCAATTCTTCCGAAGGATACCGCAAAGGATATGAAGCTGACCGTTTCCTATAACGATACCTATGCGGTAACGGATAAGGAGGGCAATGTTTCCCTGAAGGCTCCCATCGAAAAGGGTGCGGAAATCGGTACGGCAACGTATGAGGTGAAGGGCAAAACCGTTCTGGAGGCTCCCGTTTACGCAGGCAGAGATGTTTCTAAGGGTACCATTTTCAGTGCAATCGGTGATTTCTTCAAGAATCTGTTTACAGTGAAGGGTCTGCTGAAGCTGGTTATCGTCATCATCGTGATTGCGATTATCATTCTGATTATCAAATTCATCAACGGCAGAAGAAACAGACGCGGCTACAGCTTTGGTTCTCCGCGTCGCAGCAGTGGGCTGAGCTTTGGCGGCGGACGCAGAAGACGCAGAGGCGGCAGAAGAAGATTCTGATAAAGGCTTTCTGTGAAATTTCATAAAGACAAAAAGAAAAGGATAAGTCCTCTGAGAAATGAGGATTTATCCTTTTTTTGATGCGTTTATGTTCAGTTTTCTTCTGCCTTCTGCTTTTTCGGCGGACGAGGACCTTCATACTGATAATAATCCGTTTTGATGCGCCCGTTGAACAGCTTTCTCTTTCTGTCTGCCTTTCTGCCAAAGAGGGATTCAAAATATTCCATGGAGGTGATAATATAGGTTGACCAGGTGGGGTCGGTCTGCATGGTTGCGCCAAGCGCACGATACATATTTTCAACCTCCTTCAATTCCCCGATACGCTCCCCGTAGGGCGGATTGGAAATCAGCACGCCATATTTCCCGGGCAATACAATCTCCTGCGAGGGCTTTACCTCGAAAGTGATGCAGTCATCCACGCCTGCAAGCTCTGCATTTGCCTTTGCCAGCTCGATTGCCGCAGGGTCAATGTCACTGCCGTAAATTTCGGGCATAACATCATAATCAATCGCTTGATATGCCTCTTTTCTTGCCTGCTTCCAACGCTCCTTGCCGATGCGTTCCCATTCCTCGGATGCGAATTTGCGATTCAGACCGGGGGCAATGTTGCGTGCAAGCATGGCGGCTTCAATGGGAATTGTTCCTGAGCCGCAGAAGGGGTCTAACAGGATACGATCCTTTCGCCAGTAGCTGAGCTGCACCATGGCGGATGCAAGGGACTCCTTCAGGGGGGCATCCAACGCACTCGCACGATAGCCGCGCATGTGTAAGCCACTGCCGCTGGTGTCAATCGCAAGGGTGACAACATCCTTTAGAATCCCGACCTGAATGGTATAGGATGCGCCTGTTTCATCAAACCAGTCTGTTTTATATTTTTCCTTCAGCTTTTCGACAACAGCCTTCTTGACGATTGCCTGACAGTCCGAAACACTGAACAGGGTGGATTTTACGGATTTCCCTACAACGGTGAATTTCCCGTCCTCCGGAATCCAATCTCCCCACGGCAGTGCCTTCGTCCGGTCGAATAGCTCCGTAAAGGTAACGGCGGTAAAGGTGCCCATTTTCACCCAGACACGCCCGGCGCACCGCAGCCAGAGGTTTGCCTTTACGATATCGGATTCGTCCCCTGTAAATTCAACCTTTCCGTCTGAGGTTTTGATATTCTGAAAACCGAGAGCCTGACACTCTCTCTTGACTACGGCTTCTAAGCCGAAGGTGGTTGTTGCAATCAGATTGATGCTCATTTGTTCTCTCCCATCTTTTTTCTGTAACGATATGATTTCCTAAGGAACAGTCTATCATTTTTCCTGCCAAAAGAAAAGGCTAATCGGCAGATTTTTACTGACAGGTTTTTCCGCATTTTTTGCAAATTTTGCTGCCACCTCTTGAAGAAAGCGCGAAAAAAGGGTATCATAGAAAGGATAGAAAAATTTTGATAAAGCGAGGAAAATTATGTACAAAGTATTGAAAAAATGCGGCAGAGCAAAGCGTGCCGAATTCCATACCCCTCATGGCGTAATCCAGACACCCGTCTTTATGAATGTCGGCACAGCGGGGGCGATTAAGGGGGCTGTTTCCACAGAGGATCTGGAGCAGCTGAAATGTCAGGTGGAGCTTTCCAATACCTACCATCTGCATCTGCGCCCCGGGGATAAGCTGATTAAGGAAATGGGCGGTCTGCATAAATTCATGGTCTGGGATAAACCGATTTTGACCGATTCCGGCGGCTTTCAGGTATTCTCTCTTGGGCTTCTGCGCAAAATCAAGGAGGAGGGCGTTTATTTCAGCTCTCATATTGATGGCAGAAAGATTTTTATGGGGCCGGAGGAAAGCATGCAGATTCAGTCCAATCTTGGCTCCACGATTGCGATGGCGTTTGATGAATGTATCGGGCTGCCTGCGGAACGCCCTTATGTAGAGGCATCCGTTGCCAGAACAACCCGTTGGCTGGAACGCTGCAAAAAAGAGATGCACCGCTTGAATCAGCTGGAGGATACCGTTAACCCCAAGCAGATGCTGTTCGGCATCAATCAGGGGGCAACCTTCGAGGATATCCGTATCGAGCATGCAAAACGGATTTCCGAGATGGAGTTGGATGGCTATGCCATCGGCGGTCTTGCGGTAGGGGAATCCCATGCGGAAATGTATCGTATTCTGGATGAGGTTGTGCCGTATCTGCCGGAGGAGAAGCCGACTTACCTGATGGGCGTTGGGACACCCGAAAATATTCTGGAGGCGGTAGAGCGCGGCGTTGATTTCTTTGACTGCGTCCTGCCTGCAAGAAACGGTCGCCATGCTCATGTGTATACGAATAAGGGCAAGCTGAACCTGTTAAATGCGAAATATGAAAAGGATGATTCGCCCATTGATGATACCTGCGGCTGTCCTGCGTGCAGAAGATACAGCAGAGCCTATATCCGCCATCTGTTCAAAGCAAAGGAAATGCTTGCCATGCGCCTTTGTGTGATGCATAATCTGTATTTCTTCAACAGCATGATGGAGGAAATCAGACAGGCGATTGAGGAAGACCGCTTCCACGCATATAAGGCTGCAAAGCTGGATGGATTTCGCGAAAACGGGAAATAAGCGCTTTCTTACACATAGGCTACTTGACGGAAAATGAAAAATTCTATATAATTATCTACTAGATGTAACATTAAATTTAGAAAAAGTTAGGAGAGAAAAAAATGGGATCATTTTTACTTGACACAGTCGTAAAACCTGCCGGCGAGGCAGCAAAAGCAACCTCCGGCACAACACAGAGCACAGGCCTTTTCGGCACATGGATGACAGACCACCCCGTTATGCTGATTGTGGTTTACTGCGTTGTTCTGCTGGTTATCATGTATTTCCTGTCCATCAGACCCACACAGAAGAAGGAGAAAAAGCTGGCTGAGCTGAGAAATGCAATCGAGGTTGGTGACAGTATCATCACAAACAGCGGATTCTACGGCAAGGTTGTTGATACAACATACGATACACTGATTGTGGAATTCGGTCTGAACAGAGGAATTCGTATCCCTGTTGCGAAAACAGAGGTTTTCGGTAAAGCAGAACCCAATATGTCCAACGAAGCACCTCCGGTAGAAGAAGAACCGAAGAAAAAGGGTCTGTTCCGCAGAGGATAATTATGAAATAAAGAAAAAGCATTGGTTTCGATAAAGGCCGATGCTTTTTATTTGCAAAATTTGCAAAGAATAATTTATCCGGCTTGGCTGAGGAGGAAAAGCAGCTTTACAGGAACGTATTTCATAGCTTTGCAGCAATGCGGATTATTTTTGGAAAAGGAAAAGGTAAATGAAAAATAGATTTTTTGTAAAGGAAAAAAGCCTTTTGCTGATTGCAGGCATTGTGTGGCTGATGGCAGGCTTTAATGTTGCCCGATTGGGCGTGCTGTCCTATTTGCAGATTGAAAGGCAGTGGTATTTATATTTGCTGTCCATGCTTGTGTTTTTTCTTTTTGGAAGAATGTTTTTTAAGATGAGCAAAAAGCATACAAAGCGCATTATAGCCTATGAGGAATATCGTCCGTTTTGGCATTTTTTTGATAAAAAGGCTTATATTATGATGGCTTGCATGATGGGTGGCGGCATTGGTCTGTGTGCCGCAGGGCTTTTCCGGATACATTTGTTGCGTTTTTCTATTCCGGCTTGGGCTGTGCCTTGGCATTGGCAGGCGTAGTGTTTGCAAGAAATTATTTATGCTATCACAATTTGATGGAAAGGGAACAGGAAGCATGAGAGAAATTATTTGACAGCTTACGGACTCTATGGCAGCATAGAGTTCGTTTTTTGGTAATAACCAAATAAGGACGTTCATCAAAAAAGAAAGAACGTCCTTATTTATTGTTTTTTAGTTGCTTAGATATTTCATCATAACCTGAAGCAAAACATTCATGTCAATAGGCTTAGCAACATGGTCATTCATGCCTGCCTCCAGTGCGGCCTGCTGATCCTCGGAAAAAGCATTCGCTGTCATTGCAAGAATGGGTATTTCTGTTTTTTTTCGATTTTCCAGCTGCCTGATTTTTTTCGTTGCCTCATAGCCGTTTAGAATCGGCATTTGAATATCCATCGGAATCAAGTCATAATAGCCATCCTCTGCATAACTAAGCATATCCACACACATCTGACCATCCGCGGCGTGTTCAAAAATCGTATACAAAGAATGGAACAGCGCCTCTATATCCTCAGCCTCTAATCGCAGGGTGGCTGTTCCGCTTTCGATGCGGGCAATCAATTACCCACCAGACAGTCGGAATCCATCCGGCAGTCGGGGCAATATCCACATACCAGGTATCGTTCGGAATCCCACATTCAACGGTAAGGCAATTTTGGGGCATATCTTTTTGGCTCTTTTTACGGCGGTGCTGCATTTATCCATTTCGGGGTACTCCTTTTAGAATAGTATTTTTACGAGATAAATCATATTTATTTATGATGGAAGCTTATTCATCTAAAGATAACATAACATGGATTTTATGTACACGTCAACAGATTGATAAAAAAAGGGGGTGCGGGCAAATAGCCCGCACCCCCAAGAGTGAGTCTGTTTTCTTTTCGATGCTTTCCGATTTATCAGTCCGCCTGCATCAGCTTAGCCTTTTCAATGAAGCGGTGAAGCATGGCGGAAATCTCCGCGCGGGTCGCGGTACCCTGTGGATCAAGCAGAGTTTCGGATTTTCCCTTTATCAATCCGTTGCCGACTGCCCATTGCATTACTGTTTTTGCGTAATCCGTAATCTTGTCCGCGTCCTCGAATTTATCAAGATTTCCCGTAACGGTCAGCTTGTAGCCCTTGTAGTCCGCGTAGCGGTAGAAGATGGCGGTAAGCTGTTCGCGGGTAATGGGATCGTCCGGGCCGAATTTGTCCTTGCTGTAGCCTGCAAAGATGCCATTCTCTGTCGTCCATGTGATTGCGTCGGCGTACCACCTTCCGGCTTCCACATCGGTAAAGCTGTTTTCGCCCTTCGGCGCGAGACTGCCCTCCATGCGCCAGAGAATGGTTGCCATCATGCCGCGTGTCACTGTCCCATGCGGACCGAACAGGGTCTTGCTCGTGCCGAGCATCAGACCATTTTTGTAAACGAACATCGCATCGTTGTAGAACCAGTCCTTTTCGGAAACATCAGTAAAGGGGTTTACGACTATGTCCGGATTTTCATCCGCGCGCCAGCCTGCGTATACGGTCATATTCTTCGTCAGAGAAACCTCGGAAACCTGATTTGTCAGGTTGTGGTCGCTGTACCAGCCGATAAAGGTATACCCATGCCGAGTCGGAACGTATTTTGTCAGGCTGATGCGGGTGTTGTTTGCTTCTCGCATGTCAGTTATAGCACTGCCGCCATTGGTTTCAAAGTGCAGCGTGTAATAGGTGACGGACGGTTTGCGGCTGCCGCCACCGCCGCCACTGCCGCTACTGCCGCCTGCAAACTTCGCCGTCAGCTTGGTTACATTCGCCGGAACGCTATCGCCGGGCGCGTAAAGGGTTCCGTCGCTGCCAAGCCACATAAAGTAATCTTCGTTATTTCCGTCCGGGCGGGTCAGACCATCGGACGCAGGCGCGGTAAACTCGCTGCCGGTTTTCACGATGATTTTAATATTTTCGGAGATATCGCCCAGCTTGCCGCCGCCAAGGGCAAGGGTAACGACCTTCAGCCCGTCAGCGCCCAGTGTGCCGGGGTTCGGGACTTCAAGGACGGGGCGGAAACCGAGGATGCCGTTCTGGTACGAGGACGAGTTGAACTCCCAGCCGCGGGCCGAGTGGAACCCGCGAACCGCACGGAATGGAGTCGAATTATCGGGTCTGGTGTCTTGCCCCCAGGAAGCCATCCGCTTCCAGTTTTTGATATATCCGTCGTTCTTGTCCAGTAGCTTATCCCATTCGTTGATTTGTGGCGTGCCACGCTGGGACTCACCTGAATCTGTACGACCACTTCCCACGGACGGCGCACGCAGTGTATAGTTCACGCCGCCTGCGGCGTAGCCCTTGCCGAAAATCAGACCTTCGGTATGCAGGTCATTCCAGCTTACCGTATGCTTTACGGCATAATCTGCCACAAACAGGCTGTGGGGATATTTGTTCTGCTGTGCATATTCCTCGGTGGTTTCCCTCTCCGATGTGAGCTTGTAAGCATCCACTGTTCCGGCGTAGGTAAAGGGGACATAGTGCATTGTTTTATCCGGCAGTGCGTCATTCACCGTTCCGGGAATACCCATTGCCGATAGGTCAAAGTAATATCTGCCGCCGAGGGCAAGGTTGAACTGCTCGTAAAACAGTGCTGTCAGCTTGGTTACATCCGCCGGAACGCTTTCATCGGGCGCGTAAAGGTTTCCGTCACTGCCAAGCCACATAAAGTAATCTTCGTTATTTCCGTCCGGGCGGGTCAGACCTTCGGATGCAGGCGCGGTAAAGCTCTCGCCGTTTTTCACGATGATTTGAATATCCTCGGAGCTATTACCCAGCTTGCCGCCGCCAAGGGCAAGGGTAACGGCTTTCAGCCCGTCAGAGTCCAGTGTGTCAGGGTTCAGAACTTCAAGGACGGGGCGGAAACCGAGGCCGATGTAATTATACCAGGACGAGTGGTGATCCCCGTAGCGGGCAGAGTCGTACCCACGGACCGCACAGCGCGGCGCAGAAGTACTCCAAGTATCTTGTCCCCACGAAAACATCTTGCCCCAGTTTTTGATATATTTGTCGTCCTTGTCCAGCATCTTATCCCATTCGTTGTTTTGTGGCGTGACGCGCCGGGACTCACCCGAACCTGTACTACCACTTCCCACGGACGGCGCACGCAGCGTATAGTCCACGCCGCCGGATGCGTAGTTTTTGCCGAAAATCAGCTTTGCGGTATGCAGGGCATCCCTGCTTACATCCTTCGTTACGGCATAATCCGCCACAAACAGGCTGTGGGGATATTTGTTGTTCTTTGCATACTCCTCGGTGGTTGCCATCGCTGATGTAAGCTTGTAGGCATCCACTGTCCCGGCGTAGGTAAAGGGAACATAGTGCATTGTATTATCCGGCAGTGCGTCATTCACCGTGCCGAGAATGTTTTCGGCGGAGAGGTCAAAGTAATAGGTGCCGCCGGAGGTGAGGTTGAACTGCTCCTTGACCGTATCCTCAGGGGTCTGCGCCTCCTGCGCACGGATAATGGCGTAGAGCCCGATAATATAGAGATCTTTCAGATCCTTCATCGATGGATCGCCGGTACCCTCCTCGCTGAACATAACGAAGCCAAGGTAGGCATCCTCCTTCCCGTCATAGGCGTTCAGTGCCTCGGTAAGTGCCTGATGGTCCGCATAGCGCGTAATAGGGTTGCCGTTGCATGTCAAGGCAGTATTCTCTGTGATGGGCTTCTGCGTGTAGAAGGTGAAATTCAGCAGATAGATGCTGTCCTTCTGGTAAGTATCATCCGCTTTCAGCTTTTGGTGATTGCCGTCCTGCTTCCACAGTGCAGGACCAAACAGATAGAGGTTCAAGCCGCTGTCCGCGTTGGCGGAGGCGGCTTTCATGGCTTCGGTGATGTTTTCCCCAGCCTTGGGCGCAGGGAAGGTGATTGCAACGTTTGTCAACGCTTGCGTAGGCATATCCTCGTTACCCTCGGCAAAGACCGCCGTCGGCATAAGGCATAGCACCATACACAAGGTGAGCAGGATGCTGAGTATTCGTTTCTTCATAGGCTTTCTCCTCCTGTTCGTTTCGGTTGGAC